>P_1C_Sed_3_UnCtyDRAFT_1000111_pt1 | contig 15488 bp, 11 predicted proteins | sample Pon1CUnioCityCA_FD_10233 | JGI IMG/M metagenome (IMG submission 10233) | reverse complement strand
TTCCCTCATTACCCCCTGCAGCCAGCATCTGACCATCGGGTGAGAAGACAAGGCTGTGAATGTGTTTCGAAGGCACCTCCAATGTCCGTAAGGATTTCCCGGAATCTGTATCCCACAGCTTAACAATGCTATGACCTCCAGTAGCCAGCAGCCGCCCATCCGGTGAAAAAGCCACACTAAAGGCATAATTTCCAACATCAATGCGATCAAGAAGTGTGATCTGGTCCGCATTCTCGGGGGTGATCAGATCTCCTGCTGAGAGGTTAGTTTCAACCTCTTCATTGACATTATTTTGCTGTGTGGATTCAATTGTGATCTGGTCTGTATTCTCCAGGGTGATCTCTTCCCCTGCTGAGAGGTTAGTTTCAACCTCTTCTTCGACATAATTTTGCTGTGTGGATTCAATAGAAGGTTTTTCAGTATCAGCTTTTGTTGAAGATGGCCCGGATGGGGCAGTTGAGCAAGCGAACAAAGAAATTACCAGGACCATTTGACAGATGAAAACCCCTGCATAAGCGGTTTTTATCTTTCCTAAAAATGAAAGCCAATTCCTCATTTTTTGTTCCTCCTTTTCTATTTACAAATAGCTCAAAGACACTTGCTATTCATCAATCGAACCTGTAAACTGTTCGACCTGCATGCTTCAGGCTGCACGGCAGGATTCCTGTTTTGACAAATTCAGGATAGCATGAAGGCGTATTGAGAACGTATCGAAATCGCATTCGATCAGTGCCCTTTACAAAGAATGGCTCATAAAACCTTTATGCGTGAAAGGAGAGCTACTGCATTTGCATATGGGTATGGAATTCAAGGCTGGGTCGTGGTTCCTACGAGCCATTGAGGTCGCCAAAGAGAAAAAGGGAGCTGCGCGCCACCATCAGCCTGTGCCGATTGTGGCAAAAGCAAGGCATGCAGGAGATGGCACGAATACAGCTTTCAGAGATCTACAACTGGTTCACTGAAGGGTTTGAAACGCCTGACTTACAAGAGGCAAAATCACTCCTTGATGCTCTGTCGTAAAAATTTTACCGCAGAGCATGACTTAGGCAGTAAGTGAGAAGTGAGGAGCCTGCGGTCGGTGCCAGGCTCCTGCACAGTCAAACGCCCCCTCAGATTCTATATGTGGTCTACTTACCACCCGGCTCTATGATCACACCGTGAACCTGATATGGTTCTTCCGGATCGGGGCTCAACCTGACATAATCTACGCGAGCTTGTAAGCCTTCATAATCACCGTGCCCATGTACCACAGCCCGGAGGTAGAGAAATCCATCTGAGGCTGTTCTTTCTCCCACCCAGGTGCCTTCCCAATAACCATAATCATTGGTGAGGCGAAGTTTGCCCCACATCGGACCATATATATACACAGGCGCAGGTGCGGGGTAAAGATTATAGTTCACTGTCACCAACTCTTCGCCGGTATAACGGTCATCACTCACTTCAGTAAAGCCAGCTATCCATCCGTCACGAGCATGCAGGACACCATCGCCGGTTGTCCATTCCCGAGCATCCATTACCGGGCCGCCATTCGAAACCCCTGAAAATTCAGTTCTGGTTGTTTTAGCAGCTACGGGTAAAACCAGGGTCGCCAGGGCGATCAAACTTAACAAGAATACAAACGTCCATTTCTTCATTTTTTTCCTCCTTTAAAAATTGCTGATTAGCAAAGGAAATTAACTTTTTCAACCAGCCTTATTGGTTTAGCAACCTGATTATTTCAGGTCGCACGACAGGAATCCTGTTTTTACAAATACAGCATAACATGGTGGCGTATTGGGAACGCATCGAAATCGCATTCAATCAGTGCCAATAACCAAGTAAGCACTTTTGGAAAGTATTCCACTCAAAATTGGGTTCATAGCATCCAAACGAAATGTTTCAGAATAATTTTCAATTGTTTTTAAAATATTTTTGATGTAGACAGGTATAGTCTCACCCCCATTTGTTTCTTAAGAATCTAATAAATTAGTATCAATTATTGAAGAAATTCAGAAAATATGATCACTCCTATGCTCCTGATTTTGCATCAATAACCTTTTTAGTGTTGAAAGGACTTCTTGTTTACTGCAAAAACAATTAGGTTATGGATGGCGCATACATCAGACCTACCGCTATCAGTCGAGACCCATATATCAGCTTCAAAAATGAGAGTCGGTTTAGCCGTTATCGATGAAACTTTTGCCTTCATTAACAGATTGGGGAGCTGGATGGATGAACTGGACATACACCGCTTAAAAGGAGAGCTTAGCGACCCCTCGAGCCTGTGCTGCATACTGCAGAATCAGGGCAGGCAGGAACAGACGCGAAGACAACTTTCATGGATCTACACCTGGTTTTAATAAAGGGTTCAAGATGCCTGTTTAACAAAGGGGGAAATTCCACCTTGAAGCGTTGTTGTAAGGGCTTTGGCTATGGATGTCGGTTTACGCAAGACAGTATGCGATCTAGAAAACACCGAGGAGAGGATAGCCCTGTAGAAGACTCTTCTCAAGGCGGCTGTTCTACATCAATCACAAGGAAATTCGGGTTTATGCAACCAAAATCCAAAAAAAAATAAAATAACCAGATCCGATCGCATTATCAAACATGTCACACCGCTAAATGACATTGTCTTAAATAATTACATACAACGGGTACAGGACAACAAAATCACTGCCAGCCCTGGCACCCAGATCGACCAGGATTATCGGGCTCATCTAAGCCCAATCAAAGCCAGACACTACTATAGATTTCACAATAAGTGGAATTTATTCCGTCAAGGATTTCAGGAATAATCATTTCTAGCAAACATATAATCTTAGATTATTAATTTCTAAGATCTTCTTCTTGTTGCGCTGGGGATATCAATAATTGTGTCAAGTGGATTATTGTGAACGACATATATGATTCTTCCTGAAAAGTCAGAAGGTGCGAATGTTTGCCGCTACGGGTACTATCCCAACCCCAGCCCTTCCAGCCCAATGCCAAGGAATAATAACCCAAATAGGATCGCCGTGACAATCTCAATGCCCCGGGCATGCTGAGCCATCCAAGTATTCAGCCCGTCCAGGGTGCGTTTCGCCCTATTGGGTAGAACCAATAGGTAGATCAGTGGGACCAATAACAGGGATAAAGCCATCAACAGGTAGATGAGGTAAACCATCAGGCTGGATGTTCCCCCCAAATCAGCGTCAGCGATCAGGTTGACTGCTGCCAAATCTGTAATCCAATCCTTCGGATCCAGCGCCAGAAAGGCTATCCCCACCAACCCGGCTCGCAGCGGAGAGACATCTTCCAAGCCTTCCAACCAGGAGGAGGCAGCCTGGTCTTCATCTTGGGCTGAAAAAGCACGACGCAAGGCATTAACAAGCAGCAGGAGGCCCAAAACCATCAGCACCCCGCTGACAAGGATCCCAAACCGTCCCCCAGCGGCTTCAACAGATTCCTCCAGGTTGGAAACCATAAACCAAAAGCCAAAGCCCAAGGTCAACCGGAAGAGGAACATCCCAGCAATAAACCCCAACCCATTGAGCTTGCCACGCTTTGATTGGAGCAGCACCAGCATGGCAATAATTTGGGGCGGCTGAAAAGCAGCGGCAAGCGCCAAGGGGATTAATGAGAGTAATAAATCGACCATTAGTTGACCTCTTTGTCACCCGCAATCCGCAAAGTACAACATTTACATGGATAATTACATAAAGCGCCATTTTATCTTCCAAGGATTTCCGGGATTGATCAATTCTAACATGTGGCGTTAGTTTTTTTCTAAGATCTTCTTCTTGAAGTCTTTAAAATCAAGAGGAAAAGGTTAATAAAATCCAAATAAAGGGTCAAAGCGCCGATGATCACCAAACCGCCTCTCGCTGGATGTGAGCCAACTTGCTTGCCAATTTCCCGAAGCCGCTGCGTATCATAAGCCGTCAGCCCAACAAAAAGCGCAATGCCAATATAGGTCATTGCCCAATTAAAGGTCGATAACGGGAACAGCCAGCTGATTGTCCAGGCCAGTGTCCAGCCCAACAACAGCATGAAAATTACAGCTCCAAAGGAGCTAAGTTTTAATTTGAACAAGAAAGTGAAAATGCTGATGAGGAAGAAGGTGCCGGCTGTAATCCAGAACACTGAGGCGATTTGCTCTTCCGTGTAAACAAGGAAAATAGACGATATTGTCAGGCCAGTCAGGGCAGAATACAGAATAAAAAACAAGCCCGCAATAACCGGTGACATTTTGATCGCGGCAGCGCTCAACAGGACAACAACGGCAATTTGAATGATAAATAACCCAAAGGAAATCCATGGATTCAGACTGATTCTCAGAATCAATTCAAGATTATTGCTGGTCGCACTCGCCACCAGCCCTGTCACCACTAACCCCAATGACATGACCAGGTATGTTTGGGCGAGAAAAGAATTTATTCTTGCTTCATCAGCAGTTTTTAGTTGTGCAACTTTAGTACTCATCAAAACCTCCATATGTATATTTCAGAATGTTTTTTGTTAGATTAAGACCATCTTATCCAGCTTCCTCAGACATCATCAATATCTTTGCATTCCTAAAAACGTAGATATTTGACAGATTAAGCGCTCTTAATTCGGAAAAGACCTCACAAATCATGCCTGATTTTAGAAAAATCCATTTTGATTGTGAGGTCTTAATAATCCGTTAGTGATGTTACTGCCGTGCCATGATCTTACGAAGCTCAGCTTCGGTGTCTTCAATCACATCCCCGCTGACATCGAAGGTCACACTATGCAGGGTGCCAGTGAACTCAAAGGGCGTCTCGTAGAAAGGCGCCACCGGTGCACCAGGGTCTGCACCCACGGTGATGCCGCCGGTCAGTCCGAGGCTTATTGGGGTTGTGTAGGGGAACTCTGCCTGGCCAACAAGTTCCTTATCGATGTAAAGTTGCGCTACGCCTGGCGAACCCTTGCCATTGGCGATATCAGGATCGCCTGTAACTTCAAACTCAAAACGCAATTCGTGACGACCTGCTGGAATCTTTTCAGTGCTCTCTACGTGCAAGTAATCTCGAGAAACGTAGTTCTGCACGTATTGCAGTTTGCCATCCAAAACATATAAGGAGTACCCACCATCGGTGCCTCCGAATGAAACCAACGCGCCCACTGCACCCCCTTCAGGAATTTCCACGTCGGCGGTAATACTATGGGTGCGGTTAAGCAGGCGAGGCCCAGCATTAAATGGTACAGCTTGCGTGTTCGGAAAGAAGGTGTATTTGGTGCGATCTTTTGAAATCTGCGGGCGCTCATCCGCAAAGCGTGTCACACCGCGACCATCTACTGGCATCACGTTATATTTACCAGCCTCCACATACCATGTACTGATTAATTCAATCAGCTTTGCACGGTTTTCTTCAGCTATGTCGTAATTTTCGGCAAAGTCTTCATCCACATGGTAAAGCTCCCAATGCTTGGCATCCAATTCTGTCAGCTTCTCTGCTGGGATTGGCTCACCAAAGAACATGCCAGATTCAGTGAAGGAAGGACCAGGCCAGGGGCAGACAGCCCGCCAGCCATCATGGTAAATCGAACGGTGTCCCATCATTTCAAAGTATTGGGTATGGCGTTTTGATTCGGCTGAAGCATCGTCAAAACCATGGGCAAAGCTGACACCTTCGATCGGTGATTGGGTGACACCCTTTATACTGGTGGGTGCCTCAATCCCAAGCACATCCAGTACAGTGGGGACCATGTCGATGGCATGGGTATATTGAGTACGGACCTCACCTTTAACTTTCAGACCCCTCGGGTAATGCACGATGAAGGGATCGCTGATCCCACCACGGTAGGTTTCGCGCTTCCATCGGCGGAAGGGCGTATTTCCCGCCCAAGTCCAGCCCCAAGCATAATGGTTAAAGGTGTTCGGGCCACCCAGGTTATCTATCTCTGCCAGGTTTGTAGCAAGATCTTCTTTAACATTATTGAAGAACAGGTTCTCATTGACGGAACCTGTCGGGCCGCCCTCGGAACTGGCACCATTATCGGAAATCACCATGATCAAAGTGTTCTCGAACTCATCGATGCCTTTTAGGAAATCAAAAAGACGGCCAATATGATGATCTGTATGCTCCAGAAAACCGGCGAAGACCTCCATCATGCGAGCATAAAGTTTCTTCTCCTCATCTTTAAGGGAATCCCATTTGGGAACATCCGGGTCATGACGTGAGAGTTCCGCGTCCATCGGGACAATGCCTAACTCTTTTTGGCGGGCAAAGGTTTTCTCGCGGTAAACTTCCCAACCCTCATCGAACTGACCTTTATATTTATCGGACCATTCCTTGCGCACATGGTGCGGTGCATGCATCGCACCGGTGCAGAAGTACATGAAGAAGGGTTTACTAGGTGCGACCTGTTTGGCATCAGCGATGAAACTGATAGCCTTATCGACCAGGTCTTCTGTGACATGGTAACCTTCTTCAGGGGTCTTGGGCGGCTCAACCTGATGATTATCGTAAACCAGTTCAGGGTAATACTGGTGTGTTTCGCCACCTAAGAAACCGTAATATCGCTCAAAGCCACGGCCTAATGGCCAACGCTCGTATGAGCCAGCCGCCGAGATTTGATCCGCAGGTGTCAGGTGCCACTTACCGATGGCGTATGTGTTGTACCCGTTTTGGAGCAGGATTTCGGAAAGGAAGCCGTTCTCAAAGGGAATATTTGCATTTCCACCAGGATACCCGGTGGAACCTTCGGTGATGCAGGCCATGGCATTGGAGTGATGATTGCGACCAGTTAAGATACAGGAGCGGGTTGGCGAACACAACGCAGTTGTGTGCATATTATTATAGCGTAATCCATTGGCTGCCAGGTCATCCAGGTTTGGGGTTTTCATCGGGCTGCCATAGCAACCCAACTGACCAAAGCCGGTATCATCTAAAACAATGAAGAGCACATTGGGGGCACCCTCTTTTGCTCGGTTCGGCTCCGGCCAGGCTGGCTCGGATGTATCAAATGTGCGGCCGATCACGCCATTAAAGGCGCTTCCGGGTTTGTATTCTTTTAGTGACATTATTATGTTCTCCTAACATACTTGATTTTTCTATTTATCGTATTTTTCACAAAATTATTTGCAAAACCATTATCCTGATAACCATAAAATTCTAAACTAATTTTTTCTTCCACCTCTACTTTCACCTAACAACTAGTTGGTTCCTATTTTTAAATTATTTTTTTCTTTCTGTGGTAACGTCTGAATTTCTGACCCTTCAGTTAAGGCATTGATGCAATTACGTTCATATGGATTGTGGCCTGTTACAACTTCGTAATCCAACTCAGCGACGTAATCCCAAAATCAACTACGGAGCTCAGCGGTCTCTTCGAAAATTTGAATACACTGAATAGAAAAGATAAATGAAAACCAAATAATTTCTCAGAAGAGATCTCACAAACCTGCTAAGCTAACTTCATTCTTTTCGGAAATCGTGAGATCTCTTCCATGTTAAAGAGAGTAATTAGTGTTCACTCATCCTCAAGCAGCCAGATCGCCATATCATCAAAACTAACAGTGAATGGTTCTTCCGTTGCTGCGCGGACAAAATAGCCAAAGCGCATTTCATCCACAAAGGTTGCGTCTTCAGCCTCACCGAGAAGCTGACCGTTCACATACAGGGCATAGCTGGCTTCATTAGCAATCACACCCAGGCGGTTGACCGAACCCGGATCCGAATTGATGATCGGGTCGGTGACAAAATCTACGAGCACATGTGTTTCTTCACCGTCCCAGCGAGTCATCGCCAGGCGGCCGTCGCAGGTCAGGCCAACCAGGTAGCCCTGTTTAAGGTCCGGCGTGCGGATGAATAGGCCAAAACGATCGTCGGCGGTGCAGGCATCCGGCATGACAAGGTTGGTTTGCAGGTAATAATCCTGGACACTGGGCCAGGAAACCTCCCAGCAAGAGAATCCCGCCAGGCCCTTCGCCGTCATCACAAACTGCTGGTCAACAATCTCCGATTTGAAGCAGTCGCTGTCATACAAAGTCCAGTTATTCTCATTTGAGAAGTCATCGCGCCCGTCCGGTCTTCCCAGTTCTTGTTCGGGGTCGCCTGGAATGGGCGTCGGCGTGGGACCGGTGGGGGGTTCTTCAATGGGTGGTTGCTCTTCTGGCAATTCTGCCACGGGCGGTTCTTCCTCCTGGCTAAGTGCATTCACAGCCAGCACAATGACTGCAATGAGCAGTACTGCCACAAGAATGCCCAAAATCCAGGTTAGTGTTTTATTTGACTTTTTTTCTTCCATCAATTTCTCCTTCTTACAATTTGTTCAATCCTAAAGGATCCTAAGAATCCTAAATTCAAATATTTTTAAACATTTCAATCATCAAGATGCATAAATGAATGCTACAGAAAGGTTATCCAGTATATTCACGAATGCGATCACGGTTACCGTACCCACCGCCTCCATAGGTGCCAAGATCAGCCAAGATCGCTAAGCTCATCCACAGCCAATCGATCCCGAAGACACCACCAGGGGCAACCAGCAGGTACATCAAGGTGGTCCAGGGGGCAAAAATCAAACCTAACATCGGCCAAATGAAGCTATTGAACACAACCTGATAATAAACCGGCCTCACCAGCCACCAAATCAACACTGCTGCGCGTGGACCCAAGAACATTAACACAGTAAAAAAGCAACACATAATTCTCATCTCCTCTTTTAATTCATCTTATCAATAGGTTTATTTTTCTGGCGGACCATCCTGTTGATCATAAAAAACCATCAACACTTTTTCAACTTGCTGGTCCTCCTCCATGACCGTGATAAACATCTCCAGGAGCTCATGCTCCTCCTCATCCAACACGATCCGGTACTCTTCCACACGTTCCAACCATTCAAATAGTTTATCCTCCTGTATCATCACACCCTCAGGTTCTTCACAGAAAAACGGAGTCGCCCGGAGTTCTTCAAAGATAATATCAATACCATTGGTCAAATACCCCCCTGAAAATTCGTTACATCCCCCAAAGCCTGTAACGATGCCGGAGTCATCAAAGGCCAGGATGGTCTCGACATCCTCAAGCACTTCAGTCAATTCTTCATCTTCTTCCTCAAGTAGATAAGTGTCCAGCACCCAGATGATATCCAGTAAATCCGCGCCAGGTTCCTCAGTCGGCTCAGGGGGCACTTCCGTTTCAGTCGGCTCAGGAGGCATTTCGGTCTCTTCTGGCGTAGGTGTGGGCGGTTGGGGCTCGGTGGGTTCCGTGGGATCCGGAGGGGTGCCGGGAACCTCAATAGCAACCCAAATTGTTTGGCCAAAGGGGATACCTTCTTGATCGTGCATCTGCCAGTAACCAACATACTCGCCAGCATCATCCGGTGCAACAAGGTCTACATAAAGATCATAGGTGTTGCCCGGCTCGACCTTGCCGCTGATAGCCGTTGGTTGGCCACCCATCTGGGCTGCCGGGTCATTGCCGCGAACAAACTTGATGAAATAAGCCTCATTCCATATACAGTTGCCGGTATTTTTAACCTGCCAGCCCTTTTGGAAGGCTTCGCCTGGGTTGACCTCAGGAAAGACCGTGAGATCTTTATCATCCAGGTTGATATCGCTGACAAAGGTCATGGAATCCAGACAGGTGGGCGGTGGGATAATATCCTCCGGCCGTAAACCAAGGTAATCCTGAGCCAGCTGGCTCAGCCGGCCTTCATTCTGCAGTTCTACCAAGGCTTGATTGATCACCGATTGGAGAGCGCCTGCCCCCTCTGGGAGAGCAATAGAGAGGCGCTGCTGGTTGAGCCGCTGCCCTGCCAAGACAAGATCGGGTCAGACAGGTACTGAATGGCGGGTTGGTTGTCCAAAATCACCACATTCAAACGGTTGGCTTTCAGATCTGCCACAGCTTGTTCAGGTTTTACGTAGACATATAACTTTTCCTGGGGGATCAGGTTGGAACTCACCAGGGTATCTTGCGCCCATTTCTCATACACAGATCCACGCTGCACACCAACTGCCAGACCAGCCAGCTGGCCAATATTTGTGATCGGCGCTAAGCCGGAATCAGCCCGGGCCAGGACTCCGTCATGGCCGATAAAATAGATGTTGGAAAAATCCACCACAGCCTCTCGTTCGGGGGAGGCAGAAATTGCCGCAACAGCCACATCCGCCTGGTCATTTTGCAGCACAGCATAAAGGCTCTCAAAAGCGTAATCTGTAATCTCTATTTGGACGCCTAGTTTTTTCCCCACTTCACGGATCAAGGCTGGGTCAAAACCATCGATCACAAAATCATTATTATAATAAGAAAATGGGGGGTAATCTGCTGAAGTGGCAACCCGCAGGACGCCGGCCAGCTTGACCCGCTCCCAAGAATCATCCTCGGCTGTTTGCGGTGCCTGCAAAGAGAGAACCAGCAGAACCACTGCGCCGATTAGCACCACAGCAAAAATACCCAGAACCCAGGGCCAGAAACTTTTCTTCTTATTTCCATCTTCAGGTTCCATCCCACCTCCTCCCTCAGGTGAAGTGTTTTGATTATTTTGTAACAAATCTTCTTGTGACATTTTTTCTCCTATTCCTTAATGGATTGAAATTTTTTGGATACCTTTGTCAGAAAAAATAAGCGACTCTCGGGACCTCATACCAATACTTTGTGCAACACAGTAAAAATCCATCAATCATCCACCTTACACACAAGAAAATGGTGACTGAGAATCTGATTCACGCAGTATTAACTCAAAAATATATCAAATGCTGAAGCCTGTCATCCGTAAAATGATGATTTTAATGTTTGACTTTAGTTATATAATCTTGACCCTACCCCCACAAATGTGTATCGGGAGATCAACATTTGTTGAAGCCTTTCTACCGATATGAAGGTTTTTCTGCTGCGGACATGTGTAAAGGATGTATGGATGAATGAATTGTTGAGCAAAAAATCATCATAACTATGACGACAGAACAACAGAATTAAGATATTTTTATAATAGTTCTGGTAACTCCTGATAGAAAGCTGACCATGGGCAAATTAATACGCGTCACATCAATCCTTTCTAAAGCTATCAGCGTTTTGGTCATTCTGCTCTGCCTTACGCTTGTGATTGTTATTTGGATTTTTCAGAAGGATGTTTCATCCGCGGCTGTTTCAATTTTTACAGAAGTGGATAATGTCGCCCGGGTCATGCGCAGCGGTATCGGCACAATTGAACCTGAATTACTTGCCTTAAGCAATTTAACCAGCCAGGTTGAGACAGCCTTAGAGGAAATTGCTCAAGATGTCAGCGATGAGGGGGTGGTTTTGCGCCTTCTTCCTCAATCCGTGAATGATGGCTTGACAAGCACCACTCAATCCCTGCGGAATAACTTCATTGCAGTATACAACTTGCTTGGGGCAACTTCTGATATCCTCCTAGCGCTGGACAAGGTCCCTTTCGTTGATATGCCGGAAAAGAGCCTCTCGACGATTACAACCCTTCAGGAAAGCATGGACGAGATCTCAGAGCAAGTTGATTCTTTACAGACCAATATTGTCGATTTACGCTTGGCGGCCGGTACCAGGATTTCCCTGGTCAGCGATACCGCAGCCTTAGTGGGTGAAGAAACAGAACAATTCCGTTCGGATCTGATCCAAATCGACAAAGATCTTGAAACAATTCAAATACAAGTTCGAAAATATCAGCGCCTTACACCCCCGTTAATCCTTTCGACTGCCATTATCTTTTCACTTCTCTCTGGTTGGATCATTTATTCTCAGGTTGTGATGTATCTCCGGTCTACAAACCCTGAGCACAGCAGGAACAATCAGACTGCAGAAAAGGTAGATCCTTACCTTACTGAGGAAAATCGATCTTAATGCACGCCATGGCTTGAACAATTCAAATATTCGAATCAGATAAGTTTTATCAAATTTAATCAAAAAGTAGCAATGATTGAGATTAAAGACATCAAATATCAAAAATCAAGAGGAACCCATGACTGAAACAACCCGTTTAACNCGCCGCAGGCTCAGAACGCCGCGCGCAGCGGCCCTGGCCGGGATTGCATTTGCCATCCTCATGATTATCAGCCTGGTGCTGATCCGCATCTCCGTTCCTGAAAGGCTGGATGATACCGGGGAGTGGCTGGTGGACCAGGCAGGACGGATCAACTTTGCAATCGGTCTGATCCCTTTTGCAGGGATCGCTTTTCTTTGGTTCCTGGGTGTGATCCGTGATCGCCTGGGGGACTTCGAGGACCGCTTTTTTTCAACGGTATTCTTTGGCAGCGGCTTGCTGTTTTTAGGTATGACCTTCGTATCTGCAGCCATTGCAGCCAGCCTAATCAACCTTTATGCTGCCAATCCAATTCCGCTAAACCAATCGCCAACCTATGNCTTCAACCGGGTTTTTATGTACCAGATCACCAATGTTTACGGCCTGCGCATGGCTGGGGTATTTATGTTGTCCTTNGGCACGATCTGGATCCACACAAAGATCATGCCTCGANCCATCATTTTCTTTACCTATGCCCTGGCTTTAGTGCAGCTTTTTGGGCNTAACCTCAGCCTGTGGTTCTCCCTGGCTTTTCCGAGCTGGGTATTTATGATCAGCGTAGCCATTCTTATCTTCAATTTTCGCCAAAAGAAAGCCCANNCTTCAAACGGCAANGGTGACAAGGTTTCTCCTGCAGAGAAAACCCTTTTAGATTGAACTCAGATTGAAGAAAGTTTTTCTGAGATTAAGGAATGATATCGTATGAAACTAAAAAGATTCATCCCATTTCTTGCAATAACAGCAGCCTTNCTTCTGATTTGGCTCAATGCATGCAGTACGTCAGCTCCTGAAGAACCGGAGGAGCTGCCTTCGGTAACCGCAACATTATCCCTCACGCAACGTCAGGGCACATTGGCACCCACCCTTCAGCCTGGCGAAGGGGAAGCTGAGGCAACACCAACGCCTTTGCTGGGAGATTTCATCACTGAACGTACGCCGCAGCCAACAGCTACCGTAGGCGCCTTTATGCAGTCGCTTGAGTCATTTGCTGCGCGTAGAGGCTTCCTATCCACAAAATTCCTGGGGATCAGGGTGGTTGATTGGATCAACCTTCTCATCTCAGCCCTGATCGTACTGGCGGGTTACTTGTTGGGGACCTGGTTAATCAAGCGCATTCTGCCAAAACTGGTCAAACGAACCGCGACAGAATTTGATGATGCCATACTAGAAAAAATAGGACCAGAAGTTCGCTGGCTTGTCACTGTCATCATCCTCAGGTTTGCGGTAGCCGAACGGCTAACTTTCTTTGGCGAACGCTTTTATCAAATCATAAGCGACATCTTCTTTCTTATGACTTTGTCGTTAATTGTTTGGATCTTCTGGAAAGTGACGGACCTTTCTTCAGACTTGTATACAGAAAAGTTGATCAGGGATGGACGAGAGGAAATTGGCCCGGTCATTCAAATGCTGGGAAAATTTCTCCAAATCCTGACCGGCATCGTAGGCCTCACAATTTTACTATCTTATTTTGGGATTAATGTCAGCAGTCTGACCGCTGCCTTGGGCATTGGTGGTCTGGCATTCTCACTCGCTGCACAAAACACTTTAGCTGATGCCATCGCCGGCGTGATCATTCTTATTGACCAACCCTTCAGGGTCGGTGACCGAATAGAAATTCAGGGTGTCGGTACCTGGGGTGACATCACTGAAATTGGCCTGCGGACCACCCGCATCCGCACTCGGGACAACCGCATGGTGATCGTACCCAATTCTATCCTGAGTCAAAACCAGATTGTAAATTATTCTTTTCCTGATCCTCGCTATCGCATTCAGACTCATGTTTACATCCCCTTTGGAGAAAATGTTGAAAAAATTCGCCAGCTGCTGATCCAAGCCGTAAGAAAAGTTGAAGGCGTGCTCTCTGACAAACCTGTGGATGCGCTCTATATCGACATGACTGAAGGCCCAATCAAATTCCGGATGCGCTGGTGGATTGAGTCTTATGTAGACACTCGCCGGATGTTTGACCGGGTACATACAGCAATCAAAGAAACCCTGGATGAGGCTGGAATCCAATCACCGATGACCAGTGACGATATTAATTTGCTGATGGACCCACTCACAACCGAAAGAATTTCCAGGGCCTTCCGATCTCACCCATCAGAAGTGAGGGATGATTCAAGCAGCAAAGATACTGAAGAAAAAGGAGGGAATATAGAAGCTTACTCTGATGAATAAGAACTGCGCCTGAAGAAAAATGGATGGTTCAAATTACCGTAATCAACATTTGTGGATATTTCATCAACAGATGATGATCAATGATCTGTGTTTCCAGCAATTTTGATGATGTTAAAATCAACACCCAAGCGATGACAGATTTCATTTTTTCAATTATCTTGTTGGATTGAAGTGAGTATATCTCACGTGCCTGATTCGCTTTCTACCCAGAATGACAGGAAGGCGGTTATTAATCCCACGGTAAAGAAAAGGAGACCTTAAACCATGCCGGAATCCAATAAAGAAACAACTTCGAATCTACCCAATCAAAAGCAGCAAAAATCACGCTTGGAGCAATGGGTTGAAATCATCTCAGCTGTTTTGATCTCCCTGGCAACCGTCGCCTCAGCCTGGTGCGCTTACCAATCCGCGCTATGGGGCGGCGAGGAAGCCATCAGCTACAATGCAGCGGGCGCAGCCAGAACCGAGTCGGTCAGGTATTCCAACCAGGCGCTTCAGCTTATGACCATTGATGTCAATATGTTTACGGAATTCGCGGCGGCTTACAGCAACGAAGATGAATTCTTGTTTGATTTTCTCATGGCGCGCTTCCGCCCAGAGATGAAAGTCGCCGTAGATGCCTGGATTGCAACCCAACCTTTAATCAATTCAGACGCACCCTCCTCCCCTTTTGCGATGCCGGAATACCAATCAGAAGCCCAGGATGAAGCTGACCGCCTCCTTAAAGAAGTCGATCGGCATCTAGATGAGGCCCGTTTGAATGACGAACGGGCAGATAACTACGTGCTATTGACGGTCATCTTCGCGTCAGTATTGTTTTTTGGCGGCATTAGCACAGAATTTGACTCCCTCAAAATTCGGATCGGGCTGATGGCCTTTTCAACCCTGACCTTCCTGGTCACACTTGTGATCGTGGTGAGCTTCCCCATGCTATAAAAACACAATCCGGTCAACAGGAATGAATTATTAATAAAACAACAAATCAAAAAACCATAGGAAATCAAACGGAGGTAGAAAATTATGTATCGGAGATCAGGAAGAAGAACCGCTCGGCGGACAGCACGGCGAACATCACGACGAACATCTCGTCGGGTAGTACGTCGTATGCGGCGCCGGACGATGCTTGTCGGCGGCATGGTAGTTTTGGCAGCATCCGGGACAGCAGCTGCCATCAAACTCTCGCAGCAAGATGCCCAAAGGATTGAGCAGCATACCGGCCTACCCCCAGACCAGCTGGAGGATCAGGATTTGGACCAGGCTATGCAAGAGCTGAATATTCAACCGCAGTCCCTTACGCCTGAAGAACAGGCTGCAATGGATCAACAGGCTCCCCAGCCAGCGCCATC
>P_1C_Sed_3_UnCtyDRAFT_1000109_pt1 | contig 15509 bp, 9 predicted proteins | sample Pon1CUnioCityCA_FD_10233 | JGI IMG/M metagenome (IMG submission 10233) | reverse complement strand
CCGGTTCGATCCCTCCCTCCCGGTCCATTTTTCTTATCAAAGGAAACATGCGCCAGAAAAAAGCGCTGATGGTCAGTGTCATCACTCCGGCCGCGATCAACAATAGGGGTTCATCCCCTGTAAAGAGCAGCCCAATTAACAAACCCAGCAAGATCAACTTGGTGCCTGCCACCCAGTTCACCAGGTATTTGACCAGATCTCGAAGTTCAGGATCCTCTTTCAGCTTTCCCCAGGCTGTAAAGTGCCCCATGCCATTGGCCAGTTTTGAGTTAGGGGAAAAATACAAGACAAAGATATTGCCCGCTTCCAGGAAAATGAAAATTACCATCACGATCTTGATCCAGTTCATCTTCGCCTCGCTTACCCTGCCAGCTCAAATAACATCGGGCTGAAGTAAGGGATCAACCAGATCAACCACACAAAGAGACTGAATTTGTGGAAATTGGTCAGCGCTTTTTCATCTTGGCGGATTAAGACCACCAGGGCCCATACGGCATGGATGAACATCAGGATGATCGCCAACAGGCCGGAGATGCCATGCAGATCGATCGTCAGGCCCCCGGCAAAATCAAACATCATCCCTGTTCCCCAGGTATCTGAGATCAATCCCAGGATGAAAAAGATCAGGTGCCAGGCTTTCAGGCGCCCCTGAAGGCGTTCACTCCACACACCGATGGAATAAAAAACCAGGGCTGCGGTGATGATAATGGATGCGGTGGGATTCATGGCTTATCTCCGAGGTAGAGTTGTTAGATTGAACCGTTTATACCATGATTATCGGGGCGGGAGGCAGTAATTAGGGTAGGTCAAAAACCTCCCCAGGAGACAAAAACAGTAAAAGATAAGAAACCCCAGGATCCAAAGGGGAGAAATAGGGAAAACCTATCTGTTTTCCATCCTACATGGCTGGGTTCCCGGGTGGGATCCAGCTATCTCTCGTTTTCGAAGAAATTAAGAGCTCCCCTTTCCTGAGAAGAGAAAGAGGAGCTGTGCATACTGGCTCATGCCTGGCCAACATGGATAGCCAGAGTTCCTTTTATACCAGGTCCAGCTGGCCCTGGTGCTCATCCTGGTAAGCTTCCCAGATCTTTTCCGCGACCTGCTCCGGTGAGTAGGTATGAGAGGGTTTCTTAAAAGGGACCTTATCCCATAATGGGGTATCGACTGCTCCCGGACGCACCACGGTCACCTTCTTCTTGCGCTCTTCCTTGGATAAGGAAACTGCCAGGGCTTCCAGGCCGGCTTTCGCTGCCACATAGGCAGAGAGCCCAGGCAGCTGTAAGCGCTCGCTGATGGCTCCTAACAAGAAGATATGGCTGGAGTCTTCCAGCAAGGGTAAACTCGCCCGCAGGCTGTGGTAGATTCCGGTGAGGTTGTTATCAAGGATCTGCTGCCAGCGCTGGTAATCCCCTTCAGCGACTTTCCCGGCTGCAATATCACCAGCTGCGTAAACCATCACCTGGGCATCCTCCAGGTTTTTCAGGAGCCACTTCCCCGCCCGGTCCATTTGCTCAGGGTCACTGAAATCCGCCTCAAACGACCACGCAGCAGCCTGGCTGACAGGTGTTAACTTCCGGGCTAAAGCTGCAACCTGCCAGCCCTCATTCTTAAAACGCTTCAAGATTGCCTGGCCGATGCTGCCTTCACTGCCCCAAAGTATGATCTTTTTCATGGTTGATTCCTCCGTTTATACACCCTGGCTCAGTATGACACCAGAATACGATGAATACTGGGATTGCCCTACACCAATCCCAGCTGGATGACCGTTTCTGCTGTGGCCAACACAGCTTCTTTGGGAGAGATTGGCTGCCATCCCAGTTGATCGATGGCTTTGCGGTTATCCAGTTTCCTGGTCGCGCCTATTTCCACAGTCAGCGGTTTGAGGGTGCTTTCAAAATTCGCGATCAAACGGGTGAGGAAATTTGGCAGTTCACCCCGGGGTGTTTTGCGATCCGGATAAGCTTCCTGCAAAATATCGCCGATCTCACTGAAAGCCAGGTATCCTGCTGTGGCAATGAACCGCTCCCCGGCTGCGCCGGGTGATTCCATTGCTAACAGGTGCAGTTCAGCCACTGACCGCACATCAGCAAGATCATAGCCGATCTTCGGGTAAGCAGGTGTGCTGCCATCCAGGATCTTGATCACGATATTGGCCGAGGTGCCAAAATCCTTTTCAAGGACCGGCCCCAGCAGCGCCCCCGGACAGATGGAAACCAGCTCTAGATTCCCATCATTCTTGTTGATGAAATCCCAGGCAGCCCGTTCGGCAGCTGTCTTGCTGCGGATGTACACCGTGGTGTCCCTCAGGTCATTTTCATCAGTCCAGTCCAGCTCTGAATAAGTCCCCGAGCGTTGCCCTTTAGGCTTGCCATAAGCGATCGCGGTGGTGGATGAAGTCAACACCACACGCTTCACAGCGGCCCGGGAACAGGCCCGCAGCACATTCAGGGTGCCGTCCCTGGCAGGAAGCAGTAATTCCTCATCCCGCTTGGGCAGCACTCGCGGGAATGGGGACGCGATATGCAGCACATAATCAACCCCATCCATCAGGCCCGGCCACACCTCCCGGTCCAGCAAGTCCGCTTTTGCAAACTTCAATCTGCCTTCCCGGGAAGCATTCGCAAGAATGACCTCTTTGATGGCTTCAGCCCGCTGGATATCCCGCAAGGTACCCAGAACATGATATCCTTGATTTAATAATTGAATGGCTGTGTGCGCCCCCAAAAAACCGCTGACACCGGTCACTAAAACTTTTCCACGCTCTGCCATGCTCAACACTCCATCTTCTAATCTCACTAACTAAATCATAACATGCCTTCTATGTTTTATCAATATATTGTATAATTATTGCATAACACAAATCAGGGGAGTCGACCTTTGTTCATCACAGAAAATCAGGGCAAAAAGGCCACGGCATGGATCCTGGGGGATCAACTTCTCAAGCAGCACCCTGCCCTTGAAGTTGGGGTGACTGCTCAGCAGGCCGGGAAGCCAGGCGTGCTATTGATAGAGTCTCAGCATTTGCTGGGGCGCCGGCGCTGGCACCCCTGGAAGCTGGTCCTGATCCTCAGCGCCATGCGCCATTATGCAGAACGACTCCGAAAATCAGGGTATTCTGTTGATTATCGCCAGGCTCCAACCTTCCTGGAAGGAATCCAGGACCATATCAAGAAACACCAGCCGGACAAGCTGATTTGCATGGCCTCCAGTAATTTTCAGGCCCGCAAGTTCCAGGAGGACAGCCTGCCAGTTCACCTTGATATCCCCATCCAGGTCCTGCCAAACAGCCAGTTCCTGGTCGAAAGGCATAACCCCTATCCTGATCTCCCGGATGAGAAGAATATCCGCCAGGAAAGTTTTTATCGCCGTCTGCGCCGCCACTTCAGCGTCCTGCTCGACGAAGATGGAGAGCCGCTTGGCGGTCAGTGGAATTACGACGCTCAAAATCGGAAGCCCCTCCCCGCTGAACTCCCCATCCCGGAAGCCCTGGCCTTCCCACCCGACCGCATCACCCGGGAAGTGATCCAAGAGCTGGAGCCACATCACACACATGCCGGGGATGATCGATTCAACTATGCCGTGGACCACCGCGGTGCGGCGCGGGCACTGGAGGATTTCCTTTCCAACCGACTGGCTGATTTTGGGGCCTATGAAGATGCCATGACCAGCAGATCCAGGATTGTCTTCCATTCCCTGCTTTCACCATACTTGAATCTGGGTTTACTTGACCCCCTGGAAGTGGTCCAGGCTGCCGAGAGGGCCTATCTGGAAGGCTCTGCACCCCTCAACGCTGTCGAGGGCTTCATCCGCCAGGTGTTGGGCTGGCGGGAATACATTTACTGGCAGTATTGGCGCTTGTTCCCCACCCTGCTTCACAGCAACCATCTAGAGGCAGACCGGGATCTGCCGGATTTTTTCTGGTCAGGGGATGCTGGACTGAACTGCCTGGCAGTTGTACTCCAGCGAGCGCTGCAAAGCGGTTATAACCACCATATTGAACGGCTGATGGTGCTGAGCAACTTCTGCACCCTGGCTGGCATCCAACCTCAACAAGTGCTGGAATGGTTCATGGCCACTTACCTGGACGCCTACCCCTGGGTGATGGCACCCAACCTGATTGGGATGGGACTCTATGCAGACGGTGGGAGAATTGGCACCAAACCCTATGTCTCTTCAGCTAACTACATCAACAAAATGAGTGACTATTGCCAGGACTGTGGCTATGATCACAAGCTGCGAAGTGGCGAGCAAGCCTGCCCATTCAATTACCTGTATTGGAATTTCTTAATTGAACAGAAATCTAAACTGCGATCCAACCCCCGCATGAACCTTTCCCTTGCTAACCTTGAGAAGTTGGATTCGCAGGAAAAGAAGGCCATACAAGATCAGGCCTCCCTTTTCTTGTCCGACCTTAATTGATCGATCCACATAGAAGGAGATCATATGGCAATTCAATCAGACGTTCAATCTATCCTGGTCACCGGCGCAACCGGATATGTTGGCGGCCGGCTGGTGCCTCTCCTGCTGGAAAAAGGATATCGGGTGCGAGTATTTGCCCGGGATGCAGTCCGCTTATCTGGACGCTCCTGGGTGGAGGAAGTTGAGATCATCGAAGGCAATGTCCTTCACCAGGAAGATCTACCGGCTGCCATGGACGGTATCGATGTCGCTTACTACCTGATCCACAATATGACGGAACGGACTGGCTACCGCGATCAGGAGCTGCAATCAGCCCGTAATTTTGGGACCGCTGCCCACGCTGCGGGCGTGAAGCGCATCATCTACCTGGGCGCCTTAGGTGATTCAGAGTCGGATTTGGCACCGCACCTGCAGTCCCGACAACAAACTGGAAAGGTCCTGGGGGGATATGGCATCCCCGTAACTGAATTCAGAGCGGCAATTATCGTCGGCTCAGGCAGCATCTCCTTTGAGATGATCCGCTATCTGACTGAAAAACTCCCGGTGATGATTGCGCCTCGCTGGGTTTATCAACAAGTGCAGCCGATCTCAATTGAAGATGTGCTGGCATACTTAATAGCGGCTCTTGATGCGCCAGCCAGCATTGGCAAGGTAATCGAGATTGGGGGCAGTGACCAGCTGCCCTACGCGGAGATGATGCTCATCTACGCTGAGATCCGGGGACTGAAGCGCTGGCTGATTCCGGTCCCAGTGCTAACACCAGGATTATCCTCTCACTGGGTGCACTGGATCACACCTGTACATGCCAGCGTCACCCGGCCTTTAATTGAGGGGTTGGTGAATGAGATCCTGGTGCAGGATATTTCCGCCAGGGAAATTTTCCCCTCCATCCAGCCCATGAGCTACCAACAGGCAGTGGAATCTGCCCTGGCTGGCCTGGAAACCGGCGAGGTAGAGACCCGCTGGTGTGATGCGCTTTACAGCAGCCAGGGGGACCAGCAGCCGGTGACACTGATCAGCGAGGAGGGTATGCTGCTAGAGCAGCGGCAGATCCGGATCCAGGCCAGTGAAGGGGATGTGTTCCAGGTATATACCCGGCTGGGGGGTGAGAATGGGTGGCTGTTCATGAATTGGGCCTGGCGGATCAGAGGTTGGATCGATCGTTTGCTGGGAGGAGCGGGCCTCCGGCGGGGACGCAGGGACCCTGACTATCTTCGCGTTGGGGATGCGGTTGATTTCTGGCGGGTGGAGGAAATTCAATCTCCCGGGCTGCTGCGTTTGCGGGCAGAAATGGTCTTCCCTGGCAAAGCCTGGCTGCAGTACGAGAGTGGGCCCACGCCTGAAGGTGATGTGCTCCTGCTGCAAACAGCCATCTTTGCACCCAGGGGGCTGGCTGGATTCCTGTACTGGTACGGTCTTTACCCTATCCACGGAATCATCTTTTCTGGCCTGATCAGAAAGATCAAACAGCAGGCTGAAGGAGATTAAAAGCCGCTCCCATTGATTAACCATCTTTAACAAAGTCTTTACAGTCTCTTGATGGAGGTCGATGTCAATTGTGTTATTTTTTGGGGGGAGATAACCATGCTGACAAGACCACCCAAAAAACAAGCACGTTTATCCATGGTATTGGATCAAGCGGAGAGCGTCCCCATCGACAATGACAGCAGATTGATCTTATTCAGCGATGTGCATCGGGGGGATAACAGCTTTGTAGATGAGTTCGCCAGCAATAAAAACATCTTTGCCTATGCCCTCGACTATTACTACCGGGCTGGTTTTATCTATATTGAAGTGGGTGATGGTGATGAGCTCATTAAAAACACCTCCCCCTGGAGCATTCGAAGCGCTCACCCGGATGTTTTCCGGATCTTGAGAGATTATTACCTGGAAGGGCGCTTTTACTACATCCACGGCAACCACGATATCCTTTACAAGGACCGGGAATATGCAGCTGTGAACTTATCCACTATGCGTCTCGGCTCCCAACAGGAACCCGAATTGCTTTTCCCGGATATCAAGATCCATGAGGGAATCCTGCTCGACTACCTGCCTTGCGGGGGGAAGATCCTGGTCACCCACGGCCATCAAGGAGAGTTGTTTAACGATCATTTCTGGCGATTAAGCCGGCTTTTGCTGCGGTATATCTGGCGCCCATTGCAAATGATCGGGGTTCAGAATCCCTATCGGGTAGCCCACAACCCGGATATGCGCAGGGAAGTGGAAAGCCAGTTGATCGACTGGAGCGCAACCCACAACCAGCTCCTGTTATGCGGCCACACCCACTGTGCTGCCCTCTCCAGCCCAGGAGAAACAGGGTATTTCAACACCGGATGCTGCGTACATCCCCGCTGGATATCTGGCATAGAGATCGATCAGGGTTTGATCATGCTGGTACGCTGGCGCGTGGAAACGGACCCAAAAGGCACCCTGATCATTCGCAGGAAGATCCTTTCTGGCCCCTATCGATTGGCAGATTACTTCCTGCCACCTGCAAGAACCCCGGATGACGAAACACTACCCCAAAAGGCAAAGTAGGAATCCATCCTTGCGCCTGCAGAGCTGACCTGACTTCCTGCTGAAGTCATCGGCTTGGACTGTTTTTTTGATCTAACACTGAATACAAAGGGATCAGGATTTTCCGATCAGGTCCAGGAAGGCATCAACGATCTCAGGGTCAAAGTGTTTACCAGATTGCTCCTTGAGATATTCGACTGCTTTCTCTTCCGGCCAGGCATCACGGTAGGAACGGTCAGATTGAAGGGCATCCCAAACATCCACAACTGCAAAGATGCGGGCTGCAAGAGGTATTTCTTTTCCAGCTAGTTCTTGGGGATAACCCGTACCATCCCAACGCTCATGGTGGCAGTAAGGAATATCCAGGGCAGGGACGAGATAATCAATGTTCGATAGCATGTCGAAGGCATACTGGGGATGCTTCTTCATCAGATGCCACTCTTCATCGGTTAATTTGCCCGATTTCAGCAAGATGCCATCGGGAATAGCCATTTTGCCGATGTCGTGCAGTAATGCTCCTCGGCGGAGATGGGTTAAACCTTCCCCCTTCACACCAAGTTTTCTGGCCAGGTTCATGGCCAGGGCAACGACCCGGCGGCTGTGCTCAGAAGTGCTGTTATCGCGCATTTCTATCGCCCGGGCCCAGCCCTCAATGGTCGCGTCGTAGGCTTGCTGCAGTTCAAAGTTCGACCGGGAAAGATCATTGAACAAATTCAGCCTGTCGATGGCAATGCCCGCTGCCCTGGCCAGGGCATCCAGGAAATTGATCCATTCAGGGTCGGGATCCAATCGTTCCCGGTGGAAAACTTCCAGCACACCGACCAATTCCCCTTTCGCGATCAGAGGATGCGCCAGGTAGGTGACAAAATTCTCCTTTTTCAGCATGGGCGATCGATCAAGACTGGTTTGTTGTTCGCTTAAATCGGGGATCTGAACCAGGGAGCGCTCTTTGGCTGCCAGGCCCGCCAGTCCTTCTCCAATTTTCAACGAGGTATGCTGCAGCGATTTGGTCTGGAACCCTTTGCCGCTGACATAATTCAGCGTGTGTTGATGAGGATGGTAAGCCAGCACGCAGGCGGCATCAACATCCAGGGAATTGATCAGCTGGCTGATTAAAACCTCCATGGTCATTTCCAGATCGACACTGCCTGAAATAGCCATATCGATCTCCCGCAAGGAAGACAGTCGAGATAATCTCCTTTGGGCATCTTCGAACAGCCGGCTGTTTTCGAGGGCAACAGCTGCCTGGTTGCCCAGGAGTTCGAGCAGGCGCTGATCTTCATGAGTGTAAGCATCCGCCTGGAAGGATTGAACGGCGAGAGCACCAATGACCCGTTTTCCAGCCAACAGCGGAACACCCAGCCAGGATCGAATGGTTTTCCCGCGCTGCACAGGGTGAACTGGGAGCGACTCGGTCTCCACGTTTCCGATCATTAACGGGGTCCGCTTACGCACGATCCAGCTCAGCAGTGAGTTCTTCACATCCAGGGGGATATGCAGGCCATCGGTATGCGATTGCTGGATGCCATCCTCGGAAGCATACACGATTTCTATATTCCTGGTGTTCTCGTTAAACGTCGCCAGCAGGAAGGCGTCCTGTTCAAACATACTGACAATCTGTTTCCGGAGGTTTTCAAAGAGCAGATCCGGATGAAGCTCTCGCGTAAGCTGCATGGCTGATTCATAAACCACTTCGATCTCTCTTGTCCTGCGGCGAATCTGATCAAAGAGGCGGTTGTTCTCCAGGGCAATGGCTGCCTGGGTAGCGAAATCCATCACCAGGTTCACATCCTGCTCTGAATATTGGTTTGGCCGGGAGTGATCCAGGGTGATGATCCCGATCCGGTTCCCCTTAACTTCCAGAGGCACTGCCATCCAGGATTGGACATCTTCTTTATTTGGTCCTTGCAGCAGCTCTCCTACCTGATCAGCACTAGACAAGACAACCTTTTTTCCCCCATAGAGAACATTCTGAGCGATCGGATTATCATTGATCAGGAATTGTGTTCCGACAACCACGTCCGGCTTTTTTATTCCCTGATAGGCCTCCACCACGATAGCGTTCCCCTGGACCAGCTGTACAGATGCGCCATGATAGGGGACAACTCGCTTGAGCGCGGAAAGGATCATATCCATCAAATCCCCTCGATCCATCATGCGGTTGATCAGCAAACCAACTTCCCGCAAGGTTTCCGCTTCCTGCCTGCGCACCATCTCTTCTTTATAAAGGCGGGCATTCTTCACAGCGATCGCCGCCTGGGTCGCGAAGAGCTCCAGGGTGTTAATTGCAGTAGGAGAAATCCTGTCCTCTAAATCTGTGGCGATTTCCAAAACGCCCAGGAATTCATCTCCCCAGATCACAGGGATGCCAACCAGGTTGTAATCACCCACTATCTGCCAATTGGATGAGTGCCCTTCCCATTGAGCGTAATTCTCGACGAGCATGGTTTCCCCGGTTTCCCATACTTTTCCGGATAGACCCTCTCCTCGAAGAATATCGGTATTCTCTGGCAGATCATCCAACCCGGTATAAGCTAAATACTCCAGTACATCCCTGTCCGGGTTGACGATGCTGAACCCACAGGCAGCCGCATTCACGATCGAACGAGCCTCCTCAGCGATGGTCTGCAGCAGTTTTTCCTGATCCAGCTGGCTGGCAATTTCCAGCTCCACGTTCCGGAGGGCTTCCAGCTGTGCTTTTCGGAGCAAGACCTCATCCTGGGCAATTCGCCTTTCAAAGATCACAGCATAATGACTGGTAATGGTTTCAATAGCTGACGGGAATTGGATTTCTTTCCCTTCTTTGACCATTAGCACCAGGCCGCCGGTTGATTTTCCTCGCAAGCCAAAACCAGCGATGTAAATCTCGCCTACGCCCGCGATCCTTTCCAGGGTTTGGCAGATCTTCCTGGGGAGGACCCCCCTGGTTAAATCAAACAGCCCACCCGGCACCTTTTCTAATTTACCGCTCGTAAATCGCTGGTTCAGATCCTCATCTAATGGATTCTCAGCCACATCAATTTGGATGTCTTCCGGTTTTCTTCCCAGGAAATGCGTCAGCCGGTCTGCCAGCTTTCCCAATCCTTTCAGGGCTCGAAGGCGGATGGCATTGACTGCTGGATCATACAGGGAAATCATCACATAGGCATCAGGATTGACACCTGATACGTTTTCCGCAAGCCTTGTACATAACTGGTCGATATCCTCTGTCCTGGTACTTTCAGCCAGAGATTGAGAAATGAATTGGTTTTCAGTGAGATGTGCTCGTCGTTCAGCTTCTGCCAGAATACGGCGGACGATCACACTTAACTGTTCAGTGCTGGACCGTAAAACATCCAGCTCTAACTCACTCATCCGATGAGGCAACACCAGATCCACCAAGCCGATGATCGTACCCTCTGACAACATGGGCACTACGGCTATCGAATCAATACCAGCCCTTTCCGTCAATGCTGCCATCAATGCCGTAAGCTGCTTTTTATGACCTTTCTGCAAAGGCAACCCGAGCGCCATTTCCCGCATCAATTGTTGGATTTGGCCCCTCCCAGTGAGGATCTGAGCCTCCCCCTGGGTGATCAATTCTTGAAATAAACTGTCTTCCTCCAGCCAGATGCACATCCGTTCCGGCACGGCAATGCCAAGCAGCTCTGAAATACCTTGACGAAGGCCTTGATCAGGAGAGATCAGTTCAACATTCAGCTGATTCTTGTCTGAATCCAGCAAATAGACATGGGCATTGATGGCATTGAATAACTCTTTGGTACCTGCACCAAATGCAGCCAGGATCTCTTGAATGCCTTTCCCTTCATTGGCCAAGCTGTTGAGATTATTGATCAAGGCAAGCTCATCCATCTGCCTGCTCATGATCTTTTCCGCCTGGATCCGATCGGAAATATCCCGCACTGCTGCCTGGATGATGAATTCCTCCTCCAGGTTAACCCGGCTCAAATGAACCGTGGTCTGGAACTCCTCTCCGGTCAGTTTCTTATGGGTCCAATGGAAGAAATGGGATTCTTCTTCAACTGCGATCTGGATCATCTTGATGGCTTTATCTTTGGAGAGTTGACCGTCTGGCTGGAACTCAGGGGATAAGTCCCAGGGCATTAACTCCTTGAATTGCTCTTCGCTTCCAACCTTGAATAACTCCAATATGGCCGCATTTCCGGACCCAAAAGCCCAGTCGGGAGGGGCAAGGGTCATCAAGGCACTATGAGAATTCTCAAATAGATTCCGATATCGATTCTCACTGGCTTCCAGCGCTTTGGAAGCCTGAATGTTCTCGGTGATATCGACTGCGATTTGCATCTTGGCCAATCGCTGATCCGTCCAGTGGATGACCCGGTCATAATTCTTATACCAGCGGCCAGTCTTTGGGTTCTGGGATTCCCAAACAACTACCTCTCCTGGGAGCCCCTGAGGGTCCAGCAGGCGGTCCAGATTGCAATCCACACAGCGCTCTTTTTGATCCCGAAACACCTGATAGCAGGTCTTTCCGGTAAAGTCGCCGCCAAAATCCTGGATCATGCGCTTGTTCATGTAGAGGATCTCATAATTTTCAAAATCAGCTACATAAACGTGGGCATCCATCCCTTCTAATACCTTGGTTAAGGATTGGTGAGCTGCTACTAGCTTCTCTTCATTTTTTTTCCTGAGGGATATATCCCTGGCAATACCCAGAACCACGGGTTTATCATCGATTTTGACGGGGAAAGTGCTGATCTCAACAGGCAGCTGCGAACTATCCTTCCTGGTCAGAACAAACTCATCCGGACCGGTGGATTTCCCCAGCACATTGAGAGCCAGCAGCTTGCTGGCCTTGGGGAGCTGGTCATGAGAGACCAAGCCCGCTTTGAGAAAGTTCTTGCCAACCAGCTCTGAGCGATCAAAGCCGGTGATCCTTTCAGCAACTTTGTTGCCGGTGATAAAGTTTCCCTTGAGATCAGAGATGTAATAACCATCAGGGGCATATTCAAAGAAGGTTTCGAACCGGTTCTCACTTTGTTCCAGGTCTTCTTTGATCCTGGATTTTTCCAGGGCCAAGGCAACCTGAAAAACATACGATTCCACAAGATCGGCAAGTAATTTTTTGCCCGGGGTAAGGGTAAAGATGTAGAAACATCCCACCAACTCCCGCCTACCTTCCAGGCCGATAGTATAAATATCCTCGATACCTACCGTTTCAATCAATTTTCTACTGATATTGGCAGGCACCTGGCTGATGGCAAAGTCCTCTAATCCAACGGGGTGTTTGTACAGGCTACGGGTATAGTAGGTATCTTTGAATCGAACATCAATTGCAAAAAGCCGATGATGGTACTGTCCGCCAATAAACTTCCAGGCCCGATCAATGAGCCGGTTCTCGATACCATAAATTCCTTCCAGCTGCAGGGTGTCTTCGTCATACAACGACAGGGGAATGACCAGACAATCCCCCAATTTCCTCTGCAGGCTCTGGGCAGCGAATTCAAGGGTCTCATCCCAGGTCTCCAGGGTTAATAATGTTCTACCTTGATCCGCCAGCCATTCTAAATCAGCTGCAGAGGTCCCTGCAAAGCCTCTGGACTCCACGAGTGCTGCCCGTTCCAGGAGGGTGATCACTTGATAAGACCCCATTCCGCCTTGATCTGGCAATCCCTCACCGGAGAGCAAGACAGGGAGGGTGATTCCAGAAGGGGATTGAAGGTCAACATTTAAAGGCGCAGGGTGCTTTGCCAGATCAGTAATGAAAGTTTCAAAATCAGGGATTTGGTCCGGGGGAAGAAGGCTCAGAAAATCGCTGCCGACCAGGACCTCCGTACTCTCCAGGCCTAGCATTTCCAGGGCTGATGGATTCACATGCGCAATCACAGCTTCTTGACCCAATACAATCACTGGAGCTGCGATGTGATCAACCAGTTGCCAGGAGGTATCAACCTTCATCATTACACCTTTAAATCAACCTTCACCATGCCTCACAGCCCATTTGCTGCCAGGTACCCTTAATTCTATATCACCCGGCCTGGAAATATAAAGATTTTAGTTTGCTGTTCTGTTAGTTTGTAGTGCTCAATCAGAAGTTTTTGATGTGAACTGTAAGGCGGGAATTGAGCCCTTGAGGTTAGGAATATGGTATAAAAATACAAGCAAACCACCATAAAGGATGAGTTTATGAATAAGACCACCAGATCTCTTTTCATCATCGGGCTTGTCGTTATTCTGGCCGCAGGATGCCGCGCAGCGCCATCCACACCAACGCCCTTCCCGGATGATGGAGAGGAAGACCCCTTTATCGGTGTGCCCAATCCTGCCTCATTCTACTGCCAGGAAATGGGATATGAACTTAAGCTGCGGGAAACCGACCAGGGCACGGAAGGCATCTGCGTCTTCCCCAACGGGGCGGAATGCGAGGAATGGGAATTCCTGGCCGGGGGCTGCTCAATTGAATGGAGCTTCTGCCAGCGCCAGGGCTACAATATCAAGGCTGGAGATGATATGGCAATCTGCACCTTTCCGGACGGCAGCACCTGTCCGGAATATGATTTCTTTATCGGTGAATGCCTGCCGCCTGAGGAATAATCTCAACAGCTCACAGATCTTTATCAAAAAAGACACAACAGCCCTCATTGCCTGTTGTGTCTTCCTTTTCACTCAAGAACAAGCTAGTCCTCCCAGGAGTTAAGTCATCATGTCCTCCATCCCTGAAGGTGAATTGAACAAGATCATCCAATCAGCAAGCCGGCTGGGCATAGAGCTCGATCAAGCAGATGCCCTGCAGTGGCTGACCGCTGTCTCCACAGCCCAGGGGGAAGGTGACGTGGTCTTCGATGACCGGGCTGGCGTCTTTGGCCATCGGATCTCTATGCTGGATTTCAGCCCCGAGGACCTGGCTCATTTCAGAAAGCTGGGCCGGTTGGTCGAATTCACTGATATCCCTGGAAAAGTGGAAACAGCCCTGGCCCTTTCAGGGTCCGCAGCCCAATCCAAGATCCAGCTTTATCCCGGGGATGCGGATTATTTTGAACGGGTAAACATCCTGGCCGAAACCCGGGAAGACGCCTGTCAGATCCTGGCCGAGATCATTCGTGAAAAAGCGCTTAAAAGCCTTGTCGGTCCCACTTTCCAGTTGATGGAAGTCCGCTTTGGTTCCTTTCCTGTTGATCTGGTCATCGACGGCCAACCCAACAGTGCTGGCAGCTCCATCAGCTGGTCACCAGAGCAGATCAAATCCGGGGTCATCCAGGGAGTGAAACCAGACGGGAAACCCTATACAATCCGCTGGAATGACGCCGCCAATGATCCCGGTTGGTGTAAATTGGACTGGGTGGTTGCTGACCCCCTCCGGGAAGAGTTGGTGAATGCCAGCAATATGCTTGACGTCACCTGGGAAGCCCCTGACGGGTCGATCACGCCTTTGGATGGGTTCTTAGACCCTTACTTCCAGGAAATTTATTTAGATGGGGAATCCATCCCCATCTTTTCCAAGCTTTCGCAGCATGTTTCAGCTGACGCCCTTGATAATTATGTCCATGCCCTGGAAAAAGAAGTCAACAAATACATCACCAAAGAGGTCAATTACGGTAAAGCTGCCAAGCGCATGTATAATATCTTTCGGCTCACAGGACGCTATAGTGAAGCAGGGTTGATCCGGGAGCTTTTTGATGAACCCACCTCGATGCTTTACCAGGTTTGGGCGGTGATCCGCACCCTGGATGAGTGCAGCCAGCCTGGATCGAGCATTGCGGTAGAGGACGTCAAGAACCAAACTGACCAACTGATCATGGAGGTCATCCGTCTACTGGAAGGGGGTGAAGAAGAAGAGGTAGTCAAACTCCTGCTGGAATTCAGGGATGCTCTCAGTGAGCAGCACGCCGGGCATGAACCAACTTTCCGAGTTGAGGCTGCCCGGGACCAGGTCATCAATATCGTCAACAACTTCTTTTACGAGAAGCTAACCACTGTCCCAGAGATCAAGCACTACATGGACCAAATCAGTCAGTGAGGGCATGATTTCTATCCGGTGCTTGCTTTTCCAATAAAAAACGCTATAATTAGAGACAATTAAAGTAAAGCGATGACCGGGACGAGTACAGGCTTCGATCCTCAACAGGGAATGGAAGTCAGCGACTGAGAGCTTTCAAGAGCGAAGAGCCTCGAAAACCCCCCGGGAGCGGCAGCTGGAAACGAACACCCGGAGTATAGCAGCCCGCCTGGCCCCGTTAGCGGCCCAATGAGATAAGCCTGACCTAACTGCGGGCTTAAATCTGGGTGGAACCGTGAGAAGACTCTTGCCCCAGTTGGCAGGGGTTTTTTATTTTTTTGGAGGTGATGTATGGCAAAAGACAATTATCTGGGATCCTATCTGTGGAAGATCAGACACTCCACTGCCCATGTCATGGCGCAGGCTGTCCGGGATCTCTTCGCGCCCGGCGAGGCAAAGATCGCCATTGGGCCCCCAATTGCCGATGGGTTCTACTACGACTTCGATCTCCCCCGGCCACTCACTCCAGAAGATCTGGAAGAGATCGAAAAGAAAATGCGGGCGGTGCTCTCCCAGGATCATCATTTTATCCGCCGGGAGCTGTCCGCCGATGAAG
>P_1C_Sed_3_UnCtyDRAFT_1000106_pt1 | contig 15651 bp, 11 predicted proteins | sample Pon1CUnioCityCA_FD_10233 | JGI IMG/M metagenome (IMG submission 10233) | reverse complement strand
CATTATCAAATGAAGGAACAACATCGCTTCGGTAAGATTATCTTCTGAAGGAACAACTAGCGTTCGGTAAGGTTATCATTTGAGTTGACAGGGCGTGCGTTGGCGGTTGCCAGCTCGCCGCCACACGGGCGTTGCTTGAAGTGCTACCTATGCTATGCAAGGGTAGCTGAGCGTCATCTAATCGTCACAGTTCTGCCATTCTACACGTTGTGAACCAGCCAGCTAAATCAATCCCAGCTTCTTTCCACCCTTTTTAAATGCCTCAATAGCCCTGTCCAGCTGATCCTGGGTGTGTTCCGAGCAAAGCTGGACCCGGATCCTGGCCTTGTTACGAGCAACCATCGGATAGACAATGGCCAGCACGTAGATGTCCTCCTGCCAGACGAAGTCCGCCAACTCCTTGGCGGTCTTGCTGTCGCCGCACATGATGGGCACGATGGGCGTCTCGCTGTGACCGGTGTCAAAACCCAGCTCCTTCATCTTATCGAGGAAGTACCCGCGGTTCTCCCACACTCGCTCTACCCGTTCCGGATTCTGCTCCATCACATCGATAGCAGCGATAGTCGCCGCAGCGACGCTGGGCGGCAGAGCTCCACTGAGCAACCAAGTTCGCGATTTATTCATCGCAAACTTGATCAGCGCCTCGCTGCCGCTAAGATGCCCGCCCACGATCCCGAAGGCTTTGGAGAACGTCCCCATCTCGGCATGAACCTGATCCCGCGTAAGGCCGAAATGATTGACGATACCACGTCCGCCCTCGCCCAGGACCCCCTCGCCGTGGGCGTCGTCAACGTAGACACCGGCGCCATGCTCCGCGGCAATCTCAGCAATGGCCGGCAGCGGTGCCAGGTCGCCGTCCATGCTAAAGACACCGTCGGTGACGATCCAGATATGTTCGTAGGCCGGTTGATGGGTCTCCGCTTCCTTCATGATACGGTTGAGATCGTCCACGTCCTTGTGCTTGTAGATTGCTTTGTCCGCTTTCGTCAAGCGTATCCCGTCAATGATCGAGCCGTGGTTGAGCGCGTCGGACACGTACAGGTCACCCTCTCCAGCGAGTTGCGCCAGGACGCCCTGGTTGGTCATGAAACCGGTCTGAAAGGTCAGTGAGGCAGGGGCCCCCTTGAACATCGCCAAGCGTTCGTCCAATTCCCTATGTAGGGTTGTGTCGCCCGCTATCGAGCGGTCGCTGCCAGCGCCCGCTCCGTATCGTTTCGTGGCCTCCACCATGGCCTCGACAACCTTCGGATGAGTAGAGAGATTGAGGTAATTGTTTGAGCACATCACCACCACCTCTCTACCGCCGACAACGGAGACAGGCCTGCTGGGCCCTTGCAGTTCTCGCGGTTCCCAGGTCAGCCCTTCCTCTTTCAGTCGCTCATACTCCTCAGCGAGATAGCCTATCGGATCCCGTTCGTACGCCATCTTATCCTCCTCTTCTAGCCTCTTGCTTGTCACATTGGACCTAGAGCGTCAGATCTCTAGGCGCTTTCTTAGCTTCTCAAGCATGTCTTCAACCATCGCCGAGAGATCGTACTTCGGCTGCCATCCCCACTCCTCCCCTGCAGCGCTGTCATCGATGGTGCAAGGCCACGAATCTGCAATCTCCTGGCGATCGTCGGGCTCGTAGGTGATCTCGAAATCTGGGATGTGTACCCTAATCTCCTCCGCCAGCTCCGCTGGTGAGAAGCTCAACCCGGCCAGGTTGTAGTCGGCGTGGTGCTCGAGCTGATCAAATGGCGCGTCCATCAACATCAGCGTCGCGCGGATGCAGTCGGGCATGTACATCATGGGTAGGACCGTGTCCTTCTCCAGAAAACAGGTGTATCGATGCTCCCTCAGCGCCTCATAGAAGATCTCTACAGCGTAGTCGGTCGTGCCGCCGCCGGGCAAAGTCTCGCTGCTGATGATCCCTGGATAGCGCACACCGCGCACATCCAGCCCGTAACGCTTCACATAGTAGTTGCAGAGCAGCTCACCCGCCACTTTCGTCACACCGTACATGGTCGTCGGCCGCAGGACCGTCTCCTGGGGTGTGTCGTGTTTGGGCGTGTTCGGCCCGAACACAGCGATAGAGCTGGGCCAAAAAACCCGGGAGATCTCGTGCTCCCGGGCAATCTCAAGGATCGTGTGCAAGCCGTTGAGGTTCACCCGCCAGGCCAGCTGGGGATTCTCCTCGCCGCTGGCGGAGAGAATGGCCGCCAAGTGATAGATCGTATCGATCTCGTACTCGTCCACCACCTCCTCTATGGTCTCCGGTCGGGTCATGTAGATGTACACAAATGGGCCCGAATCGCGAAGCTCTGGCCCAGGTTCGGTCTTGTGACCAGCAGCGACCACGCTTGCGCCGCCATACCGCCTCCTCAGCGCCATAGTCAACTCAGAGCCGATCTGCCCCACGCTGCCTGTCACGAGTATCTTGGGGGTCGTGTCTATCCCCAGTGTCCCATCTTTGAGCACTTTGGTACCTCCCTATTGCTCCCTCTGGATGAATCCAAACGTGCCCCCACCGAGTTCGCAGCCGGGCCTGCGGATGAATCAGGACGCACCGATGGGCAAGCACGTATAGTGCGATCACGACCGTCGTGAGTATAGCATATTGCTCCTCTTTTTTCAATAGCCCCCCTGTGATATAATCCCTAGTATGAGTGCGTCTAGCAGAAGGGAGGCGAAAATGAGCCAGTCTATCGGCGATGGGACGCCCACGTGGGGCAAGCCGGACCGCGTTGCAGTCATTCGCTTCCGCATCGGCGAGCGATCAGAGGTGATGAAGCTAGATGAGCCAAACCATGCACGCCAGATTGAGGGCATACGCTTCATCTGGCGCTGGCAAGAGGAAGACACAGGCTATCGGATGTGGGTGAGAATAACTCACCGGGGCGAGCAAGCGATCGCACTGGACACGATCGACGTCCTCGATGCACCGGTGCCAGCGCTTAATGGAGGCCGTCAAGCGTGGTCCGTGTATCAAAACGGTTGGCAGTCTTGGTCGCCAGCTTTCGCTCGTCACGTGGGAAACGGCCTCTATTCAGCCCCGAGGACACCCGACTATCGGCGCAAGCATCAGCCCCATGGCCAACCGAGCGACAGAGACGACATCTCGTCCGAGTGGGTGACCGTTCTCTCTACACGGAAGGGGAAAGCCCACGGCCGTTCGGACAGCCCAGCTAACCGATCGGCTGCTTTGCTAGTCGGCTTCGTGACCGCGGAGAACCAGCTCGCCGAGATCCGTATGCCCAGCGACGGGTCCACCCTGGTCGCCCGCTGTCATTGTGACGGCATTACGGTCGAACCGGGTGGGTCGATAAGCTCCGAGACTCTAATCGTTCGCACGGGGGAGGATCCGCTGTCTCTTCTGGAGGCCTGGGCCGACGAGATGGGAGAAGAGATGAAGGCCCGGGTACCGTCAGACCCTCCCACCGGTTGGTGCTCTTGGTACACCTTCTATGGCGAGAATACGGGGCGCGATGTCCTGGACAATGTGACCGCGATCGAGAAGCACGCCCTCCCTCTCGACGTCATTCTGATCGATGATGGCTACCAAACGGCAATTGGCGACTGGTTCTCCTTGGAAGAGGACAAGTTCCCTACGGGCATGGAGCGAGTGACAGATGAGATCCGTCGGACTGGACGCCGCGCCGGGATCTGGACGGCCCCCTTCGGCGCATCGGCTGATTCCCAGCTCGTCGCCCATCATCCCGACTGGCTGCTCAGAGACGAGGCCGATCAAGCCGTACTGGGATGGAGGCACTGGGGGAAGGCGTGCTACGCACTCGATTGCACCCACCCGGAGGTGTTGGACTGGTTGACGGAGACGTTCAAGCGTATGCGCCAGGAATGGGGCGTCTCCTTTTTCAAGATCGATTTCCTCTTTGCGGCAGCACACGCCGGCCGACATCACGATCCCACCGCCACTCGCGCGCAAGCGCTGCGGCGCGGGGTGAGGACAATCCGAGATGCCATCGGTGACAAGGCCTTTCTACTCGGCTGCGGAGCACCCCTAGGACCGTGTGTGGGACTGGTGGACGGCATGCGGATCGGGCCAGACGTTGACCCGAATTGGCACCCCATCTGGCGACATGATCTCTCCTCGGTCTCCACCAAGAACGCGTTGCGCAACATCGTCACCCGCTCGGCCCTCCATGGACGACTCTGGGCCAACGATCCGGACTGCGTGCTCGTTCGCCAGCGGGGGGACGATATGGACCTGGTCTTAAACGAGATGCGAACGCTGGTAGCCCTAGTGGCGCTATCCGGGGGGCTGACCGTGGACTCCGACGATCTGACGACAATCGACCCGGGCCGTCTCAAATACCTTCGGCAGGCGCTGCCACCGACCGGCATTCCTGCTCGTCCCCTTGATCTCTTCGAGCGGGAGATGCCGTCCCTGTTTGTCCTCCCCGTGGAACGGGGATGGGGTCGCTGGTGGGTTGCGGGCGTGGTCAACTGGGGGAATAGCACGACGGAGACGAGGGTTCGGCTGGCTGACTTGAACCTGCCTTCCGGACGCTACCACGTCTTCCACTATTGGCGGCGCCGCTATCTGGGCGTGACCGACGACACCATCACAGTTCAGCGCCATCAGCCCCACGAGACGGCAGTGTTACTTCTCAGACCCGTCTCCGATCGACCTGACCTGCTGACGACCACGTTTCACATCTGTCAGGGCGTGGTTGAGATCACCAGCTATCAGGCCGAGATCAGCAACGCGAGGTCGACCGTCAAGGTGACGGTGGAGAAGGCTGGTCGACAGTTCGGCCGCGTATTCTTCACCGTGCCCAAGGGATGGCGCGTGGCTGAGGCGGAGGTGAATGAGCGGAGGCAGACGCCAGTGACTGAGGCACCTCGTGTGATCAGTCTGGGGCTGACACTACAGCAGAGGGCGACGGTCAGGGTGAGCTTTGAGCGAGGACCCTAGTATCTCCTGCCCTGGACCACTGGCGTTCGATTCGAGCACTGTCGACACGCTTGGGGCTGTTCCGCTTGCCCAACAGGAGGGTGACCGATAGACTCAGAGATATTATCAGGCGAGAAAGGCCCGTAACCTATGACTGAGATCCCGGGAGGTGCAGCATGAATTTGGAGTGCACAACCCAAGCTGCTCTCGATCGCGCTCCACTCACGTTAAAGGTTGATCAACCTTTGGTGACGGAGTCCGAGGGTCCGCCTAGCCTCTCCTGCGTTGATCAACCGGGCAACCCGATCGGCGAGCTAGAACAGGAATTGCTGGCTCCCTTCGACCGGTCGCCCAAGGATTTCCTCTCTCAGCACCGAGGCTACCTTTTCCTTGAACCCTAAGACACCGCCCCCGACAGAATCCCTTTTGTTCCGCGTCGCCCAGCTGTTCTTTCCCGCGCTGGCGGATGTGAACGAGGAGGATGTGCCGTACCGGCTGGCCGATGTCTTGGGTCTGCTTTACGGCACGCCTATCGCCCTGGTAGGGCTCGGTTGGTTGATTATCGTCACAGATCTGTCGCTGATCACCGCCAAGTGGCCGCTGCTTCTGCTTTTCACAGGGCTGACAGTCCTGCTACGTCGCTGGCCCTTTTCGCTCTTGATAAAGATTGGACCGGGGGCCTACGCCGACTGGCAGGAATCGCTCGACATGATCGTCTCTTGGTCGGCTGCGTTGGCATTCGGGCCCACCGCCTTGTGGGTGACTGTACCAGGCGTGGTGATCGACCATCTCCTTTCGGGGCCGCAGGCGCGCTCCATGCCGATGCGATGGAGCCGTGCTCGCAGCTTCATCCTAGATTTCGCGCAGGTCACTGCTGGCCTAATCGCGTTGACGCTGTATCAGCTTTGGAACGGCGCCTTCCCTCCCGCCACGCTGACGCTTCCCAGCCTTGTGCCGGCCATAGGGGCCACAGTGGCGCGGGCTGTGCTCAATCGGCTTTCGTGGGCGCCTGTCTTCGTCTATTGGATGCAAGTCCTCGGGAGGATGGAGGGAACCCACAGCTTCAGCCGCTACCTGGTGCTTGTGATGCCCCTGCCGCTGGTGATGGATCCTTTCGGTCTGCTGGCAGCGATCCTGTACGTACAGCTCGGCGTAGGCATGTATCTTTTCTTTGTCAGCGGGGTTCTCCTGGCTACCCAGTTGGCCAATCGGTTGAGCGAAACGGCGACGCGCAGTCGCCAACACGCTCGAGAGCTAGAGAAGTTGGAGCAACTAGGACGCGCCATCATTCAGACGCCCGTCACCGCATCCACGTTGTCACACGTCCTGGAAGAGCACTTGCCCGTTATGTTTCCCGACTCCCAAATAGAAATTCGACTGTTCCCGGATCAGGTGATCTATCAGCATTCAGATGGACATCCATTGGTGCCGAAGCAGGGCTGGACATGGTTGAGGTCAGTGGACGAGGCTCGCTGCTTCCTGCCTCAAGAGCAGCTTCCCTGGGCTGAGATGCCGCTGACGAAGCGTGCTCTGGTTCTTGCCCCCATCCTAGCACCGGATAGCGACGAGCCTATCGGGGGCCTAGTACTTGAGCAACGGACGCACGCTGTGTGGAGAGGCGAGGAATTGGTCAACTCACTGCCAGCGATCCAGACGTTGGCATCTCAGATCGGTTCCGCCCTGCACGGGGCCGAGCTCTACCGTATGGAGCAGGAACTAGCCCTGGCCGGGCAGATCCAGGCCAGCTTCCTCCCAGATACGTTGCCAGAGATTCCCGGCTGGCAGATAGCAGCGACCCTAAAGCCAGCTCGCCAGACCGCTGGGGATTTTTATGACGTGATTCCCTTGCCCAATGGGCGGTTTGGTATCGTGATCGCTGACGTGGCAGATAAGGGCATGGGGGCCGCGCTCTACATGGCCTTGAGCCGGACCCTTCTGCGCACGTATGCCCTCGAATACCACAGCCGGCCCGATTTCGCTATGAAGGTCACCAACCGACGCATTCTGATGGATACCGACGTGACCATGTTCGTCACCCTTTTCTACGGCATCCTGGACCCCCGGAGCGGACAGCTGACGTACTGCAACGCCGGACACAACCCACCCTACGTCGTGCGGACGCAGAGCGGGAGAGAACTGCAAGCCCTGACCAAGACCGGAATGGCCGTAGGCGCGATGCCCGGCGTGTCCTGGGAACAACGGGCCGTTCAGCTCGGGCGAGGCGACGTGTTGGCGCTCTATACGGACGGCATTACAGATGCACAGAATGAGGAGGGCTCTTTCTTCGGTCAGGAACGACTCAGAGCGCTCGTGGAAGCCCACGCGGGCCGTCCAGCGCATGAGGTTCAGGATGCCCTGCTGAGCGCCGTGGACACCTTCACCGGTGAAGCTTCGCAATTCGACGACATTACGTTGATGATCGCTGTTCGAGACGCTTAGAACTCTACCCCCCGCTCGAGCTACGTCCGAGGCCTACCCAGGTCGGCGATGAGTCCGACAGCTCTTGATAGCCGAGGGATCCAGCGAGGATGAGGGGGCATTCGCACGTGAGATAGACTGGAGCTTATGGAATCAAGAACTGACAATGCCTTGCACACCCACAACAGACTGCTGAAAGAATATGGAGATCGCCCGTGGCACCCGCGCGACATTGTCGCCACGCTAGTCAACACGATCCTCTCGCAGAACACCAACGATGTAAACCGTGACACGGCCTTCGAGCGATTGAAGGAGCGGTTTCCCAGGAGGACTGATGAAGGCGAGGTAGCTCCCAGCTGGGAACACGTCCGCGACGCACCGGAGGAAGAGGTCATCGAGGCCATTCGACCGGCGGGCCTGGGACCCACCAAAGCACCTCGCATCCAGGGCGCCCTACGGACGATCACGGACCAAGAGGGAGAGATCACACTCGACTTTCTGCGAGACATGTCGACCGAGGAGGCGCGACGATGGTTGACGGATCTGCCCGGCGTCGGACCCAAGACCGCGGCTATCGTGCTTTGCTTCGCCTTGGGCAAACCCGCTTTCCCAGTCGACACTCATGTTCATCGCGTCACCTCTCGACTGGGCTTGATACCAGAAGGGACCAGCCGCGAGAAGGCGCACGATATTCTGGAGGAGATTGTCCCAGAGGAGCTCTACTACACCTTCCACCTCAACCTCATCGCTCACGGGCGGGCCATCTGTCACGCGCGCGATCCGGAGTGTGAGCGATGCGTACTGCGCGAGACGTGCAACTACTACGCTTCTCAGATCGAGGAGGGGAACGAAACTTGACCCCCCGTAGGCGGGTATGCTATGACCTCGATGTCATGGCATGGCCCGCGACAGTCACTCGTCCAGCAAGTCTACCGGCCGGCTGGCCCTATCTNTCCGCCTGCCGATTGTCTATCCCTGCTTGAGCGTAGCTGATGAGCGGTAGAAAGGTGAGACTAGGGCGGCGAGGGGAGGATCTCGCTGCCAGCGAGCTTATCCGAAACGGCCATACGGTCGTAGAACGGAATTGGCACTGTACGGTCGGCGAGGTGGACATCGTAACCTACCGCGGCGAGATCTGGACATTCTTCGAAGTTCGTACGCGGCGTGGTCGAGCCTTTGGGACGCCGGAGGCATCCGTGACACCGAGAAAAATGAAACGGATGACCGAGGTAGCGAAAATGTATCTGTCAGCCCATGGCGTGAACGTGCACGAGGTGGACTGGCGGATCGGCGTCGTGGCCGTAGAGATGGATGAGACCGGTCACCTACTCAGGATCGATACTTATGAGAACCTCTGGTAGGAAAGACAGGAGAGAGGCATCTTCTTCTCGCCCCCGAGCCTCTGTCTCGCCGTTGGTGGTGATCGTCGGCCCGACGGCGGTGGGCAAGACAGCACTCTCCCTTCATCTCGCCGAAGCTCTCGACGGGGAAATCATCTCGGCCGACTCGCGCTCGTTCTATCGCGGGATGGATATCGGCACGGCCAAACCAACCAAAGAGGAACGAGCTCGCGTTCCCCATCATCTGATCGATATCGCCGATCCCGACGAGACCTTAGGACTGGCCGAGTACCAAGATCTGGCTTACGCAACCATCGACAACGTTCTGGTGCGTGACAAGCTCCCGCTCTTAGTGGGCGGCACCGGCCAATACGTGCAAGCAGTCGTCGAAGGATGGCGTATTCCACGCGTGGCGCCTCATCCCGACCTAAGAGAGGAATTGGAAACGAAGGCTGAGCGCGAAAGCCCTTACGCACTTCACGATTGGCTCAAGCAACTTGATCCAAAGGCCGCAGCGAACATCCATCCACACAACATCCGTCGAGTCGTACGGGCGCTTGAGGTCTGCTTGATCACTGGACGCCCCATCTCCGAGCAACAAGGAAAGGACCCCCCTCCCTATCACATCCTGCAGATTGGGCTGACCATGGACCGTGATCAGCTCTACGAACGCGCTGACCGGCGGCTGGAGATGATGATCGACGCCGGCTTAGTGGATGAAGTGCGAGGCCTGCTCGAGCAGGGATACCACTGGCACCTGCCCTCTATGTCGGCTGTGGGCTACGCAGAGTTCAAGTCTTTCTTCGGCAATCAACAGACCGAATCCACTGAAGCGGAGACCCTGGACGATGTGCTCGAGGAGATTCGAAGCAATCTTCATCGCTTCATTCGTCATCAATACAACTGGTTCAGCCTCGACGATCCAGTCATCCGTTGGTTCGACATCACTCCGGCCACCCACGAGGAGATCGAGGCCTTTGTCCGTACGTGGTTGAATGAGCTCCACTGGAAGTTCTAGCCGCTGAGCGAGGTTGCCTCAATAAGCCGCTGATGGTAGAATGCATGACACTTGTCAGCTGCGAAGGGATATCGTCTATCCCCCCTGCAGGTCCATCATCTCTGGGAGCGTATGAATGCTGGTTCGGCCGGCGGAACCACAGGATCTGACCATTTGCGGGAACTTGGACCATTCGTGTATGACCGACCGCGTTTGGCACATGGAGACCCGCAAGACGAACGGCGCACGGCACGTTATGTTCCGCGCGGTGCGCCTGCCTCGCGAGATCAAAGTCAACTACCCTCGACGAGGAGAGGATTTGCTTGCAGGTTGGAGGCATCGCGATGGCTTCATCGTGGCGGAGATGGACGGGGCTGTCTGCGGCTACGTGACGTTCGCCGTTCAACCCGAGCATGGGTTGGTCTGGGTCGGGGATCTTGTAGTGGACCGCTCGCGACGGCGGCACGGGATCGGCACAGCGCTGCTAAGAGCGACCGCTCAATGGGGCTGTAAGCGGGATATGGTCAGACTGACGCTGGAGGTACAGACGAAGAACTACCCCGCCATCCAGTTCTGCCTCGCCCGCGGGCTGACCTTTTCCGGCTATAACGATCACTATTGGTCGAGCGAGGACGTGGCAGTATTCTTCACTGGTAGACTGTAGAGCTCCCTGGGGTAGGCGTCGACAGCCTTGGGAAGACCCAGCCTCACGGGAAAGCCTAGGCCTCCCGCGACGTGAGGGGCTGCAGCTAACTTGGCAGGCGGGTTTGAGAGAGGCCGAGAGTAGGGATAGCGCTGTCTGGTATTGGTTAGACTATCGAGTGGGTTGATGGGCCTTTTATCGGAGTCGGGTATTCAAGGGCTGTTGGAGCTGGTCAACGTCGTGCTCACCTCGGGCATTGTCATCTTCTCCTTTGCCCTTCTGCTGTACTTGCTCATCTACAGTCGTCGCAACAACGTGGCTCGCACCTTCGCTTTCTTGCTCGGATGTGTGCTGGTCACGTACTTCGTCGATCTTGCCCTGTTCGGCATCGAGGACTGGCGGGCGGCCAAACGATGGTTAGTGGCCCAGTGGATCGGCATCGCCTTCACCCCGGCGGCCTACCTCAACTTCTCCAAGGCGCTCCTGAATACAACGGGAGAACGGGGTAAACTCCAGCGAGTCGCCGTTCGCGTGAGTTACGTCCTGAGCGCGCTTCTTCTGGTCGGGGTAGCCTTCGGGGATCTGCTTGTTCGCGGCGGCGCCTCCACGCATCGAGCTCCACACCTGCTCCCTGGCCCCCTTTTCCCGCTCTTCACCCTGTATTTCTCCGTCGGCGTCGGCTGGGGAGCGGCGAACGTGGTGCGCGCACGCCGTCGCTGTCTCACATCGACATCACGGCGCCGCATGTCCTACTTGGCCGCCACCTTCGCGGCGCCCGCTGCTGGCGTCTTCCCCTATCTGCTGCTGGCCGGGTGGCCGACCTCGGCCCCGGGTGTCGCGCTCTGGCTGATTCTGGTCCTTGGGAACATCGGCGTGGGAACGATGCTCGTCGTCCTATCGTACAGTGTGGCATCTTTTGGTGCCCTTACCCCCGACCGTGTGGTCAAGCATCGTCTGGTGCACTTCTTGCTGCGTGGGCCTTTCGTTGCTACCCTCGTCGTGCTGGTTATCATCGTCACCTCTCAGGCAGAAGGATGGCTGGGTCTACCCAGCCGGCGGGTTATGCTTTTCGGCGTGGTCAGCGTGATCCTGTTGCTACAGATTGGCATCGAACTCGCGAAGCCGCTGATTGACCGGGCCCTCTACCGTCAGGATCGAGCAGAGATTGAGTGGATCCAACAACTATCGAACCGCCTTCTCACATCCACCGACCTTCATCAGTTCCTGGAGAATGTCCTCACTGCCCTGTGCGAGCTTCTCCGAATCGATACAGCTTTCGTAGCTGTCGTCGACGACGGAGAGCCGCATCTGGAGGTCGCTTGTGGGGACCTAGAGCGCCATCAGCCTGGTGAACTCTCTCTAGAGGCCTGGCGGGTATCCCTCGAGCAAGTACGGGCAACACAGGACAACGGTAGCTACGACGATGAGAAGCTAGAGGTATCTGAGGACGAGGCTACGGCTACTGAGCAGCGGCGGCTTAAACGATACGGCGACCTTTTCGTGTGGAATGGCTACTGGCTTGCACCGCTTCGTGCCGCCAAGGATCACAATATCATCCTAGGCGTACTCGGGGTCGCGGCTCGATCCTCCCAGCCAGATCTGACGCCGCAGGAAAAGAGAGGCGTGGATAACCTACTCACCCAGGCAGCCGCCGCTCTGGAAGATCGTCAGCTCCAGCAGGGGATCTTCAGCGCTTTGGAGCGGATCATGCCAGAGATTGAGGACATCCAGAGACGGCGCGGCATGATCCACTATGTAGGGGACGAGGCCTTGTCTGGTTTCAGCCCAGTTGAATCGGCCGAGTTCCGCGAGTGGATGCGCGACGCGCTTAAGCACTATTGGGGAGGTCCTAAGCTGACCACAAGTCCGCTGATGGCCTTGCAGATTGTGGAACGGGCAACTCAAGAACAGGACGGAAACGCGATGAAAGGACTCCGTTCGGTGCTTCGGGAGGCGATTGAGCGTCTGCGTCCCGAGGGAGAGCGTAAGATGACGGCACCCGCCTGGCTTCTGTTCAACATCCTTGATTTGAAGTTCCTGCAGGGGCACACAGTGCGCGAAATAGCGAAGCGATTGGCGATGAGCGAGTCGAACCTGTATCGCAAACAGCGCGTCGCGATCAAGGCCGCAGCTCAGATGCTAGCAGAGATGGAGCGAGAGGAGCTGAGAAACCGAAAGGGGGGACGCGGAGAAGAAGTAGACGAGGGTGGGAAGACGCTGGCTTGACGAAGGAACGACGCACGGCCGGTTAGAGGCACAGAGGCGCAGTGTGGAGCGAGGCAAGGTGAACATCGCTAGGAGGCTAAGAATGGGGCAGAAAAGAGAATGGATCTCTCCCAGCGCGCCACTAAGTGAGGGGTATTGGCAAGCACTGTTACGTGACGGAGAGTGGGGAAGGGCCGCACCTACTGTCAGTCCAGCTGACTACTGGGACGAGCACGTGTCGGCTGTGGCGAAGACCGCGAACTCGATGGATGTTGAAGACCCATGGAAGACAGCGAGGGCCTTAATGGCTCAAGGGGAGGTCTTGGAGCTGCCGGTCGTCGGCTGTAACCGAGGCGGGTTGCTCGTTAGTTGGAACGGCTTGCGTGGATTCGTTCCCGCCTCCCACCTCTTAGAATTAGCACCCTCAGCGAACGAGCAGAAACGCCACGAAGAGTTGCGGCGCCTCGTCGGTACGAAACTATCCCTGAAGATCATCGAGTTAGAGCCAGACGACGACCGCTTCGTGCTCTCAGAGCGAGCAACCCAAGTCGACGATGAGCAAGGCCAGAATGTGCTCAGCGAGCTCAAGCCTGGGGATGTCTGCCAAGGTCAGGTGACCAATCTCTGTTCCTTCGGCGCCTTCGTTGACCTAGGAGGATTCGAGGGGCTGGTTCACATCTCCGAGCTCTCTTGGGGACGGGTGGGACATCCGAGCGACGTTCTCAATCCCGGGGACGTGGTGGATGTGTATGTCTTGAACGTGGAGCCCGAGCGGGAGCGGGTAGGGCTCAGCGTCAAGCGCTTGCAGCCCAACCCTTGGCAATCAGTCGAGGATCGGTATTGGGTCGGACAGATTGTTGACGGCGTCATCACCCACATCGTGGATTTCGGCGCGTTCGTCCAGGTAGAGGATGGTCTGGAAGGACTGATCCACGTCTCCGAGCTAGGGTCTTCTGCGGGAGAGCGCACACCAGGCAAGCCTTGTGATCCACACGGCGTATTGACCACCGGCGATGTTGTCTCGGTTGAGGTGTTGACGATCGACGGTAGCCGACGACGAATGGGGCTGCGACTTCGACAAGTAAAGTCGGAGGCCGAAGGGTCAACACCTGACGGATCCAACGATGACCGGGCAGTCTCTGGAGGATAGTCCAGCATGGCCAGAAGACATAGCGATCGACAGCTACAAGGCGTGCTGAGCAGCCCACTACTGCAGCAGATCCTGGCGTTGCTCGTCATCGCGCTCGGCACGATCACGCTGCTGGCCACATTCGGGGTTACGGAAGGACACTGGGCCAACGCCTGGGTTGAGTGGTTACGCTATCTTGTCGGATGGGGGCTTTATCCGTTGGGCGTTTCTATTGTTTTCGCCGGTCTGCTCTGGCTGCAGTACTTGTTGGACGGGAGCACCCGCTGGCGCTGGCGCCCGTTCGTTGGTGCCGAGTTGGTGTTCTTCAGTCTCTTAGGATTGACACATGCTCTGCTCGGCCGGAATGATCCTTGGGCATGGATCGATAGGGATTGGGGGGGCGGACTCGTCGGTTGGGGTCTCTCGACACTCCTGTCAACATATCTCGGCTGGCCTGTCGCGATTCTTGTTCTTGCAGGTTTCTTGATAGGGGGTCTTGGACTGGCTTTTGACATCACGTTGCGTGACTTGAAGCGCACGGTTCGGGTGGTGCAGGGTGGCGTCGCGGCCTACAGAGCCCGCCGTGCTAGAGCCCAACGACAGCGCGAGTCCGCCAGGGAGAAGAAACCTCCCCTCGAGCCTGAGGTACGCCCCTCCGAACGGCAACGGACGCGTAAGGTGCCGGAACGATCTTCCCCCTCTCCTCCGAAGAAAGCTGACCGCAGCACCCCGAAGCGTGAGAAAGCGACAAGATCCCATGGATCTGCTCTGCCACCGCTTAGCCTGCTGGATCAATCCGAGGGGCCACCGCTGACGGACCAACAGATCCGTCGCAAGTCCCGCGTCATCAAGGAGACACTTGCTCAGTTCGGCCTGCCCGTTGAGGTAGTCGAAGTGAGGATGGGGCCAACGGTTACCCAGTTTGGTGTCGAACCCGGCTTCGTAGAACGTGCCCGATCCGGCGAACGAAAGGTGCGCGTGCGGCAGATCAGCCAGCGCACCGAAGATCTGGCCTTGGCGCTGGCGACACCTCGCCTCCGCGTAGAAGCCCCGGTGCCCGGCCGACCATTCGTCGGCATTGAGGTGCCAAATGAAGAGATCCAAGTTGTTGGCGTTCGCGAGGTCATGGAATCGGACGCGTTCCAGCGCTTGGACTCTCCCCTGGCCATCGCCTTGGGCCACGATGTCGCCGGGCAGGCCGTTGTGGCAGATCTGATCAAGATGCCACACCTCCTGATTGCTGGAACAACGGGTTCTGGCAAATCGGTATGCATCAAGTCCATCACCACGTGCCTAATCTGCAACAACACGCCAGACGAGCTGCGATTGGTGATGATCGATCCCAAGATGGTGGAATTGGTCCGCTTCAACGGCCTTCCACACCTCTATGGTGAGGTCGAGGTAGATTTGGACCGCGTGGTCAAGGTGCTGCGCTGGGTGGCTCTGGAGATGGATGAGCGGTACAAGCGATTTGCCGAGGCTTCGGCCCGTCACCTCGATGACTTCAACCACAAGATGGCGAAAAAAGACAAGCCTAGTTTACCCCGCATCGTCGTGTTGATCGACGAGTTGGCTGACCTGATGATGCTAGCGCCGGAGGCGGTAGAACAACTCCTTTGCCGCGTCGCTCAAATGGGCCGCGCCACCGGCATCCACCTGGTCGTAGCCACTCAGCGCCCCAGCACAGACGTAGTGACGGGGCTGATCAAGGCAAACTTCCCGGCGCGCATCTCCTTTGCCACAGCTAGCCAGGTGGACTCGCGCGTGATCCTCGATATGCAGGGCGCCGAGACCCTTCTGGGCGACGGCGACATGCTCTATTTGGCACCGGACGCTGGGCATCCCCAGCGTGTACAGGGATGCTTTGTCTCCCCAGAGGAACTTGATCGTATCACGGCCTTCTGGAGAAGGGAGATCGGCGCCGTCGACGAGCAAAGCCCCTGGAAGCGGATGATGCCGCCCGAGCAATCCGAGCAACCTGATGGGAACCAGCTCGACGCCGACTACGTTGACGAGGACATG
>P_1C_Sed_3_UnCtyDRAFT_1000100_pt1 | contig 15759 bp, 13 predicted proteins | sample Pon1CUnioCityCA_FD_10233 | JGI IMG/M metagenome (IMG submission 10233) | reverse complement strand
CAGTTTCACCCTTTGTTCGCATTTGGGTGACCTCAACCAGCAATTCTTCCTGTGAAGGAAGGAACTCATGCAATGGCGGGTCAATCAGGCGAATGATCACGGGATAGCCGTCCATCGCTTCAAACAATCCGTAGAAATCTGAACGTTGTGATGGCAGCAGTTTGTCAAGGGCATCCTTATAAGTCTTCACGGCTTTGGATTCCTTCATGGTTTTCTTTGCCTCAGCCAATTCTTCTTCAATATTCTTGCGAGTTTCTTCTCGCATCTTCTGGCCGTCGACCTTGCCAGTTTCAAGGAAACCTTCCAACCGCTCAACATTGTTAATGTATTTTTGTGCTTCTTCTGCATTAAGAATCATCTTCTGCACAAAAGGAAGTCTTTCTTGCTCAAAGAACATGTGCTCTGTGCGGCATAAGCCGATACCCTTAGCGCCAAATGTCCGAGCACGGCGAGCATCCGCAGGGTAATCCGCATTTGCCCAAACTTGCAGCCGGGCAATGTCATCTGACCAAGTCAAAAGGGTCATCAGCTCTTCTTGTTCTTCAAGATCTGGCGTTACCAGATCGAGTTTCCCAATAAAAGCTTCACCACTACCACCGTCCAATGAAATCCATTCACCTTCCTTAACTTCCTTACTATTTGATTTCATGATCCGTTTATCAAGGTCAATATTCATCATGGAAGCACCAACAACACAGGGGACGCCAAATTGTCGGGCAACAACAGCCGCATGGGAGGTGGCGCCACCTTCGCTGGTCAGAATACCTTTGGCTGCCAGCATGCCGTGAACATCATCAGGCTTGGTAAATGGCCGCACCATGATCACATCCTGGCCTTTTTCCTCAGCCATTTTTTCTGCGGTATCGGCATCAAAATACACCTGGCCTACAGCAGCACCGGGTGATGCATTGACGCCCGTGGCGAATAACTGGTTGCTATGACGGGCTTCGTCAACAGCATCCGTATCAAATTGAGGATGGAGCATCTGGTTGACCTGTTCTGGTTCCACTCGCATCACGGCAGTCTCACGGTCAATCAAACCTTCATTAGCCATGTCAACAGCAATTTTGATCGCTGCTTTTGCTGTACGTTTGCCTGTACGGGTTTGGAGCATCCATAACTTACCGTTTTCGATGGTAAATTCGACATCCTGCATGTCTTTGTAATGTTTTTCCAGCTTTTGGGTGATATCCTGGAACTGAGCATAAACCTCGGGAAGCTCTTCTTCCATTTCCCGAATCGGTTTGGTATTGCGAATACCAGCAACAACATCTTCACCCTGGGCGTTCATCAAGTAATCACCGTACATTTTCTTCTCGCCGGTGCCGGGGTCTCGTGTGAAAGCAACACCTGTACCTGAATCCCAACCCATATTCCCAAAGACCATTGTGACGATGTTTACTGCAGTGCCCAAATCGTCAGGAATATTTGCACGTCGACGATAATCGATTGCCCGTTTTGCGTTCCAGGAGTCAAACACTGCTTTGGTTGCTAATTCGAGCTGTTTGATTGGATCCTGGGGAAAATCAAAACCCTTTTCTTCTTTGACAACGGCTTTGAATTTTTCTGTTAGTTCTTTCAGATCATCTGCATCGAGATCGGTGTCAGCTTCAGCGCCTTTTTCCTGTTTAAATTCATCCAGCACCTCTTCGAAGGCTTCATCCGGGATTCCCAAAACAACGGAACCGAACATCTGGATTAATCGACGATATGAGTCATAAACAAAACGCTCATTCTCGGTCAGTTCAACCATGCCTTTTGCTGTTTCATCGTTCAAACCGAGGTTCAAAACAGTATCCATCATACCAGGCATGGACATTTTGGCACCGGAACGACATGAAACCAGCAAAGGATTTGAGGGTTCACCAAATTTTTTATCAGTTTGACCCTCAACCTTCTTTAAAGCCGCTAATGCCTGGTCCCACATACCTTCGGGAAATGTCTGGTCATCCTGGTAAGCGATGCATGCTTCGGTGGTGATGGTGAAGCCGGGGGGAACAGGAACGCCGATGCGTGTCATCTCAGCCAGGTTTGCACCTTTACCGCCGAGAAGCGTTCGTACGCCGTCCCAACTGCCAGCGTATTCTTCCGCCTCTTCAACTTCATTGAATAAATAAACCCATTTCTTTTCTGCCATACTTCCTCCTATTAAAAAGTATTCTAATTATCAAACTTGATATAAGAACTTTATTTTTCAAACAAGTAATTTTACCATACAGATGATGATACCCAAAAGGATTGTTGATAACCTTTAATTTTCCTTAACATCCAGGGATTCCTTTTGGACCAACAAACTGCGAATTTCCATCAATTGCTGGTCTGATACATCTAAATATCCATAATCTAGCTTTCCGGATTTGTCAAAACAAAAATATTGATTATCGATCCAGATAACAATCCCCAATCTTCCCCTGGGCACGGTGCTGGTTTTAAAAAGGAGGGNATCATCCACCAAAAAAGAAGCCCATGANNCTTTCAAATNNAGNCAGTACTTATGCCATACTTCTACATCGACATCCAATTTCTCCCCATCTTCCTTGACAAACAGCCGTCCTAATTTCCGAATAAGCCTTCCTGTCAATCGCCAAAAAAATAACGGGATCAAAGGCAGGGCAAACAAGGAGGTGAAGGAGGGTAGTAAAGGAGAGCGGTAAGTCTTGACATGAAAGCCCCAGGCAGGTTGGTCATCTCTCAAACTCAAGAAATTCTCCTTCGAGCCAAAAAAGAACCAGGCAGCATTCGGCAGTACCGGTAATAGCCGTGATACACCGCCAGCACCAAATCCGATCCCAAAAGGATCATTCCACAGCCCAAATCCCCATGTCCCAGAAGTATATTTATAAGAGAGCTTTGCTTCAAGGGTCAATTTCACGGGTGAAGTGTGGGGAAATTTATGCCTTGGGAGGTGCATATAATCATCAATTTGTGCAAGCGAATAATTTTTCTCGGGTGAATTTTCAAGCCTGAGTTGATATCCGTTTCTATTTATTTGATTAACCGTTCCAGCATTGACCTTACGCGGCTGAAATTCATGTGTCATCTTTGTTCTCCAGGATGATTATCGGCAGGGTAAAGGATCCCCCCTTGTAATGGATTAATTGCGGTTTGAAACCCAAACTTTGAACCCTTTGACAAAAACTTTGGATAAACAATTCATTCCCCTTATTTAGAAACCAGTGCGTCAGCCAGTTCTGTAAACCAGAATTGAAGCGGACGCCAAAGCCAGTAATGAGAACTCGCCCGCCACTTGCTAAAACTCGCTTTATCTCCTTCAAAGAGTCCGGGTCAACAATATAGCCAGATGGAAAAGTTGAGACGATATTTTCAAAACTATGATCAGGAAAAGGTATTGCCTGCGCCGAGGCTTGGACAACTGCCAGTGAAATTCCCTCTCTCTTCCCCCTGCGTCTGGTGATCCGCTGCATTTGGGGAGAGGGTTCCAGGCCGTAAACATCAAACCCCAATCTTTTACTAGTGACCAGAAGTTCACCTGTACCGAAACCGATTTCGAGCACCCTCCCCGGTTGTAAGTAATTCATAACGCTTTTTCTCCATGAAGACCAATTGCCAAAACTCACCAACCANGCCACAAAATCATAAGCCCAGGCAAATCTATGATAGAGCTGTTCTGTCGCCCATATATAAAGCTTTGTGAACCATTTATAAAGAAATGACATATAAATCTACCTCTACACATTATTTTAACACGCACCTTTTGGAAATCGTTATAATAGAAAATTGAGGATAAACAATGGCACTGAATATTCAACGCATAAGAGAAGAAGATAAGGATGCGGTCCTGGAGATCGTTAAATCCTTTTGGGGTGATGAAACCATTGTTGTCCATGATGAGGTTTTTCATACCAATCAACTGGGGGGTTTGAAGGCTGCAGAGGAGAATGAAATTGTTGGGATTCTTCATTACCGTATTAAAGGGAAAGAATGCGAAATACTCACATTAGCCAGCATCAAACAGGGCAAAGGTGTCGGAAGTGCCCTGATTGCAGAAGTGGAGGAAATTGCCAGGAAAAGGGGCTGCCGGCTTATCAGCGTGGTCACAACCAACGATAATTTGAATGCTTTGGGATTTTACCAGCGGCGCGGCTTTCATTTATCAGCGTTATTGCCAGGGAAAGTAATTGAATCAAGACGAGTAAAATCAGGTATTCCTGAAATTGGCGAAAATAACATCCCTATCCGGGATGAGCTCCGCCTGGAGAAGATCCTGGTATGAAAAAATACTTCAGGAGGATCAATCAAAAATTTTCTACCTTCTACTCCATGTCTTTCACTTTGTGTTTTTTAATTTTCTCATTATTTGCTGCTTTAACAGGCTGTACAAACCGGATAACGGCAGAAACACATTCCCCAGAACCAACAACGACATCCACTGCAGCAATTTCACCTGCACCCCTAACCTTCCCCTCAAAAACCCATGATCACTTATCCCAATCTGGTGGACCATATTTGCTCATTCAGAGTGATTTTTCCCAGTATCAGATAATTGACGTTGCAACAAACAAACTAAAACCTTTCAATCCGCCTTTTGAAGACATTCAATACAACTTATCCAAGAATCAATCTCCCAGTGGGGATCTAATGTTATTCCATGTAGATAACAATACAATTACGGTAAGCAGCCTTGTCACTGGAAAAATAATTTCGACTCATTTGCTTCACAACGAAAAGCAGAAATTCAATGTGGATACGGCTGCCAGGGATATCGAAAGTTTTCCCCAAGAAAACTCATATTCCCCTGAGTCATTGAAGGTGATGGTTGAAGATGCTTACCAAAAATCCCTGAGTGATATTCGCTGGTATAAAGACGATCAATATTGGCTCCTCTCCCGTGATTCAAGCCCTAACAGCACGAATCTGAATTTATATGACCTCAATTCAAGATCTTTCACTTCACTTGAAAACCAACCAGGGTTGGTGTTGGATTTTTGGATTGGACCGGACAAAAACCAAATCCTGCTAAAAAAGGGATATATTGATGAACCTGGAGGATGGGATGGGCACCATTATTATGTCGTTGATCTAAACAATCACAGGGTTGAACCAATCCCTTTGCCCAAAGTAATTGATCATCCAAATGTTTATTGGCTCAAGTCCGAAACTATCGGGATTATCCACAAAATGGCACCTATCGGTGGCATAGATTTTTCTGTATTCGATTTGAACAGCGGGAAAACAACCCAGATCATCAAAGGGAGCTTTTCCCACGTCAGCCTGTCTAGTGAGAACTTATTTTGGATTAAGTCAAACAACACTGATCAACTCTCAACAATTGGTGTTTCGAATACCAAGGGAGAGATACTTCGCCAACAAACCATAAGTCAAACCTGTTTGTATAAAACCCAGTTGGAAAACTTAATTGTTTTAAATTGTGAAAATATAAGCCTCATAATCACTGAGGCTTTTGAAGTCATGCCCTTTGGAGACGCCATCTCCTTTATTTCACACCAATCAAAAAGCAACACAGCAATCCTGGTCACTCAAAATGGTGCGGTTCACCTTTTAGATAAAACAACCCTTGAACGTGAACCCCTGACCCTCGAGGGAACGCCAGTAGAAATTCGCTGGCTGCCAGATGGTTCTGGTTTTCTGTATCGGACAGCTGGGAAACTTTATTTCCTTGATCTTGATTCCAGGTTAAGCACCCTGCTCCTGGACTCTCAATACCTGGGGGATTATTCGAATATCAATGCCGTGTGGATTAGACTAACTCCATAAATCTTCGATATTGCAATAAAATGTTGAATTTGTTCTTATTAATGGATATCTATATTTTTCTCAATACATTATTCAAAAAATTTTATCTTAAATTGACCTAAAGATCTGATAGAATTTATTATAATAACAAATGGTATTTGACAATGCCAAATTAACAAAAAAGTCAAGAGAATTATCACCCATGAGTAATAAACGCAAGGTCATCGCATCAGTTCAAAATGCTCTCAATCTATTAAATTTATTCCAGGGCAATACACATGAATTAGGTAACACAGATATTGCTCATTTACTAAAAATGAATCCCAGCACCGTTGCAGGTCTTGTTTATACGCTGAAAGAAAACAATTATCTCGATCAAAATCCAAAAAATAAAAAATATCGCCTTGGTCTGAAAATCGTTGAACGTGGTTTTGAGCGCTTGAGACAAATGGACATATTAGAAATCTCGTCACCTTACCTTGAATCTCTACGAGATTGGAGTGGAGAAAGTGTCAATCTTGGGATTATGAATGATCGCGAGGTGGTTTACATCAAAAGACTTTCAGGACATCATAATTTAGATATACGCCCCGAAATTGGAAAACGTGCTCCTATCCATTCAACTGCTCTGGGAAAGGCAATTACAGCTTTTCTTCCAGAAAATGAATTACGGGAGCATTTGAAAAAACACAAATTTAAACCAATTACACAATTTACAATAACAACTCATAAAGCTTTGAATAATGATCTGGAAAAAGTCCGGGAAATCGGTTATTCAATTGATGAACAAGAAAATGAATTAGGTGGATTTTGTATAGGTGCACCGATATTTGATTTTGAGTCCTACCCAGTCGCGGCAATAAGCATTTCAGTCCCTATACAAAGATTGCCAAAGGAAAAAATTCAAATTTTCGGGGAGAAATTAAAGTCAACCGCTTTAGAAATTTCAAAAGAAATCGGCTACAACAAAACAATAAATTCAGAATAATCCAAAACAAATTAAAGAATGAGAGATGAAAAAATGGAACACAATAAAAGAGTAGTAATTATTACAGGATCAGGGAGGGGTATTGGACAGGGTATTGCGATTGAGCTTGCAAAGGTTGGTTGGTGTATCATTGTTAATGATTTGGGTAATCCGGAAAATCCCAATGAAACGCTGGCTTTGGTTCAGAAGGCCGGTGGTGATGGTCTGATTGTTATGGGAGATATTACCAATAAAGAAGATCGTCAACGGATTGTTAATGATGCCCTTGAGAAATTCGGAAGGATTGATTTACTGGTAAACAATGCCGGGATTGGTCCTAAAGTTAGGATGGACATGCTCGAAATCACCGAGGAGAGCATGCATCAAGTTTTGAATGTTAATTTAATTGGGGGATTCTTTTTATCTCAATTAGTCGCAAAAACAATGATCAGATTAATCAATGAACACATAATTGAAAAAGCAAAAATTGTCAACATTGGCTCCATCAGTGCATACACAAGCAGCACGAACCGAGCTGAATATTGCATTTCAAAAGCAGGTGTCACCATGAATACGCTTCTGTTCGCTGATCGATTGGCAGAAGAAGGTATTAATGTTTTTGAAATCCGACCAGGTATCATCAAGACACCCTTGACTTCGGTTGTAAAAGATAAATATGACAAATTGATCGGTGAAGGAATAACTCCAATTAAGCGTTGGGGCCAGCCCGAAGATATTGGCAAGGCAATCGTTGCAATCGCAGAGGATTATCTGCCCTTTTCAACTGGTCAGATAATTGATGTCGATGGCGGCTTCCATATTCACAGGTTATAGACAAGGAGAATAAATTGAAAAAAATTGTTACTTTTGGAGAAATCATGATGCGGCTGTCTCCACCAGGAAATTTAAGGTTTGGACAAGCGCGTCAATTTGATGTTATTTATGGGGGCGGCGAATCAAATGTTGCTGTTTCGTTAGCTAATTTTGGTATGCGTACAGATTATGTAACAAGATTGCCAAATAATCCTCTGGGTGATGCCTGTTTACAGTTCCTACGCCAGTATAATGTTGGCACCCAATTTATACTTAGAGGTGGGCAAAGATTGGGTATTTATTTTCTTGAAACCGGCGCCGTCATGCGAGGGAGTCAGGTCGTTTATGATCGAGCAAATTCCTCACTCGCATCTGTAGAGCCCGGTATGGTCAATTGGGAACAGGTTTTTAAAGATGCAACCTGGTTCCACTGGACGGGAATTACACCCGCAATCTCTGAAAACGCGGCAGCAGTATGCCTTGAGGGTCTCAAAATCGCAAGCGATATGGGCCTAACAATCTCCTGTGATTTAAATTACCGCAGAAAATTATGGAAGTGGGGGAAATCGGCTGGTGAGGTAATGGAAGAATTAGTCAGTTACTGTGATGTTGCCATAGGTAATGAAGAAGATGCCGACAAGGTATTTGGGATATATGCACCAGATACTGATGTAACTTCTGGAGAGGTTTCAAGTGAGCAATATAGATTCGTTTGTGAAAAATTATCGGAGAAATTCCCCCGGTTACATACCATTGCAATTACATTGAGAGGATCTATTTCTGCAAGCCATAATACTTGGAGTGCTGTATTATTTAAAGATGGAATAATGTATGATGCACCAAAATATGAAATAACCCATATCGTGGATCGTGTCGGTGGCGGAGATAGTTTCATGGCTGGGCTGATTTTTGGTTTACTTAATTTTGAAGATAACTTTCAGAAGGTACTGAACTTTGCAGTTGCTGCCTCAGCATTAAAACATACGATCTATGGTGATTTCAACCTTTCAATTGTACAAGAAGTCGAAAAATTAATGCAAGGGGACCAATCTGGGCGAGTTAGTCGATAATATCAATAGAATAGGAGCAATAATATGGCTACATACTCAAGATTGAAAGTATTAACTGAGATGATAAATGTTGGACTCGTTCCGGTTTTTTACCATCCTGATCCGGATATAACAGAGAATGTCATCAAGGCTTGTTTGGATGGAGGCGTCCGTTGCTTTGAATTCACTAATCGCGGCGATCGCGCATATCAAGTTTTTTCAGAGGTTGCGATCAGATTAAATAAAGATCACAGGTTGATCCTTGGTACGGGGACTGTAAGAGAAGCCTCAACGGCTGCATTATATCTTCAACTCGGGGCAAATTTTATTGTTGGTCCAAATTTTGACCCGGAGACTGCCAAACTATGCAATAGACATAAAGTTGCATACAGTCCTGGTTGTGCAACAGCGAATGAAATAACTGAAGCAGAATCGTTTGGCGTTGAGATTTGTAAGGTGTTTCCAGGATCAACAGCCGGGGGACCAAAATTCATTAAAAGTATCAGAGGTCCTATGCCCTGGAGTATGTTAATGCCAACAGGCGGCGTGGAAGCTACTCGGGAAAATATTTCAGCATGGATAAATGCAGGTGCTGTTTGTGTAGGAATTGGCAGCAGCCTTTTCAAAAAAGATATAATCGCTAACAAGGATTACAATGCTATTACTGAAATGGCAGCCTCAATTATCAAATGGATTAAAGAGGCACGGGGAAGAAAGGACCCGATTTTTTAATTTAATATGACAAAATCTAACTATAAACCCATTTCAAGGATTAGGTCGTTGTCCGAATTTAAAGAATATTTGGCATCAATAGATGTTGATTTGCCCATAGATGAGGATTTAATTGAAGGAGATCGAAACCCTCTAGCTCAACCATATAAATTATCTGATGGCTTCACTATCGGCAACAGGTTTTGCATACTGCCGATGGAGGGTTGGGATGGGACACCTGATGGAAAACCAACAGTATTAACAAAACGCCGATGGAAAAATTTCGGCAAAAGCGGCGCAAAGCTCATTTGGGGATGCGAAGCAGCCGCTGTGCGTGCTGACGGCAGAGCCAATCCTAATCAACTTTTGATCATTAAGGAAAATCAGAAAGATTTTGAAGAAATTCGCGACATTTTAACTAATGAACATAAGGATCATTTTGGTAGCACTAACGATCTGTTAGTGGGATTGCAGTTAACCCATTCTGGGAGATTTTGCCGCCCAAATGAAAAAGCTAAATTGGAACCGAAGATCCTTTATCACCATCCTCTTTTGGACGAAATGTTCAATATTGACTCAACCCTTCCGGTCATGAGTGATGCCGAGATTGAGGATCTAATCAATTTTTACATTACAGCAGCAAAACTTTCCAAGGACATTGGGTTCGATTTTGTAGATGTGAAACATTGCCATGGCTATTTAGGACATGAATTCTTAAGTGCAGTAAATAGGCCAGGTAAATATGGTGGATCATTTGAGAACCGAACCCGATTTTTCAGAGAGATTGTTCTTGGCATCCAAAATGAATGTCCTGGGTTAAAAATTGGGGTGCGATTCAGTACTTTTGACTTTCCTCCATATAAAGCTGATGAAGAAAATGTTGGCCACATGAGAGAATACAGGGATTCAGATGGAAATTATCCTTTTGCTTTCGGAGGTGATCCACAAAGCCCAGACCATTATGATTTAACTGAGACAAAAAAATTCCTGGATCTATGTGAAGAAATTGGTGTGGAATTGATCAATTTTACGCAGGGAAGCCCATATTATAATCCGCATGTAACTCGACCAGCCTATTATCCCCCGAGCGATGGCTACATCTCCCCTGAAGATCCCCTGGTAGGAGTTGCAAGGCAAATCAAGGTTGGTGAAGAATTAAAAGCGCATGCTGGATCTCTTCTTTGCGTTGGATCCGGTTATACCTACCTTCAAGATTATTTACCCAATGTCGCACAAGCAGTTGTCAGGAAAAAAATGATTGATTTTGTTGGCCTTGGAAGAATGGTTCTCTCTTACCCGGAAATGCCAGATGATATCCTGGAAGGGAAAGAATTAAACCGAAGGAAGATTTGCCGTACTTTTAGCGATTGTACAACTGCACCTCGCAAAGGTCTGGTCTCAGGATGTTATCCTCTTGATCATTTTTATAAAGATCTTCCTGAAGCAAAAATCCTTAAAGAAATTAAGAGAAAGTAAGTCAATAAAAAGGGAGTGATCATGCAAGTTGTAAGCATTGAGGAAGCCGTAAAATTCGTACATGATAATGATACTTTGATGATCGGTGGCTCAGGAGGTGGACATGCTGTTCCTGAAGCATTAATCGTTGCTTTGGGAGAGCGATATGAGATGGAAAACCATCCTAAGAATATCACAATATTCCATCCCGTAGGCATAGGAGACAATATCAGCCAGGGCGTAGGACACCTGGCACACCCTGGAATGGTCAAGAGGATTATCACAGGTGCCCTCGTCAATAGCCCTGCTTTTCAGCAGTTAGCAAAAGAAAATAAAGTTGAAGCATATACTTTGCCACAAGGTGCTCTTTCCCAACTTGTTCGTGAAATGGCCGCTGGAAGGCCTGGTTTATTTACCCAAACTGGCCTTCATACATTTATTGACCCGAGAGAAAAAGGCGGAAGACAAAGTAACTGTGCGGATGAATCACTTGTCGAGATCGTAGAGCTTCAAGGAGAAGAATGGATTTTCTACAAACCATACACTGTTAATGTGGCGTTTTTACGTGGCACTACCGCCGACGAAGATGGGAATATTTCAATGGAACATGAAGCCGTATTTGGAGAAATGCTCTCAATGGCACAAGCAGCACACAACCAGGGAGGGATTGTAATTGCCCAGGTTGCTCGCCTTGCCAAAGCCGGTACAATTCCGGCTAAACAGGTAAAAATACCAGGGATGTTAGTGGATCTCGTCGTTGTGGATCCTGAACAGCGCCAAACCTATTTAACAAAATACAGTCCTGCTTATGCTGGCGAGATCAAAATACCAATGGATGACATCGAAGCGCTTACATTCAACGAACGAAAAATCATTGCAAGGCGGGCTGCTTTGGAATTGTTCCCGGGGGCTATCTGTAATTTAGGAGCTGGTGTATCTACTGGTATTGCATCTATTGCTGCTGAGGAGGAGATTCTCGATCACATTGTCCTGACAAATGAACAAGGTCTGATTGGGGGAGCGCCTTCCTCTGATGCTGGCGCTGCGATTAATTTTACATCAATCATTGAACAACCTTATCAATTTGATTTCTACGATGGAGGTGGAATAGATCTTGCTTTTCTTTCCTTTGCCCAGGTTGATTCATCTGGAAGTGTAAATGTCAGTCGATTTAAAGATCGAATTATCGGGGTTGGGGGATTTGTTAATATCAGTCAATTTGCGAAGAAGATAATTTTTAGTGGGACTTTTACTGCAGGCAGTCTCAATATTTTCTGGGAAGATGGATTAACACATATTTCACAGGAAGGCAAATATAAAAAATTTGTCGAACCATTAGATCAAATATCATATCATGGACCTTATGCTCAAGAACGGGATCAGGAAGCCCTATACATAACCGAAAGAGCAGTTTTTAAAAGGGGGACCAATGGTCTTGAGCTGATCGAAATTGCCCCTGGCGTGGACCTGGAAAAAGATATCCTTGATCAAATGTCATTTAAGCCCGAAATATCTCCTGGATTAAAAACAATGGATGCTAGAATATTCAGGGAAGAACCAATGGAAATTAAATCCGACCTGAAAACGAAACAAAATCCATATATCCCTGAACGATTAAAAGGCCTTGGAGAATGATATGAGTGAAAATAAAAATGGAGACTTATCCTACGAGCTAGAATCCCTTGAAGTAAGCCGTCCTTTTGAAGGTGTGATAATGATCACCATAAAATCGCAACCTCTGGGTGTGTTAAGACATGCTGTAAAGCGCTCCCTTTTTCACATCATTGAAGATCTTGAAAAAGATGAGTCTATTCGCTGTGCAGTCCTTTCTGGTACGGGGAAAGCATTTTCTGTCGGCTCAGATATTCGCGATTTCAGCCAGGAGGTAGGTTGGCTTTTGGAGAATGATTACTGGGAATCTGGATTAAACCAAAAATTTGAGGATACAAGGTTCCCAATAATTGCCGCCTGTAACGGTTATACCCTGGGTGGTGGCGCTGTTTTGGCATTATCCTGTGACTTTCGAACAGCAGGAATTTCTTCAAAGTTTGGCTTTCCCGAGGTAAAGATAGGCGCGTTTGCTTCAGGAAGCGGCACCCAACGCTTGCCAAGGTTGGTTGGGCGAGGTCGAGCATTAGAACTTCTATTGACAGGACGCATAATCTCCGCAGAAGAAGCTATGCAATTTGGACTGATTGAATATTTATTTCCAGATGAAGATTTGATACCCAAAACACTTGATATTGCCAAACAAATTGCCTCCTATTCAGGTTTGGTAACCGCTGCAACAAAAAAATGCGTCAACAAGGGTCTCCGGGATGGATGGGATAAAGGACTAAATTTGGAAAGTGATTTACGTGTGAAGACCGGTAGAGGAGATGATGCCGTCGAAGGGCGGAATGCTTATCTTGAAAAACGTGAACCGAAATTTAATTAAAATTTAGGCAGCAGTTAACCCCATGCGGATAATTACTTTTGAACACAAAAATTTAGAGCATTTGGGAGTTTATTTTGATGAATTCGTACTGAATATCCAAAATGCCATCAGACACTATCCTGGCACGGAAATTAACTATCCTGGCACGGAAATTAATACTCAACAAATACTCCCATACATCAATGATTTTTATACCTTCATCAATTCACCGCCAACAATTCGAGAAGATTTAAATCGGTTGGTAAATTACTATTCCTCCAAATTGTTTCAACATAATAGATCTTTTCTGGAAAGAGCCATCCTGGTCCCTGTTGAAAAGATAAATTTCCTACCCCCATTGCGGAACCCGGGGAAAATTATATGTGTTGCCAGCAATTATCCTGAATCTGTTGAACAAAGCAGACCCGAGTATCCAACAATTTTCCTCAAACCAGCCAGTACCATAACAGGTCCGAATATGCCGGTGCTGTTAACTGAGATTTCCAATGCAGTTAAATGTGAGGTTGAATTGGCGGTTGTTATCGGTAAAAAAGCCAATTTGATATCAACAGAAAACGTGGATGAATATATCTTTGGATTTACAATTGCAAATGATTTAGGTGATCAAATCCTTGAAAGCCGGACATCTCAATGGACATCTGGCAAAATGTTTGATACTTTTACACCTATAGGACCCTGGATAACAACTCTGGATGAAATACCCATGACTGCCAATTTACAGTTATCAACATACATTAATGATCGTCTGGTTCAAAAAGGTGAAACATCTCAAATGATCTTCAAAATTCCGGAAATCATTGGAGTATTATCCACCTTGACAACTCTTTACCCGGGAGACTTAATCCTCACGGGCAGCCCAAAATTATTGGATGAAGAACCAAATCCATCTTACACATTAGCTTCCGGGGATAAAATCACAGCAAAAATTAAGGGTTTGGGTCAGTTAACAAATATTATACGAAAAGAGGTCTGATGCCGATCAAATACCCAATGGCTGTAGTAACCAAACCCCATACAGTCGAATTCCAGGAAAAAACACTAAGAAAATTAGAGTCTGAAGAAATTTTAATAAAGACACATTCAGCAGCAATTTGTGGATCCGACTTACATTTGTATAAAGGGCTACATCCATCCGTAGAATTGCCGTCAGCAGTCGGGCATGAAGCTTCTGGTGAGGTGATTGAAACAGGTAATGCTGTAAAAAAAATTAAAGATGGAGACAGAGTAACTATTGAACCAGTTATCGCATGTGGTAAATGTGACCAATGCAAACGAGGAAATTACAATCTTTGTGAAAATATCAGTTTCCAATATCGAAAAGGACAGGGGGCTTTTTCTCCATACTTCATCGCTCATCAAGATCATGTGTTCAAATTGCCAGATCAAATTTCTTATGAAGAAGGCGTATTGATTGAGCCTCTTTCAGTAGCGATGCATGCAGTAAAGAAATCTAACATCCGTTTAGGTCAAACATCCGCAATTTTTGGTGCAGGTGCCATTGGAATTTTTGTTTCGATGCTGTCCAAACAAGCCTCTGGTGTTGGTAGCTATATTTGTGATATTCATTCTTTTAGACTGCAAAAAGCCCTGGATCTAGGTGCAAGCTTGGCAATTAACAGTCTGGAACAAAATCCGGTCGAAGTGATCCTTGATGCAACAGCAAATACAGGTGTCGATAGATCATATGAAGCTGTAGGTTTAGAAGTCACCCTGAAACAAGCTTTAAACGTCCTAAAATTAGGAGGGATTACAACAATGCTTGGGATTTTTGAAAACCCTAAGGTTCAGCTGCCAATAAATATTTTTGTACAGAAGGAAATTTCACTTTATGGTTCTCAGGGTTATGCCTGGGATTTTGAAAATAGTATTAAATTACTTGCAAACAAAAGCATCAATGTCAAACCATTGATAACACATACCGTAAGTCTAGTGGATCTAAAAAAAGGGTTCGACATCCTTTTGGATCGCAATATTGATTCATTAAAAGTAATCGTTCAGATGAATTAGCAACTATGAAAGGAGAGTTAAGATGAAAGAGGATGCTAATAATCAGTTATTCGAAGAAGTAACTCACAATGATGACATTCATTGGGTGCATACTTTAATTATTGGAAGCGGTGCAGCAGGTTTAAATGCGGCAGTTCAACTTTATCGTAGCGGGATCAATGATATTTTAATTTTAACTGAGGGATTATCAAAAGGCACCTCAATTAATACTGGGAGCGATAAACAAACTTATTACAAGCTTTCAATGAGTGGAACAGAAAGTGACTCACCTCTAGATATGGCCAAAAGCTATTTATTGGGTGGTTCAATGCACGGTGATGTCGCATTGATTGAAGCCAGTTTGTCATCAAGAGCATTTTTCAATCTTGTCAACCTAGGTGTTTCCTTTCCTCATGATAAATACGGTCAATATGTTGGCTATAAAACAGATCATGATCCAAAACAACGCGCAACTTCAGTTGGCCCATATACTTCACGTGAGATGTGCCGGCAACTAATAAAAGAAATTGAGAGCTTAGGCATTCCTGTACTGGAAGGTCGAGAGGTTATCAAATTAGTTTCTATGGGTGCAGGTGAAGAAAAAAGAATTGTTGGCGCTTTAGCTG
>P_1C_Sed_3_UnCtyDRAFT_1000099_pt1 | contig 15809 bp, 12 predicted proteins | sample Pon1CUnioCityCA_FD_10233 | JGI IMG/M metagenome (IMG submission 10233) | reverse complement strand
GCCCGCCGATGATAAGGGGCGCACCCGGCTTGCGCAGCTGGCTGAGGACGATGCCGAACAGGCTCTCCGTCAGCGCTTGCACCGCCGTGCCGGCCAAGGTGCAGGGTGACGTCGCTCCGGCCAAGGGACAGGGCGTGTAGACGAAGGGGATGCCGTGATCGGTGGCGAACAGGAGTTTCTGCACCACCTCCTCGGAGTGGCTCAAGGGCGACACCGGCTCGATGTACAGGGAGAAGATGGGGCCCTTCTCGAACTCTTCCTTGCCGCCGACGCGGATGTAAGCCATCTCAAGTTGATCTCGCAGGCCATCCAGGTCCACGGCGGTGATGTTGATGGGCTTGTTTGTCCCCTCCAGCATAGCCAGATACTGCCAACGGTCATACGTGCCGACGTTGGTGTCCTGAACAATGCCCAGCGACATGTGGAAATCCATGTTGGGCATCGCCTGGGCGATCTTGGCGAAGTTCTTGACGTCCTCGTACGTGGCGCGACGCCGCTCGCCGGTATAAGGATCCCACGTGTACGGGGTATCGGATCCAGCGCCGAAGTAGATCTGGTCCTTATACAGCTCCATACGGTGCTTGCGATCAGGACCAGTCACAACGACCTTTCTCGGCAGCGTGGAAAGCGCCTTGTCAACCATCCACGGTGGGATCTTCACCAGGCTGCTGTCCTCCGTCGTATCCTCCACGATGGCGCCACCGGCGTGGGCCAGCTCGACGCCTTCCTCCTCGTACACCCGGACCCCGGTTTCATACAGGACCCGCAGGGCCGAGAAGTAGATCGCCTCAATCTCCTCTTCGGTCAGCACCTCAAACGTAGGGGTGGCATTTACTGTGTAGTTCGTCTTCCTAACTTGCATGGGCAAATCTCCTCTGGTAGAGCCTCATGGGCGACTAGGCAACCCCGACGAATTCCTTCGCCAGATCAGCGGCAGCAGGGCCATTGGAGCCATAGCCATCAGCCCCAATGCGATCGGCGAAGTCGGCATCGACAGGTGCGCCACCGACCATGATCTTGACCTGGTCGCGCAGCCCGGCCTCCGAGATAGCCTTGATGGTATGACCCATGGCGCGCATCGTGGTCGTCAGCAAGGCCGACATACCGACGACATTGGGCTGGTGCTCCTTGATGGCCTCAATGAACGACTCAGGGGGCTGGTCAAAGCCGATGTTGATGACCTCAAAGCCGGCCCCTTCGCACATCATCCCGACCAGGTTCTTGCCGATATCATGGAGGTCGCCCTCAACGGTGCCCAGCACGATGGTGCCCAGCATCTCCTCCTCAGCCTCCGCGAGCAAGGGGCGCAGAATGCTCATGCCGGCCTTCATCGACTCGGCGGACATCAGCACCTCGGGCACAAACATGTCGCCGCGCTTAAAGCGCACGCCAACCTCGTCCATCCCCACGACCAAGCCGTTATCCAACAGCTCCTTGGCTGTCGTGCCTTTCTCCAAGGCCTTATTCACCAGGCCCGGCACTTTGTCACTGTCACCCTCAAGAACAGCAGTGGCGAGTCTCTCGTAAACTGTGCTCATTATTCACTCCTCTAAGTCTTCAAAACTAAGCTCTAAGCCTCTCGATGTCCTCAGGCAGTCTCACCTATCTTGTTGATCTGTCACGGTCTGGAGACAGGTAAGCACTGAACTCACTCCGCTGTGCTCCAGCCCTCAATGGTAAGAGAACGGGAGCTCAGGCAATCTCACCGATCCCCCTTGTTAGTCAGCTGTCTCTCGGTCCTCCCACCAATCCTGCTGGACGCGATCCTCGGCCTGCTCCAGCACCTCTTGCATCACCTCTTGGGTTCCTTCCTTGAGGGGGGCTGGCTCGTGGCTCGCAAGAATATCACGCACGCGGGCCGCCGTGCGGTCCCTCATCGACTTGCGGCCCATCATCTCCCACTCCTCAAAATTGCGGCGGTCGCAGAGGTTGGGGTACCAGAACTCGTTCTTGTAGTAGCGGTGCGTGTGCTTCTCGCGCAGATAGTGACCGTTCGGCCCCACATCGTTGATCACGTCCGTGGCCAAGGTGTCCTCATTGACCTCGATGCCGCGGGTGATGCGGCGAGCGTAGCCAATGGCCTCGTCCATTGCTGCTAGCTGGAAGACGGAGCCAGTCATCGCGCTCTCCGTGTAGCCAACGTCATGACACAGGTCACCACCTGTGAGAGCAGAGAAGTAGACGGACATCGAGCCCTCGATCATCGCCTGTTCGTCAAAGGTCTTGGAGTCCGTGCACCCNCCCGTCTGCCAGAGCGGCAGACCNGCNTAGTGGGCCAGCTCCGTGAGACCCGCCATCATCAGCGGCANCTCCGGNGCGCCATAGGCCAGGATCATGGCATTCATGTCCATGACAGAGTAGACGCCGCCCATGATGAAGGGNAGGCCAGGCTGAATCTGCTGCGCNATGGTCAACCCCATCCAAGACTCCGCCGCTCCCTGCGTGATGATGCCCGCCGCCGTGATAGGCGCTGTGCCGCCGGCGAGGGGGCACGGTGTGAAGACCAGCGGGATCCGCTTTTCAGCGGCAAAGACCAGCTTGTCGAGCGCCTCAAAGGTACTCACCAAGGGTGAGAGCGGCTCACAGTAATGAACGTAATTGGGGCGCTGCTCAAAGGCCTGCTGACCACCGGCCTCCGCGAGAGCGATCTTGTGGATCCCCTCGGAATCGTACTTGTCGAACGACCAGGCGACGATAGGCTTGGACGTGTTGGGGAACATGTGCGCAAACTCATAGAGCGCGCTCAGATCCGTGTGTACGTCGTTAATGGAGCCCAGGGACTCACAGAAATCAATATTGGGCAATGCATCGACGACCTTGGCCACATCAGCTGCGTCCTCCTCCACGTAAGGCCGACGCTCCATGGTCTCCACGTCGATGAAGTTGGGGCACGTGGGGCCGGGGCCAAAGTGCGCCCGCCCGGGGCCGATGTGGATGTTGTGTTCAGGGTTCCCGTCCCGGGCGTATAGGGTGAAGCTACGCGGTGCCTTCCGCAACGACTCCTTCACCAACCATGACGGGAGGCGAACCCGGATNCCATCCACCCACGCTCCAGCCTCCTTGAGGATCTCACGTGATTGCTCGTGATGGACCTCCAGGCCTGTGTTTTCCAGTACGTGGAGCACGCCCAGGAAGAGCTCCTCCAACTGATCGTCGGTGAACATGCGAAAACGCACGCCTGAGTTAACTCGGTAGTTTGTCCTCATTTAGAAGATCTCCTTTTGGTCATCATCCCTGGTAGAAGCACGGTTGACGCAGGTTGGGCCAACCCAATCTCAAGCCAGGGTCCATGACACCTTAAGCCTCGCCGACGAACTTCTTGGCCATATCCGACGCAGACGCAGCATTCGCGGCGTAGCCGTCCGCACCGATATCATCGGCAAAGCGCTGTGTGACGGGCGCCCCGCCGACCATGACCTTGACCTGGTCGCGCAGCCCAGCCTCCTCGAGGGCTTTGAGCGTATCGCCCATCGCGCGCATCGTCGTCGTCAACAGCGCCGACATGCCCACGACATGAGGCTCGAACTCCTTGATCGCATCAAGGAACTCGTCGGGCTCCACATCCGTACCCAGATCCCGTACCTTAAACCCAGCGCCCTCGCACATCATCCCGACGAGGTTCTTGCCAATGTCGTGCAGGTCCCCCTTGACCGTGCCCAGCAGGATCCTGCCGACAGCCTCGGCCTCAGCCGCTGACAGCAGCGGTTGTAGCATGNCCATCGATGTCTTCATCGCCTTGGCCGAGCGCAGCACCTCGGGCACGAACATATTGCCCGCCTTGAACTCCACGCCCACGTGGTCCATGCCTACCATCAGGCCGTCATCGAGGATCTCCTTGGGCCCTAACCCCTCGTCCAGAGCATCCTCGGTCAAGTCCTCCATGACGCCTACATTACCTTCGATCACAGCTGTGGCCAGCTGTTCCAAGACTTCACTCATCTGATTTACCTCCTGATGCTAATGATTCGGTCTGATTCAGCCGAGGCAGCGCCCAACCAGGCCCACCGGCACAGACCGATGGAGAGCCTTGGCTGAGCTCAACCCAGCTAGCTATGACTTAAACGCACTGTTGCACCTAGAACAATTACTGCTCGTCGGGTAGCCGGACCCACTTCACGAGCCAACAGACCAGTGCCAGCACCCTCCGTGTCGCGTAGCAGGATCGACCTGCTATGTCGTTTCAACCCACGTCTATAACGCTCTTCCTCCTCGTCGTACCCGCAGTCGCTGAGTCGCCGACTCGCTATATCTCCCGCACGTCTAGAACCTCGACGATGAGAGGCTCAACCACTTCCAGAAGCTCGTCCTGGCTGATGTCCGTCACCTTGAGGGTGCATCCCCAGTTGGATGGATCCTCGCCCTCGAACACATTCAGAGCGATGATGAGGCCACCGGCCTCAGTAATCTTCGTCGCGATGTCGGCCAGCGAGCCCTTATAATAGGGAGCAAGCACCGTTAGGCGGACGCCCAGGTCATGCGCACCGAATAGCTCAAGGAAAGCTGCGAATAGATCGGACTCTGTGATAATGCCGACGACGGTTCCGTCGCGCATCACAGGCAGGCAGCCGATCTTTTCGTCGAACATGACGCGGGCTGCCTCCTCCAGGGGCATGTCCTCTGTGCCGGTGATCACGTCCTCGGTCATCGCCTCCTTCACGGTGACCTGGGACATCAGATACGTAACCTCCCACATACTCAGGGACGTAACCGGCGACGGTGAAGCATAGAGAAGATCGTCACGCGCCACAACGCCAATCAACTTCCCTTTCTTGTTCACTACGGGGAAGTGGCGCACCTTCTCTCGTCGCATCCACTCCAGCGCCTCTGCGATCGGGAGGTCGGGCTTTACCGTGATGGGGTTCTTCGTCATTCTGTTCTTGACTAGCATGTAGTCCTCCTCCTTCTTGTCAGGGACGGGCGCGAACCGCCTCAGCGGAAGCACCCAACCCTGACCTATGTTGACTAGCCGGTCTGCCGGGCAGCGGGCCGATCCCGCCTTGCCCGACTGACTAGCTCATGTATCAGGATAAACGCTCCTCCACGAAGCTCTCCAACTGACGAATCGTCGTCTCGTCCAGTGGGGGATCTTCGTGCTCTGAAACAAGCTTCTGCCAGCGCTGGTGGGCGAGATCGACCGCTCTCTTCCGACCGGTCTCCATCCACTGCTCGAGACCCGCCCGATCGGCCACGTCCGGCGTCCAGAACTCGGTGCGGCATCGTTCTACAGTGTGCATCTCCATCAAGTAGTTGCCATCCGATCCGACGCTCTCAATGACGTCATAAGCCAGCGTCTCTGGCGCGACCTCAATGCCCTCTTCATAGCGCCGCATCATGCCGCACATTTCGTCATCGAGGACAAGCTTCTCGTAGGACAAGGCAAGATATGCATTGAGGATGCCACCCGCGTGCAGCACGAAATCGATCCCGCTGTTAACCGTGGTCAGCAGGCCGAACATCGATTCAAACCCAGCCTGAGCATCGGGGAAGCTGGCGTCCGCCAAGGCGCCCCCGCTGCGCGATGGCAGGCCGTAGTAGCGCGCCAGTTGACCGTGACCACTGATCATCAACGAGCACTCCGGACTGCCGATAGCCAGCGCCCCGGTCTTCATATCGATGTTGGTGGACGTGGAACCGTAGATGGCCGGTGTACCCGGGTTGATCAACTGGGTCAGAATGACGCCAGCCAGGAGCTCCGCACTCTGCATAGCGAGCAAGCCGGCCAGCGTAATGGGTCCGGTCGATCCACCCATAGCCAGAGCAGCGATGATGACGGGCTGACCGTGCTCCGCGTAGACCATCAGCGCCCGCAACATCTCGTCGCTGTAGCCCAGCGGGCTAAGGCTGTTGATGAGCCCGACGGTCACCGGCCGTCCAGTGATGTCCTCCCCGAACAGAATCTTGGCCATCTCCATCGTGTTTCGCGCCCCAACATCGCCCTCGGCGCTGCCGATGAACGGTTTGTCGGAATGGAGCATATGCGCCTTCAACATCAGCAGGTGAGCTGCATCCGAGGCGACGTCCGCGGGCTCCACCAAGAGATGTCCACTCATATCCTGATTGGGCAGAGCATCCGCCAGGCGGACCAGATCCTCGTAGTCCTCCATAGTCGGCTCGCGCTTACCGGTCTCATAGTCGACCAAGAAGGGCGCGCCGTAGCCGGGAGCGAAGACCGGACTGCCATCGCCAACAACCACGCTCTTGTCGGGATCGGGGGCGTGGATGGTGAACGGTCTAGGAACCGAAGCCAGGGCATCCATGACCTGCTGCTCTTCAAAGAAGACCTTCTCGCCATCGGTCCTGAAACCATGCTCCTCGAACAGCTCCAGCACATCCTCATGCGGGAACTTGACCCCCACATGTTCCATCACCTTCATGCTCGTCTCGTGGATCTTCTCTACATCATTGGGCGAAAGAAACTCTCGCCATTCCTCAAGCATTCTTGATATCTCCTTGACTTGTCAGCGTGCAAAGCTAAGCCGCGTGTGAGCTAGGCCGTGTCGGTAGAACCAGCCCCCCGTAGGGCATGACAGCGACAGAGCAGTCACTGTAGTTGCTCAAAGCGTCATCGGCGGCCGACTGCACACTGGAGGCGTGCTCGAGATGGATCTCCTCCAGCTCCTCATCGCTCATACCGTCCGTTACAATCACGACGTGGCACTTCATCTCATGCAACAACCAGGCAAAGGTGAAGAGGACACACCCCTTCTCCCCACCCATCTTCTCATCATCGACCAACTGGCCTATCTGCTGAGGTGTGGGCATGCGGCGCATCCATTTCCGAAATTCCTGGTGCTCAAAGCCCTCGTAGATCCCTTCTGTGCAGGCGTTGACCATGACGAGGGTGCCGCCCGGCTTCAGGTAACGATCGACGCCACCACAGACCCGGGACCCTCCCTGGAACAGACTCACCTCCAAAGCGGGATCACCCACGCCAGCGATGAGGACATCGACCGGCTCAGGTAGGCTCACCTCCACGTTGGGCAGCATACAGTCCCGGGCAGCACGATGGGCTGCCATATGCTCGCCGCAGAAGACATCCACCAGGCGCCGGTCCGAGTTGAGCACCGTGTTGANCAGCAGATCGATGCCACTGATGCTCGCGTACTCCTCAATGTCCGCACGGATGGGGTTATCGGGCGGCATTACACCCATCAGCGATGCACAGTTCAACGCCATGAGCGGCTCGACGAAGAATTTGTGGTTGTGGTAGATGGCGCGCCGGCTGGAGACGCCCGGCATAACCATCTTGCCACTGCCCGACCACCCAGCCAGCATACAGGGCATCACATTGCTCACGCCCAGCTTGATATCGGCCGTGGCGAAGCTTCGATGAACCTCCACCGGCGTCCCAAGAGCCGTGACCCCCATGTTGACCATGACCGACTCGTTGTCAGGCTCGTTGGTCAATGCCTCAACCCGCTCCATCACCGCCGGCCCAACATTTCTCGTCAGCTCCTCGCGGCTGTCCGGCGCGTGCATCCCTCCGCCGCTGATGACTGAAATACGCTCATCGGGAACGCCCAAAGCGTTGAGCTGATCCAGCAGGATGGGCACGATGCGCGCATTGGGCGTGCTACGGGTTCGATCCGTGATGACAATACACGGCTTGGCATCAGGCCTCGCTTTGCTAGCCAGACCGCGCTCCTCGAAACTTGCTTCGATGGACTGACGCAGCAAAGCCTGGGGATCCGAGACCGCCTCCATCGGACGAGGGTTGCAGATTCCCACCACCCGCTCCTCTGGGAGCTCAAGCGTCAGTTTCTTCCGACCATAGGGAATCTGGATCTCCATCGTCTCCATGTGCACCCCCTAGTGCCCTCGCAGGAAACTGCCGCCCTCCAGGACGATCCCTTCCTCGTAGCGCGTGGGGCGCAGGATATTGTCCTGCGGATCCATAGCACCCGTCACCAGATCAGCCACCCGTCTGCCGGCCGCTGGCGCAAGCATGACGCCAGCCCAGTATCCGCAATTGACGGTGAAGCCTGGCACCTCCGGAACGGGGCCGATGAGCGGCTGATCGTCGGGCGTGTAGACGTAGTAGCCCGCACTGGGATGCACATCGGCCTTCTTCAAGTTCATCGCCACCTCTTCCCAGAACGGCGTGATCTTGATCAGCTTCTCCAGGACGATGGCGGCGAAGTACGGATCGGTGTAGGGATCCTCGGAGGGATCCTCGTCAACTGGCTCGTCCGGGTCGACCCAGGCGATGTAGGCACCACCGGTCTCCGGTCGCCAGTACGAATCGCGGACGATATCGATGGTCAAGGGCGCGTCCTGCGGAACCAGAGGTTGTTGAGACAGAAAGGCCTTCTGGCGACGCACAGGCTCCAAAGGCAAGTCTAGCCCCACCATCTGGCCCACGTGGCCTGCGAAGGGACCGGCGGTGTTCACCACCGTACGGGTGGCGATGGTGCCACGCGACGTCTCCACCCCGCACACGCCCTGGGCATCCTGCAGGATACCCGTCGCCTTGGTCCTCAGCAAGAACCGCGCATCCGATCCCTTGGCGAAGCCTTGAGTCGCCTCGTGCGTGGACAGCCATCCGTCCCTCTGGCGAAACGTGGCGGCCACGATGGTGTCGGAGAGGAAGGGAAAACGCTGCCGTGCCTCCTCACCGGTGAGAAACTCCGAGTCGGTCACACCCAGCTGGTGGTGCTTCTCCACCGCCGCCTCCACCTCGTCGACCATCTCGGCGTCATCGGTGACGAAGAGATAGCCTTGGTGATGCAGGTCGATGTCGTAGCCGGAGATGCCGATCACGTCGGCGAAGCTATCGAAGACGTCGATGCTCTCCTGGGCGAGCTCGGACAATGCCGGTTCGGTGAACTGGGCACGGAAGCTCTCAATGGACTCCGGCGTAGTCAAGGTGGACAACCCATCCCGCATCTCCACCAGCACGGTATCCAGGCCAGCCCGGGAGAGCCAGAAGGCCGTCGCCACCCCGACGATGCCGCCGCCGATGACGACGGCGTCGGCCTTATGGGGGAACGTCTCTTCTGAAGGGATGAAGACTGTACCCACGCTATTCCCGTGCGCCGCGGATCAGCCCCTTAACCCAATCGACCAGGCCAGCCACACCATCGGGATAGAAGATCATCACGGTGATCATCAGCACGCCGTAGAGCACTAGATGGAGGCCCGGCAACTGCGTGAGATTGGACCGCAGCTGCTCGATTAGGAACACGAAGGGGAAAGCGACGACCATGCCTCCCCACATGCTGCCCCGTCCACCGATGTAGGCCAGGGCCAGCACCTCTACTGTCTTGGAGGTGTGCATCAGGGTCTGCGGCGTCAGGGAGCCGAAGTAGTGAGCGTAGAAGCCGCCCAGCCAGCCAGCGAAAAAGGAGGACAAGGCGAAGTTCATCACGCGATACTTGGTGGGGTTGATGCCGGACGCCTTGGCGGCCGCGATGTTCTGCCCGATGGCCTTGAAGGCCAGGCCGTAGTTAGAGCGGGTCACCAGCCGCAAGAGCACGTAGGTGACCAGCATCATCGCCAGGATGACATAATAGTAAGGCAGGTTCGAGGTCGTCTCCAGAAGGCTCCTGGGGTTCATGCCCAGTGGCCCCCTAGTGAGCTCGGTCAGGTTGCGCACCAGCCCCATCAGGGCGATGCCCACGAACCAGGCCATGACCGCGGCGAAGATGCCCTCAAGCCGCAGTGTCAGCCATCCCAACCCCAGCCCTACCACACCAGCCAAGATTGCTCCGAGGAAGATGCCGATCCAGGGACTGACACCAGGCTGCACGGCCAGCACCGGGGAGGTATTGGCCAAGATGCCCGAGGTGTAAGCACCAAGACCCAGGATGGCGGCGAACCCGAAGTTCACCACCTGGATGTAACCAGCCGTGAAGTCAAAGGCGGCCGCCTGAGCGGCGAGGAAAGCCCCCATAATGAGCCAACGGATCATATGCTCCTGGTTGAACGGGGGCACCAGGGGCAACAGGGCCACGATAACCAGCAGCAGGGCGCCCAGCGGGGTGAACCCAACGCTGTGCAAGAAGGCCACCACCGGGTTCATGCTTTTTCTCTGTTCCATCTCTATTGATGCCATAGTTTCACTCCTTACTGCTTCAAGAAGCTTGATCTGGTCGCCTTGGCGATTCCACTCTACGGGCCCAGACCCGGCCTCTCACCAGTCCTCCTAGCTGCTCCGGATCTTGGACCCGAAAATACCCTGAGGAACGACGAGCAGCACGACGATCATCACGGCGGTGGGGATGACGTCAGCCCACGAGATACCAAAGAACTGCTGGGTCGCCGTCTGCAGCACAGCCACGATGAAACCCCCGACGATGGCACCGACCACGTTCCCCAGCCCAGCCATCATGACCACGTACCAGGCCATATAGAGCGGCTGGAGCCCCACGGTCGGGTAGGCCTGGAACATGAACAGCAGGCTGGCCCCCGACATGGCGGCCATCGCCGTGGCCAGGGCAAAGGTCAAGGGGAAAATGAAGTTGAGGTTGATGCCCATCATCTGCGCGCCCAGCTCATCCTGCGAGACGGCGCGAATGGCCCGGCCCGTCCGCGTGCGGCGCAGGAAGAACCACAGGGCGGCGATGGAGACCATCGCGATGAAGAAAGCAACCACCCGGTCCACAGCCATCGTGACGCCCAGGATGTTCAGTGGCGGCACGTCCCAATAGCGAGGAATACCACGGAAGTTAGGCCCCAGCACCAAGGTGGTACCGTTGGTTAGGATGAACGAGATGCCCACCGTGAGCAAGAAGGCGTTCATCACCCATCCCTTCTTCGTGCGCACGCGCAGCGGATAGAAGAGGAGCCGCTCCAGAATGACCCCCAGAACAAGGCCGGCGACGCCGGCCGCCACGATAGCGATAAACGGCGCTATCGCGCCCAAGATCGGGTTGGGGCTCTCCCCCAAAGTTGTGTTGATCGGATTGAAGACGAAATACGCAACGTAGGCGCCGACCATGAACGACTCACCGTGGGCAAAGTGCGGGACGTTCATCACGCCAAACACCAGCGCAAGCCCCACGGCCAGAAGCGCCCACATACCGCCGGTGATGATGCTGTTAAGGATCTGAGACGGGCCGGCGACGGCGCCGATCACGATCGTCAGCACGATGGTCCCGGCGATCACGATCGCTGCAGGCAAATTCTCGGTGATCGTTTCCAAGATTGAACTATCGAATGAACTCTTCTCTACCATAGCTTCCCTCTCTTTTCGTCATCTACACATGCCACAAGCGTCGCATCAGCGAACAGTGTCGGCCGCCCCGAGGGCCCGGCTTCACCACCGTCGTCCGCGCCAAGCACCTCGCAGCCGAGGCCGTGGAAGACATGCGCTCGCCTTGTAGCGGCCCACCCTAGATGCCCAAGTAGGCGTTCTTGACGTGCTGATTCGTGATCAACTCGCTGCTCGGGCCCTCCATAGCGACCTTGCCCTGCTCTAGGACGTAGGCTCTGTCGGTGATCTCCAAGGTGGCGTTCACACGCTGCTCGACGAGCAGAATCGTCACCCCCTCCTCCTGGAGCCTCTGGAGCGAATTGAACACGTCGGTGACCAGGTGGGGCGCGAGACCCAGGGACGGCTCATCGACCAACAGGAGTTCGGGATTCGACATCAAGCCCCGGGCAATGGCCAGCATCTTACGCTCGCCACCGCTCATCGTGCCGGCCAGCTGAGACTGCCGCTCCTTCAAGCGCGGGAAGAGCTCGAACACGAAGTCGAGGGTCTCGAGCTGCACGTCTCGGTCCTGGATCGTGTAAGCTCCCATGAGCAGATTATCCCGCACTGACATCTCGACGAAGAGATTCAGATCCTCGGAGATGTAGCTGATGCCCTTCCGCGTGGCCATATGCGCGGGCACGTCGTTCATCCTTTCTCCGTTGAAAAGCACCTCACCGCCGGAAGGATTCAATAGCCCCGCGATCGTTCTCAACGTCGTCGTCTTGCCGGCGCCGTTGGGTCCTACCAATCCTACGAACTCCCCATCGCCGACCTCAAGGGTGACACCCCACAGGATTTGGAGAAAACCATAGCTGGCATCGATATTCTTTAACTCAAGCAACGGACCTACCTCCTTATTACTCCCTACTTCCTACTCCGGCCGTCTAGTGCCCCTCTCCCAGGTAAGCCTTGATGACGCGGGGGTTGTTCAACACCTCGTCTGGAGTGCCCTCCGCAATCTGGGTTCCATACTCGATCACCATGACGCGGTCGCAGATCCCCTTGATGACGCGCATGATGTGCTCTACGACGATGATGGTGATGCCACGATCCCTGATCGAGCGGATGATGTCCAATAGATCATCGAGCTCACCCGGGGTCAGGCCGGAGGCCAGCTCGTCCAGCAGCAGGAGCTCGGGGTCGCAGGCCAGTGCGCGCGCCAAATCGAGGCGTTTAAGCTGCACCGCGTTCAACTGATCAGCGGGCGTATCGGGGGCCATGGGGAACTCGACGAACTCCAGCGCCTTACGCGCCCTTTCCGCCGGTGGCTCAGCACTGCCCTCGGGAGCGCCAAAGACCGCCCCCACCAAGGTGTTCTCGAGCACGGTCAGCTTGGGGAAGGGCAACGGGATCTGGAAGGTGCGCGACATACCCTTACGACACATGACATCCGCCGACGATCCCGTCGTCTCCTTACCCCGGAAGAAGACCTTACCAGCGCTGGGATTCAGAGCGCCAGCGATGCAATTGAGGAAGGTCGTCTTGCCGGCGCCGTTGGGGCCGATCAGCCCGTAGATCTGCCCTTCCTCGACGTTCATCGACACCCGGTTGACGGCCGTCAACCCACCGAAGTTCTTGGTCACCGACTCTGTATGTAGAACTCTGTTGTCTGTCGTCATACCACGATCTCCTTTAAGCGTAGCGACAGTCGCTGGCAAGCCCGGTGCGGATCCGCCTCTGGGTCTTGCACGCGATAGCGGGGGGGGCGTGGGCAACGGTCGGCCCTGCCCCCCCGCGTTCCGATCACCCTAACGGGCTATGGGCAGCATCGCCCCTAGTCCGCCGGTTTGGGCTCCAACTGCTGCTCAGCCCACTCAGGCGGGAAGACGACCTTGCCTTCGCCGTCGAAGTACTGCAGCACGGGGAAGATGTAGTAGCCCTTGCCCACGACGGGGTCAGGCTTGACCTCCTCCGTCGTCATGTACTCCTCCATCACGATGCCGTCGGTGAAGGTCCACTCGCCGGCCCAGACGTTGTCCTTGACGAAGTTGTAGATGACCTCGCTGCTCAGCTCGCCGTACTCGTCATAGGCGTCCTGGGCCACGGCCAGGAAGAACTTGGTGCCATCGTAGGAGAGACCGCCGGACGAGGGGCTGGGTGTGATGCCGAAGCGCTCCTCGAACTGCTCGGCGTAGGCCTTGCCCTCTTCAGTCGCCCACCCCGGGATCTGGTCGATCACGTAGTTGGAGGACTCGCCGGTCAGATCGTACCACTCGCCCACCCAGCCGAGGCCGTCGGCGATGATCAGGCTCTCCAGCCCGACCTCGTCCGCCTGCTTGATGAAGGCGGAGAAGGAGGGCGCCGCCGTGCTCGTGCCTGCGATGACGGCCGGATCCAGATCCACGAACCTGTTGAGGAGGGGATAGAAGTCGGTCTGGTCGATGTTGAAGTACTGCTCATCCAGGGTCTCCCAGCCCGCCGCCTCCAGCTGTTCTTTGATGGCGTTGCCAAAGCTGCGGCCCCAGTCCGTGTCCTCGCCATAGATGGCGACGGTCTTCGACTCGGGTTCCCAGATGCCCTCATCTATCGCGTTCTCCAACGCCTCGACGTAGGAGACACTCAGCTTCTTGGGCGTGGGCCAGCCCTTGAACATCCAGTAGCCGTACTTCTCGGGATCGGCGTTGAAGGTCTCGTTGACGACCTCTGTGGCGCCGAAGCCAAAGAAGTGGGGCACCTGGTGCTTGGCCGTGATCTCCATGCAGGAGACCGCCACCGAGCTATGCCAGTTGAGGATGCCGGCCTCGATCTCATCCTGAACCACGGCCTGCTCATAGGCCTGCGAGGCCTTGGCCGGGTCCGACTGGGAGTCGATCCACACCGGTTCGATCGTGTATGGGCCGATCTGGTAGTCGATCTCCTCCATGGCCATGATGGCTGAGCTCTGGAACTCCTCGCCGGTGCGGGCGCTGGGGCCGCTGAAGGGGCCCAACACACCCAGCTTGAACGTCTCGGTCGCCTCCATGGGCTCTTCGGCCTCTTCCTCTGCAGGCGCCTCGCTGATCTCCGGCGTCTCGCCCTTGGGGGTCAGGGACATCTCGGCCTGCTCAGGCGGGAAGATGACGTGCCCCTCGCCCTCGAAGTATTGAAGGACAGGGAAGGTATAGTAGCCCTCACCCGTGACGGGGTCTGGAGCGATCTCCGGCGTGTATTTGTACTCCTCCATCACGATGCCACCGGTGTAGGACCAGTTGCCGGTCTGAATCTCGTCCCTGGCGAAGGTGGCCAGGGTCTCGGGGCTGAGCTCGCCCTGGTTCTCGTACACCTGCTGGGCTGCCCCAATGAAAAACCCACCGGCATCGTAAGCTAGACCAGCTGCCGAGGGGCTGGGCTCAAGATCATACTCCGCCTGGAACTCCTCAGCGAACTGCTTGCCTTCCTCGGTGGTGAAACCGGGGATCTGGTCGATGACGTAGTTGGAGGAGTCGCCGGTCAGGTCGTACCACTCGCCAACCCAGCCCAGGCCATCAGCGATGATAAAGCTCTCAAGGCCCACCTCATCCGCCTGCTTGATGAAGGCAGAGATGGAGGGCGCCGCCGTGCTGGTGCCCGCCAGAACGGCAGGACTCAAGTCCTTAAACTTGTTGAGCAGCGGGTAGAACTCGGTCTGCTCGATGCCGAAGTACTCCTTACCGACGATCTCCCAACCAGCCGCCTCAAACTGTTCCGCGATACCCTCGCCGAAGCTGCGACCCCAGTCCGTGTCCTCGCCATAGATGGCGACCGTCTTGGCTTCGGGCTGCCACGTCCCCTCTTCGATCGCGTTCTCGAGCGACTGCACGTAGCTCTTGCTCAAGTTCTTCGGCGTGGGCCACCACTTGTTGACCCAGTAGAAGTACTTGTCGGGGTCGGACCGCCAGGTCTCGTTGACCACCTCTGTCGCCCCGTAGGGGCAGAAGTGGGGGATCTGGTGCTTGGCGGCGACCTCCATGCAGGAGACCGCGACCGAGCTGTGCCAGTTGGCTAGGCCGGCCTGGATGCCGTCCTGGACGACGGCCTGCTCGTAGGCCTGGGAGGCCTTGGCCGGGTCGGACTGCGAGTCGACCCAGACGAGCTCGACGTTGTAGTGCCCAATCTTGTAGTCAACATTCTCGAACGCCATCTGCACGGCGCCCTTGAACTCCTCGCCGGTGCGGGCGCTGGGGCCGCTGAAGGGGCCCAGCACGCCCAGCTTGAAGGTCTCTTCTTCCTGTGCTTCTTCCTCCGCGGGGGGCTCACCCTCTCCCTCTTCCGCGGGCGGCTCCGTGGGCTCGGGCGTCGGCTGCGCACAGCCGGCAAACGCGAACATCAGCCCTACAACTACCATAAGCGGTAGGAGCCACTTGATCATCTTCTGAAGAGTTTTCATCTTCGCTTCTTCTCCCTTTCTTGAGCTAATCTAAATTCTATCTCTATCTTGCTTGAACGTTGTCAGCAGAGCTTCGACCTGTATTGGCTAAGCAATCACCTCCTTTCTGGGTTCATCCGAACACATCATATATCAAAAGCCGTAGACGACGATAGAAAACTGATACACCGCAACGGACTACGCGTAGCTGCGTGCTATCTGCAAGGCCATCGCTGCGTGACCAGAGCTGAGGTCGACGGCAGCTGCAGCTCCCCCTGCGCAAGCGGT
>P_1C_Sed_3_UnCtyDRAFT_1000098_pt1 | contig 15813 bp, 14 predicted proteins | sample Pon1CUnioCityCA_FD_10233 | JGI IMG/M metagenome (IMG submission 10233) | reverse complement strand
AAATTGGCGTTTCAACCTTTTGCCCGTATGTCTCTTCTCGAACGATCGTCCGGACGACCAATCTACCCGAAAAGAAACGCGTACGTTGGGAGCGAATTATCCGAGAGGCAGCAGAACAGTCCAACCGTGGGAAATTACCCATCCTCCGAGCAACAGTGGACCTGGCGAAGGGATTTTCTGAGAGTAAATCCAGTGCAAATCAAAGTTTAATTGCCTGGGCACAGGCTGACACTCAAAACGATCGACTAGCTGATATAATCATTCCTCAAAAAGAGGGTGTCATTGCAGTGTTTGTGGGGCCAGAAGGCGGATTTTCAGAAGATGAAATTAATCTTGCAAAGATGATGGAACTGCAAGTAGTTTCGCTGGGTGATCGGATCTTACGTATGGAAACAGCAGCGATAATCTTTCCAACCCTTGTGCTGTACGCCCTTGGTGTATTGTAATATTTTGAAGGTTTTCTGGTTAAATCGCAACCTAATTAAGATCGTTGAGTTAAACATCATAGACTTCACCAAGGAGAAAGCATTGAAAAAATATTGTGTGATTGTAAACCCAGTTTCGGGCATGGGAGCGGGGAGAAAAGCTATCCCTAAGATTGAAAAATATCTTCAAGCATTAGGTCTTGAATACGATCTATTATTAACAGAATATCCAGGCCATGCTATTGATTTAGCAGCACTGGCTGGATCTAGTGGTTGTTCAACTGTCGTCGCAGTAGGCGGTGATGGTACCGTGAATGAAGTCATTAATGGTTTGATGCGAGCATTGAATTTGGGGAGCTTATCTGCAAATCTGGCAGTTTTGCCAGTTGGACGCGGCAATGATTTTTCGTTTGGAATGGGTGTGCCACAAAACCTGGCGGCAGCTTGCCAAGTGCTGGTGGAAGGCAAACTGAAAACAATTGATATTGGTTTTGTGCGGGGTGGGGATTACCCGGAAGGGCGTTATTTTGGCAATGGTGTTGGGATAGGGTTTGATACGATTGTTGGATTTGAAGCGGCGAAATTACCTTCATTTCTCAGCGGGATTCCCGCCTATTTGATTGCGGCGATTAAGACCATTTTTTTATATTTTAATGCCCCTTTGCTGCGAATTCACCTCGATAATACGATGATTGAACAACCTTGCTTATTGGTTTCTTTGATGAATGGGAAACGTATGGGTGGATCATTTTTGTTTGCGCCAGATTCCTCTCCCGATGATGGTCTACTCAGTCTGTGTATCGTTAAACAGTTAACTCGACTTCAAATACTAGGTCTTTTTCCTAAAGTTATAGCAGGTAAACATATACATCATCAGGGGGTCAGTATGCTGAACGCTCAACGGGTAAGATTAGAGGCATTAATTGGAAAAATGCCAGTACATGCTGATGGTGAGACAGTTTGTGAAGCCGGTCAGGATCTTGAAGTATATATTTTGAAAAAAAAGCTGCAAATGCTAAGTGAGGAATCCCAATGTTAAAATCTGTCATCAATAGTATTGTTAAGATATTTGCGATTCTATTCTTAAAGCTTGATGCTTCTGAGCTCAATAAAGTACCCCAAGAAGGCCCTTTAATCGCCATTGGGAATCATATAAATTTTTTAGAACCCCCAATTATGATCGCACATTTACATCCTCGAAAAACAACTGGCTTGGTCAAGAAAGAGAATTGGGACAACCCTTTGTTTAAGTTTTTATTTAATGTCTGGGGTGGCATCCCAATTGATCGTGATATTGCCGATTTTACCGCCTTTCAAAACGCCAAGGAAGCTTTGAAGGAAGGAAAAATTTTGGCGGTGGCACCTGAAGGTACGCGCACCCATGATGGACAATTGATCCAGGGAAAACCAGGCGTTGCTATGCTTGCGCTTCAAACAGATGTCCCCCTTCAAGCCGTCGCTTTTTTTGGTCATGAAAAGTATTGGGCTAACATAAAGCGATTTAAGCGAACCCCGATGAATATTCGGGTGGGGAGGCTATTTCAGATTAACCTGCAAGGTCAACGAAAGAGCAAAGCTGTTTTACAAGCTGTCGCAGATGAGATGATGTTGGAGCTAGCAAAGTTAATGCCGGAAAAATATTGGGGGTATTACACAAACCACGAAAAAGCTAATCAACAGTTTCTCGAATATTTAGATTAAGTAACGTGGTAGTAAATTTCGAAGTCGTTTGGGAAGCAATTTCCCCAGCCCAAGATTGCGTCCAGCCAAATCCTTGACCAACAGAAATTGTCCTTGGGGGACCAAGATCCGTTTTTGGTTGACGGATATCTCGACCAGTGATCCACAATTTGGTATGTTGATCATCTAATACGATCATCCCCTGGGTAAATTGGTGCCCGAAGCGACTGACGAAGAGGTGAGACGGTGCAAAGGTGTCATTTTGCCAGGTTCCTAACGGCATCCCGATGTATTCGTAGGGCAACTTTGAAAATTGTTCTAAGTAAGGTTTCGGTATCAGGAAAAATTGCTCATAGCGTTGGTAAATCAAAACATCAAGGTTTTCAAGAATCTGCTCCAAATCCAAGCCGAATTGATCAAAAAATGCTTGAGATAAACGTTTTTTGATATCACATTGGATGGTTTCCAGGTGTGTTTTCGTGAAATCACGTTGGGGTGGTTCAGCTTGGGTGATGTGGATTGGTTGTGTCTTCTTTAATAAAGCACAGAAAAAACCAGAAAAGCCTGTAATGTGCGGCCAAAGGCGCAAGGTCTGGGTTAATGTGGGATGAAAGGATTGACCTTGAAATTGGGTCAATCCTTTGGCATCAAAATCGATTTTGTTAGAAATCCTTTCAATCTGAATAGCATCAGGAAATAGGTTAAGAACGGCATCGATGACGGCTTCATCCTCTTCAGGGGCTAGTGAGCAGGTGGCATAAACGAGCTCGCCGCCAATTTTTAGAGCCCCTAATCCGCTTTTGAGCAATTGAATTTGGCGCTCTTGCAACCGCAGCCTTTCATCACTGGTCGTTTCTCGCATGGGTTGATCGGGGGTGGGACGCAGGTTTTCCATGCTGCAAGGTGCATCAAGAAGGACAAAGTTAAAGGTTTCTGGGAACCAGGAACCAAAATTTTCTCCGGGGTAGTTAAGGATGGCTTGATTAACCCCTCCCCAGTTGGAAAGCACAGATCGGAGGGCGTTTATCCTTCCTCGGCTGGCATCGTTGGCTAAAACAAAACCCTGATCGAAGGTCCTATCAATGAGATGGGTTGTTTTGCCACCGGGTGAGGCTGCCATATCCAGGATGAGCGGATTGGGATGGTCGATGTCAAATAAGCTCACCGGCACCATGGAAGCTGGGTCCTGCAGGTAATATTGCCCCATGCGATGTTCGATGGTCGTCCCAGGCGAACCCTCGTAATTCCGAATGAGCCATCCGTTTTGACAAAAGGACAGCGGTTGGGTTTGCCAGCCATAACGGTTTGCAAGCTCTTGAATGGCTTGTTGAGGTGATAATTTTAAAGGATTAAGCCGAATGCCGATGGGTGATGGCTGATCTTGCAATTGTAAAATTTTCTGGTGTTCGGATTCACTGAGAATGTCTGAAAACCGTTCAATGCTTTCATTTAGATTGGATGATCCTGTCTGGGGCATTAATCTTGATTTTCCTTACTGCTCTATAATGAAAATGATTTCATTTTCAATCAGAATTTCAGACACTTTTTGTGATTCCGACAAATTTTGATGGACCAGAGTGCGGTGTTGCTGGATGAGTGGGTGCGTGCCGGCAAGGTTTTGTGCCGGCAGAGATACGGCCAACAGGTCAACATCTAATTGCGACCATAAATTCTGGTTGGCACCAGGTTGCCGTTTTTCTAAGCGATGGGCTTCTTTGAAAAATAAAGCTAAATCGGCGTGGATTTGTGGTGGGTTAACCAGGATATCCTGGTTGACAGCTAAGGGCAATAAACCAACCTTTTGAAAGAACTGGTTAATCAGGTCAATTCTCGGCTGGATAATATCGTAGGCATAATACTTGGTCGTGATTGGTAAGTTCATCCAGGGGAAGTTGAAGGGATGCAGGCCACATGCCAAATCCAGCAGGGTGTCCGGTCTGCCGGTCACTTTAAAAAGCTGTTCATAGAATGCTGGCATAAGGGGAATGCGTTCTGCTGTCGATGCATGTTGTGAGAGAATTCCTAAACAAAACTCTTGAAGGCTTTTGTCATCCAAGGACGCGGGTTCAATTTGATCGAGCTGGTTCTTTAAAAGGGTGTAATCTAACTTACCTAAATATGGCGCAACGATATTGTGTAGTTTTCTGCGCACGTTTTTGCGGAGGGCTTTTTCGGATGTAAGGTTGGTAATTTCCTGCCGGATCAGGTCTTCAACCGTATCAGGATTCAAACCGAGGTTCCGATATTTTCTGGATGAGAGGATTCTTTCTTTTAGTTTATTAATATTGACGTTTTGTGTACTCATTTTGACACCAGGAACGCCATTTCAGTTGTAAATAAGAATTCTTGAAACGCCCAATTTTCACCAGCAAGGAGATCATTAAAATGATCGCGATAAAAGGATTCCATGCCCTTATCGTGGCCGGCAATACTACTCACCGGGAAGGATACGAGCATGTAATCTGCATTAATCGTCTGCATGAGCCTGCGGCCGATGGCTTTATCGACTTGTTCCAGGCATGGGATTGATTTTAGGATCAAGGCTAACCTCACCCGAGTTTCTGGTATCTGCCCTATAAGGTCGCATGATTGCGTTGAGACGCTAAGATTAAAATGATCGGAAAAAACTTCGATCATCTCCAGCATATCCTTGTAAATATCACAAGCATAGTATTGAAAGTCACCTGCCAAAGGCATCCAGGGAATCGCCAAGGGGTTTAGACCACAGGCTAAGTCGAGGACGCTTTCGATGGGTGTGATTGAATCCAAACAGACTCGATAGAAGGCCTCTAAGATTGGGAGACGTTCAGCAGTTGAGACATGCTTCTGCATGGTTTGGCGACAGAAGTTTTTAACCGCTTCAGACTTGATATCGGTTGGTAATGATTGGATGTTGCCTTTGATTTGGTCGTAGTTGACCTTTTGTTTAAAATACGCCCCACCAACCTGATGGAGCTTGTTACGCACGGACTTAACCACCGCTTTCCCCTTCAAACCTTTATTGAGAGCTTCACCGCTCAAGCGTTTGACAAGGTCGCGGTCGATATTTTTATATTTCCAATTTTTTTGAACCTGATTGACCAGGTTCTCAATGTTGTTTTTAGCGTCCATAAATGCCGAGTTGTTGGGTTAATTGCGTCATGAAGCGTAAATTATGCAGGGTGGAAAGGCGATGATAGAGCCAATCGCCAGTTTTGAACAGATGGTGCAGATATCCCAAACTGTAATTTGAGCAGACTGGGCAATCACAATATTCGGAAATGGGTCGGCTGTCTTTGATGTGTTTTTTATCGTGAATATAGACGTATTCAAACCAATCCCCTTTTTGTGGGATGGGCGAATTAAGGGGGTAGGTCATGCGCATCAAACGGCCATGTCGAGCATCTCGGGTTGGCAGCGCACAATCAAAAAGGTCATAACCGACATGATAAGTCTTCATCAGATTTTCTGGATGACCGATCCCAAGGGCGTGCATGGGGAACTGGCCAGGGATAAGTGATCTTGTCAGACTAACCATCTCTATGAGGAGATTGCCCTTAGCATCCAACGGCCAGCCGCCATACCCATAACCGTCAAAGCCGATATCCAACAGGCTGTGGGCACACTTCTCTCTTAGATCGGGGTAGCCACCGCCCTGAATTACTGCAAAAATTAAGGGTTTATCATTTTCACTAAATTGACGTTGGTCAACTTGATGGTTGTATTCATCCTTGCAACGTCTTGCCCAAGCGATGGTTCGATCAACTGAAGTCTCTTGTTCCTCGCGGGTGGCATCCACATGGGTGCAGTCATCCAAACATATCACTACATCACTGTCGTAACTCAACTGGAGCTGGATGCTTTTTTCTGGGGTCAGGATGAATTTTCGGTTCTTCCCCTCCGGTCGGAAGATGATGCCATCATCACTCAGCGTTCCAAATTTATCCGATTGATGGATTAATGAGTAAGCCTGGAAACCGCCCGAATCGGTGATGATGGCACCATCCCAGCCTGCAAATCGGTGCAAGCCATTGAACGCTTGAATAGTGCTGGAACCGGGCTTCTGCATCAGGTGAAATGTATTCATCACCAGGGCTTGAATTTTCACCAATTCCAAATCTCTTGAATCAACCGCGCGCACATAGCCGGAAGTAGCGTCAGGTAAAAAGACGGGCAGTTTAAGATGTTTATCTCGGATGGTTAATTCAACTCGTGTAGACATACTTTGGTTTAATTCTTTTTAATTTCGGTTGAGGATCAAGATAAATTCTCGTTTTTGACCGGTTACCAGTTCCTGCACATTATTGACCGTCCCCCGAAATATGGCTTCTTTTCTAAGGGTTAAGTCGCAGGCTAATAGAATGTCCTGATTGCCGCCGAAGATGTGCTGGACCTCAGATAGTAATTTGGTCAAACGGTAAGGTGTGTCCATCAATACGATGGGATCAGTGACACTTTTTAATTGGGACAAGAAAGTATCACGATCGGGTGATTTACGCGGTGGAAAGCCGGCAAAATAAAAACGATCGATGGGAAAATCACACAGGGAGAGTGCTGTCATGAGAGAGCTCGGGCCGGGGATAGAAGACACAGGGATATTGTGGTGAAAGATCAAACGCAATAAATGCCCGCCTGGATCAGCAAAAACGGGGGTGCCTGCATCTGAGATCAATGCCATCGTCTGCCCATTTTGAATCCGCTTAACAATATTTATTGCTTCTTGCGCTTCGTTGTGTTCATTGAGGGTGAGAAGGTTATTCTCTACACCGATTTTATGCAATAATCGAGCTCCCTGTCGATATTCCTCACAAATAACGGCATCTACTTTTTTGAGGATGTCCAATGCACGTAAGGTGATATCCTTGGGATTGCCGATAGGCGTTGCAACAATGTATAATGTTCCGACTTTGTTTGCCTTTTCCATATAGTTAATTGTAACATCACGAGAAAAAACCGATAGCATCCTAAAACCCCGACTGGTCAGCGTATATGGATTATGGCATAATCAAGGTTAATCAGGGCACCTAATGAAGGGAATGGCTTGAAAAAATTAAGCAAATTAACACGCATTTCTTTAATGTTGGCAGTTCTTTTCGGAGCCGATAAGTTGCTGGGGGTATTACGAACTGTTATCATCGGCCGACAATTTGGCCTTTCAGAGGAATTGGATGTTTTTAATGCTGCCAATAATTTACCAGACTTGTTATTTGCCCTAATTTCTGGTGGTGCCTTGGCGATCGCCTTCATTCCAGTCCTATCGGAGGTCCTCACCAGGGAAGGTCGAGAATCATCCTGGCGATTATTCTCAAATGTCGCGAATTTGGCTTTTATTGTCACCGCTGTGTTGGCAGTGGTCGTTGGACTATTGGCAGGGCCCTTGGTGAGAGGGGAATTGGGAATTGCGCCTGGTTTTACTGCTGAACAACAAGCTTTGGCTGTTGACTTGATGCGGTTGAACCTGGTATCCACGCTAATTTTTTCCATCAGTGGCTTGGTTATGGCTGGATTGCAAGCCAATCAACGATTTTTTCTTCCCGCCTTGGCTCCTATCGTGTATGATCTTGGACAAATTTTCGGTGCCTTGATCCTGGCGCCAACAGAAAACTATCAGATTGTGGGGATTGAGATTCCTACTTTTGATCTCGGCATAAAAGGGTTGGTTTATGGTGTGATCATTGGCGCTCTTTTACACCTTTTGGTCCAGTTGCCGGGGATGATAAAGTCTGAATTTAAGTGGTTTCCCAAGCTTAATTTCAGAGATGTGGCATTTAGAAAGGTCATTCGACTAATGGGGCCCAGATTGATCAGTATGGCTTTTATCCAATTGATATTTTTAGCCCGGGATAATTTAGCTTCCAGGCTTACTGTAGGCTCTGTGACGGCATTGAGCTATGGCTGGTGGATTCAGCAGGTGCCGGAGACTTTAATTGGCACTGCCATTGCGACAGCCTTGCTGCCCACACTATCAGAGCTACTGGCTGATGGCGACAAATTAGCCTATAAGCAAACCATTGAACGAGCGTTAAGGGTGATGATTGCGCTGGCCTTGCCGATTACCGTCTTAATTTCACTGACGACCTTGCCTTTGATTCAAAGGGCTTTTGGATTTCCGCTGGAAGATGCACAAATGATACTGCGGGCAACCCAAGCTTATTTGGTTGGCCTTTTAGGGCATAGCATTGTCGAGCTTGGCGTTCGATCATTTTATGCAAAGCAAAACGCCAGGGTCCCCATGTTGATCTCCGGGTTGGGTTTGCTTATATATCTCGCCCTGGCGATTCCACTGATGCGTATTTTGTCTTTTGGTGGCATTGCATTAGCCAATTCAATTTCGTATAGCATTCAAGCCCTGGGTTTGATTTTGATCCTAAATAAGCAAAATGCTGAGAAATTCATCTTAAAAGGAACCTTTTTTCGAGCAATTTTAAGTACAATTGCTGTTACAATTTCTGTCGTTTTGGTAATTAATCTCCTTCCAATTCCCCTTTCAGATCTGCTTTTATCCCTTTTAGCGGTTTTTATAGGGATTGTCGTTGGGGTGATACCCATTTGGCAAGAAATCCGCTTGTTGATTCATCTTTAAAGTTAATCAGGTATAATCTCCCCCATGGATGAAAATGAAGCCATTGAAAAAGATCCCACTAAAAAACAGGACAACCAAGAGGAAAAGAAGACTTTTTTTGAACGTCGAATTTCCTGGTTGCTAATTGGGGTCATATTTTTTATTCTGATTCTCTTTATTGGCGCACTATTAGGCGTGCCAAAGGGTATCAATGATCGCGTCCGCCTGGCAGAAACCCAAACTGCGCCTAAAATTCAATTGCAATTGGATAGTGCGAAACTTGACCTCGAAGAAGGTCGCTACCAGGTTGCTTTGGCGCGCCTGGATTGGATTCTGGAGGAAATGTCAGCCTACCTTGATGATCAACAATCCAATGAGGTTGGTGAGCTTTACAGCCAAACTCTGTTGCAAATCTCGACTTCGGGTTCTCCAACACCGCTGCCATCACCAACAGCTACCGTCCAAGTTAATACCCCAACACCAGATTTTCGAGATGAAAATGAACTTTTCGAACTTGCTCAAGAATTTATCAAAAATGAGTCTTGGGATGAGGTTATCCAAACTTTAGAGGCTTTGCGTGAAAAAAGTGTGAATTACAAGGCGGTGGAAGTGGATGGCATGTTGTATATCGCATTACGCAACCGGGGGATGGACAAAATCATCATCGAAGGCAGCCTTGAACCGGGATTGTATGACCTGGCGCTTGCTGAGCGTTTTGCCCCCCTGGATTCATCGGCTGAAGGCGTCCGCACATGGACTCGATATTACCTCACCGGTGCCAGCTATTGGGGGGTCGATTGGGTACAAGTTATATTCTATTTTGAACAGGTTTATCCTCAATTTCCGAACTTGAGAGACGGTACCAACATGACTGCTAAAGAGCGTTACCGCATTGCACTGAATCAATACGGTCTGCAATTGGCAGCGGCAGAGGAATATTGTGAAGCTCAAGAATATTTTGATCTGGCCAAATCCATAGGGCCTGATCCAGAAATTCAACCAACAGCACAATGGGTTGGGGAGGAATGTTGGGCACAGGAGAATGCAACCCCAACGCCATCTCCAGTAGAAAGTGAAAGCACGCCGTCAGTTGAACCAACTGAAGAAGGTACCTTAGAGGCTACACCAGTTCCGACCGAATCGACGCCGGAAGGATAATTTTTTCAAAGGTTAGGGCCATTAAGCTGTTATGGATTTTTCTTGATAAGGTTCCCGATGAGATCATGTGTGATGGCACTATGGATTTTCACGGGCACTAATTCCCCAATTTCTGCGAGACCTTCTATGATTATCAATCCATCAACTTCTGGTGCATCCCTGTAGGACCTCCCAATTGAAATCTCATTCTCTTCGTCAACCCCCTCAACAAGTCCAAGTAGGGTTTCTCCAATAAAACCCTGGTTTCGTTCTAAGGATATCTCCCCCTGAACCTTCATAATGGTTTCTAATCGTTCCACCTTGATATGCTCTGGGATAGGATCNCCAAGGTGTTCTGCTGGCGCACCAAGCTCGAAGGAATATGCAAAAACGCCCAAATGATCAAAACGTACTTCTTGAATAAAATTCAATAAGTTTTGAAAAGCTTGTTCATCCTCACCCGGGAAACCCACAATAAAGGTTGATCGAAGGGCGATATCTCCCATAGCAGCCCGGACTTCATGAAGTGTATCCAGAACACTCTGAATGTTTGAAGGCCTACGCATGGCGCGAAGGATGTTGGGGTCCGCATGCTGTAATGGGATATCCAAATAAGGGAGAATTTGGTCTTCGGATGCCATCAGTCCAATGAGCGCTTTGCTGACAAACCCGGGGTAGGTGTACATTAACCGAATCCATGGTAGATCAGGAACTTCTTTGACCATGGCTTCTAAGAGCCGAGTCAAACCCTCTTCCATCCCAAGGTCGTGACCATAATCGGTAATATCTTGTGCAATTAGGATGATTTCCTTTACGCCAGCATTGCACAAAGTCTTTGCATCGGCAACAATTTTTTCCACAGGCCGGCTGACGAGGGTGCCTTTAATCTTGGGGATGAGACAAAAGGCGCAAGATCGTCGGCATCCATCTGCAATCTTAAGGTAAGCGCTTCCACCCTGAATGGCCACTCGATGGGTTCCCTTTTCATCACCGCCTACCGTGGAGGCCTGTGGAAAATGGGTATATGGTAAGATATGGTTTTCTTCTCTGGTGGCATTAACAACTTGCATGATATCCATCCATCGACGTGTGCCTATCAGGCCATCCAAACCAGGAACAGCTTTGATGAGGTCCTGGCGATGGGTTTCAGGCATGCAACCGGCAGCAATTAACTTCTGCCATGGCATTTTTTCACTCGCCAAATCCGTTAAAATAGCAATGGCCTCTTCCCGAGCTGAAAATAGAAAGCCACAAGTGTTTACAATTAAGTACTCTGCATTTTGAGGATCACTGACAGGGTGGTAATTCTGCCGGTTAAGGAGTTGGGCAATGGATTCGGAATCCACAAGGTTTTTGGCACATCCCAAGGAAACTAGAAAATAAGTGTCTTTTGTTCGTTTGGTCATTTTATGGGGTTGTTGTCGGTTCGATCATTATTGAGTCTGTCGGTGAGGGCGTATTCTGGCGGGTTGGCGTTGATGTGGGCGGGTTTGTTGGTGTCGGACGCACCAATCCGGTCTCAGTAAAGGTCAATTTTTCAACCTGCCCAATAAAACCCGCAGCGCCGATGGCCTGATCATTGAAGTATATTTGAAGAGCACCAGCATTCCCCGTCAGAATTTCAACAATTTCATCACCGGAATAATTATAGGCATTTCCTGGTAAAAGGCGGCCTTCATACACTAGCGCATTATCCGAAGTGATTTGTACCCACGCTTGTTGATTGGGAATGATCACAATATTGATGGGGTTGTCACTGACAACGGGCGTAAAAATAGGCGTGTTTTCTTGCTCACCGTTGGCGGGTGTCGCTGATGGTTCTGATGGTGTCTCATCTCCATCGGTGGCTTCGGGTGTTATAGAGCTTGTTGCTAAAAGAACATCAGACACGTCGGGAATCTCAGTGGCAAGGGGATCTTGTGAATCGACGGCTAAGATGCGGTTGACTCCCCAAATGATAAAACCCGCAAAGCCAATAAAGAGCCCGACCATCACCAATAAATCCAGGGAAAAGAAATTTTTCAAACGAAGTTTGGTCGAAGAGATTTCATTGGAGGACATCTTTCGATTGACGGGTGTCTGCTGCTTTTCGAGCCGTTGCAATTGTAACCCATCTGCAAAACGTAAAAGGAGGGTATCGCCGTCTAAATTTAGAAACTCCGCATAATTTGCCAACATACCTTTTGCTTGCACTGGAGAAGGGAGCGCATCTAAACGCCCATCCTCGAGCGCGTTGAGATATTGCGTGTTGACATGAATGTTTTCACTGATGTCATCGAGGGTCAGACTGATTAACCCTCGTCGCTCACGTAATTTATTGCCAATATCCTTAAAGATTTGCTTCGCGTTTTGAGAGGTTGTTGAGGTTTGAACTAGTTTTGGCTGAGAAATTTCCTCTCCAAACCTGGGTTCCAACCCCTCTAATACGTCCTCTGGTCTGGTTTCCACGACCTGATCCTCTGGTGTTTCTGAGGGATCGTCTGGTTGGTCAAGACTTTGAGGGGGTAGCGCCTCAACAGCATTATTCTGGTCACTTCTTATTGGCGTGAAGTGCTGACCCTTGACCTTCAACGCGTCTAACTCAACACCTAATTCATTAGTATACAACCGGATAAAACCACGTGTCTGGGTTTTTGAAGGTAGCGCTTTAAAATCGTCAGCTTCGATCGCTTCTAAATAAGCCAAGCGAATGCGAGTTTTCTGAGAAATTTCCTCTAAAGAGATCCCTTTTGATTCTCGGATTTGCTTTAATTGTTTTCCAATTCTATCTTCCATAGGTGTATTATATTCTAAATGCAAACCGGCCTGCATGTTTTTACATCACAGGCCGGTTGAAACTCACGATTGTTGTGTGTGGATTATTCTTCGCTCTCTTCGACCAAGTCTTTTTCGAGTACCTCTTCAACATGTGTTTCAGCAACTTCAGCCGCTTCTTGAATAACGGTTTCTTCTGCAGTTTCAATTACAACGGCTTCTTCTGTTTTCTCTTCAAAGGCAGGCTCACCTTCGCGGTGGACAACAATGGTAATTTCTGGCACCAGGTCCATGGTGAAGTGAATCGGTACTGTATAAGTACCCAATTGACGAATCGGTTCCGTCTCAACTTGACGCTTCTCCAATTTGATCTCGTAATTTGCCTCAATGGTATCAATGATGTCTTCATCGCTGACGGAGCCATAGAGGCGGCCAGTTTCACCCGCCTTGACAGCGAAGGTCAGTGTTTTACCGGTCAGAACCTCAGCAATGTCGCTTAATTCTGCATTAAGCGCCGCTCGACGTTCGGTTGCTTTTACGCTGATGCGATCTGCCTGTTGCATTGACCCTGCTGTAGCGGGGATGGCAAAGCCTTTCGGGATCAGGTAATTGCGTCCGTATCCCGCAGCGACTTTCTTAATCTCACCAGCACGTCCTAATTTATAAACATCTTTAATCAATAGTACTTTCATTTTACAAGCCCTTTCTTTCGATTGATGATAGTCTTGCCCGAAGGGTACTACGAGCAAGCTAAAAAAAATTCTACCCGAATAAGGTCTGAACGGCAATCATNTCGATTAGAAATATGCTGAAATTTCGATAATTATCACCGCAATATGAAATTCTGGCCAGGTGATTTCGGGTATACTTGTGAAGAGATGACCATTTATCATTTGAGGTGTCGATGACATTATCTGACGAAAAAAAGAGATGGGAAAATGAGATTTACGCGCCATTGGTAAAGCGTTTTCCAGAGCGCAAGGAAAGTTTTAAAACCACTTCCGGTATTGAATTCCCACCGGTGATGCTACCTGATGAGACCCGAGATTATCTGTCTGTATTGGGTTTCCCTGGTGAGTATCCTTTCACTCGCGGTGTGCAACCGACGATGTACCGGGGTCGCTTGTGGACGATGCGTCAATATGCCGGCTATGCCACAGCAGAAGAATCCAATGCCCGTTACCGTTACCTTCTTGATCAGGGACAGACGGGTTTATCGGTTGCCTTTGATTTACCCACGCAAATTGGCTATGATGCAGATGATCCGATGGCGCAAGGGGAGGTAGGCAAAGTTGGTGTTTCGATTTCCTCAGTTGAGGATATGGAGACCCTCTTCAAAGAAATCCCCCTTGATAAAGTTTCAACCAGCATGACGATTAATGCACCGGCATCGATTTTACTGGCTTTTTATATTGCTGTGGCAAAGAAACAGGGTGTTTCAATTAAAAAATTGCGCGGCACCATTCAGAATGATATTCTCAAGGAATATGTCGCCCGGGGTACCTATATTTTCGCACCAGAGCCATCCATGCGGTTAATCACCGATGTATTCAAATATTGCACAGAGGCGATCCCACGCTGGAATACCATCAGTATTTCTGGATATCACATCCGTGAAGCCGGTTCGACGGCCGCTCAGGAAATTGCTTTTACTTTAGCCAATGCCATTGCCTATATTCAAGCTGCCATCGACAGTGGATTAGCCGTTGATGAATTTGCCAATCAGTTGTCTTTTTTCTTCAACGCCCATAATAATCTCCTTGAGGAAATTGCCAAATTTAGAGCAGCTCGCCGATTATATGCAAAAATTATGAAAGAGCGCTTCAAGGCTCAGGATGAAAAAGCTTGCCGTTTACGATTTCACACACAGACAGCCGGTTCAACACTGACGGCACAGCAACCGGAAAATAATGTGGTTCGGGTAACCCTGCAAGCGCTTGCAGCTGTTTTGGGGGGCACACAATCCCTGCATACGAACAGCATGGATGAAGCTTTGTGGCTTCCGACTGAAAAATCGGTGCGCGTCGCGCTGCGAACCCAACAGATCATCGCCCATGAATCGGGTGTTGCTGATACCGTTGATCCTTTGGCCGGATCTTACGTTATCGAAGGGCTGACCGATAAGATTGAAGCGATTGCCCAGGACTATATCGAAAAAATTGATGTGATGGGCGGGGCGTTGAGTGCCATCAAGAATGGTTTCATGCAACGAGAAATCCAGGAAGCGGCCTATGACGCCATGCGCGCTATCGAAAAGGATGAGGAAATTGTCGTTGGTGTCAACGAATTTCAGGTTGAAGAGGACATCGAACTTGAATCCCTGGTCGTCGATCCTAAGGTCGAAGCTGATCAAAGGGACAAATTGATCCGATTACGGGAAAACCGAGATAACCAAAAGGTCAGTGAATTGTTGACCCGTATGGAAGATGCTGCTAAAACCGAAGGTGCCTTGATGCCCTTGTTCATTGAATGCGCAGAAAACAAAGTCACTTTGGGTGAAATTTGTAGTGTTTTACGAGATGTTTGGGGTCAATATCGACCGCCAACCTTTATCTGAGAGGGAGAAACATTGATGACAAAAGTAAAAAAAATCAACCACGTTGCCATTGTTGTCGAAGATATCGACTCAGCCCTTGGTTTTTGGAGGGATGGGTTGGGACTTGCGTTAGATCATATTGAAGATGTGCCATCCCAGGCTTCAAAAGTTGCTTTTTTGCCGGTGGGTGAGGGAGAGGTTGAACTGGTTGAACCAACAGATCCCGAGTCTGGTTTGGCGAAATACCTGGTCAAAAGAGGCGAGGGAATGCACCACTTGTGTGTTGAAGTGGATGACATCGAAGGCATGCTGGCGCAATTACAAGAAAAAGGGGTGCGCTTAATTAATGAAAAACCCCTGGATCTTCCAGGGCGGCGGATGGCTTTTATTCATCCAAAATCCACCAATGGCGTCCTTTTGGAATTATACGAACTTGTGTCAATAACCAAATAATTAACTTTTTTTAGAAAGGTTTTTATGAATAAAAATATGAAGCAATGGGCCAGCCCACCAGCGATGATGATTGAACCAGAGCTGGATTATAAAGCCATCCTTCACACAGAACTTGGCGATATCAAAATCAATTTATTTGAGAAGGAAGTCCCTAAAACCGTGAATAATTTCGTTTTTCTCTCAAAAGAGGGTTTTTATGATGACACTATTTTCCACCGGGTCATTCTTAATTTCATGGCTCAGGGGGGTGATCCGACAGCAAAAGGCACGGGTGGACCTGGATACAA
>P_1C_Sed_3_UnCtyDRAFT_1000097_pt1 | contig 15854 bp, 14 predicted proteins | sample Pon1CUnioCityCA_FD_10233 | JGI IMG/M metagenome (IMG submission 10233) | reverse complement strand
GTGGCATCGTTATTGTTGGAGAAGGTGTGAATGTTGGCGGTACAAGGGGGTCAAATGTTTCTGATTTTATGTGGTCCACAACAAGTGAAACAGTTTTATTTAATCTCGTGGCTAAAATTTCCTGCAAACTTACCACCTGGAAGTAGGATAAGGGAGTGTTTGACCGAACAGTGATATCAAGTTCAATTGTTTCTTCGGATCTTAAAATTGAAAGATCAACGAGTTCAGCATTCCTGATTTCGGCAAACTCCTCCTCAATGATGTTATTGATCATTCGATTTTCCTGGGCATTTGAAACAAGGCTCACGCCAACAATTGTTAATGGAATTAATAACAGGCCTGTGAGAAGGCCGGTAATGACCAGGCTTTTTGGTAATTTATTGTTCTTTCTCTGAAATACCGGGACGAAACCTTCCAAAAAGAAAATCAATATGGCTGCGAAAGCAATTGTTACGGCGTTGGTCAGAAAAAGCAGTGCTGCGCCGCCAGCAATTTCCCACCGTCCTAATGCCATACCGATGCCGATTGTGGATAGCGGCGGCATCAAAGCTGTGGCAATGGCAACACCCGGTAAGGCAGCGGAAAGATGGGGTTGAGATAAAGAATAGGCAGCTGCAAGCCCGCCAGCCAGGGCGATCATTAAATCGTTTGGGGTTGGCTGGGTACGGGCTAATATTTCACCTGGGATTTCGATAAGAGATGGAACAAAAGGCAGGTATATATTAAAAAGTGTAATCAGAATTGAAAGCAATATGGAGAGAAGGGCACCACGAATAAGAGATGCGGCAGAATCCCTTGTAAGCAGGCCATCCCCGGTGATGGAACCCAATCCAACACCTAAAATCGGCGACATCAAAGGTGCGACCAGCATTGCACCGATTATGACCGCGGGCGAATCATTTATCAAACCGATTGTAGCAATTCCGCCTGATAGGATGACCAGGAAAAAATAATCAAAACCTGGTGTTGAGGCTTTGCGTATATATTCGATAATTTCCTCTCGACGTTTTTTCTCCAGAGGTTTTATATATTGGCTCAACCAGATTTGAAATCGATTTTCTTGATCCATTGCTTATGCTTTTTGATTACCTTTTCCAAATCCTAGAATTATTCAGTTATTTCTAGCCACAAAAACTGATAGGGTTTCAAATTAAAAGCCATCACATGTTCTGGGACACGGCCATAATCATCTCCCGTGAAGAGATCTGAGAGGTTTTTGTCTTTAAAAATTGACAAATCTAAGATCAATGTATTTTCTCCATCAGTAAGATTGTGGATGCATATTAAATCCTGATTTTTGTGATATCTGTGAACGACGAGAAAATCCGTTTGATTATTTGCAAGAAATTCATATTCACCAAGGGCAAAGATGGGGAAGGACTTACGAATTGAAACAAGCTTTTTCATCTTATTGAGCAAGGACTGTGAATCTTGCTTTTCAGCCTTTACATTGATCCTTTTATAAGAGTATTCATCAGACTCAATCACCGGCGAATAAATTTTTTCCGAGTCAGCATCCGAAAAACCTGCATTCTTGCTTGAATCCCACTGCATAGGTGTACGTACGCCGTTACGATCAAACAGCAAGATATCATCTCCCATCCCAATTTCATCACCATAGTAGATTATCGGTGCACCAGGAAGAGAATATAACAATGCATTGGCAAGCAATATTTTCCTATGATCATTATCGAGCAGTGGTGCCAACCGACGACGGATCCCCAGATTCAGTCGCATTCTTTGTTCAGGCGCATATTCATTCCATAAACTTTGACGTTCTTCTTCTGTGACCATTTCAAGTGTCAATTCGTCATGGTTACGCAGGAAGGTGCACCATTGTGTATTTTCTGGAATTTCCGGTGTTTGGGAGATGATCCAGTGAATTGGGCTTGCGTTACCCTTTGCAAGAGCCATGAAAATGCGCGGCATGAGGGGGAAATGGAAACCCATATGAAACTCATCACTATCACCGAAATAATCTCTGACATCCACAGGCCACTGATTGGCTTCAGCAAGGAGAACCTTTTCCTTGAATTTTTTATCAATGTGTTTTCGAAAATCTTTTAAAATTTGATGCGTTTCTGGAAGATTCTCGCAATTTGTCCCTTCACGTTCGATCAGGTATGGAACGGCATCTGCACGAAAACCATCAATTCCTAAATCAAGCCAAAAATCCATAACATTCATCATTTCTTGGATCACTTCAGGATTATCGTAATTGAGATCAGGTTGTGAAGAATAGAAACGGTGCCAGAAGTACATGCCTGCTTCTTCATCATATGTCCAGTTGGAATCCTCTGTGTCAAGAAAGATGATTCGCGCTTCGGAATATTTTTCGTTTGTTTCTGACCATACATAGTAATCACGGTATTTAGATTCAGGATCTGATCTTGATTTTTGAAACCAGGGATGCTGATCAGAGGTGTGATTGAGGACCAGATCAGCGATTATTTTAAGATCTCTTTTGTGTGCTTCTTCAACAAGGGTTTTGAAATCTTCAATCGTACCGTAATCAGTGTGAACGCTATAATAATCGGCAATATCGTAGCCATCATCCTTTAAGGGTGATGGGTATATTGGAAGAATCCAGATGCAGTCGATGCCTAGATCTTTGATATAATCCAGTCTGGAGATCAGCCCCCGGATGTCTCCATTCCCGTCCCCATTGGAATCGGAATAAGCACGGATATAAACTTCATAAAATATCGCATCCATATACCAGGGAATTTTTTCTTCTGTCATTTTTTTCCTCCTGAATTTTTCAGCCATCCGATTATTAGTTTTCCAAATGTTGTTTCAAATAGTTAGAGAAATTAATTATTAATTTCATAAAGTTCGATTATGGTAAAAAATCAAATAAAAGTATAACTTTATAATAATTACCTAACAAGGACAAAATCGATCAATTGATTTTATTCGAGGAGTACAATCGACTCCGCTGTCATGCTTATCCTATAGCGTTCCGTATCTTCTTTAATGATACCTTCAATTATAAAGGGACCAATTTCCTGTAAAGTTTGGGAATAATTCCGGTAAAGATGGGGAGGAATGAGTATTTGTAATGAGCCCTCTAAATCTTCAAGATTGAAAAAAGCCATCATCTGATTGGATTTTGTCCTATATCTTCGATAGGTTTGACGCATACCAGCCACCCGGACCTTCTGATCGACCATTTTTTGAGCCTCAATCGTTGATACTGCTCCTGATGATTGGATTTGATCTGCAAATTGCTCTAAGGGTGAAAAATCCAAACTGATTCCCAAAATTTCCTGCTGTGCTTTGTATTTTCTATCAGATCCCCAATCTTCCATCGGATTTTTGCTAGAAAAAAGCTGCAGCTGCCCAGGTGGATGTTTGTGTTTTAGTCTTTCCAGCCCTTGTGGAATGTTCACGAGCCCTTCTAGGGCACCACATATTATCAAATTCTGTGCCTCTTTTTGATGGGGGTCGACCCGAATCAGAAAATCTTCCAGAGAGTCAAATGGCCTCTTTTTGATGATCGTATCGATTGTTTTTTGTGTCAGTTCTCGCACCTGGTCTAAACCCATAAATAATTTAGGTTTGCCTTTGGGATAGGTCACCCGAAATCGATGCTCAGCATGGTTGATATGTGGTGGAAAAAGTTCTAAACCTAAACGACGGGCTTCCATGATGTAGACCCTTTGAGAATAATATCCACCACCAAACCCCAATACTGCTGCCATAAATTCAGCTGGAAAGTGAGTTTTGCACCATGCTGCGTTCCAGGCTAATTTTGCATAAGAAGCTGCATGTGCTTTAGGAAATCCATAGCCAGCGAAGGCCGCCATCATTTCCCAGATCCTCTCAGCAACATCGGAAGGGACAGCTCTATTTACGGAAGCGCCTTCTATAAATTGTTTTCGAAGGGTGTCCATCACTCCTCCAGGATCAAAGTGACTCATTGCTCGTCGAAGGATATCCGCCTGGGCAACCGAAAGTCCACCCAGTTCATGAGCAATGCGTAATACCTGTTCCTGGTAGAGAATGACACCAAAAGTATTCTCAAGCAGATTTTCTAAAGAAGGGTGAATGTGTTCAACAAGTTCCTCACCTCTAAATCGGCGAACAAATGCATCTCTTAATCCACCTCGTAAAGGTCCTGGTCTATAAAGGGCAAGCGCGGCCATGATATCTTCAACGCTTTTTGCTTCAATCTCCTGTAATGTTGCCCGCATCCCGGGGCTCTCAATTTGAAAACAGCCAATAGTTTGAGCTTTGCAAACTGTTTTTTCTGTATCCGGATCTTTTTCAGGGATTTGGTCTAATACTGATAAACTATCCTTAAATTCACTGCGCCGCCAGGAATGAATTCTATCGGCGACTTCTCCCAAAACGGTCAGCCCACGAATGCCTAATAAATCAATTTTTACCAGCCCTAATTTTTCTATACCCTCGAGATCAAATTGTGTGTGGTTAATTCCCAGGCTTGATGAATGGACTAAAGGAACCAGATCTGTAATTGGGAAAGGTGCAATAACAATCCCGCCAGGATGGACAGATAAATGTCTAGGAATATCCAAAATAGCCTTAGCGTCTTCAATTACCTTTTTAATAACTGGACTAGACATGTCGCTGCTTAACAAGAAAAATGGATCATATTCTTCATTTTTGCGAGTAAATCGGAATGAAGACGGCAAACTTTTCGACAACTTGCGGATGATTTCTGGAGAGAGCCCATATGCCTTGGCGACATCACCCAGGGCAGATTTTGGCCTGTAGCGGTTAATTGTTCCCACCATGGCAACATGATCTTCACCATATTTCTCAAAGACATATTTTATAACTTCATCACGACGATGTGAGGCAATATCGGTATCAATATCAGGCGGTTTTTTCCGAGCAGGGTTTAAGAAGCGTTCAAAATACAAATCTAAAGAAATTGGATCAGGGGATGTGATATTCAGACAATGGGCAACAAGCGATGATGCTGCTGATCCTCTTGAAGAAGTGGGAATCCCCATCTCTCTTGCTTGGTTGATTACATCCTGTACAATTAGGAATATCGGCTCATACCCCAATTCTTTAATCAGGCCGAGTTCATAATCCAATCGATCTGTAATTTTTTTATCCAATTTTTGATATTTGATTCTAGCCCCTTGAAAGGCTTTTTGCTTTAAATAATCTGATTGGGAAAGACCGTCAGGTGTTGGAAATTCAGGGTATTGTGTTTTCCCGATGGGAATATTCAGGTTGCATTTCTCAGCGACGATATTCAGGTTGTCAAGGGCTTCAGGGATATCTGCAAACCTGTTAGAAAATTCTTCAGGGTTGGGAAAATGAGACTTTCTAATGGAATTTTTGTCTTTTAGCACCTGGTTTAGCGTTGTGTTCTGACGTATTGCCGATAGGGTAAGATACCGGGACAATACTGTGGGCTCACGAAAGAAGATATTTTGAGAAGCGATCAATCGAACTGCATGATCATTTGCCAATTGGATAAGGATATTTTCATTTTTTAGAGGGCCATCTGAATAACGTTGAATTTCTATGAAGAGGTCATCATTAAATAGCGATTTGAGATCTTCCACTAAAGAATCTGGGTATTTTAATGACGCAGGGCTTTTGGTCATCAGTTCTCTTAAAATTCCCCGGGGGTCTCCAGCAATACAAACCAATCCTGATTTGAACTGATTAACAAAATCAAGGGATAAAGGCTCATTTTTCATCAACATGGAACTGCTCATATGAGATAAATTGGACCAACCTCGCATATCTTTTGCAAGAAATGTCAGTATTCCTGAGCAGCCGTGGTAGTCAAAATCAACCTCCAGTCCAATAATTGGCGTAATACCTGCTGATTTACAGGCTGCGTAAAAATCCAGTGCTCCGGTGAGGTATCTGTGGTCGGTTAATCCCAACGTGGAGATGCCATTTTTCACCCCAATTCTCACAAGTTCTTCCGGTGAAATTAATGATTCCAGGAAGCCAAAATATGAATGGGTTCGCAAAAAAGGGATGTCATTGATCATGATTTCAATAATTCGAACAATTATTCTAATAATTTCATTATAAATAGAATCGAATTTGAATGCAAGTGGAATTACTCAGATCATTAATCCAATTAAACATAAAAACGAGAACCTTTAAGGCTCTCGTTATTAAATCATGAATAGAAAGATGATTAGCCTTTTATAAAAGCATTGGTTTTATCCCTTGCAATAGAATCTTCATACTGCTCTGGCGGTGTTTTCATAAAGTAAGCTGACGGTGCCAGCAGGGGACCGGAAAGGCCGCGGTCAAGACCAACTTTACAACATCGAACAGCATCAATGATCACCCCAGCAGAGTTTGGCGAATCCCAAACTTCAAGTTTGGCCTCTAAATTAAGCGGGACATTTCCAAAGGTTGTCCCCTCCATTTTGATGTAGCAGAATTTACGATCGCTCAGCCAGGGCACATAATCACTTGGTCCAACATGGATATCTTCGCTGGAGAGTTCATAAGGCAGCATACTTGTGACAGCGCCCGTTTTACTAATTTTCTTCGACTCCAAGCGCTCACGTTCGAGCATGTTCATGAAATCAGTATTGCCGCCAAAATTTAGTTGATAGGTATGATCTACACGAACGCCGCGGTCCACAAATAGACTGGCTAACACCCGGTGCAAGATTGTCGCACCAACCTGGCTTTTGATGTCATCGCCAATGATGGGAAGTCCCTTTTCGACAAATCGCTGCGGCCAATATCCAGAACTGGCGATGAACACCGGAATGGCATTGACAAACCCGCATCCTGCTTCAAGAACCTGTTCAACATACCATTTTGTCGCCATTTCCGAACCCACTGGCAGAAAATTGACAACAACATCCGTTTTTGAATCCTTCAAAATTTTAATTATGTCATCCGTTGGTCCTGGGGCTTTTTTTACGATTTGCTTGAGATATTTACCCAAACCATCATGAGTCATCCCTCTATTTACCGGCACATCAAGATTTGGCACATCCGCAAATCGATAGGTATTATTTGGAAAAGCATAAATTGCCTCTGAAAGATCTTTGCCGACCTTGGTATCCACAACATCAAAGGCAGCACTGAACTCAATATCAGAAATATGGTATCCCCCCAGATTGACATGCATTAATCCTGGCACTCGCTCATCCACCTTGGCATTTTGATAAAATGTCACGCCCTGTACCAGTGCTGAAGCGCAATTTCCAACTCCGATGATTGCTACTCTGACTTTACCGTCATTACTCATTTTGTTATTGCCTCTCTTTTCTCTACTTTTTCAGGTTTATGAATGATACTGGATTTTTCTAATTCAGTAGATAATGTTATTTGCCTAAGTATATTATCATGCCTCTTTTACCGTTTAACAACCAGTCCTCCTCTGCTTGCGTCTGTAAGGTTTGTAACTTATCTGGTGTTAATCCAACGATTAGCTCGGATTTCAAGGTTCGTAAACTCATAAATGGCGAGTTAAAATAACCCGCTGCATCCTTAATTGTGGTTGTAGGATCCCAATGGCGATCTCCAGCCAACCTTCGGAAGTTCACATCTCCTTTGAGGATGGTGATGTCATAACCACTTATTTCGCTCTTCAATGCCTGGGGCATTTGGCGAAATGTATGACTTGTCGTGAGGAATGGGGGGGCTTCAATTCTAATTTTTCTTGATTTAATACCACCATTTACTCGTTTAGCAAGCTTCTCACATTTTTCCACTTTGGATGATTCTAAGAAACCAACTGCTTTGTGAAAGTCTTTTGGCTGTGCGTCTGATACAAAGAACGGCTGGTTTTTTAGATAACAGGTGATTGAATCTGCTAATTTACTTTGTAGGATCAGATCGATAAAGGCTAAATCAAAATATAGTTCCCTTCCGACATTGTCCAGAAAATATGCCATGTTTGTTGGTCTGCGTGAGGAAATAAATTCATACGCAGCCTGAGTATGGTTCAGCACAAATTTATTGGTTTCAGTATGGTGCGTTTTCTCGTAAACCTTAAGGTTGCTCAAGTCGCTTTGATTCCCCCAGACTGCCTGATAACAAGCGATTTGAAAAGAATCAAATTCCTTTTTCTTTGGATCCGGCTGATATGATTCGATAAATGGTCGAAGAGCGTTTGATAACTCTTTATTTTTGAGATGCTCAAAGGGATCTTTGTTTTGCCATGGTCCTGGTTGGAAGTATTGGGTCGCTTCAAGCACCCGTCTGAAGAAAAAAGTTTCCGCGAAAAACCATGGAATATCCAGCCAGGATTTACCTTCATATGATTCAGAATCCTTATCCCAGATCGATTTGTCACTTGTGGTCTCCTGGAGCTGTTTCAAATGCCCATTTTTCATTTCAATTTTTAATTCCAGTAGGGATTTCCTGATCTGGGGTGTGTAATCTTGCTCAGATAAAATGTTGTCGATAATCCCCGGTTTTAGTTCCTCAATTGTCTTTCGGGCAAAAGAACCTTTCTCTGAGGTCATGATTGGTGGTGGAAGTGTTGTCATTGAATGGTCTCCATCATTTATTTTCCTCAATTCTTTGACAATTTTATTACAAAGTTCATATTTACGTAATAGATTCTTAAAGCATAATGAATATATGGCGTAATACTCGGTTGATATAGTAATATTTCTTGACTGAATGGTAGCAAAACGTTAAAATACTGAAAACCAATTAACTGAGGTTAGATGAATTTATTAGGATCACCAAAAGGTAAAACAGTACGAATTACAGATTATTCTGGCGGCATGGGGGTAAGCTTTAAATTAAGACAGCTAGGATTGTGTCCGGGTCGTGAGGTAAAGGTTTTACGTTATGCACCTATGGGTGGTCCAATTCTTGTTGATGTTGAAGGGCGATCGGTTGCGTTAGGTAGGGGGATAGCTTCACGTGTCAAAGTAGAGAAAATTTAATGCGGATTGGATTAATAGGACAACCTAACTGCGGTAAAAGCACCTTATTTAACCAGGTCGCTGGCTATAAAGCTGAAACGGGGAATTTTACAGGAACAACTGTAACCTATACAGAAAGTTCAGTACGTTTATTGGGGCAGGTCGTTGAGGTTGTTGATCTACCGGGGACTTATACCCTTGCTGGAACGAACCCTGCAGAACGGGAAGTCATAAAGTATCTAACTTCTAATGAAGTTGATGTTGTTGTTAATGTCCTAGATGCTTCACATCTTTCTCATGGACTGGCGATGACGGTTGAGCTGCTTGAGCTGGATGTTCCTATTGTGATTGCCTTAAATATGATGGATGAGGCAGATCGGATTGGAATCCAGATCGATGTGAAAAGACTTGAAGAATTTCTGGGTGCACCAGTAATACCAATGATTGCATCGAAGGGACGAGGTATCCAACCGCTGTTTACAAAAGCCTACCAGGTTGGGAAACAAAATCAACTGCCAAAACAACCTCATTACAGTGATGATATCGAACAGAATTTAAACATCTTAGAAAACGAACTTATAGATGTCAAAAGTTATCTGAAGCCCAGAGCCCTGGCAATCAAACTTTTGGAGGGGGATGAGGTAATTTTAGCCGATGTTCTCAAACAGAAACCTGATATTAGCGATGATTTGAAGTCTGTGAAAGAAGGTCTCAAACACGCCAGGGGGCAATCCCCTGAATGGGTTATTGATGGTGAGAGAAGTGCTCTTGCTGACCAGCTCGCCAAGCGGGTGATAAAACAGGGCACAAGAAATATCACACTCAGAGACAAGCTGGATGATATTTTACTGCATCCGGTGTTTGGCTATTTTTTCTTAATTCTTATTTTATATTTGTTCTTCCAGGGGGTTTATACCCTGGGTGGTATTCTAGAAACACCTTTAATGTCCCTATTTGAAGGAATAGAAAATTGGGTGATGGGTTTCCTGGGCAATGGTGAGGGGATTGTTTCCCAGGTGCTTATCGGTTTAATTCAGGGTATCTCCGGGGGTGTTGCGATTGTCCTTCCTTACCTCGTACCATTCTTGATTGGCCTGGGGATATTGGAAGATGTTGGATACCTCCCTCGTGTAGCATTTCTGATGGACTCATTGATGCATAAGATGGGGCTGCACGGAAAATCTATTGTGCCATTCATTCTGGGTTTTGGGTGCAATGTCCCGGCAATCATGTCCACCAGGATTTTGGAAGATAAGCGGGAGCGGTTGATTTCCGCTGCTCTTTCGACCCTGGTTCCATGTGCGGCAAGACTCTCGGTTGTTTTTGGTTTGGTTGCATTTTATCTTGGGCCTTCCCTTGCACTGGGAATTTATTTATTCAATTTATTCGTGATTGCTTTTACAGCGAAAATATTATCACGACTGGTACCTGAAACGTCACCCGGGTTAATTCTAGAAATGCCTGTTTACCGGGTTCCTACCCTACGGACAGTTCTCAATAAAGCTTGGTGGCGGATCCGGGAATTTATTGTTGAGGCATGGCCGCTGTTGATTGTTGGCAGCATCATTCTGGCAGTCATGAATTTTCTGAATATTGCTGTTTATTTGAATACACTTGTTTGGCCGCTCTCCTGGCTGCTTGGATTGCCAAAAGAAGTTGGCGTTCCTTTGATTTTTGGTGTTTTACGGAAAGAATTATCACTGGTTATGTTGGGTCAAGCCCTTGGAAGTATGGAATTTTCAGATGTTTTGACCCCTGTTCAAATGATCACCTATGCTGTATTTGTCGTATTCTACATACCCTGTCTGGCAACAATGGTGGTTATCAAGAAAGAGTTGGGCACCAAAGCAATGTGGTGGATTGCGCTTATGACCATACTGATCGCTACGGCAGCCAGCTTGATTGCAAGAGGTTTTTCATTATTGATTTTTTAAAAGGTGCTCGTGGGAAATATTGACCATTTTGATTTGATCAGCCCGCTCTACGACCTAATTTTCGGCCGGAGAATTGACCATGAAATCGTTGGGTTTGCTGATGTGCATGATCAGCATTCGCTGCTGGACGTTGGGGGTGGAACAGGAAGGGTTAGCGTACTTTTCAAGAAGAAATTGAAGAACGTCTTCATCCTTGACTCTTCAATTAATATGTTGAGAGAAGCCCAGCTCAAAGGAATTGACACGATCAATTCAAACTCTGAAAAACTGCCTTTTGCTGATGGGAGTTTTCAGCGGGTCATCATAGTTGATGCTTTACATCATGTGAAAAATCAAAAGGAAACCCTGGCAGAAATGTGGCGCGTTCTGGCAAAAGACGGCAAAATGATCATAGAAGAGCCGGATATAAACAATTTTGTCGTTAAGCTGATTGCTTTCGGTGAGAAAATTATGCTGATGCGCAGCCATTTTATCGCCCCCGAGAGGATTGCTGAAATGGGTAATTTTGGGGATAATGCACAAATAGAAATCAATAAGCAAAAAGGGATTGCCTGGATTGTAATAACAAAGGATGGGTAAAAAAAGGAGATAATATGGAAGAAATTGACGTTCGTCAGATTATGACACATATCCCGGATTATTTTAACCCTGAGAAAGCTGCGGGGGTGAGGGCTGTCATCCAATGCTTATTTTCGGGTGGTCAAGGCTCAAATTGGGTGGTAACGATAGAAAACCAGGCATGTAAGGTCAATGAAGGCTTGGCTGAGGATCCGGATATTACAATAAAGGCAAAAGCAGAAACCGGTGTCAAACTGCTCACCGGTGAATTGGACCCGATGCGTGCTTTTCTGTTGGGTAAGGTGAAAGTCTCAGGAGATATGACACTTGGAATGAAATTGGTTGATTTCTTTGATCGTCCGTAAAATAAAAGCATCGATTATTGATGCTTTTAGTCAATCAGTTAATTTTCAGATGAAGGCTAATACAAACCCCAATCGTCTTCCAGACCATCTTCCATCATGGTTGGATCCCAGGTTTCCTTGCCATAATTGATTTTTGTTTCTTTTTCTAGTATTGATTCCACTTTTTTTCTTGCGCTCTCCATCATTGATGGACCGTAGGGACAGAACGGCGTTGTCAGGATCATGGTCACAACAGCATGATCTTTCTTAATTTCTATGTTCCTGATGAGTCCAAGTTGAACAATGTTTAAACCCAGCTCAGGGTCCATAATTTCACTCAACCCGTCCTCAAGGGCTGGAACCAAATCAGGTTGGGTTTCTTCAATATCCCAAGTGGGCAGGTTATCAAAATTATCTTCTGTCATGTTATTTTTTCACTTATCTCTATAGGAATGTGGTAGGTACAATGATCATCACCATTGAGGATGCAGGTTTTGATTTTAATTGTTGTTGATAGGAATTCTGAAATCAAATGATAATCAATGTTGCAAACTTCGGGATAATCGTCGATTATTTGATGATATGGGCAGGATAATGATTTAAGGATGTATAAGTCTTTGGTTTTTTTGTATTCAAAGATGAACCCCTCCTGGCCCATTAATCTCTTGAGAATTTTAAGCCGCTCTTCGATCGTTGCTCCCTCTAAATCCTGAACATAATCCTGGGCGATTTGTTTTCCAATATTACCAAAGAAGGAAGCAATTTCTGATGTCGACATGCTTTCTTTGAGCGCACCAATCAGACGTTTTGTCAAACGAAGATAACCCGATGGAAATTTTTCGACACCTTTATCTGTCAGTGAGTAAATCAACCTAGGTCGACCGACCCCATGGCGTTCTTCGGAAGAGAACACAAGATCATCCGCTTCCAACGAAGTAAGGTGATGGCGAATAGAAATGCCATTAATCCCGACTGCTTCAGACAGATCGTTGATCGTTGATTCAGGAAAAGACAATAAAGTTCTTAAAATTTTTTCACGGGTACTTTTCATAAACTAAACCTAAAAAAAACGATATAATTACTCCAAATTTTTGTGCCTGTGATTTTAGCATGCATGAGATTATTTTGTCAATTATTTTGACGTTTATCTTAAAAATTAAAATCAGGCGGGATTAAAAGCAAAAAGATGCTTTTTTAGGCATCTTTTTGCTTTTTCTTGAAAATCTTATTTATTTAAATTACCAACAAGTTTCATGATCGAAGAAGTCACGATTGATGCAGATTGCTCTCGATGAGGCGTTTTTTTCATTGGGCTGCCAGACAATAATGCATCCATTATTGCATCCATGTTGGTATCACCATTTTGTTTGGATTGGTAGAAAGTCAGACCTGCTTTTAAAATATCGTCAAGACCAAAGGATCGGTCAGTTTGGGTTGCGTTATCAGATTGACCGGTGAAACTGGAAACCCATGAGCCCAAGATGCCATCATTTTGCGGCTTTGGCTTTTCTTCCTGTTTTTCGGCACTGAAGAGGCTTTGCAGAAGAAGGCTTACGGTATTTTCATTTAAGTCTCTTCCAGAGAATCTTTCTGCAGCCTTTTCCAAACCCTGAGCATACAAGGCAGCTGAACCGCTGTTCCCTTTTTCTTTAACAACCTCACTGGCGAAGGAGAGTTGTTCCTCAACGGGTTTATCAGACTTTTGTGCCACAGCGTTTTGAACTAAATTGAATATTTTCACCATGTGATCGCCGTGGTCGTGATTATAAGCGTCAGCCTCGTTCAGAGTGTCTTTTTTCTCGGCAAGCTGCTGAGTGACAGTTTCGAAAATTGTTTGGAGATCCAACGAGTTTGCCATTCTAGTCTTTCAAGTCCTCCGGTAATTCGGGTATCTCAAGTGTCATTCCTTCGCGCAGGTTTCTTTCATTTCCATCAAGCAATTCTTCATTGTGCTCAAGAATAAGTTTCCAATAAGGTGGGGTCGCATGGTTGTAGTATTTTAAGGCAATGTGGCTGAGGGTTTCACCGGGTTTTACAGCATGAGAAGTCTTTACTTCCAGTTTCTTTCCCTTTTCTAATTCAGCTCTTCTTGCAGCGCTTTTTGCCTTTCTTTCTTCAACGATTTTTTTATGTTCCATTGACTCCAGCCTGTTTTCAAGCTCTTTGATTCTTTTTTCAGCTTTTTCGGCTTTTGCGGTTGCTTCTGATTTGTCCTTGTTTTGTTCCAGTAGATCTTTAATTGCCTTTTTTGATGCTTCTGCCTCTTTTTTAGCCTCTTCCAATTCTTTCTTCAATTCAGAGATTTCCTCTTTTTCATCTTTGCTCGAGAATGCATCCGTAACTTTGTCGAATAGCCCCTTTTTATCTTTCTTTGCCATTTTGACTCCTTTCAAATTATTTTAGTTTGATTTAACTATACCATTTTGATAACTAAAACAAAAACTTGATTAATTGTAATTTCCAACTGATGCAGTATATTTAATTTATGCTCAAACTAGTATTAGGAGTTTTTATGAGATTGAATGCCCCCAAGAAAATTACATGGATTATTGCGTTGATTGCTGGAGGATTGGCAATCCTATCTCGATTTACGACTTTGCCATTTGTAACGGATAATAATTTTTGGATCCTTGCATTAGGGTGGTTGTTATTACTTCTTGGCACGTATGTGAGAGATCTATAAAAAACATTAATTCACGAAATATCTTTGATTTTGAAAAAATTTTCTTAAATGTTTTTTGAAATATGACCATATATTGTTTGGGTTGAGTGAAATGACACCAATAATTTGCCTGGGGATTTGGCGTATCAATAATTTATTATATTTTTATTATAATTATTGACACTCAAAAATCCCCATGCTATAATTCTGAAGCTAAATTATATTAAGATAATTAGGATAAAATTGGTGCTTAAATCAGGGTTCATTGAGGAGTAGGAATGACGGAATTATCAATTAAAAACTTGCATGTGTCCATCGAAGATACGCCGATACTGAAAGGTTTGAATTTGTCGGTGAGGAAGGGTGAAGTTCATGCGATTATGGGTCCCAATGGGACAGGTAAATCCACTCTCGCTTATGCTGTTATGGGGCATCCGAAATATGACATTACAGAAGGGGATATCCTTATCGATGGTGAAAGCATTCTGGAGATGTCACCTGATGAACGTTCACGTGCAGGCGTGTTCCTTGCATTTCAATATCCTGTCTCCATTCCCGGCGTTACCGTCGCGAATTTCTTAAGAACCGCCCTTAATGCGCGCAGGCGGCATTCAGATCCACCGCAAGATGATATTTCTGTTTTGGATTTTCGAAAGATGTTGAAGTCGAAAATGGACCTGCTTGAGATGGAATACTCCTTTGGTGGCCGTTACTTAAACGAAGGGTTTTCCGGCGGCGAAAAAAAGCGGACAGAAGTGCTGCAGCTTGCAGTATTGGAGCCGGCTTTTGCGATCCTTGATGAAACTGATTCGGGGTTGGATATTGATGCCATCAGGATCGTTTCTGAAGGGGTCAATGCCGTCAAAGGTCCTAATATGGGTGTTGTTGTAATTACCCATTATCAACGTATTCTGAATTACATCAAACCCGATTTTGTACACATAATGTTTGATGGACGTATTGTGGAGTCGGGTGGTGAGGATCTATCATTACTTCTTGAAGATGAAGGATATGATTGGATTCGGGAAAAATACGGGCGCAGTTAAGCAATATCATCAAAGATTTGGAGGTCTTCTATGGGTAAGAACCCGGAGACTGATTTCTTAAACGAAATAGGGGATTATCAATTCGGATTTAGTGATCCAGAAACTTTTGTATTTAAAAGTCGAAAAGGCTTGGATGAAAAGGTTGTCAGGCAGATCTCAGCTATGAAGGGGGAACCTGAGTGGATGCTCGCATTTCGGTTAAAAGCCCTGAAACATTTTCAAGGACGACCCATACCAAACTGGGGAGCTGATCTCAGCGATTTAGATCTTGAAGATATTTACTATTACGTCAAACCTACTGAAGGTGAAGGAAGATCCTGGGATGAGATCCCTGAGACAATCAAGAACACGTTTGATAAATTAGGGATTCCTGAAGCAGAGCAAAAGTATCTTGCGGGTGTTGGCGCGCAATACGAATCCGAGATGATCTATCACAGCGTCCAGAAAGAATTGGAAGA
>P_1C_Sed_3_UnCtyDRAFT_1000095_pt1 | contig 15899 bp, 10 predicted proteins | sample Pon1CUnioCityCA_FD_10233 | JGI IMG/M metagenome (IMG submission 10233) | reverse complement strand
AGCATTTTTGCATATGGATGAAAAGAGGGTATAGCATGTAGAATATCGGGTTTATCAATCACAACAAAATGCCAGGGTTGCTCATTTTTAGCAGAAGGCGCCTGCATACCTGCTTTAAGTAAATCTTTAACATCGACCTCAGAAATCGGGTCATTGGTAAAACCCCGCACGCTACGCCTTGTATAAATTGCTTCTAATGTATCCATCAGTTCCCTTTCCTGAAAATTACTTAAACAAAAGACGTAATTACACCATTATTAAAGCGATATAGCAGCTTATGTCGTTTATCGATTTTGAAGACGTAATTTTATAAATAGCAAGTTAATATTCAAAGGAATTAAAATACCAGTAATGCCGATAATTTTCGTTGGATGCGGTTGAATTACGCCTTATAACCAATCATGCGCAGAAAATCTTTACGCCAGGTGATACCCTCTTTACCCTCAATCCCCTTTGGCTTAAAACCGTCCGCCACACCAAGTATCGCACGGCCTTCGCCAACATCAATGACAATCACCTTCGTGGGATTTGCGGTTGCACAATAGATATGGCAGACCTCTGGCACCCCCTTAATTTGATTGAGTACGTTGATAGGGTAAAACCCCTCTCCAAGAAAGATAATAAAAGAATGACCTGCGCTAATTGCCATGGCATTATCTTTTGCAAGTTCAATCATCGCATCATCATTACCACTCCAACGGACCAGGCGCTCACCGGAGGCTTCGCAAAAAGCTAAACCAAACTTAATATTGGGCACGCTGGTGACGAGCACCTCATGGAGGTCCTCGACAGTCTTAATAAAATGAGATTGCCCAAGTATGAAATTAATCGCTTCAGGTTTCTTTATTTCTATATTTCGTAAATCCATTGTTATTCTCCTTTCTGAAGTAGTTTTATTTTAACATACAAAGATGCCAATAAATCGGCATCTTGTGAAGGTTAATAACAATTAGTTAAGTTAGAATAATTATTATTGATGGCGTTTTGAGAGTGCTCTGACTTGTTCCCCAGCATGATACGAAGAGCGAACCAATGGAGCGCTTTCGACCCACTTGAATCCAATAGACAAACCAAATTCCTTCAATTGATCAAACACGTCTAATTCATAGTATCGAAGAATGGGTAAATGTTTTCGGCTGGGCTGCAGGTACTGACCGATCGTTATGATATCAACACCCCAATTCCGCAAATCGATCATGGTCTCTTTCACTTCTTCCATCGTTTCGCCCAACCCCACCATGATGCCAGACTTAACCAATACATCAGATGCCATCTTTCGCGCATTAGACAAAATTATTTCCGACCACTCGTATCGATCTTGTGGTTGGACTTCCTTGAATAATCTTGGCACCGTCTCCACATTGTGATTCAAAATCTCAGGCTTGGCGTTCATTACAATTTGTAAGGCATCCAAGCTTCCTTTAAAATCTGGGATCAACACTTCAACCGAACAACCCGGCACCAATTGTCGGATTCGACGGATCACCATGGCAAAGATTGGCGCACCCCCATCTCGGCGTTCATCGCGATTGACGCTGGTAATGACGGCGTGTTTTAAATTCATTTTCTTAACGGATTGGGCAACACGCTCTGGTTCTTCCCAATCTAATTTTTCCGGTCGACCATGTTTTACATCACAAAAACCACAAGTTCGTGTGCAAACGTTACCTAACATCAAGAAGGTTGCTGTGCCGCTTCCCCAACACTCCCCAATATTCGGACATCCAGCTTCCTCACACACTGTGTGAAGGGATTTTTGTCGCATCATGTGGAGCAGGTTTTCATAATTTTCACCTTGGGGTGCCCGTACCCTGATCCAACTTGGCCGTCGAAGCGGTGTGGTATCAATTTTTTCTGGATTAACGCGATCTCTGGTCGATTTTCCTGGCATTATTCCTCTGAGGGTCTAAAATTTTTAATTGCAAACCACAATTAAGCAAAAAGCGCAGGTATTATACCGCGCTTTTGTATTATCAAATCAATTTATCGTTTAAAACTTATCAATCATATTTATAGGACGTCTTCCGAATCGTCAGAATACGTCTGATCGGCTGGTTTTATCGGAACAATCAACCACATAATAAGATAAATCAAACCGCCTGAAAATCCTGCAAAAAATAACAGGACAAAGACAAGGCGAATAATGGTTGGATCGATGTCAAAATAATCCCCTAAACCAGCGCAAACGCCACCAATCATCCCTTTACTGGGAATTCGATACAATTTCTTATCTGTCATAATTATTACTCCTTTCTATCCTATTATACGCAAAATCCATAAAAAAGTTGTAAGAATTCTGGAAATTTCATATAAATCATCAGGTGTATTCACAGCATCCCTTTCAAGTGGGTTAAAATATGTGTTCTGAGATAGTAGAATAAATGTGATTATGCAATACCAAAAAACAACCTGGCGCGTCATTGAACATCCTGAAGGTCAAGGTGCCTGGAATATGGCGGTGGATGAAGCGATTCTCGAATCTATCTACTCGGGCAAATCGCTACCAACCTTACGTCTTTATGCTTGGAATCCCCCTTGCCTTTCCTTAGGCTACGCGCAGCCCTTTACGGATGTCGATGTGTCAACCCTAAACAAAAATGGTTGGACCCTTGTGCGTCGGCCCACTGGTGGGCGTGCCATCTTACATACAGATGAGTTAACCTATGCCGTCATCGCACCCGAAACAGAGCCAAGGGTTACCGGTGGTGTTATTGAAAGCTACTTACGCCTGTCTCAGGCTTTGTTAGAGGCATTACGATTATTGGACTTATCACCCCAATCACAAGAGAAATCTGGGCTAAATCATGAGAATCGCGGCAACCCGGTTTGTTTTGAAATTCCCTCAAATTACGAAATCACTGTAAGAGGCAAGAAATTAATTGGTTCTGCACAAGCCCGTCGCAAAAAGGGTGTTTTACAACACGGATCTTTACCTTTGTATGGTGATCTGGCAAGAATTGTTGATGCTCTCAAATTTAAAGATCAGGATCAAAGAAACAAAGCCAAATTGCGTTTATTGGACCACGCAACCACGCTGGAAGTAGAATCAGGCAACCATGTCAATTGGCAGCAAGCCAGCGATGCGGTTAAGCAAGGTTTTAGGAGCATTCTTAACCTTGATCTTCAACCGGGAGAACTCACTGAGGAAGAAATAAATCGAGCCCAAAGTTTAACACAAGAGAAATACGCCCATCCCTCATGGACAGAACGGATTTAATATTTCAATGACTACCTTGAAGAATCGTTTTAGTATAAAGTGGCCAGTTTTTCTTTGGGTTTTAATAATTTCAGGAATGCTTTCGGCCTGCGCCACGCCAACACCCACAATAACCCCAACATCCAGCCCAACGATGATCCTTGAGACTGAAACTGAGGAAGCAACACAAACACCGACCGCGCTCATCGCCCCTACGGCAACCCAGGCTGACCTCGGAAATTTGGGTAACCCAATTACCCTCGGTTTCATCCTAACGCCGGATGAAACCGGCGCGATTGAAGCTGCAGAGGAAATTGCCGTCCTCATCGGTGAAGATACCGGATATGCCGTCGAAAGTTCCATTTATCCTGACTTTCAAAGCTTAGCTATTGCCGCTCAAAATGGTGCTGTCCAATTGTTCTGGTTAAAGCCTTTGGAATATATCTACCTCAATTGGGAAGGCGCAGCCCAGGTTGTCTTGGTGACCAATCACCTTGGCGTATATGCCTACGGCGTTCAATTCATTGCAAACATAGATCGGGGGTTCCGATCCTATTTTGACCCGGAGACAAACCAGAGCACGGGCGAGGTGAACCAGGCTTTGCAACAATTCTCAGGCACCCGACCTTGTTTTATCAATTCATCATCTATTCCAGGTTATTTTGTGCCATTAGGCCTGCTCGAAAATGCCAGCACACCATCCTTAGACCCGGTTTTTACCCAATCCTATAACGCAACCATTCGCGCCCTATTTATCCAGGGTATTTGCGACTTTGGCGTCACTTATGCCCTGAACGGTGACCCGCTAAACGATATTGATATTGTTCAGAATCTACCAGAAGCACAAGACCAAATCGAAGTTATTTGGCAATCGGAAGGCATTATTCCCAACATCAATCTATCAGCCAGTCCAAATCTACCTGCAAATATTGAGTTCAATATTCAAGAAGCGGTCTTAGACCTCCCCCTCAATCCGGTTGGGTTATCCTTATTAAGCACTGCCCTCAAAGAAGAAATCGAAGCTGTAAAGACCGTTGAAGACACCTTTTACAACCAACTTCGAATTGCTATTTTGCCATTAGACCTGGACCTTGAGGCAATCACACACAATTCATCGACGCCATGACCGTCATTAAGAAAATTTTTCGTATCATTTTCCATACAGTGGTCGTTTTGGGAATCGGGGGAATTCTCCTAACAGGTACCCTACGCTTGTTCATGCTCATCCAAGCACGTCCAAAAACATTTTTGCCAACAACTGTTGAAAACAAACCTGTAGCACTTGTTTTGGGTGCAGGGCTTAATCGTGATGGTACAGCAGGATTAGTATTGCGTGATCGGGTAAAAATCGCAACTGAACTGTATTTCGAGGATAAGGTTGAAAAACTATTGATGAGTGGGGATAACAGCACCCAATTTTATGATGAACCGGGCGCAATGAAGGAATACGCCGTTTCTTTGGGGGTGCCGGAAGACGACATCGTCCTTGATTTTGCCGGAAGGCGCACGTATGATAGTTGTTATCGGGCAAAGGCTATCTTTGACCTCAATGAATTGATTGTTGTCACCCAGGCCTACCATCTGCCCAGAGCTTTGTTTCTCTGCAATGCATTTGATATCGAAGCCATTGGCGTCCCGGCCGATGATGCTAATTATCGTCGTAGTAGTTATACATTTTGGTGGGTTCGAGAAATTTTAGCTTCGATTAATGCGGTTTGGGATGTAACAATCGCCCAACCTGAACCAATTCTGGGGCCACCGGAACCAATTTTTCCATAATTTTTTTTATTTGCTAAATCATGTTAAAAATTGATTGGCATCAATATTGCACAGAAAGGCCTACAAGATGAACAGAGAACAAGCCTTAGATATTGTCAAAAAACACGTCAAGAACCCCAACCTTATCAAGCATATGCTAGCAGTTGAGGCAGCCATGCGGTATTACGCTCAAAAATTTGGTGCTGATGAAGAAAAATGGGCGGTAGCCGGTTTGCTGCATGATTTTGATTGGGAGATTCACCCAACAATGGAAGAGCATCCAAAAGCCGGCGAACCCATATTACGGGAACAGCAAGTTCCTGATGAAATCATCCGTGCAGTCCTCAGCCACGCAAATCACACGGGCATTCCCCGAGAAACCCTGATGGAAAAAGCCCTCTTTGCCTGTGATGAAATTACTGGACTGATCACCGCCGTTGCATTGGTCAGACCCTCAAGAGCTTTGTACGATCTAAAAGTGAAATCCGTTAAAAAGAAATGGAAGGACAAATCATTTGCTGCGGGTGCAAATCGAGAGGAAATCGAAGAAGGTGCAGAAGCCTTTGGGGTCGATCTGTGGACGCATGTCGACAATGTCATCCAGGCCATGAAAACCATCGCTGAAGATCTGGATTTAGCAGGCGCACCAACCGATGCATAAGGAAGGTCATTATGTCTCTTACTGGTAAAGGATATTATATTTGGAATGTCAATCGATGCGAAAATGGTGACCCCAATCAAATCGCGGCCGTCGCCAAGCAAGCCAATTTGACCCATGTATTGGTCAAAGTTGCTGATGGTGCTTTTCCCTTTAACATCGATTTAGATAGTGGTTACGACTATGCCCGATCAATTGTGGGCAAACTTCAATCAATAAACATCCAGGTGTGGGGTTGGCAATTTGTCTATGGGAACTATCCCGATCAAGAAGCTGAAATCGCCATTACCCGCACCTTAGAACTTGGGCTGAATGGCTTTGTCGTGGATGCAGAGTCACACTATGAAGATCCCGCTAAAGCACCAGCAGCCAGTCGCTATATGAATATTCTGCGCAGCAGCCTGGGCAGCTTGCCGATTGCATTAAGTTCCTTCCGCTATCCCTCCTATCATCGCAGCTTCCCCTGGGAAAATTTCCTTGATCGTTGTGATTTCAACATGCCCCAGGTTTATTGGATGCAATCGCATAATAATGCCGGTGAACAATTAATGCGCAGTGTCAATGAATTCAGGAATATGCGCCCCTTCCGACCCATCATACCCACGGGGCCGACCTTCAAACAAGATGGTTGGATCCCCTACGAAGCTGAAATTATTGAATTCTTACAGGTCGCCCAACAATTGAATTTACCAGCCGTGAACTTTTGGTACTGGGAGGGTTGTCGCCGGGATATGCCCCAGTTTTGGGATCTGATCAGTGCCTATAATTACGGTGAAACGGGCCAGCAAGTTACCATCGCCAGTAATTTTGTTAGCGCTTTGAATAATAAAAATATAAATGAAGTCCTTGATTTTTATCTGGACAATGCTGTTCATGTTTGTGTGGCGGGTGCTATTCAAGGCAAACAAGCTATCCGTACCTGGGTCGAAACGCTCATCCAGGCTTATCCTGAAAATGAGATTTCATTGATCAGTGCAGCGCAACAAGATGACACGGTAAGCTATCGTTGGGAAGTTAAAAACCAAAACGGAATCGCTTTAGAAGGACGTGACACAATCGGATTAAAGGATGACAAAATCCGCTTTCATTACTCCTTTACCCAGAAACCAGTGTCAACACTTTAACTCAGTCGAGCTTATCCTGCACATATACCATGTCGAGGGGAATAGACATGGACAGAATTTCATCACCTTTTTTAAGATCGATAATGGTATCGCCTCTTTGCATTCGATTCCGACTGGGTGCGTCAGTGACGTGTACCAGACGGCTGGCTGCCTCCTTGAAGTGTAAAACCCCGTTGTGTGTGAGCAGGCCGTACATCATCCCAATGATTTTTTCACCCTTGGGTAATTTCCAGGTGATCACCCCATAACCGTAGCGACCCTGAGTTGGAAAGTCTTCTGAAGCCAAGCGTTTTGCTTTACCAAGGTTGGTCACCAAAAGAATTTCACCGCGTCTCGATGCTACCCCTGCGCCAACGACCTGATCATCATCCCGCAATTTTATGCCCCCCACCCCAGCTGCAACCAAACCCATTGGTCGAACGTCTTCTTCGCTAAAGCGAATACCCATTCCATTACTTGTACACAAGATGATATCTTCCTCACCCTTTGTGAATATGACGGTGCATAATTGATCATCAGCATTAATTTTCGTCAAATTAAACAAATGGGCTGAAGGACCCGGAAGATCGCTCAAGAGGGAACGCTTGACCATTCCCAGTCGACTGACACTGATACAGAAACCATCGTTTTCATCGAGGTTTTCAGGTGCTGATAACAACATCGCAACGGTCTGCTCATTATTGAAGGGTGCGAGGGCAGAGATTAAGATGCCATTTGAAGGCTCATCAGCAATTGGAATCGCATGGACAGCCAATGCTGCCGCTTCGCCATTATCAGCTACCACGTAAACCGTTTGGTGCGTTGTCGTTCTCAGCACAAATTTCGGTGAATTGATTCCCCATTGGCGGAAGGATTTATCCGTGTTCGTCCGCGCAATATGATTATCATCAGAAATGCCAACCCACACTTGCTCTTCAGGCATGACATCAGTGGTCGTCAACAAATCTACTGCCGTCTCCCCCGCATCCATCTGGATGATTTGAGTCCGGCGAGGATCGGCATATTTCTCCCGGATTTCCCTCAATTCATCGATGACGACCTGGCGCATCCTTTTAGGCGAACGGAGCACACTTCTAAGCTGTTTAATGGTCGCGATGATTTCCCTGTACTCCTCTTCAATTTTCTTTCGCTCCATGGCTGCTAAACGCCGCAAAGGCATATCCAAAATCGCCTGGGCTTGAATTTCGTCCAGATTATAGGTTCGCATGAGGTTGTTTCTTGCCGTTTCAACCCGCCGAGATCGGCGGATAATCTCAATGACATCATCCAGATTTTCTAAGGCGATGCGATAGGCTTCGAGGATATGACGGCGTTCTTCTGCTTTCTTTAGTTGATATTCGGCTCTTCGCTTGACAACCTCCAGGCGATGATCAAGAAAAACTTTGAGAGTTTGCTTCAAGCTCAACTTATGAGGCTCGCCCTTTACTAAGGCAAGCATATTGATACCAAAGGTTCCCATCATTGTTGTACGTTTGTAGAGCGTCTTGAGGATGGCATCAGGATTGGCCGATTTGGTCAATTCAATCACAATCCGCATCCCTTGCCGATCGGATTCATCCCGAAGATCGCTGACACCATCAAGGGTGCCATCCCGAACAAACTCGGCTATCTTTTCAATCAGGGAAGATTTATTTGTCATATAGGGCAATTCTGTTACAATGATCCTTTTACGCCCCCGACTCATCTCCTCCAAACGCACCCTGGCACGCATGCGAACACGGCCTTTACCACTGCCATAAGCCTGGGCTAAGGTTTCTGTGCGATCATCGGTGATAATCAGACCACCCGTTGGGAAGTCCGGGCCTTTGATAAATTGCATCAAATCTTCAACCCCGATATCATCCATTTTTTCCCAATTTTCTAGCATCATCATCAATGCGTCCACAACCTCACCCAAGTTGTGGGGTGGAATATTCGTAGCCATGGCTACAGCGATGCCAGAAGCGCCGTTAATCAACAAATTTGGCACAGAAGATGGTAAAACCATTGGTTCTTCCAAAGACCCATCAAAGTTCTCTACAAAATCGACGGTGTCCATACCAATTTGTTGAATGATTTCCATCGACATCTCGGTCAGCTTAGCTTCCGTATAACGCATGGCTGCTGGTGGGTCACCATCAATGCTCCCAAAATTTCCCTGCCCCTCGACCAATAAGTATCGCTGGGAAAAATCCTGGGCAAGACGAGCCATTGCATCATAAACCGCCATATCCCCATGTGGGTGATACTTGCCGAGTACCTCACCCACAATCCTGGCAGATTTCTTATGGGTGGAGCCAGGACGCAGCCCCATATCATACATAGCATACAAAATGCGCCGTTGAACGGGTTTCAACCCATCTCTGGCATCGGGTAAGGCTCTGGAGACGATTACGCTCATTGCATAATCCAGATAAGATTGTTGCATCTCTTGATTAATATTGATCGGACGAACTGTTCCCAAATCCATTGAATTCCTCCTGTCTGAACCGACAAGTCTGATGACAGGTCTTTATCTTACAAGAACATATGTTTCAGTATATCACAAAAAATCCCGAGGGATCACCTCGGGATTTTATCATAATTTAAAGAATTGGACTAATCATCCATGTCTAGATCATCGTCATCATCGAGATCTTCCAGATCAAGGATGTCGTCTTCATCTTCGTCTTCATCGTCGATGAAATCATCGTCCTCATCATCAAATTCATCCGTAATCAATAACTCCTCTTCGAGTTCAACCTCATCCTCTTCATCATCGCCATAGAGGTCGACCACATCGTCGTCATCTTCAAACAGATTCAACATACGACCATCCAGCATTTCACCAGTGGGTTCTTCACCCGGTGTTTCATCTGAAAATTGTCCGGGTTCAAAACCGGTGCCAGCGGGAATGAGCTTTCCAATCATGATGTTTTCTTTCAACCCATATAAGGGATCCTCACGGGAAGCGATAGCGGCTGCGGATAATACCTTGATGGTGTGCTGGAACGAAGAAGCTGAAAGGAAAGAATCCGTTTCAAGTGCAGCCTTGGTAATACCAAGCAAAATCTCGACATAGCGAGCTGGTCTCTTACCTTGCGCTGCCAATTCTTCGTTGATCTTCCGTATCTCCAATCGGTTGACCAAATCTTGAGGCAAATAATGGGAGTCACCAGAGCGAACAACCTGTACTTTACCCAACATTTTGTGGATAATCACTTCAAAATGTTTATCATTGATGTTCTGGCCTTGTGTACGGTAAACCTGCTGAATTTCTTTCATCAAGTAAAGTTGGCAAGCATCCCGTCCTTTGATGCGGAGGATTGTGTGGGGGTTCAATGAGCCCTCNGTCAGAGGTTCACCCGCTTCAACCTTATCCCCTTCTTGCACAATCATTCGGGAGGTTGTTGGGATTTCATATTCTTGAGATTCCTTGACTTCGTAAGAAACAATAACTCTGTGATCATCGATGCGGATACGGCCTGCATTCTGGGCTTTGATGACGGCCTCATCCTGAACCGCCAATTGTGCCCCACTTTGAACTTCATCCTCTTCTTCGACGACTATTTTCCATTCCTCAGGAATTTCATATTCATCCGATACCATTTCGCTATGGTCGACCCTAACAAGGCGTTGATCGGTATATTTCTCATTGAAAATTACATGGGCAGTGCCAGCAATGCTGGAGATTATGGCCTCACCCTTAGGTGCCTTCCTGGCTTCAAAGAGCTCTTCAACACGTGGAAGACCTGTTGTGATGTCACCACCAGCGGCAACACCACCGGTGTGGAAAGTTCGGAGCGTCAATTGCGTTCCAGGCTCACCAATGGATTGCGCAGCGATAATTCCAACCGTTGCGCCTAATTTAACTTTCTCGCCGCGGCCGAGATCAATACCATAACAATTTGCACAAATACCGTGTACCATTTCACAGGTTAATGGCGACCTAACCTTGATGGCGGTCACACCTATATCAACAATTTTATTAACTTTTTCATGGGTCAACAAGTCATTGTGTTCAAAGATGATCTCACCAGTGTTGGGATCAATCACCCGATCCGCCAACACACGTCCATAAATCCTTTCGCTGAAGGATTGGCCGGCGATATCTTGATCTATCCGAATCCAGATACCATTCGTTGAACCACACTCCTCTTCATTGACGATGATATCCTGGGCAACATCTACCAATCGACGTGTTAAGTAGCCTGCATCTGCTGTGCGAAGCGCAGTATCTGCTAAACCTTTTCGGGCACCATGGGTAGAAATAAAGTATTCAAGGGCTGTCAAACCCTCTCGGAAGTTAGACTCAATTGGCATGGGAATGATGCGCCCAGCAGGATCAGCCATCAAACCACGCATACCAGCTAACTGGGCAATGGAGTTGAACCCACCCTTACTGGCACCACAATTGGCCATTGTTGCCAAGTCGCCAGTCGGGTCGAGGGTGTCTTTGACTGCGTCAGAGACTTTATTGGTGGTTTCCTGCCAAATTTCCACAACTTTTTCATCACGTTCTTGCTCAGTTAAAAGTCCACGACGATAATCTCGAGTGATCACGTCGACTTCCTCACGAGCCTTACGAATAATCCCTTTTTTCATCGGAGGCACTGTGATATCAGCAACAGCAATTGTAGAACCAGATCGGGTCGCGTATTTAAAGCCAATCTCTTTGATGTTGTCTGCCATCACACAGGTGGCTTCTTGTCCGCAAATCTCATAGATATCAGCGATTAAGTCCTTGACCGCACCTTTATCCAATTCCTGATTGAAGAATTGCATTTCCGGGTATAAACCATTGTTGAAGATCGCCCGACCTACAGTGGTATCAATTAACCGGATTTCGGGTTTCTCCATCCTCTTATTGTTTTCATCGTACCAAGTCTCCGAAAGGAGTTTAATGTGCGCATGGACAGCCACTTGATTAAGATCATAGGCCATCACAACTTCGTCGATGTCGGAAAATACTCCTCCATCCCCCTTTTCCTCTTGGCCGAGATCCATGGTCAAATAATAAACCCCTAGTACCATATCCTTTGACGGACTGATGATGGGTTCACCGTTGGCTGGTTTGAGTAAGTTCTTGGTGGCAAGCATTAATTCACGCGCTTCTGTGACCGCCTTTTGGGATAAAGGAACATGCACAGCCATTTGATCGCCGTCGAAGTCAGCATTGAAAGCAGTAGTTACCAGGGGATGCAATTGAATGGCGCTGCCTTCAATTAAGATCGGTTCAAAGGCCTGAATACCCAAACGATGCAATGTTGGGGCACGGTTTAGCAGCACAGGACGATCTTTGATTACCTCTTCAAGTGCTTCCCACACCTCAGGTCGATTGCGTTCAATAAACCGACGTGCACCCTTGATATTTGCGGCGTAATCTTCATTGACCAATTTTGAAATCACAAAGGGTCGATAAAGTTCTAATGCCATTGATTTCGGCAGACCACATTGATCCAACTTGAGATAGGGTCCCACCACAATAACGGACCGTCCAGAATAGTCAACACGCTTGCCTAACAAGTTCCGGCGGAAACGCCCTTTCTTACCTTTGAGCATATCACTCAAAGAGCGAAGCTCACGACGTCCGCGGCGGGATAAGGCCTTTCCACGTTGAGAATTGTCAATAAGCGAATCCACTGATTCCTGCAACATGCGTTTCTCATTGCGAACAATAACATCAGGTGCACCAAGTTCTAACAATCGCTTCAAGCGATTGTTACGGTTGATTACACGGCGGTAGAGGTCATTCAAGTCAGAGGTTGCGAATCGGCCACCATCGAGCTGAACCATTGGGCGTAGATCAGGTGGGATAACCGGAAGCACAGTTAAAATAATCCATTCTGGTTTGTTACGCGATCTTCGGAATGCCTCGATGATACCCAGGCGTCGTGTAGCTTTCTTTCGCTTTTGCATACTACGGGTTGTATGAATTTCTTCCCAAAGATCTTCAGCCATGGCGTCAAGGTCTATTCGTTTGAGAATGTCAAAGAAGGCTTCGGCGCCCATATCAGCTCGGAAAGCTTGACCCCAACGGGATTTTAAGTCTCGATAACGAGCTTCACTCAGGAAGGTAAATGGTTCTAATTCATATAATTCTTCTCGCAGACGAGTTGACTCCGTCTCAGTTTCCTCAGCCTGATCTTCAAGTTCGTTGCGTAGCTGTTCCATTTTTAAATCAGCATCCGCTCTGATTTGTTCGACTTCAAGTTTGATATGTTCTAACTCTTTTTCACGCTCTTCTTTCAAATCGGATTCAAGCTCTTCGATCATATGCTTGACAATTGTTTGCACATCGCCAAGATGTGAGGAAGTTACTTCTTCACCCGCTTCAACAATGACTTGATTTCTGTCCAAAACGTCAAACACGATGGGCTTGCGGATTTTATTCCCCATCTTGGTTTGGATTTCACTCTCTAAACGTTGACCCTCTTTGATGACAGGTTCAATGCGAGTGCCAATTTGCTCATCAAAACGCTCAGATAATGTATTTTTCTTTGTTTCTAATTCTTTGAGTGTCTTATCTCGAGTAATTTTAATCTCTGCAATGAGGGCATTTTGTTTTTCGCCCAATTCGCGTTCAGAAAGACTGCTTTCATCCTCTAAGCGCTTCAACGCTTTCTGACGGGCATCTTCATCAACATAAGTGACGATATATTGTGCAAAATAGAGCACTCGATCAAGGTTTCGGCGTGAGATATTGAGCATTAAACCGAGGAATGATGGAATCCGCCGGGTGTACCAAATATGGGCAACGGGGGCAGCAAGTGCAATGTGTCCCATCCGTTCGCGCCTTACAGCCGAACGAGTGACCTCAACACCACATTTATCACAAATGATGCCCTTATATCGGGGGTTTTTGTACTTACCACAGTAACATTGGTAGTCACGAGTAGGGCCAAAAATTGCTTCGCAAAACAAACCGTCCTTTTCTGGACGTAATCGCCGATAATTGATTGTCTCAGGCTTGAGAACTTCCCCATAAGACCAACTGCGAATTATCTCAGGAGATGCAAGACCAATACGCAGTGCTTTTAAACCCTTTGTTTCCACTAGGAGCCTCCTGTTTGTGAAAAATTAATTCTTTCAATGCTTAAACGCGAGAAAAACCTTAAGAAAGCGGCAGCTTCTCAGGTGTTTCCAAGAAATTTTTACGTTTAATCAATTGCATGCAAACTGTAATTATAACAAATTATTAGTTTAGCTGTCAAATATTCGAACCAACACTCTACCACAACCCAGAGAAAATAACAACAGCCAAATTTAATATTGGATCATCGGATCGGAATTTGTAGATAAAAAGTACTGCCTTTGCCAAGTTTTGTCTCAAACCAAACCTTGCCATGATGTCGCTCAGCAATGGATTTTACAATGGCTAGCCCCAAACCACTACCTCTCGTTTCAGCGTTTGGGTCTGGTGACATGGTTTTAAACTTCTCAAAAATATGCCGCTGATCCAAGGGTGCAATCCCAATCCCCGTATCCCGCACGGCAAAAACCACTTCCCCCTGATTCGTTTGGGCGCTCAGTGTCACACTTCCACCCATTTTTGTGAATTTAATTGCATTTTCAACAAGGTTCTTCAAGGCTTGTGTAAGCAAGGTTACATCCGCTCTTATTTCGATTGGCACCTCAGGAAACGAGGCTTGAAGCGTGATATTCTTTTGTTTAGCCTGCACTGCCATACTTTGGGTAATTTTTTGACCCAATTCCTGAGCTGTGGTTTGACTGGTGACCAAGGATGTCCCCGATTCAAGCCGTCCCAAATCCAATAGATTTTGAACCAGGTTGGTCATTTCACCAACACTATTGATAATTTTATGAACATAATTATCTTGTTGATCGCTGAGATCGCCTGTGAGGCGCAATATTTTGGCATAACCATGAATGAGTGTCAAGGGTGAACGGAGTTCATGGCTGACCGTGGTCACAAATTCAGATTTACGAGAGTCGCGCATACGCTGATCCGTTAACTCCGTAATCAGTGTTGCCTGACCTGTCTCCTTTGAATTTAATTTGATGGGTTGGGTGATAATTTTGTAAAATTTACCTTCATTGGTTTGAATTTCTTTGGAATAAAATCCTTTACTTCCCCATTCCAGCAATTCAATCAAATTATCATCCTCAAAGAGGTCTTTTAGTTTTTTATTGGCGATCGGGCGATTCAATAAAGACTTTGCCCGTTGATTGTGATAAATGATTTGACTCGTTTGGTTCGAAATTAACACAGCATCCGGAACAGAGTCCAGAATCAATTCTAGTTGAGCCAGAAGAACACGATGATCATTAAGATTCTGCGCGTTCATAATAGCGCTTGATGCAATTTGTGCCAATTCATCAAAAAAGTTCATCTCAGATTGATCTGGATATTTTCCGTCATGATAAGTAACCCATAACGCACCAAAGGATTCATCGGCCCTTTTTAGCGTGTGGGCAATCAACGCTGTCGGCTGAGGAATCTGTTTTCCAAAATCTAATCCATGCCCTACCTGCGCATTATTCAAAAAGAGAAAATCTTCCTTTTGAAGTTTTTCTAAAATAGTTTCATCAAAGCTTGCCAGTTCATTGGCATGAGCACCTAATCCAAATTGATATTCGATTTTCTTCTGAGAAGGCATATTGATGGTTTTTTCCAGCGCGAGACGCACCGAAGAAACGTTCTGGGTTAATGCGGCTTCTAAAATCCTTTGGGCCATTGCTTCGAGTGTGATACAACCATCAAATGTCTTGCTAACCTCAACTAATTTAGCTTGATCAACCAGACGTTTTCGCAGGGATCTGAACATACTCCCAACAACCCCAAACAATTGCCCCATTTCAGCCTTGGCTTGTGACCCTGGCAGTTGCACATCTAAAACGCCCTTTGAAACTTCTGACGTAACAAGGTTAATTTGGTGAATATCCTTGATTAGAGGCCATAAGGCAGCCATCGCAATCACCAAAACAAGTAACATTGCCCCAGCAGCAATCATCAACACCGGATATGTTTGCTGCCAAACCATCTCTTGAATAACAAGCTTTGGTATAGAGACCATCACAGCCCAATCTAAATCTTGGATGGGTTGATAATAATTCAATTGCGGGTTGCCAGTTGGTAATATCCCCTCGAAGTATGTCGCCGTCGCGAATCGGGTTCCACGATAGGGTCCTAATGGCAGTTCAGGGGCTGTCGCATAAATTGCATTACCTGTTGAGTTNATTA
>P_1C_Sed_3_UnCtyDRAFT_1000094_pt1 | contig 15905 bp, 9 predicted proteins | sample Pon1CUnioCityCA_FD_10233 | JGI IMG/M metagenome (IMG submission 10233) | reverse complement strand
TGCGTCACAATCTCTGGTGATTGAAAATAATAATCTTGATCTTGTATCTGCCCAACGATTTGATGAACCTGACCTCCTTCATTCCCTGGATATCGCGCTGTTTGAGAACCTTGAAACGATTGACATACCGCCTTTTTCAATTACACTACTGGAATTTGAGTGAACCATGAAAAAACTATTTGCGATTCTTATACTCGTCCTCTTCATACTGTCAGCCTGCAGCCCTGCAGCTGAGATAGAAGAAACACCTGACTTGCTGGACCAGCCTGACCTTGAGGAACTGGAAGGCGGCGCTGGACCGACAGCACCACAGGATCCGATCTACCTCAACAGCGATTTGCCGGCAGAGGAGCGAGCCCAAGATCTCTTGAGCCGGATGACGCTGGAAGAAAAAGTCGGCCAGATGACATTGATTGAAAAAGGCAGTATTACCCCGGATGCCGTCGAGGAGTATTTCATCGGCGGTGTCTTGAGCGGCGGCGGCGGGACGCCTTCTCCAAACACAGTTGAAGCCTGGGCAGAAATGGTAGATGGCTACCAGGCTGGTGCACTGGCAACCCGACTGCAAATCCCCATCATTTACGGTGTGGATGCTGTCCACGGGCACAACAACCTCAAAGGCGCCGTGATCTATCCCCATAATATCGGACTGGGTGCTACCCATGACCCTGATCTCGTCCGTCGAATTGGTGCTGCCACGGCAGAAGCCATGGCGGCGACCAATATCTACTGGAATTATGCCCCAGCAATTCCCGTTGTTCAGGATATTCGTTGGGGACGGACTTATGAAGCCTTTGGAGAAAATACGGAACTTGTGACCCAGCTAGGCACAGCGTATTTGGAAGGGCTGCAGGGTGATGACCTCTCAGATCCCCTCACAGCACTGGCAACGCCCAAACATTACATTGGCGATGGTGCCACGGTCTGGGGGTCCTCAATGACCAGCAGTTATCAACTTGACCAGGGTGTGATGACAGCCACTGAAGAAGAGATAAGAGAAAAATACCTCCCACCCTACGAAGCAGCCATCGAAGCAGGTGCGTTGAGTGTTATGGTGTCCTTCTCAAGCTGGCAGGACACAAAAATGCATGCGCATGAGTACCTGGTCACCGATGTGCTGAAGGGCGAATTGGGTTTCGAAGGGTTTGTCGTCTCAGATTGGGGCGGCGTTGACCAGGTTAATGGTAATTACTACAGGGCGGTTGTTGCATCCATAAATGCCGGGATTGATATGAACATGGTCCCCTACAGCTACACAAAATTTATCGATGCCATGCTTGAAGCGGTTGAAAATGGCGATATCTCAGAAGAGCGGATTGATGACGCTGTTTATAGAATTCTGCTTGCCAAGTTTGAACTCGGTTTGTTTGAGCGCCCCTATTCGGACCCGGCATTATTTGACCTTGTCGGTACAGAAGAAAAACGCGAGCTTGCTCGTGAAGCAGTGGCAAAATCTGCAGTTCTGTTGAAAAACGAGAATGAGGCATTGCCAATCTCCAAAGACAGCTCATTGATCTTCCTGGCGGGTGAGGGTGCCGATGACATTGGGATGCAGTGCGGCGGATGGACCATCTCCTGGCAGGGTTCAAAGGGTGCAATTACACCCGGCACTACCATCAAAGATGCCTTTGAGAGTGTGTTTGATGGGCAGCTTCAATACAATCGTTTTGGAAATTATGACAACATCCTTGATGAAAATGGTGACCCTGCAATTGCAGATGTCGGCGTGGTGGTTGTTGCAGAGAATCCTTATGCTGAGGGTGTTGGTGATGCCAGGGATTTAACACTCCCCTCAAGGGACGTTGAGATGATCCAGCGGGTCAGGGATCGGAGCGAAAAGGTTGTGGTGATCGTCATGTCAGGGCGGCCATTGGTGATCACAGAAGCCTTGGACCTGGCAGATTCCTGGGTAGCAGTTTGGCTGCCTGGCACCGAGGGGGCGGGTGTAGCGGATGTCATTTTTGGTGATGCGCCTTTTGTGGGCAAGACGTCAGTCACCTGGCCAGCATCAATGGATCAATTACCCTTAGGAAGCTATGAAACCGAACCACTATTCCCTTACGGATACGGACTTGAAAACTAAAACTAAATATCAAAAACTTATACCATTACTTCTATTAATGTTGTTTTTTGCCAGCTGCAGTGTTCCATCAACAGCGACACCGACAAGCGTTCCCCCAACGCCGACGATGACTCCCGAACCGACGCCGGAATGGGAACGCCCGGGGTGGACCTTGATTTGGCAGGATGAATTTGAAGCTGCTGAATTGGACCCTGAAAAATGGGTGATGGAAATTGGCGGCCACGGCTGGGGCAACAATGAATACCAGTTCTATACCGACCGACCGGAAAATGTCCGCCTGGAGGATGGTCAACTGGTCATTGAAGCCCGTGACGAGTTTTTTATCAGGCGGAATTACACATCCGGCAGGATAAAGACTCAGGGCTTGTTCACCTTCACCTACGGGCGGATTGAAGCGCGAATGAAGCTCCCTTACGGCCAGGGGATTTGGCCGGCATTCTGGATGCTTGGCGACAATGTTGATGAAGACGGTTGGCCCCTTTGTGGTGAGATAGACATCATGGAGCATATCGGTAGGGAACCACGCCGTGTGTACGGGACCGTTCACGGCCCCGGGTACTCCGGGAGCAGTGGAATTGGACATTTCACCACCTTTCCTGAAAACAGCCTCTACGATGAATTTCATACCTTTGCTATCGAATGGGAACCTGATGAGATTCGCTGGTTTGTCGATGATGAACAATTCTTTCAGCTAACAGCTGACCAGGTGAATAATGAATGGGTTTTTGATCATCCGTTTTTCATCTTAATTAATATGGCTGTGGGCGGTTATTGGCCCGGTTACCCAGATGAATCCACTGTTTTTCCCCAATTTCTGACTGTTGATTATGTCCGTGTTTACCAAAGCGCAGAATCAGGAGCCGAATAGTTCTTAATCAGTAAAAATTATGTTGTAAGGTGTAAAACCAAAAATCATTTTTAAAAGATATTTTTGTTGTTTATGTTGCTGAACGACCTTGATTTTGCAGCATGATCAAGTTTGTAAATTATTCTAGTCACTAAGATAATTCTTACATATGGGATTGATTGGTACGACTTTATAAAGGAGCCGGTGCGATTTGTTTCAAATGATAAAAATCCAATTCATCATTCCCATCCTTTTATTCCTTCTTCTTTTGATAGGCTGTGCCAAATCCCCAGTGAATGAAGAAAGCAAAGATCCGCCAGGTTACCTCGATATCCCGGGTGTATATCTCGGCACCTTTCACGGCACAAGCAGTTCAAGTCTTGCGCTGTTTGAAAAAATTGGGAAAGATGTGGCGATCTCTGCCGCTTATCTGAATTTTAGCAGCGCATTCAATAATGGTTTTCTGAATTCTAACGCTTATGTGGGTCGGATATCCTTTCTCACGTGGGAATTTACGCCGGGCTCCAATACAAAAGTGGCAGAATACGAGGGCAGGGTGCTGGAAGCAATTATTGACGGTGTTTATGATGACCACTTAATAGAATGGGCGGAGGGGATGCGAAAATTTGGAAAACCTGTGTTCCTAAGGTTTGGTCACGAGATGAACGGCGACTGGTATCCATGGAGCGGTGTAAAAAATGGTGGGGGAACAATGGATGGGTACGGCTCGCCTGACCTCGCAGACGGCCCTGAGCGTTATGTTGATGCATTCCGCCATGTTCATGATGTCTTTATGGAAAATGGTGCTGACAATGTCCTGTGGGTCTGGTGTCCCAATGCACCTTTTGAGGATATGGAGAATGCCCTGGGAGATTGGAATAATCCGGCAGCATACTATCCGGGGGATGACTATGTGGACTGGTTGGGTTTTGACGGCTACAACTGGGGGAGTTCCGTCTATGGACAGCAGTTTGATGCCCAATGGCGGACATTTGATGAGATATTTGCAGAAAGTTATGCAGTATTGCAAGCAATTAATAATGAAAAACCAATCATCATCGGAGAATTCTCCTCAACGGAGGATGGTGGAGAAAAAGCCGCCTGGATTGAGGATGCATTTAATAAAATACGTGATGTGTATCCACAAATCCGGGGATTAATCTGGTTCCATATTGCGAAAGAAACAGATTGGCGGATCAATTCCTCCGATGAAGCCTTAGCAGCTTTTCGTGAGGCAGTTAAAGATGATTATTGGTTGTCTGAATATCCAGGGATGGTGCCATGAATAAGTTAACAACTTCACAACAATTATTTGATAATCTCGGGCGTTTTGTCATCGATCATTTTGATCACAAACCGCCTTTTTCTTCGTTTTTACCAGGCATTGCCGGTTTGACGGGCATCCCAATGTGGGTTTTCTATGTCAATCGAGGCCAGGCTGTGTCCAGTTTTGGCGTCGAAAACAAAGATCACCCACTATTGGAATTTACAGCAGCAAACAAAGCATATCAAAATGTGGGTTTGAGGGGGTTTCGCACCTTTGTAAATGGAAAACGAGAAGGGGAAAAATGGCAGGCCGAACTTTTCTCCCCCTGGAATGCAAAGGATGTTCATCGGAGGATGTTTATTGGTATGAACGAAGTGGAAATCCAGGAGATCAATAATCTGCTGGGTTACCAGGTCAACATTTTATTTGTTACGCTCCCCAATGAACCATTTTCCGGGCTTATTAGAAATGTCAGGATCAAGAACCTGATGGACACGCCTTTAGAATTAGAAGTTCTGGATGGTTTGCCGGGGATTGTGCCTTTTGGTGTTGACAACGGGGCACTCAAGAACATCAGCAGAACGATTGAGGCATGGATGCATGTTGACAACCTCAATAACAGACTGCCATTTTATCGCTTGAAAGCCACTCCAGGGGATACTGCTGAAGTTCACGTTATCCATGCGGGGAATTATGCTTTTGCTGCTTATGAGAATGAATTACTGCCTGTGATTGGTGATCCTGAGGTCATCTTTGGTATGGACAATGGGCAGTCAAGGGCGCATTTGTTCCATGAGGGAGGTCTGGAAAAAACCCTCTCCAGTGAGCAAATCCTTGAAGGAAAAACATTGTGTGCTTTTTTTGGTGCAAAAATTTCCCTTGATCCCAAAGAGGAAAAAAATATTTTCAGCCTTTATGGCTATTCGGCAGATTTTCAAACAATCCAATCAAATGTGGAAAAGATTTTGTCCCCGGGCTATCTTGAGAACAAAATAATCGAAGCAAGAAATCTAACCGATGAATTGACAAATGATGTTGAGACCGTATCGGCTGACACCCTTTTTGACGGTTACAGCCGGCAGACATTCCTGGACAACCTCCTGAGGGGAGGCTATCCGATCTCTCTGGGAGATAAACACATCACCCATGTCTTTTCACGGAAACACGGCGATATTGAACGTGATTACAACTATTTTGTCCTCCCCCCTGAGTTTTATTCCCAGGGAAATGGAAATTATCGCGATATCAACCAGAATCGCCGGAATGATGTCTTTTTTGTCCCTCAAGCAGGGGAACAAAATATTCGATTATTTATGAGCCTAATCCAGCCGGACGGCTATAATCCATTGGTCATCAATGGTTTGACATATTCAATTCCGGAAGACCAGGTGGAAGGGTTTGTTTCATACGCAAAGAATAAAGATGCCATCCGGGATTTGCTTCAAAAGAAATTCACCCCTGGAAAATTGTATAAGGTGGCATTGGACGCTGAGCTGTCAATTCCTGTTGCGGATTTCTTTTCAAAAGTATTTGCGAAAGCCAAGTCTCACATTGAAGCTGAGCACGGCGAGGGATTTTGGATTGATCATTGGACCTACAACATGGACCTGATCGAAGCTTATCTGGCAGTATTTCCAGATAAGAAAATGGATTTGCTGGTTAACACTGATCCCCTGCCGTTCTTTGATAATTCACACATCGTTCAACCAAGGGCCTCGCGCTATGTTGAATACCACGGGAAACCACTGCAGCTTAATGCTGTGGACCTTGACCTGGAAAAGCAAGCGTTGATAGATTCCAGGGTGGAAAACCCTGATTGGGTGAGGGCGGACAATGGAAAAGGTAATATTTTCCGCCTGCCGCTGCTTTCCAAACTTTCCTTACTCGCGCTTATCAAATTCCTCACTTTGGATCCCAGCGGCATGGGGATCCAGATGGAGGGGGGAAAGCCAGGCTGGTATGATGCCCTCAATGGGTTACCTGGATTATTTGGCTCATCGATGCCGGAAACCTATGAGCTTCTCAGGCTGGTTGATTTTCTGTCAGATTTTCTTGATGAAACGGCTGTTAAGATTCTTCTACCATTCGAGGCTGCGACTCTCCTGGATGTAATTATGGAGGGCCATGGAAGGGGATTGGATTCCTTCATCCAGTGGGATGAGATGTCATCTGCATTGGAATCTTATCGAGAAGCTGTTCGGTTGGGATTTGATGGCAGGACCATTGAAGTGGACCTTGAACCCTATTTAAGAATTATGAAAGAAAAAATTTCACAGGGTATCGCTAATGCACAATCTTTGGCCGGGGATGTTCCCTCCACCTATTTTATGCACGAAGTTTCCGATTACACCCTTACGGGGACCAAAGACAAAAATGGAAATCCATATATCCATATCAATGGGTTCACCCCTAAGCCATTACCCCCTTTCTTAGAAGGTCCAGTCAGGCTGATGAAGATAATGGATCGGGAAAATGCCAAAGACCTTGCGTTAAGGGTTAATGGGAGTGAATTATTTGACCGCGAGCTTGGCATGTATAAGGTCAACGCACCATTAGATGAGATGCCTCATGAAATCGGCAGGGCACGTGCCTTCACCCCCGGTTGGCTTGAAAATGAGTCTATCTGGATGCATATGTCCTTCAAGTACCTGCTGGAAATGCTGAAGGTTGGTTTGTACGAGGAATTCTTTAAAGCGCTGAAAAACCACCTGCCGCCGTTTATGGATCCCGAGATTTACGGGCGAAGCACCCTTGAGAACAGTTCCTTTATCGTCAGCAGCGCCCATCCGGATAAAAATCTTCATGGCCGCGGTTTTGTTGCCAGGTTAAGTGGATCAACTGCGGAATATATCAGCATGTGGGTGCTGATGACTGCGGGCAAGCAACCCTTTGTTGTTGAGGATGACCAGTTAATTCTGAATTTTCGTCCAATTTTACCAGGGTGGCTCTTCAAAGAAGAGGGCACATTTACATTTCGATTTTTAGGAACATGTGATGTCACAGTTCATAATCCCCAAGCTAGAGACACCTACAAACAGGGGATGATCATCAAGCGGATCCAGCTTCGGAGCGATGAAGAAACCGTAAAAATTGATGATGGGAAGATAAAAAGCCCTTATGCTGAAATGGTGCGTGCCGGCGAATTTGACAGCATCGATCTTTATTACGAATAAAAAGGAATCAAACTATGCGCGAAACTGACAACGCTTCAAAGGGCTCAACCCAATCACAAGGCTGGCATTTTATTGATGATCAGGGCACATTTGAATTAAAAAATCCGCAAAATACAAGTTATCTTTATTTTCCCCTGGTCAACCAGGCAGGCATGATGTCATCCATCACCCCCATGCTGAACGGGGATGCCAAGCTTGACCAAAATACCTTTCTCCTTTTGCCTGTGTCTGTTGAGGATTTGCACAATACCCGCTCCGCCCGTAATTTTTGGGTGCAGATTAATGGGCAACCATGGTCAGTGACCGGGAACAGTGCAGAACAGATCAGCAAGGGATTTTCTTCTGCTGATGAGGATGTCATATTAAAGGCTGGGCCGCTCTGGCATTCGATCGCTAGACAGCACCCAGAGACGGGCTTGCGCGCAACTGTGTTAAATTTTGTTCCTGCTGCCGATGATACCGTGGAACTGATGCTTGTTACCCTCACCAACAACGGCACACAAAACCTAGAATTAAAGCCAACTGCTGCGATCCCCATCTACGGCCGCTCTGCGGATAACCTGCGGGACCACAGGCATGTAACGGCATTACTTCATCGCACATTCTGCCATCTCTATGGTGTACTAGTCAGGCCAACAATGTCATTTGATGAGCGGGGACATGAAGAAAACGAGATGATTTATGCTGTCCTTGGCATTGAAGATGACGGCAGTCCGCCTGCAGGATTCACGCCGCTAGTAGAGGATTTTATCGGTGAAGGCGGCTGTTTAACCTGGCCCAAGACGGCCCTTGAGGAAAATCCCGGGATGCATCCACCCGGCAGTAAATTTGAAGGTTTTGAATCCATCGCCGGCCTCCATTTTCCATCAATTGGATTAGCGCCGGGTGACTCTAAATCCTATATCCTTATTCTTGGGATTACCCCAGAACACAAGAAGGTGGACGATTGGATTGCCCGTTATGGAGATATCCAGGAAATCGATAAAATCTTCAAGGAAACACAAGATTTTTGGGTTGATTGGCTTTCCAATCTTAAATTCAATCATCACCAGGGAAAACGGGATGGATGGCTGAAATGGGTCTCCCTGCAGCCCACCCTCAGGCGGATCATGGGTAATTCATTTTTGCCCTACCATGATTACGGCAGGGGCGGCAGAGGTTGGCGTGATCTGTGGCAGGACTTACTAGCGGTATTGATCACTTCAGAATCGCCCATAAAGGAAAGCCTGGTAAGCAATTTTGCCGGTGTTCGGATGGATGGCAGCAACGCCACGATTATTGGTTCTAATCCTGGTGAATTTAAAGCGGATCGTAATAACATTCCCAGGGTGTGGATGGATCATGGTGCCTGGCCTTTGCTCACAACCAAACTTTACATTGATTGGACCGGGGATCTGCAGCTTTTGCTTGGGGATCAAACCTATTTCAACGATCATTTGAGCCATCGCAGTCAGCGGGTAAACCCTGATTGGTCACCCGAAAAGGGAATATTTCTCACCTCAAAAACGGGCGAAATTGTGAAGGGATCAATCCTTGAGCATCTGCTGGTCCAGCACCTGACGGTTTTCTTCAATGTCGGTGAACATAATATCATCAAATTGGAGGGCGGCGATTGGAATGATGGGTTGGACATGGCGGCAGAAAGCGGTGAAAGTGTTGCTTTTTCAGCGATGTATGCCGGCAACCTGGAAATATTAAGCAATTTGTGTTCAGCTCTTGATGAATCCGGGGTTGAAGAAATACTGATCGCTGAAGAACTCCTGCTTCTTCTTGACCAGATATCTGAACCGGTTGATTACGGGTCGGTGAATGCCAAACAACAGAGATTAAGTGATTATTTTTCAAATGTGGAAGGAACGATCTCCGGTAAAAAGCGACAATTATCACTCAGAGCGGTTGCAAGAGATTTACATGCAAAGGCCGATTGGTTAGCAGACCAGATTCGAAACCAGGAATGGGTTGCTGAAAAGGATGACCGGGGTTGGTTCAATGGCTATTACGATAATGCTGGTCAACGGGTCGAGGGGATTTTTCCAGACGGCATTCGGATGACCTTAACCGGGCAGGTCTTTCCCTTAATGGCGAATATTGCCACAGAAGAACAATCCCAACAAGTCCTTCGATCTGCCCGACAGCATCTTTATGCTGAAAAATTAAATGGCTTTCAGCTAAACACCGACTTCAAGAATAATCCACCCGAATTGGGAAGGGCTTTTAGCTTTGCTTATGGGCATAAAGAAAACGGGGCTGTTTTCAGTCACATGGCGGTTATGTTTGCGTATGCCCTTTATAAACAGGGTCTGGCTGAACCAGCCTGGGAAATTCTTGACGGTCTTTACAAACAAAGCCAGAATTTTGAGGTCAGCCGGATGTACCCCGGGATACCTGAGTACTTTAATCCGGACGGTCGGGGAATGTACCCCTACCTGACGGGCTCCGCTGCCTGGTATTTATTCACCTTATTGACAGAATCCTTTGGGGTTAAAGGGGATTTAGGGGATCTCATTTTTGAACCTAAACTGGCTGCCGAACAATTTGGAGACTCACAAAAATTAGAAGTGGAAACCATGTTTGCCGGGAAAAAATTGAGGGTATCTTACATAAATCCACAAAAGCTCAGTTATGGCAATGCTGTTATTGGAAAGATGAAGATCAATGGGATTGAGCAGGATCTTTTATCCAGAACAAACAGGGTAGAAATTCCACGCGAGGATATCAAGGCATGGTCAGATTTTGTTGAAATTGAATTATTTTTGGAAAGAAAGTAATTGGAAAAGGGATTCTTTTTACTGACAGGAAAAAGTTGTTTAAGGATGGATAATCGATGGAAATTGATTTGAATTTACAAAAAGGCGTCAACCTGGGCGGCTGGTTGTCCCAGTATAAAAAAATTGATCGCTCTCATTTTAATACCTTTATCCAGGAAGAGGACATTGCACGAATTGCCTCCTGGGGTCTGGACCATATTCGCCTGCCGGTGGACTACCCGGTATTGGAAGAAGAGCGGCCAGACGGCGGTTATGCCGTGTCAGGGTTTGATTACCTTGATCGGTGTTTGGAGTGGTGTCAGAAGCATGGGCTTGATCTATTGATCGATTTGCATAAGGCACCTGGTTATGCCTTTGGTGAATGGGATAAAGCATCCCTATTCAGTAATCCCAAACACAGGCATCGTTTTCACCAAATTTGGGCAGGTTTAGCTAAACATTATCATGGCGTTAAAAATGTGGGTTTTGAATTGTTGAATGAGATCAGGCTCCCTGATTCCAAACCCTGGAACCAGCTCATCAGCGAAACCATTCCGATCATCCATGAAATTGACCCGGATCGTCCGATCATGATCGGGGGCAATCACTACAACAGCCCTGATCAACTTCAGTATTTAGATGTCTATGAAGACGAACGCATTTTGTATACTTTTCATTACTATTTTCCAATGGTTGTCACCCACCAACGCGCATATTGGGTACCGCCGCTGGAGAATATTTCACAGGAAGTAGATTATCCGGGCCCTTATCCGGAAATTGATTCCTTTGGCGAGGAAATGATTGGAAAACCGATGGATCGTGATTTGTTAAAATCATTCCTCCAACCTGCTATTGATTTTATAGAAAAAACAGGGAAACAGGTCTACTGCGGCGAGTTTGGGGTCATCGACCAGGCACCGATGGAGACCCGAATCAATTGGACAAGGGACATGGTTTCACTTTTTACCGAATATGAGATTGGGTGGGCTTTATGGAGCTATAAAGCCATGGATTTTGGGCTCGTAGATCTCAATGGCGCGTTGATCAGCGAAGAACTCCTAGACACAATTAGAAAATAACAGGGAAAAATGACAAAACAATGGCTTGATATCCAAACTTATACCGCAGAAGGCTATAAACCCCTTATTGATTTCAACTGCTGGCGGGTGGCTTACCTGAATTATATCGATGAACTCGATCCAGAATACATTAACCGCCTGGAAAAACACAACGAAACGGATGAGGTCTTCGTCCTGTTGAAGGGGGAGGGGGTTCTTTTCATCGGTTCAGGAGATGAAAGTACCCCTGAAATAACCCCCTATCCGATGGAGCCCTGTATGCTGTATAACGTGAAAAAAGGAGCCTGGCATAATATCATCCTGAGTGAAGATGCAACCATCCTGCTGGTCGAAAACAAGGACACAGGAGAAGGAAATTCGAACTATTATCCTTTGACAAAAGATCAAAGGGAATTTATTCAGGATACTGCCAAAAAAGAACTTTCAGCGTACCGGCTCACATAATCTAAGATCGTTCAACCTGGTGGGATAAAAATTAAGATATGTTCTGATCGGGGTGACAATATTTAAAGTAATATAGGAATTTAAATGATCCCCGAATGGTTCACTGATTTACAAGCCCTTTTTGAGACTGACAATGTTATTACTCATTTTCATTAATAAATGTCAGATGCTGATGCTGAAAGATTTCCGGGTACACTAATCAACGCGTTTGAAGATTCGCTAAAAACAATGAAATCATAATCGAAATCACGAGGAGCAATGGAAAAAATTAATACCCTTATCGCAAAAATGACAATTGAAGAAAAAGCCGCGCTGTGTATCGGCGCCAGCGCCTGGACGACAGCTAGTATTGACCGGCTTGGAATCCCTTCTATCTTTGTCGCTGATGGTCCCCACGGTGTACGTCGTGTAAAGGATGAAAATGACATTGCAGAGGAAAGTCTGCCGGCGACCTGTTTTCCCACGGCCGCGTGCGCCGCTGCAACCTGGAACACCGACCTGGTATTCCGTATGGGACAGGCTATGGCGGAAGAAGCCCATGCCCAGGAGGTGGATATCTTGTTGGGTCCGGGTGTCAATATCAAGCGCACACCCCTGGGTGGACGCAACTTTGAGTATTATTCGGAAGACCCTTTCCTCTCCGGGAAAATGGCTGTAAGTTTGATTAAGGGCATCCAAAGTAGGGGTGTGGGCACCTCCCTCAAGCATTACGCAGCCAACAACCAGGAATTTCAGCGGCATGTCATCAACGCAAAAATTGATGAGCGTACTTTAAGGGAGATTTACCTTCGGGCATTTGAGATCGCTGTCAAGGAAGCCAAACCCTGGACGGTGATGTGTGCTTACAACAAGGTCAACGGGGAATACTGCTCAGAACATCATCGATTATTGCAGGAGATTTTGAAGCAGGAGTGGGGTTTCGAAGGGCTTGTGGTTTCTGATTGGGGTGCGGTTCATGACCGTGTCAAATCCCTGAAAGGCGGCCTGGACCTTGAGATGCCCGGTCCGCAGGAGCGACGGTTAAAAGCCGTGGTAAACGCCGTTAACGCCGGTGAGGTTGCCCCGGGTATTCTGGATGAGTCTGTCCGCCGAATTCTTGAAATTGTATTTAAATCGAAAGAGGCAGCAGGAGCGGATTCCTTTGATGAAAATTCCCACCATCAGCTGGCAAGGGAAATCGCCGCAGAGGGGATCGTTCTGCTTAAGAATGAAAATATTCTGCCGCTGAAAGCTGGTGCGAAAATCGCAGTGATCGGAAATTCTGCTAAAGAGCCCAATTACCAGGGCGGCGGCAGCTCCCACATTAATCCCACCCGTGTGGATATCCCGCTGGATGATATTATAAAACACTCAGGAAAAAATAAGGTCACTTTTGCTCAGGGATATACTAATCAGGATATCTTTGATCAGGCATTAATTGATGAGGCAGTCGGGGCGGCAGCATTCGCCGATGCGGCATTGCTTTTCCTGGCTTTGCCGCCCTCAAAAGAATCCGAAGGGTATGACCGGGAAGATTTAAACCTCACACTCCAGCAGACCGGCTTAATTGAAGCTGTCTCAGCGATCCAGCCCGAAACCGTTGTTATTCTGAACAGCGGGTCTGCAGTAACCGTGGCACCATGGATTGATAAGGTCAAAGCTTTGCTGCAAGGCTGGATGATGGGGCAGGCTGGCGCTGGTGCGATTGCAGATATTTTGTTTGGTGAAATTAATCCAAGCGGCAAAATGGCTGAAACCTTTCCTGTCAAACTTGAAGATACGCCATCGTACATCAATTACCCCGGAGAAGGTAAAGAAGTTTGCTATGGGGAAGGGCTGTATGTGGGTTATCGTTATTACGATGCCAAGAAAATACACACCCAATTCCCCTTTGGTTTTGGATTGAGCTACACCACCTTTGAATACAGTAACCTCCAGGTCCCAGAAACCTTTACCGATATCAATGGTTTAACAGTTTTAGTGGATGTGACCAACACCGGGGCGATCCCAGGCAAAGAAATCGTCCAGGTTTATGTTCATGACCATGAAGCCTCGCTCAAAAGACCGGTAAAAGAGCTGAAGGGTTTTGCAAAGGTGAGTTTAGAGGCTGGCGAGACTAAGACCGTTTCCATTGAGCTCAATTTCAGATCCTTTGCTTACTACCACCCGGATTATAAAAGCTGGGTCACGGAAGATGGTGATTTTGATATCCTGGTCGGTGCTTCATCGGAAGATATTCGCCTGAAGGCAGCGACCAATATGACTTCCTCCCTCAAGCTGCCCTGCATCCTGGACCGTGAATCCACCCTCAGGGAATGGATCACCGACCCACGGGGTTATGCTGTTTTGCAGCCCATGCTGTTGGAAATGCAAGCCCGTATTCAAGAGATGTTAGGGGGTGAGACAAGCATCGGGATGGACAGTTTGGGAATGATTATCGATATGCCCCTGGAAAGCATTCTCATGTTTCAGCAGGAATTATTACCGATGCCGGCAGATCAACTCGTAGATGATTTTTTGCAGAAAGCCCATGCCATGGGAGCATGATGTAATCATTGGCTGCACTGACATCAATATTAATGGAAAAAAACTAACGGAGTCATGTGGATTTCCGTTTGTTTTTAAAACCTGAGTTTATCAAACTAGTGTCCTGAAGAAAGCAGACTCAATAAGATTTCAACTGATTCTGGAACTTCTGGTTCGGCTAGCACCTCTTTTCCATTGATGGTTACAATGCCTGAACGGATTGGCCGAAGTACTTTGACAAACTGCTTGATACTGATACCAGTCTGATGCTCAATTGTTCTGCTGATTGCCAAAGCTGCTAATACGATGGTCAGATGCGCTTCAATTGAATCTCGCTTTCGATGATAGATTGGCCTAGCTCTAAGATCTGACTTGGCCATACGGAAAGTGGCTTCGATCTGGAACAGTTGGTGGTAGTAGGTGATCACCTCTTCATCAGGGATGTTTGCGTTTGTGACATACCCCTTTACACCTGCAAGAGCTCTAGCTTTATCAATAAGTTTCTGGTTAAGTTGTTTGCTCTTGGCTGTTACACTCACAAATTTCAATCTGCTAGCCGGTATTTGACCATTTATCGCTTTCATTGCTTTGGTAATCTGCTTCTCTATGTTGCGGAGATCTAAAGCTGCTCGTTTAGCCCGATACTGATAGATGACCCGATAATCATCTTGTTGTATTGTGACGATCTGTTGGTCACTCAATTCACCATTCTTCTGATATTCGGAAATAGCATAAGGTACTTTATGGAGTCTGGATCCAACAATATAAGTGTAACCAGCTTTTGTAAGCGCTTCGAGGTTAGATGCACTGAGCATGGCTGCATCAGCTACAATGGTAACATTTGAGAGCTTATGTTGAGCTTGAAAAGCCTCTATAACCGGTAACAGGGTTTTTGTTTCAGCTTTATTGCCCTCAAAGCTATGTAAACCTAATGGAAAGCCATTTCTATCAACTAACAGACCAATTATGATCTGGGGTTCCAATCGGCGTTCCTTGCTCAGTCCTGGTTTCCGATAATCATCCCCTTCTTCAACATGAAAAAACAGTGTCGTGACATCATACAGTATCAAGGAAAGCCCTTTTTCTTGTACATGATCAAAACAAGCTTGGCTGATCTGCTTCCGGTAATTTAAAGTTGAAGCTTTAGCTAAACAACGGTACAGCTTGTTCTGATCTATGTGGCCAACTCCTAGGTCAGCCATAACTCTCAGGCTATCAAGTTTTGATGTGGGCTCTACAATTCGGGCAATACACAGAAGTTCAAATATCTCATCTGCCAGCTTTGTAAATCCTAGTTTGGCATATTGTTGTTTGAGAGTCTCAAATAATAGTGTTGAAAAGGAGCTCTTGATCCCTACCCGAAGCGAGGAAATTGGCTCGGGGAACAGCTCCAGTTGATTTTCCCGTAAATATTTGTGTGCTAAGTCAATTAGTATATGCAACTCTTCTTCAGTATGTGCACTGCCCATGTGAATAATCTTGACTATCTTCCCCTTTTGTTTGTAGGCGATTTGAACTGCAGTTGCTCCACTCGTTGTTTTTACTTTGCGGATGAATGCCATAAAGCTATTATAATTGCTCATCCATAATGATTGCCTAGTGTCCTGAAAAACGCGATTTTACCCGTAAAAACACTGAAAATTTGGATAAATGATAAACTCAGGGGAATGGATTTATGGTTAGGTAAATTCTTATAGAATAATTGCATTTCAAATCAAGTCAAATGGCAATGAACATAATTCATATTTTAGCATGTCAAA
>P_1C_Sed_3_UnCtyDRAFT_1000092_pt1 | contig 16163 bp, 16 predicted proteins | sample Pon1CUnioCityCA_FD_10233 | JGI IMG/M metagenome (IMG submission 10233) | reverse complement strand
AAAAGGAGGACTATGGTTGCAAAAGAAAGCTTGAGGTTTGACATTGGCGATTGGATTGTCCACTATTATCATGGTGTTGGGCAGGTCAAGGATATCCTTGTAAAGGGACTTGAAGGAAACGAAAAAACATTTTACAAAGTAACAACAAAGGATATTGATTATTGGATCCCCATCGAAGATGAGGATTCAGACCATATAGAACCCGTCCGTTCCATAAAAGATTTCGAAGAAGCTCTGGAGATGCTTGCTTCAAAACCGGAACCTATCGCGAAACACCACAAGAGCAGGAAGAAAAAAATTCATGATNGATGGATGGATGGCGACCTGATTAATAGGGCAAAATTATTGAGGGACCTGAATGGAAGACTGAAATTGAAAAAGTTGAGTTTTAGCGAAAAGGAAATGCTCTCAAAGGTCCAGAAATATTTTATCAGTGAATGGCTCATCGTTGACAGCAACCTTACCCAGAAAAAAGCGAAAGCAAGAATTCGTAAAGCGCTAAAAGTTGGTGTGAAAAACGCAAAAAAAGAACTGAAGGAAACTGAAGAATAAACCTTATAAAAAATTCTAAAATAAAATGAAGCCGTTATGTCGATAGATTACGGCTTCGTTTTGTTTATAAGGATGATTCTGGAATTATTTACAATCTGAATGAAAATTTAAGTTTGAAAACAGGCCATGAACGTTTTTTTATATTACAATTATTCACGTTCAAAATGGCTAAAAGGAGATAACAATTGCCAGAGAAAAGTGAAGAGACAAAAAAATCAGAAGATAAGGAAGCCATTTCCCCAATTGCAGAAACAACCTCTCAAACAAAGCATACTTTCGTTTCGGATGATGGTTCTTTCAATTACACTGTCACAACCGGTACCTTGATATTAAAAGAAGAGGACATAGAAGAAGGGGAAAAACAAAAGGCGAGCATATTTTACATTGCTTACATCAAAGATGACGACAGCCCTGATAGACCTGTGACATTTTCTTTCAACGGCGGTCCCGGATCCTCATCGGTTTGGATGCACCTTGGGTTGTTAGGGCCAAAGCGGGTTCTGGTGGACGATGATGGCATGCCTTTAGCCCACCATATCGGCTGGTTAATAATGAATTCTCTTTGCTTGATAAGTCGGATTTGGTTTTTATTGACCCGGTCAGCACCGGCTACAGCCGGCCAGTCCCTAAAGAAAAACCGGATAAATTTCACTCTGTAAAAAATGATATTGAATCCGTGGGTGAATTTATCCGGGTTTGGACCACCCGAAATAAACGCTGGATCTCACCAAAGTTTATCATCGGCGAAAGCTACGGCACCACCCGGGCAGCTGGTTTGGCTGGATTCCTGCATCAGCGGCATGGAATGTATTTGAACGGGATCATGTTCGTATCTTCTATTCTTAATTTCATCACTGCCAGATTCAATGAGGGGAATGACCTGCCCTATATATTGTTTTTACCCACATATACTGCAACAGCCTGGTACCACAAGAAATTACCTGAAGATCTCCAAAAGGATTTAAATAAAGCAGTTTCGGAATCCAGGGATTTTGCCCTCAATGATTACACCTTAGCATTGATGAAAGGGAATGATCTGGGGGATCAGGAGCGGGAAAGGATTATTGAAAAATTAATCCGTCTGACAGGTCTGTCAAGGCAATACATTGAAGGGACAAACCTCCGCATTAATATCCACCGCTATTGTAACGAGCTTCTGCGGGACCAAAGCGTCACCATTGGTCGGTTGGACAGTCGTTTTAAGGGTTTTGATAGGGATGCAGTGGGTGAAACACACGAATTTGACCCGAGTTATTCCGCCATCCTGGGACCGTACACAGCGACAATGTACGATTATCTTCGAAGAGATCTGGAATATGAAACGGATTTGCCATATGAAATTCTTAAATCCCTTTATGAATCATGGAAATTTGAGAATTATCAGAATCAGTACCTCAATACTGCCGAGGATTTGCGCCGTGGGTTCCAGCTTCATCCCGGCTTGAAAGTCATTGTGTGCAATGGGTATTATGATCTTGCTACACCCTTCTTAGCCACAGAATATACTTTTAATCACATCCCTCTACCTGATGTACAACAACAGAACATCAAAATGAAATATTATGAAGCAGGTCATATGATGTACCTTCATAAACCCTCCCTTCAAAAACTGTCTGAAGATTTACATCAATTCATCGAGGAAGCCTCTTAACAAAATCTAATTAAATCGGGAATTTGTAGAGGTCTATTAGAAAATCGATACTTTCCATGAAAATTTCTATTGTATCCGGGCAAGGAATGAAGAAGGTCATATTGGTCGTCTTCTTTTTGGGATACATCATCAAACGATAAAAGATCCTGAGGTGATCCTTGTTGATTCTGGATCGACCGATGGCACTTTGGCGGTGGCGTCACAATACCCGGTGAAGATTGTTCATATCCATCCAAAAGAATTCACCTTTGGTCGTTCGTTAAATCGGGGGATTGCTGCTTCATCTGGAGACATTGTTGTCAATGTTAGCGCCCATTGTTTTCCGGTTTATCCTGATTGGTTGGAAAAATTAACCGAACCTTTAAATGATTCAACTTATGGATTAACCTATGGAAAACAGCGTGGTGGAGAAAGCAATCATTTTTCTGAGCATGTGATTTTCAATAAATATTTTCCCGAAAATTCAGTCCTTAAACAAGCCCACCCCTATTCCCACAACGCAAATGCTGCCATCCGGCGCAAGTTATGGGAAGAGCATCCATATAATGAAAACCTGACAGGCCTTGAAGACCTAGCATGGAGCAGTTGGGCGATGGAATCAGGTTATTCAATTGCTTATATCGCTGAGGCAGAGGTCATTCACCTGCACGAGGAAACATATAAGCAGGTTTACAAGCGCTATATGCGTGAAGCGATTGCTTTAAAACAAATCCTTCCAGAAAGTTCTTATACATTTTGGAAATTCCTGAAAAGACTCCCCATGTCAGTAGCTAGAGATATGATGTATGCCCGCCGCAGTGGAGTCCTTGTAAAGAATTTCTGGTCTATCCTTGCTTTTCGTTTTATGCAAGCCCTTGGAAACCTGAACGGATACCAATATTCAGGAAAAATCAACGCACAATTGCATCGAAGGTTCTATTACCCGCCAAATATTCTTGAGGTTAAATTACCAGAACAACGCCCTGTAGAACCCATTTATTATGATGAAGAATGAGCCAAAGGTTAACAATTGAGTGTGGAGTTGTGGATCCCGTAATAAACCAAAAAATATATACGAAGTATATAGATCTATTTGATAAAAAGCCAGACCTCATGATTTTTGCACCTGGACGGGTGAACCTTATCGGCGAGCATACGGATTATTCTGATGGGTTCGTATTCCCCCTGGCAATTAATCTGGGGATCTTCACAGCCTTCACCCCCAGGAATGATAGGAAATTAATACTTTATTCCCTTGACTTTGACGAAATTCTTGATGAGGAAATCTCTGATTTTCAAAAAGGCACAGGGGATTGGCGAGACTACATCATGGGGGTTGCATCGGCACTCGAAGAATCTGGATATGAACTTAATGGATTACAGGGTGTTTTTACCGGGAATCTCCCGATCGGGGCAGGTTTATCATCCTCTGCAGCCTTAGAGGTTGCTTCAGCAATGGCTTTTTGCACTGCCAGCGGAATTGAAATACCAAAGGACGAACTGGCTAAAATTTGTCAGAAAGCTGAACGTGACTGGGTTGGTGTAAAAGTCGGAATCATGGACCAGTTAATTTCTGCCAAGGGGAAATCAGGATATGCTCTGAAGCTGGATTGCAGGACATTGGAAACAGAATTTTACCCTATCCCTGAAAGCATCTGTTTTGTTGTCATGGATACAAATACCCGTCGTGCGTTGAGTCATTCGGATTACAATACCCGGCATGCAGAAGTTGTGCAGGCAGCAGCCGATCTTGGCATCACACACCTGCGGGACGCCAGCCGCTCGCAGTTAATAAATAATAAAGACCACATGCAACCAGTCATTTATAATCGGGCGAAGCATGTAATTACTGAAAATGAACGTGTTCATGCCTTCGGTTCAGCTATGAAAACAAATGATCTGCAAAAAATGGGGGAATTGTTAAATGACAGTCACAGAAGTTTACGAGATGATTTTAACGTTTCCAGCAGAGAATTGGATATCATTGTAATATTATCACGGGAACAAAAAGGGTGTTACGGGGCCAGGATGACCGGAGCTGGCTTCGGCGGATGTGCCCTGGCTTTGATCGATGAGGGTATTTTGGAGTCTTTTACAAATCAAGTGCACGAGCGATACGCTGATATCACTGGGATCCACCCTAATATCTTTAAAGTTGAAAGTGTAAATGGGGTTCATACATTCTTTTATGATGGATGTTAGTCTTTTTCGCGACTTAGATGGCGCAACGACGTATAATTAATAGAGTAAAGGAGTATATATGAGTAATTCAAGTAATAAATTACGTCGGTCGCGAAATAATCGTGTAATTGCCGGGGTTTGTGGTGGATTGGGTGAATTTTTCGGTATCAGCGCCTTCTGGTTTCGATTATTATTCCTGATACTTCTCCTCCCAGGTGGTTTACCAGGTTTGGTTCCGTATTTCATTTTGTGGATCATCGTTCCGAAAGAACGACGTTAAGAAATAAATTCAAAGAAANGGGATAAAAAGAATGCGGTGAAAATGCCGCATTTTTTTAAATCTCTGGTTTTTTCCGATGCGTCAGTCAACGGCAAAGAAGATCATTCTGAAGCTTATATAGAACAAATACAGGGCAATCAGATAATATGCACCCCATTTTCCTAATTTGCCTTTGGTAAACCACAGAATCATCCACAAAATTGCCCCGGTCACTGTTTCCCAGGGTAAATCCCAGAAAACCAATGGTCCTGGCACCCAATAACGGCTGATAATCGCGCCACCGCCAATAGCTACCAATGGATTGGTGATATTGCTTCCCACCAGTGTTCCCAGTGAAATACCGCTGTCACCATGACGAACGCCTGAGAGTGCTGTTATCAACTCAGGCAGGGCGGATGCAACACCCAGCGTAACAACACCAATCAGGGAACCGCCAATGCCTGTTCGAGCAACCACAACCTCTGTCGCCTGCAAGGCAATCATTGCACTGCCAACTGTAAGTAATAATGCAAAAATCGAAATGAAGCCATCACGCAAGGCTTCTTTGCCATTTTGTGGGACACCTTCTGGAATTTCGCCCTCCTCCCCAAAGCCATGATCCTCTTCCTTATAATGTTTACGTTCATCAAAGTACAGATAATACATGTAAGCAATGAAAGATGCAAATAATATGATCCCATCCACCCGAGAATAAATCCCGTCAACGCCTAATATTATGCACATGATCGTTGTTGCAATCATTGGGATCATGCTTTTCCAAAGAAAATACCTTCTAAATCGTAATCCGCCAGCCAATAAAACAACAATAGCCATGATTAATGTTTGCTGGACAACATCTGAACCAATATTTGCACCTAAAACAACCGCAGAACTCACTTCAAAATCAAGAGCACCGCTTAGAATACCAAAGGATGCCGTATAGTGGGCTGCAATCTCAGGAATACTGGTCGCTATCGAAACAACTGTTACGCCCATGAATGTCGTTGACAACCTGAAAAAACCTGCTAGACCGGTCAATTTTTTAACGGCGATATTTGATGAGATAACCAGAACTGTAATGGAAAATACCCCCGATAAAGACAGCAGCCAAAAATTTTGTGATAAGAAATTGAGCATCTTCACTTGCCTCACTTACGATAATTAATTTTTCCCATAAAAAACAGGGTCACAGAACTGTGACCCTGATCAATTTTGTTGTTTTAAATTTCAAGGGATGTTCTGCGCGTTTACATAACCCTGAAACTTACCTTCAGGGTCATCTTGTATTGGCTCCTGGAATTCTTGAAATTTGTCTAGTATCATTCTTATTATAACGGATCGTCTAAAATTCTCACTGATTATAATACTCGTGGAAAGGCAAGTCAATAAATATTTCAATAACAATATATTAACGATTCATACAAAAAATTCAAAAATATTATAGGAAATTCTGCGCAGATGTAATTTTTTATCATCAAGAAGTGCAATGGACGATAAGTTATCATACCTTATTTATATTAAGCTTTTTGGAATTTGTTGGGAATTAGTGAGCAAGAGGTAACATTAATTAAACAAAAATTTTAACTGAACAAAGGAATTTTATGTCACTTACTGTACATTTTTACCAGATTCACTTTGTAAATTACGACGAAACATTCAAGTCACTATTAGACCAGGATATCCACTATACAGAAGGTAAAGAAATCCCCGAGGATCCACATTTTCAGATTCTTGTTCATCCCACACCTGGAAAAGAATGGCTTGAAGCAAGTCCCAACTTGCAAGCTGTGGTTGTTCCCTGGGCGGGAATCCCCGAAAAAACACGAGAAGTTCTTATGGANTATAAAGGAATCACGCTTCATAACCTGCATCATAATAATTTCAACACAGCAGAAATGGGATTAACACTACTACTTGCAGCTGCCAACTTTCAAGTCACTTTTAGACCAGGATATCCACTATACAGAAGGTAAAGAAATCCCCGAGGATCCACATTTTCAGATCCTTGTTCATCCCACACCCGGAAAAGAATGGCTTGAAGCAAGTCCCAACTTGCAAGCTGTGGTTGTTCCCTGGGCGGGAATCCCCGAAAAAACACGAGAAGTTCTTATGGAGTATAAAGAAATCACGCTTCATAACCTGCACCATAATAATTTCAACACAGCAGAAATGGGATTAACACTACTACTTGCAGCTGCCAAGAATCTTATACCACTGGATCAAAAACTGAGGAATAATGATTGGACTCCAAGATATCAAGAACCTCATGCTATCATGCTGAGAGGACGCACAGCATTAATACTTGGTTTTGGCGAGATTGGTCAGGCTTTGGCTGCTTACTGTCTTGGACTAGGTATGAAAGTCATGGCAACCAAAAAACATCCAGAAGATTATTCTGGAGAAATGGACATTGAGATTTTTTCCAGTAACAAACTCCATGACCTGCTGCCAAAGGCTGAAGTTTTATTAATTTCCCTTCCCTTAACGAATGAGACCAATGATTTGATCGGTGAAGAGGAAATTGCACAAATGCCAAAAGGAAGCATCATTATCAACATCGGTCGTGGACCGATCATTAATCAATTTGCGCTGTACGGTGCTTTAAAATCAGGTCATCTACACAGCGCCGGCAGTGACGTTTGGTACACCTACCCTTCTTCAAAAGAAGCAAGAAATAACACATCACCTGCAGATGTTCCCTTTGGAGAACTTGATAATTTTGTTATGAGCCCCCATCGAGGCGGAATGGTTAAAGAGGTTGAGGTACAGCGTGCCCGGGCATTAGCTGATCTACTCAATGCAGCAAATAGAGGAGAACCGATCCCCAACCCGGTTGATATCAAAGCAGGATATTGAGATCATTATCTGAATTTAATTTGTTATTACAGATTAGATGTATCCTGATAATAAGAAAAAAAGTAGGAAAACGATGGGAAATAATCAATATCAAACACCGATGGAACCCTGGCCTGGACTAGGAGCCTATTCAAAAAAACATACGCTGGAAGCGAAGGATCTCAGCATTTTTTATTTTGAAGCCGGTCAGGATAACACAAACCAAATGGTATTAATTCATGGTTTGGGAGACGAGGCAGATACCTGGCGTCACATCTTTGAACCATTGGCAGGGCAATTCCATGTTTATGCACTCGATTTACCGGGGTTTGGCCGCTCATCTAAACCAGACCAGGACTATACCCCTCCGTTCTTCATCTCCACCATTAATGAATTTCTCGGTGAATTATCAATTAGAAAACCAATTCTGTTGGGGAGTTCGTTGGGTGCGATCCTATCTCAAGGTTTTGCGCTGCAGCATCCGGAGAAGGTTTCAGGTTTAATTCTGTTTGACGGTTCGTTAATCCAAAAAGAACCCTCTCTGGATATAAGCCTGAGAATGATGCAAATACCTTTATTAGGTGAATGGTTGTATACCAGGTTGCGGAAAGATCCCGATGCTGCCTATGATTCATTGAGAAATGTTTATCATGACCTCGAATTAATGCCCAAAGAAGATCGTGATTTTCTCTTTCGCCGTGTTAATAAACGTGTTTGGAGTGAAGGACAGAAACATGCCTATTTTTCAACACTTCGAAACCTGACGGATTGGGTGAAACAATCTCAAAAAGGATTGGCAGAACAGCTGGATGAATTAGATATTCCAACTTTGGTGATTCGGGGTGAATTTGATCCATTGTTTCCTGAGGAAAATGCGGATGCAATTGTTCAGGTACAATCCAAGGCGAAAAAAGTCGTCATTAAAGGTGCTGGCCACCTTCCCCAACAGGAATCCCCACAAGCTGTTCTGGACCAGGTTTTGGAATGGCTGGCCGATTTTGTTAATAAGGACTAAAAAAGCGGCGAAATCGCCGCTTTTTGATCACCTGTCGTAGATTATCCAGATTATGCTTGTTTGTTGAGATAACGCTCGTAACCCATCTGTTCGATCTGGTCCAGTTGTTCCTCAATCCAATCGATGTGGCCTTCCTCATCTGTCAAAATTGATTCAACCAGAACTTTGCTTCCATTATCGCCAAGATTTGCTGCTAAAGCCACTGCGTCATTATACATTTTAATAGCATCTTGCTCAGCTGCATGATCATTTTGCAGTTGCTTCAGGACAGTAGATCCTATGGTGATTTTGTTCAATTCAGAAACAACCGGCATACCTTCAAGGAACAAAATACGTCCCATGAGCATTTCTGCATGTTTCATTTCTTGGATTGATCGTCCCTCTATAATTTCATGAAGTTTGTCGTATCCCCAATCTTCACACATCTCGGCATGGAGAAAATACTGATTAATTGCAGTCAGCTCCTCTGCCAATAGTTCGTTCAATTTATCGATTACTTCTTGCTGTCCTTTCATAGGTTTTTCCTCCTCAAAATTAATTATTTTCAAAAATCAAATCAACTCTCTTTTATTATTCTACCTTGAATAGTTTGTATTTTCAAAAAACAGACCCTAATCTGATTCAAAATTCAAAGCTTCCTGCAATAGTTCTTGAATGGCTTGAATATTGGGAATAAGGACGGCAGCACCATCTTGAGTTTGCCAGCTTGTGACCTGGTCAGGTCCAATTGTAAATCGACGAATATCTTGTGAGGTATCGAAATCCAAGCCAAGTTGGGTCATAGACAGAATTTGATCGGTACTGATATTACTTTCCACCTCTGAATCATAAATTTGAACTAATTGTGGCACATTGAGCATGCCTGCGGGAGAAATTGTCTTCTTGATCACGGCCTGGACAACTTCTTGGGTGCGCCGCATCCTGTCAAAATCACTCGAGTTATAACGTGCCCTGACATACCAAAGCGCCCACTGGCTGTCAAGATCAACCGTTCCTGGGCCAACCTCACACCATCGATCTGGATCCAGAGAGGTTTCGCAAGCATCAGCTGTGTATGAATCGGTTTCAATTGTGATCCCCCCCAAAACATCAATCACTCTCAAAAAACCTTCCATATCAATCATTGCATATTGTGTTGGGTAAACGCCAAAATTTGCCTGCAGGGTGTTTGCCAAAAGCTGAAAACCACCCAATTGCATGATAGTATTTATTCGTTGTTCCCCATATCCGGGGATCGCTACCCATAAGTCTCTTGGGAAAGAAACCAGACTAATTTTTCCCGAATTTTGATCCAGTGCAACCAGTAAAATGATATCAGTGCGGTAACCTGCATCAGGTCTGAAGTCAGATCCTAAAACCATATATAATTTTACTGATGAACCTGTTTCAAAGTCGACAACACCAGGGTTTGGTGTTGGCTCTGGGCTTATCGTCACAGAATCAGTTTTTTGGCTGTCGATTAATTGGAAAAACGGCAGTTGTGATCTAAAAACGGTCCCACCCAAATAAATCATGCCAACAGCCACAATGAATATAACCAATAGAAAACCGATCAAGATTAGTTGTTTGATTAACCTATTTTTATTTTTCCTCATAGAAATCCTCCAAAGCACCATCAATTTTTGGCAGCTTTACAATTCGTAGTTATACCCCACTATTGAAAGTTAACTATTAAAAAGACAAAATTATTTTGAATTATCCTTAATAAAAATCAAATAAATTTATAATACTGATAAAAGGTCGTTAAGCTATACGAAAATCATGAAATACGCCTCGTTCTTTAAATCATCAACCAAACATGGCCAGGACAATATCGTTCACATTTGTGCCTGTCGAACCAATTTTGAACAATGCCCCCTTTTGGTCTAAAAATTCATAAGAATTATTGTTTTCGATAAAGTTCTTCAAATTTAACCGATCTTCTTCATTGGCTCCTTCGAAAATTAAACCATCAATTGCTGCCCCGGCAGCATCAGTGGGACCATCTTCGCCGTCAGTTGCCAGGGAAATAAATAAAAAATTATGAATACCTGCAATATGTTCAACCATTCGCAGAGCAAGATCCTGGTTCCGTCCCCCTGAACCACTCCCCGTCACCTCTACCGTTGTTTCTCCCCCAAATAGTAAACAAGCCGGCTTTTTAAGAGGTAAACCATGCACAATTTCAGAGTTGATTATTCCCTTAATGAATGATGCAACTTCTTGAGTATCACCTGTCAAATGTGTTGATAGGATAAGGCTTCGATAGCCCAATGATTTTGCTCGATTTAATCCAGCTTCTAATGATTGATGATTTGATCCAATTAAATTATTTTTCACAATGATATCTTTGGCTAAATCTTGTTTAAGGGTTTCAGGAATTTCACCTTTGGCACCTTTTTCTAAATGATTAATTATTGAGTGAGGAAGTTTGTCTCCTATTTGATACCTTTCAACCACATAAAGGGCATCTCTATAAGAAGTTGGATCTGTAACTGTGGGTCCCGAAGCAATCATATCCAATCTGTCTCCAACCACATCGGAGAGGATCAGTGTATGGATTTGTGCTGGTTTGAGTTTTAACGCCAACCTTCCACCTTTTACTTCGTCCAGATGTTTGCGCATTGTATTGATTTCTTTTATATCAGCGCCGCTTCTAAGTAATATTTCAGTCATATCTTGAAAATCATCCAAAGTCACCCCTGGGAGAGGTGAGGTAAATAATGCGGATCCACCGCCAGAAATCAGGACGATCACAATATCCCTGGAAGACATTTTTGGAAGACTGTCAATTAACGATCTTGTAGATTTGATAGATCCTTCAGTGGGTACAGGATGGCCCCCAATCATCACCTTTAATTTATCACCATAGCCATTGAACCTTTCATATGAAGGGTTTTTTGTTATCACAGCTGCATGATCAATGGAATCACCAAGAATATCTATTACGGCCATTCCCATTGGTACTGCAGCCTTACCCAAGCCGATGACAAAAATCCGGTCAAAATCCTTTTTAGATATACCATTACTCCCAATAACTATTGTATGATCACGAATTTTTAAAAATCTCCCTACGCAGCTGTAAGGATCAACAGCTTTTATCGCCGATGTCATGATTTCACATGCATCCTGGCCTAGTCTCCCCTGCCGTTCAATAATCTTATTTCTGAACAATCCCGGTGAAAATTCTTTGGTGTTATTTTTCATAACGATTATCCTCAACAATTCATCGGACAATTGTCACAATCGATTTTATTAAAATGAATTATAAGGTACAATAGCCGATGGCGTGAGTGTAATTATTGACACACGAATTATGATAAATTCGAATAGAAAATTCTGAGGAGGAACTTGTGGATGAAGTAATAACCGGCCTGCTTAGGCCAAAGGGGATAGCCATCATTGGTGCTTCAACAACACCAGGAAAAATTGGTCATACCGTTGTTAAAAATCTCATTGAGAGTGGATATAAAGAAGGAATTTATCCTGTAAATCCCTCAGCCGATGAGATTTTGGGTTTAAAAGTTTATAAATCAGTGACCGATATTCCGGGCAGAGTTGATGCAGCAGCCATCACTGTCCCTGCAAAATATGTTTTGGATGTTGTAAGAGAATGCGGTGAAAAAGGTGTCAAGGGTTTGATCGTCATAGCATCCGGCTTCAGCGAGGTAGGTGAAACTGAGCTAGAAGAAGAGCTGGTAAAAACTGCTCATGGGTATGGTATGCGAGTATTAGGTCCAAATGTTGTTGGCACATTGTCTAACTCCGATGATATGAATGCCTCCTTTGCACCCTTCCTGCCCCTGGATGGCTCGGCATCCCTCGTTTCACAAAGTGGTGCCCTCCTCATAGCCATCGATGCCATCACTTATACGCGCAGAATTGGGTTTGACAAATTAGTTTCCATCGGGAATATGTCTGATGTCAATTTTGGCGACACTGTAGCATGGCTCAACGAAGATGAAAACACAAATTGTATTACCCTCTACATTGAAGGTCTAAAAGACGGCAGTCGATTTATCAAAGAATGTTCACAAGCAAAAAAACCGATTGTAGTGTTGAAGGCTGGCGTTTCTGAACATGGTGCCGCTGCTGCCGCTTCCCATACCGGATCATTAGCTGGTGCTCAGAAGATCTACGGCGCAGCATTCCAACAAGCTGGCGTAATTGAAGCGACTGATCTCACAGACCTCTTTGACAGCACTTTGGTATTATCTCTGCAGCCGCCTATGCGCGGTGACAATCTCCTCGTTCTGACAAATGGCGGTGGTGTCGGAGTGTTGGCGACTGATTCTGCAGAAAAAGCTGGAATCCCAATGAAATTTGCACCAAAGCAAGTCCAGGAGGAGCTTAAGAAACACATGCCCTCATTTGGTTCAGCTAAAAATCCGGTTGATTTGACAGGCATGGCTGGCAATGATTGGTATCACGATACAACAAAATTTTCATTTGCCCATGATTGGGTTGATGGTCTCGTCGTTCTTTACTGCGAAACTGCCATAACAAACCCGATGGAAATTGCAAAATCAATCCAAAAAGCAATTTCTTCAACAGGAATTACCAACAAGCCAGTCACGGTTTCATTTGTCGGAGGTGAGCGTTCTGATGAGGCAATGCAGTGGCTGGTTGAAAACGGGATCCCTGCTTATAATGCACCCGATCTTGCCGTTAAAGCTATGGGTAAATTACGTCAATACGCCAGATTGCAGGACATGAAAGCAGAACCCGTTGAAGAATTTCATCAGGCTGATAAAGAGACTGCGCGGAATATTATTGCTGATGTAAGAGCAGATGGGCGCACTTCTTTGACTGAAATCGAATCCAAGAAGATCTTCAGTGCTTATGGGCTGCCTGTGGTTTCAACTCAACTTGCCACAAGCGAAGATGAAGCCGTCAAAATGGCTGAAGAGATTGGGTATCCAGTCGTTCTCAAAATTGTATCACCGGATATCCTTCACAAATCTGATGCAGGTGGCGTTAAAGTTGACATCAAAAACGAAATTGGCGTCAGAGATGCTTATCAAACAATCCTTAAGAATGCCAATAATTACAAAGCAGATGCCAATATCCATGGGATTGTGATCCAGGAGATGGCACCCTGGGCGACAGAAACGATTGTGGGTTCTGTCAATGATCCAACCTTTGGCGCAACCCTTATGTTCGGTTTGGGCGGTATTTTTGTAGAGGTGTTGAAGGATGTCACATTCCGCGTGGCTCCGATTTCAAATAAAGAGGCGAAAAACATGCTCAATGAGATCAAGAGCGCCCCGATTTTGGATGGAACACGAGGGGAAGCACCTCGGGATAAAGAAGCGCTGGCAAATATATTGACCAATTACGCCTTTATGATTACAGACCTGGCAGATGAAATCTCTGAATCAGACGCGAATCCCGTCCTGGTATATGAACAGGGGCAGGGTGTGAAAGTTGTTGATGCTCGCATAATATTGAAAGAAAAATAGACGGGGACATTTTATAAACTGAGCCGCTGGCGGTAAAACATCAGCGGCTTTTTTTGTTTAAACAAAATGACAATGAATATCTTGAAATGTTATTTTTCATTAACTGCGAGTTAATACTTTTAACTATGAAAAACCTCGACGATACTGTAGAATTAATAAAAAAGAGGAAATGAAAAGGAAACTCAAATGAAAAATTTTATTATTGACATGGATGGCGTTCTGGTCAAGGAAAATGTAATCATTCCCGGCGCTGATAAATTTATTGCAAAACTAATTCAAGAGAAAAGAAAATTTTTACTTTTAACAAACAATCCGGTTTACACACCCAGGGATCTCGCCCATCGTCTTCAAGAAGGTGGGATAGACATTAAAGAAGACCAAATTTTTACATCAGCACTGGCTACAGCATCCTTTTTACATAATCAACGACCTGATGGAAAGGCTTTTGTTCTTGGTGAGAGTGGTTTAACAGAAGCTATTCATAACATTGGATATATCATCACAGATATCAATCCTGATTATGTTGTCCTCGGCGAAACTCTTGCCTATAATTTCCAGATGATTAAGAAAGCTATTCGTTTGCTTCACGACGGCGACGCTCGGTTTATTGCAACCAATCCGGATCCATCGGGACCTAGCAAAGGCGGACTTGTCCCTGCAGCTGGTGCAATGGCTGCATTAATTGAAAAAGCCAGCGGTGTTTCACCCTTTTTTATTGGCAAGCCCAATGCTCTGATGATGCGAACGGCATTAAATTATTTAGATGTGCACTCTGAAAACACCATCATGATTGGTGATCGGATGGATACAGATATTGTTGCCGGGGTCACCAGCGGTATGGAAACCATCCTTGTGCTCAGTGGTGTAACAAAAGAAGAGGATATTGATAAATATCCCTACCTGCCGACCCACATAAAGAAATCCGTGGCACAAATTAATCCCAAAGACTTTGATTAATTGACCTTGAATGATTTATTGGTATAATTCTCGTATATGACAAATAAGACCTTTTCACGCAGGAATTTCTTGAAATTATCTGCGCTCAGTTTTAGTTCTCTCGCATTCAAACCTTTTCTTGAAGAAAAAAGGTCGCGCCCATTAACAAAGTTGGTACGTGTTGCTGGTGTGGGAAATATTGAATCAGTAAGTATACATAAATCTCCAAATGAAGAAAGTCTTATCCTGTATCAGCGTTATAAGGACGATCTGATAAATGTGTATTATGAAGTCGAATCGGAGTTTGGACCGGAATTCAACCCCATTTGGTACAGGGTTTGGGGGGGGTATGTTCACAGGAAATGGCTTGTGGAGGTTGATAATATACTCAACCCGCTAACAGACACCATTCACGAAGATGGCCAATTAGGCGAAATCACTGTGCCCTACACCCGTGCTTATCGCTATTCCTCCTTTTATGGTTGGGAACCAGTTTACCGCCTTTATTATCAATCAAACCATTGGATAAGAGACATCATCGAAGGTCCTGATGGCAATCCATGGTACGAATTGGAAGATGAATTATTGCACGTCCGATTTTCAGTCCCAGCAGAATACATTCGGATTGTCCCAGATTCAGAGTTTGAACCGATCTCTCCAGATGTCCCACCTGAGGAAAAAAGAATTGATATCTCAATCTTTGAACAGGAATTGACCGCCTATGAAGGTGATCAAATCGTTTATCAAACATTAATTTCCAGTGGTGCTCTCACACCAGTGAAAAGAACCCCTGTTGGCGATTTTCGGGTGGGGGTTAAAATGCCTTCTAAACATATGGGGGACGGCAAAGTGACGACAGACATCATGGCTTATGAGTTGATCGGTGTGCCTTGGAATTGTTTTTTCCAATTAGAGGATGGCATCGCAACCCATGGGACTTACTGGCATAACAACTTTGGGTATCCGATGAGCAGCGGCTGCATCAACATGCGTAATCATGATGCAAATTGGATCTTTCGCTGGACCAATCCGGTCAGTGATCCTCATATCTGGACTCAAAACGGATCAGGTACACGAGTACATGTTGAATGATCATACAAAAGCCATAAACGCCTGATTAGCAACCATAACTCCCCTTTTTGTTAAATGTAATCGGTTTTTTTCGTCATTTTCCCAGGTGATCAGTCCTCGCTGGATCAATCTGGCAATTTCTTCTCTGAAAACTTCTTTCATGGTTTTCCCAAATAGTTGAAAAAACCTATCCTCGGAAACGCCTTCTTTTGTTAATCTCAAGCCGACCATCATAAAATCCTT
>P_1C_Sed_3_UnCtyDRAFT_1000091_pt1 | contig 16297 bp, 12 predicted proteins | sample Pon1CUnioCityCA_FD_10233 | JGI IMG/M metagenome (IMG submission 10233) | reverse complement strand
ATGGAATAACAAAAATCAGGCAGGCCTCCTGGTATTTCAGGTTCTTCAGCCGTTGGTTCAGGTGGCTGCTCAACAGGCGGTTCGGTCGGTTGTTCAACAGGCGGTTCTGTTGGTTGTTCAACAGGTGGTTCGGTGGGCACTTCAGCATCCCCATCATCATCAAACAGCGGGGGCAGGATCAGGAAAGCCCCGCCGATGATCACGCCTACCAGAACGATACCCAGGATGATTGCAGTCCAGTTGGTGCGCTTGGGGGGCTGCTGGACATTGACGGACTGGGAAACCCCTGGTGCAGGGGTGGGTGGGGCTTCTGATACGGCAGGTGCTGCATCAGGGTGATCGACGCCAATTTGTAACGCCCTCCTGAAATCAACCGGGCTTTCGAATCGCTGTTCTGGGTTCTGAGCCATGGCTTTGAGTACGACCTGGTCCACGGCAGGGGGCAGATCCTGGCGCATGGAACTGGGTTTGACCACGATGCCCACAGGCGGGGTGACCCCGGTGAGCAACTCATAAAGCAAGACACCCAAAGCATACACATCGCTGCGCTGGTCAATCACCCCACCCTGGATCTGTTCCGGGCTGAGATAAGGATTTTCTGCATGTCCGGGCGGCTGTGTGATGCCAAAACCAGCTAACAAAGGGCGCAGGTCGGCGTTTAAAAAAATATTGGAAGATTTCAGATTGCCATGAATGTGGCCGTGGGTGTAAATATATGCCAGGCCATCGATGACTTGGGATAGCAATTGGTTTGCGTTATGCAGATCGTAGAACCAGCCCCGGTGATCTCGCACGGTTCCCGACTCTGTCAGGGGGGAAACACGGAAAACGGTGCTTTCTTGCTGGCCAAAGTCAAGGACGGGGAGGATATTGGGATGACCCAGTTTGCTTGCAATCTCAGCAGCATTTAAGAACTGCTGCACAAATAAGCCGTCTTTGACTGCATGCGGCTTGAGCATGGTGAAGTTAACATACCGCTCCTCCCCTGGCTGGAAAGCTTTTATCTGAAGCGTATGCTCATCTTCTGCTAATAATTCAATTAATTGATACTCACCGATTGTTCTTCCGATGTAATCTGTCATATGAACTCCTTTTATTTATTCATTGGGTCAATATGGACATCCACAAAGTGGATTGAAGCTTGGGTAAGGGTTATTCTGCGATAGATCACCTGGTCGGATGTGCCATAACATCCAAGGCGACTGTCACTGCTAATATCAAAATGTCCTCCTGATCAGGGGAAACCTCTACGCCATAGGTATCCCGAATACGGAACCACTTTTTAGAAACCTGGGCAACTTTTTGTCTCCCTTCTCCAATTTGATATTCGTGGTCAAGAATATTACCTTGTACATCCAGATTAGGACCATTCCTGATTTTGACTGTCCAACGGTCTCTAAGGGGTGTAATCAAAGCTTTCTTGATCTCAGCGATCTTTTTACCATTAGAATCTTCAATGGCCATGCTATCTTTCACTCGCAACATGCGTTCCTGGATCTGGCACAATGTTTTTCCCTGCATATCCTTGAATTTTAGCGTGTCGCGCACACGTAACACCTTACCATCTACTTTAAAGATTCTTTGCCCGGCTTGATCCTCAATGTAAAAATCATCACCAAATGTGATTAATTTTTGACGCATTTTGTAATGAGTGGCTGTCCCACCCCGACCAAATGTTTGACGTTCTTCTCTTCGTTTTTCTTGTCTTTTTCTCATTTTTTTATACTCCATATGGTTATTCGATAATAAATTCTTTTGATTTTCTCTTGGTCGGTGAAAGATTAATGATTTAAGCAAACTTCCACACAACCAATTCTTATTTGGTGGAGATATTTTCCAAAGTATTTTGGTGACGAAGATATATCTTTGATGTGAGGATCTGGCATGAAAAAATGATTTCACCAGAGAAAATTTCAGATTCGTTAGTCAAAATTATTGAAATTTTATTATCCTGCTGGTAATGAAAATCACCATATCAATAGATCTCCATAATTACAATACCAAAGTGCACGTCATCTGTCGTCCTTGTATAGATGATTTTTGAATAAGCAGCAGCCGTACGCAATAGATTAACCCAGCAACATATGTTGATGTCCGAGCCACAATTGTTGAGTAAGACTTTAAAAAGTCCCATGAACTATCAATCTGATCGTCCAAAATCTTATTTATCTAACCAGGGTCGTTGGTTGTTTCCCAAGATGTTTAATCTAAGTCAGCAATATTTATATGGAGGTTCAACATCCTAAGGACGACAAGAAGGAATACTTAAGCTATTGTAATAATCAATATGTAGCCTGTAAGGTATGGAATCTGAAAATAATTATGAATTTGGCTTTGGAATCATCCTATGGAAAAAATTTTGCGCGTCCGTTGAATAGCAATATATCCAATTAATTGCTGAGATTAAAAGAAGGCGATTGTTGATTAAGGCAAATGAATCTAACTATGCGGTGTATTTTTATGAATAGAGATTTATCAGTAATTATTAAATCTTTAATTTCTCCAATAACTATATTTTTCAATGGATCTGACCAGATAGAAAACAATAAAAATTCTTTAATCAACCTCATAATTTCTGTTAAAGGAGGCTTATCTGAGTGATAATGCACCATTTATCAGCTTGACTACCGAGATGAATTCAAATTGAAGGTATGGTGTTTGAGAAAAAATAAAAAAACATGTAAAGAATAAGAAAGGATAACTAAGAAATGAATGATCAAAAGAAAAGTAGAAAAATATGGGGTGTGATTGGTTGGAGCGCGCTGGCAATTGTTGCAGTTGTGGGCTTAGTATTAATATTTAGTGCAATTTTTGGCGGTTCAGGGGATGAACCAGAAGGTCCAGAAGCATCCTTACCAACGCCAGCCCCGGGTGTTCCCAGTGCGACCGCATTAGTAGCCGTCAATGTCCGCAGCGGACCAGGAACCCAGTATCCCAGCTATGGTGTCGCTGCAGAGGGGGCTTCAGCCGAGTTAATTGGTGTAAGTGAGAATGGTGGTTGGTGGGTGGTAAAAGTTCCATTGGAAATAGCACCTATTGGGCAGGGATGGGTATCCGGTGAGTATGTCCAGGTTGAAGGCGGAGAAACCGTGCCTATCATTCCAACGCCGCCAGAGCCCCCCATCGGTGAAATCCCAGAACCCCCTGAAGGGACACCTAGGGCTACTGCTCTTGACGCAATCAACGTGCGAAGTGGACCTGGTATCCAGTATCCAGCTTATTTTGTGGCTGCAAAGGGTGCTGTTGGAGAAGTCATTGGCGTTAGTGAAGATCTCGCCTGGTGGGTGATTAAACTGCCGACTGATGTAGTGAGTGAAGGACAGGGTTGGGTATCTGCTGATTGGGTAACCACCAGCGACACACAGGATGTTCCGATTGTCCCAGCCCCTGAAGAACTGCCGCCTGTCGATCCACCAAATCCACCTGAAGGGGCACCGTCCGCGATCTCGCTGGATTATATCAATGTGCGTTCCGGCCCTGGACTTCAATATTCCAGTTATGGGGTTGTTCAACCCGGGGTGTCTGCTGAAATTCTGGGCGTAAGCGAAGATGCCGGCTGGTGGGTAGTCAAGGTTATGGCTGTAGAAGCAGGTCAGGCTTGGGTGTCTGCGGATTACGTTCAAGTTTCAAATGTTGAGGGTGTTCCGGTTATCCCCGCGCCATAAGCTTTTCCTGGCGATTTGGACTTTGTCTTGATCTATTGCAGGTTTCTAATTTAGATGGGGATATCCAATCTTAACTACAATAATGTGAATTTCAAGCCCATTGGGTTTGAAATTCACAAACCCTGAATATTTCAATCTGCTGCATTTAATATGGCAGCCCATCTGCGAGATGCCACAGTATGCCATGTGTTATTCATACAGCTCAATTTTAAGGTGAATTTTTTCGCCAGAAGTAGCCAGTTCTTCCTAAATTCTAATCCGTAATGTGGTGCCCTCCCCAGGTTCTGAAATAACTTGGATTTCTCCCCCGGCGGTTTTGATGCGATCAGTGACATTTCTTAAACCACTGCTTTGAGTTAAATCTATTTTTAATGTGTCAAATCCTATGCCATCGTCTTGGAGAATAACGGTTGACCTTCCATCTGAAAATTCAAAATGCAGCGAAACATGTTTTGCTTTTGCGTGTTTTAGAACATTACTCAGTGCTTCATACACCACCCAGTAAAGTTGGGTTTCAATGTCCGGGGAAAGGTTAGGGTCCCCCGATACTGAGAAATCTGTTTGAATTCCTGCTCGGTTCTCAACCATTTCCAGACGTTTTTTAAGTGCGTCGACCAACCCTAATTCCTCCAGAACCGGCGGTCGCAGCTCGAAGATCAGCAGGCGCAAATTGCTCATCCCGTCCTTAGCGATATTTGTCAGCTGTTCCAGGTTCTTTTCAGCAGTCTGGAGCTTATTGGCTTGTATCGCCGATCGAACCGCTTCAGCATATAAACGCACACTGTACAACGATTGTGTGACGGAGTCATGCAGTTCGCGCCCAAGTCGATCTCGCTCGGTTGCAGTGGCAACTAATTGTGCCTGCGTGAATAATCGATTATTTTCAAAGATGATTGCAATTTGATTGGCAAAGGCTTGCATCAGCTCTCTTATTTCGGGGGTGAAGAAATCCTCCTGGGCAGCGAAACGCGCTCAGCACACCAATCAGTGTGTTTCTACTCTTAATCGGTATGCCGATCCAGGCAACCATTTCGATTGGGACCGATCTAAATAGGGACTCCGTCAGACGAACAAATTCATGTTTTTGCTGTGATGGCATCCTGATATTTGGAAGAATCAAGATTTCTCCATGCCAGAATTGAGGATCAAACCCATCTTTCTGCATGAAGGGCTGCATTAATTTCTTGGTTATTTTTTTGGTAATTTTCTGTTCGAAAGTATCAGTGATCAGCTCATTCTCTTCACAAATTAAAACAGAGGCACCATCGTATTGGACAAGGCCTTTAAGTTCTTCCAAGATGATTCTCAACTGGTCTTTAAGCGTCAGTGAACTTACCACAATCCTAGAAACTTTCATAAGGGACAAAATCTCCCGGGTTCTTTGCTGCATCCGCATATCAAGAAGCTTATGAATTTCGATTTGTTCGCTAATATCGGAGATTACGCCAATTGAGTGTTGAAACTCACCATTTTCATCATAAACTACTGCTGGGGTTATCAGGGAATGCAGTTCGGTGCCATCCTTGCGCAGAAGTGTGACAGTGTAGGATTGTTCAAGACCCATTTTGCGTTTGGCAAATTGAGTTGCGATGATTTTAAAATTAGTCTCGTCAACGAATAGATTGACATGTGATCCAATGATTTCATCCAGATTATATCCCAGCATCTTGCAAAGGCGAGGGTTAACATAGGTCAGGATCAGGTTTCCATCAACGATCACCAGTCCTTCATTCATGGTTTCGATCAGGTGTTGGTACTGGACTTTACTTGCTTCCAGTTCCTTCTCCGCTTCTTTTTGTTGGGTGACATCTATCACAATACCGACCATACGGGTTGCGCATCTGCTGCCAGACTGTTCCTCATAGATGACGTTACCTCTGGTAGAGACCCAGCGCACCTGGCCATCAGGCCGGACGATCCGTTTTTCTTCTTCATAACTCCCGTTGGATGTAGGAGAAGTGACGTTTTCATAGGCTTCCAAAGCCCGTTCCCGATCATCTGCATGAATGAGGTTGAAGCCAAGTTCTAAAGAAGCAGGGTCATTGGGTTTAACACCAAATATTTCCCTTGAGCGTGAGTCCCAAAACACTTCTCCGGTCACAAGGTTGTTCATCCAGGTACCTATGCGAGAGCCTTCCAAAATTTTATGACGAATTTCCTCGCTCTGACGCAACTGCTCTTCTTGATTCAATTTTTCTTGGATACTCCGAAACGCAACGACTGTTCCATTGAATTCTCCGGAGTCATCCACCATAGGATTTGACCAAACTTCCACCGGAATGATCATTTTTCCGATTTTGATTTCAATATGGTCCATATATTCGGGTGTGCCTTGCTGAATTGCTTGCAAGACCGGTATTTGCTCAATAGGATGATGTCCTTCAAAAGTTAAGTTTTTGGACATAGCTGAATTTATGGCCATATCCTTTTCGTTGTGTGTGATTTGACTGGCATTTTCTTCATTGCTGGGTTGATTCAGGATCATTTGAGATTGTTGGTTGATATACTGGAGTTGAGCTTCATCATCATAGACCAAGACACCAACCGGTAAGGAATCCAAATACTGCGCGAGGCGTTCTTCATTTTTAATGATCTGGTTTTTGGAGGCCTCGGTTTCGATCTTTAAAGTATTCATACGATCGGCAAGTGCCAGTGACCAGGATGCAACCATCCAGATCAAACCAACCCGTAAAAGGTCTTCGGTAAAAAAGTTGCTGGGGATTAAGCCGAACCTTGCTGAACTGCCCAGTAAAGCCCCAATCACGAAAATGAATACGGACCCGAGTAATAATAGAGCCGTTCGATATCCATGCCAAGCTAAATATAAAGCAAAGACGAGGATTGCTGGAAAAACAATTAAGACAATGATGAGCTGAACTGTAATAATCAAATGATATTGAATAAAAATTGATACCAACGATGTCAAGAGACTAAAAAAGGCTGCGAATATCGCTATTTTATGGATTTTCGGATGATTATTTTTTAATTCCAGGTATGAATCAACGAACTTAATTAATGTCATGATAAAGAAGCCCAATACTATTGGGAGTATAATTGGGGACAATCCGGGGGGTGTTTCTGGAAAAATACGAAAGATTGTTGCGTGATAAAAAAGAAAAAACACGATAGCCGACAGACTGAATAGCACCAGATATAGATAAACCTTTTCTTTGATCAGCGCATAAAGAATTAAATTGTAGATCACCATAATCATCAATGTGCTATAAAATGTACCAGTGACCAGTTCGTCCACCATTACAACTCTGGCAAAAGCCTCGGGTGACATTAAGATCAAAGGTAGTGTCATTGTGGCTTCGTTCTGGAAGCGAATATAGAATGTCTGCTCTATTCCCGGGGGAATTTCAAGATCAAAACTGAGTTTATCAAATGAGACATTTGGACTTTGCTGACCTCTCAGAACCCCGCTCTCGATAACGGAATACGTTTCATTGTTTGAGTCTGGCACATAGAGGTCCATATAATGCATGTTTCTAAAGCCCAATACCAGGACCCAATCACCGCCGGATCCGGTCTGATTTTGCACTCGAAACCTGACCCAGTAGGGTACAGTTTGATAGCCGAAGTTGGGCGTCGCAACCTGGCTGGTGAAAAATTGTGATTGGTATGCCGTGCTGGTTACATCATCGATGGTCAGTTCGCCGCTTGAATCCCTGAGGATTTCCAGGTAGGTGCCCAGAAAATATTTTTCCTGGTCCTTTTTAAGAAACAGGACGTCGGCTGTTTGTTCCTCTTCCTGGAAAGGGAGGGCTTGCGGGAACAGGATTAATAACATTAAACTCAAAAAGCTTAGTCTTAGAACACCTTTCACAAACAATTCTCCCAACCCCTGTCCAAGACTCGAGGTTTTTCATATCATTGTAACGAGATGACGGATACAGGCAGGTTCACATCCATTATATATGGGGATGATTAATTTATCAATGGGAAAAAAATAAGTAAGAAAAAGAAAAATTAGTCGTAAATCAAATTATTAGTGGGGAATTTGCAATAATTTAAGGACTGGAAATCAACATTTCATGGGTAAGGTTTTCCAACACTCACAAATCCATTTGATAATACTGATAATTATTTCCTGTTTGGGATCTTAGATTTGGTATATTGAAAAAAGTGGAAACCAATAAATTTTTATTCTTGGTTTTTCTGCATCCATAGGTTGCAAAATCGCAATCGCTGATCTGAAAGTTTCATTTTTTAGGTAAGGATATAAGCTCATTTCCTATGAATTATTAGGTTACCCCAAGCAGAATAGCCTCATGCGGCATCAAACCACACAAGAGTAAATATTTATTATTTAGCTCGAAGGTAGTTTCCATAATCTGTCGATGGAATTTTCCAGCTTGCTAAGATTGATCCAAGCCCTGTTTCATTTTGGGGCTGTGCCGCCGACCCAATTCGCCAGCCAGGGGCATCAGGACGAGTAATCCCACAATCGAAACTACCATCAGGTAGGTGACAACATCAATGCCGAAGTTTTGGCTTGCGACCACCAGGGCAGCGGAGATGTTGCGTTGGGCAGTCCCCAAACCCAACACACTCTTCGTTTGAATATCCTTGCCCCCTAAGAAGTAACCCAACGCCAGTGCTGCAAGGAGAAATATGACAGCAGCCAGGATCCCAAAAGAACCAACCAGGCTGATCATCTGCCTGAAATTGAGCACCAATCCTAAAACTGCCAGCAGGAGCAAGGCTGTGCTGGATGCCTGGCTGAAGACTGGTTGCAGTTTGTCGGCGATTTCTTCATACCGTGCGTTGATTAACAGCCCAAGGGCCAACGGAAGCAGCATCAACAGGATTAAGGATTGGGCGATATCCCAGGGGTTAACTTCAACGCCACCAAGCAGCAGAGGCAGAACGATGGGCAAATAAACAATGGTGACCATCATCAGCAGCACCATCAGCCCCACTGAGAAGGCGGTACTGCCCTTGGCTGCTTCAGCTAGTTTTGGCAGGAATGGCGCGCCTGCAGCTGTGGAGAGTAGAATTAATCCAATCCGCAGGGGTTCATCCAGGGGGAACAGCAGCGTGATGCCATAGGCTACCAGGGGAACCAGAATGAAGTTGACAACCAGTGCAATAATCACCTGCCTGGTATTCTTCAGTGAAGATGTAATTTCTTTCAGCTTAAGGCTCAAACCCATGCTGGCCATGCTGCCAAGCACGAATACAAGCATTGATAAGTTAGCAAGGGTTTCAATTACTTCATTCATATTTTCTCCTTTTAATGTCTAATATTAAAATAAAAAACTCATCTGAATAAGAAAACCAGTGAAAACAATGTTTCAAGTCAGAAATAGAAGTCTCATATCATAATGCTTTTTGAGGTCCCCCTTTTTGACGTGTTAAAAACTACTTGGTCGTATTGCCAAAGCCGTTCGAAAAAATGCCTGGCTTCAGCATGATCTTGGATTGCAGATCTGGGATCTACAATCTGTAAAATTTCTTTGATGGATTTTTCCCCATCGATGGCATCGAACCATTGTTTTTCCCTCTTGTTAATTGGCAGGTAAAGGTCGGTATAGGTATGAGCCTGATTGATTAATACGGCAGCAGCTCCAACTGGCAAACGTTCCTGTACAGAAATCGTCGCTGGTAAGCTGATTGGGATGTAATCTTGCCAGCCATTTCGATCAAAACATATCGGGGATGTTCTATCTGTCTGTTCTTTATTATATGCAATCAGGCTGTGGCGAACCATAGTGCCTCTGAATAATTCCACAACAGCGTATTGTTGATCGGGTGGAAGGTGAATGACCCGGTGGGCAAAAGGACTTTTCGAAATCAGACTGCACTGGGGTAGATAAGGCGCTTGCCGCAGCCAGCGCCCAAATGTCAGTCCGCATCCTTTAATAAGCTCAAATACTTGGGGCACTGAATAAGCGCGATCCTGAGGGTGCAGCAAAGCATCTGCCAGGCCGGCTTCACTTTGGAAATCAAGCGAATCATGCAGCCTTTGCTGAAGCGGGTGATCCTCCGGCAGAAGACCAAGAGTTCGTGCCAGGTTATGTATCTCATTCGAGTTTGATTCGACCCCAATCCGGCGGCAAAAATCCTGAAGCATGTAGATCCCGGTTCTACCATAGGGAGCGTAAACCATGAGGTGGATAGCTCCACCAGGTTTCAGAACGCTTTGTAATGCGTTAAGGCCAATTACTGGATCAGGGAGATGGTGCAGAACTCCGGTGCAGATTATTTTGTCAAACCTCTCATCAAGCTCTTCCACCCGCTCGATCGGAAGAACCTTTAGTTCGAGATTCTTGAGATCATACTTATTTTTCAAAATGAGCGTGTGCTCGATACTGGTTTCGCTGTTATCAATTCCGATAACCTGTGCAATGGGCTGACGCAGCGCATATTTGGCCGCCTGGGATGTACCACATCCAGCGATCAGAACTGACCCCCCATCCCGGAAAGGTTGATTAGGCCAAAACAAATGGAAATCAGCCAGTCGGCGATTTTGATCCTGCCAGCGCTTACGGTATTTTTCAAGGTCTTTAATTGGCGGGGGATAAGGATGGTGATTATAAAAATCACTAACCTTTTTAGCTTTGGTTTTATGCCATGCTTGCATCTTTTCCAGCGCGTCTGTCATTTCGGGTGATCTTTGTGATCATTTACTGGCTGAAAAATTTATGAGTTGTTATCATGGTCCTCCAGCTTTTTTGAGGTGGGTTCGGTTTTTCCAAGCCTGTGGTAGAGCCATTGGAAGAGTTCACGGCTGAGGATGAGTGCAATGACTAGAAGGATGACATCCAGGAATTTTCCTAATTTTACATGTTCGCCAAAAACGATATTAATTATTTCAAGAATTACAAATTTGCTTCCGAACAGGATTAGCCAGCCGAATAGAATCCGCAAAAATTTATAGGATTTGAAAAAATGTGATACTTTGTGTTCAATTTTAAGGATGATTTCAAGCAGGATCTTCAGCATGATGGCAGTAAAAATTGAGATCGTGAAGGAATCAATCACTACCACCGGGCTATACTCCACAAATAAGTTTAATACAATAACGTAGATGAGGACATCTTTTGTCCAGGAAAAGAAAATCATTTGCAGACGGGTGGGGTGGGCTAATGCTGGACTTTTCTTATCTGATGACATTTTGATCTCCGTGGAACATACTAACTGATTGTTTATTACTGGCCGGCAGTGCCAACTTCATAATTCGGCACTGCCAGCCTGTGTATACTTGATTTATGAGCGGGTATTTTCCTCGATATCAATGAGGACCTCAATACCTTCGGCTACTGCCAGCTGTAATACAGCTACAACCATACCAGCCAGGCCGTAAATAAATACGGCAACGACTGATCCCCAGACAGCGCCAAGGAGGCCGCCGAGGAAGCCGAAGAAGCCGCCGCCGATATAGTTTCCAGTGAGGAAGGCAGCAATGATGCCAAAAATGATGAAGACCACCGTGAAGACAATGGTGATCCAGGCCAGGATCCTATAAAATGCGGCAATAGTTTGAAGTGCGGGATATTTTGGTTCGTTCATGATTGTTCTCCTTAAAATGAATGAAAAATTGTTTTTATATTTTTTTTAAAGTATAACCAGAATTTAATTTTGAGGTTGATCGATGATTTATTAAATGTCTTATCGGTCCATCCTTTTCTGAGATGCCGCTTATCAAGTTCATCTGATAAGCGGCTTTGTAAAAAAAACATTAACCTGCAGGTGTATTGGCCTCTTCCAACTGGCGCATGACTTCATCGAGATTGAAGGACCCGGGTTTCGCGCGGCGGGAACTTGATGAAATCCTCAATCTGCTGGGCGACCAGGGCCTGCATCCCATAAACGAGGTAGACATGCGAGATCATCCAGTCATAATAGGTGTTGGAATTTTCATCAGCCCGTTCAAAGGGATCGCGTCTCAGGTTGAAGAACTTAGGCACGCGCAGCGGCACAAAAGGTTCCATCCAACATTGCAATTTCTTGGCCCTTTGTTCCTTCAATACAACTTTCCAATCCTTATGCCGGATGGCCAGAATGTCACCATCGTCTGAAATATAGAAAAATGTCTGACGCGGACTCTCATCAACCTCACCCGAAAAATAGGGCAGCATGTTGAAACCGTCAAGGTGGACTTTGAATGTCTTGCCATCAACTTCGTGGCCTTCCAGCAGTTTCTCTTTAATATCTGGTTCGCCTGCGGCAGCCAGGAGTGTGGGCAGAAAGTCTTGCAAGCCGACAATCCCGTTCAGCACCGACCCTGCCGGAATCTTGCCGGGCCAGCGCACGAAGGCTGGCACGCGCCAGCCGCCTTCCCAGTTGGTGTTCTTCTCACTGCGGAAGGGGGTAATGCCGGCGTCCGGCCAGGTGTTGTAGTGCACACCGTTGTCGGTGGAGTACATCACAAGCGTATTATCAGCGATGCCCAACTCATCGAGTTTATTCAGCATCAGGCCAATGTTCTCATCATGAGCGACCATGGCATCATTATAGAAACCCTGTCCGCTTTTACCCTTATGTTTTTCAGCAGTGTGGGTCCGGAAGTGCATGGCTGCGGTGTTGTACCAGAGGAAGAAAGGCTCGCCAGCTTGGTGCGCATCATCAATAAACCGCAGGGCGTGTTCTGTGACCTCATCATCGATGGTTTCCATCCGTTTTTTGGTCAAGGGGCCGGTATCTTCAATCTTCTGACCGCCTTTTCCATCGGCATAGGAATGCAGTACTCCACGGGGACCGAATTTTTCCTTGAAGGCAGGATCTTTCGGGTAATCGGGCTCTTCTGGCTCTTCTTCGGCGTTGAGGTGGTAGAGGTTACCAAAGAACTCGTCAAAGCCGTGGTTGGTGGGAAGGTATTCATCCCGGTCGCCCAGGTGGTTCTTGCCGAATTGGCCTGTCCGGTACCCCAAGGGTTTGAGCAGTTCTGCAATGGTGGGGTCTTCTGAAGAAATGCCGACCCTTGCACCCGGCATCCCGACCTTGGTCAGGCCGGTGCGGATGGGATTCTGGCCGGTGATAAAAGCGGCCCGGCCGGCAGTGCAGCTCTGCTGGGCATAGAAATCCGTGAAAGCAACGCCTTCATTAGCCACACGGTCAATATTGGGGGTCCGGTAGCCCATCTGGCCGCGGCTGTTATAACTGATGTTCCACCAGCCGATATCATCCCCCCATAATATTAAAATATTTGGTTTTTTTTCAGGCATATTTAGCCTCCATTTATAACTCTAGACTTATTGTTGAATTTAATACTTTTCGAAACGAAATTCGCTAAATGCACCTCCTTGCCATAGCTCCAAATCTTATTTGGCTTATCTGTGAAAACCATATCACCTATCCCCTGAAAATGGCGCTGGTTTATTGGGAATCCCGAGGCCTTCATTAACTGGCCACCGCCCGTGGCAATGTTTGAATTTCTGACCGCTGCCGCAGGGGCAGAGGTCATTGCGTCCAGTTTGATCAAAGAGCGCCTGCCATCTTGTTTTTTCCAACGATAGTATTTCCATCACCTGCTCAGCCGGGTACCCCCTTTGGATCAAACCGGCCATGATCTTCATGGGATAATCTACATGATGAAAGAAACGCTGTAAGCCTTCACACAGGTAATTCAAACCGGGTTCGCCCTCCGGTGATGCTGTGAAGCGGTTCTTAGGGCACTCGCCATGGCAGGCAAACCTGACATCGCAGTTCAGGCAATATTGCGGAAGCTTGTTTTGTTTATCCAATCCGAACTGCTGCTGCTTTGGTGAAGATACTAGCTTGATCATGTGATCCTGATGAATGTTACCAAGCAGGTAATCCGGTTCAACATAATGGTCACAAGAATACAGGTCGCCATTATGCTCCAGGGCTACCCCTAAGCCGCAGGTTTCATTAAAGACACACATTCCTGATGAGGGCATGCCCAACCAATTGCGCAGGGTTGCCTCAAAGGTTTGCACGAAAATATTGCCAACGTCGTGCTGCACCCATTCGTCAAAGATGAGGTTTAAAAAGCGGCCGAATTGATCCGGAAGGACAGACCGATCGGAAACAGTGTTGCCTTCCTGGTAGAGGGTCCGACCGTCGGAATTGATCCGTTCAACCACCGGGATGAATTGGATCCAATCTGCCCCTGCTTCGTCACGCAAGAACCGATATACTTCTAGGGGATGGTCGGCATTGACACGGTTGACGGCCGTTAGAATATTGTATTCAACATCGTGTTTTTGCAGCAGACGCAAGCCGCGCATCACACGGTCAAAGGTTGGTCCTCCACCTTTGTCCACCCGGTAGGTATCATGTAGAGCACGTGGTCCGTCGATGCTGATGCCAATCAGGAAGTTGTTTTCTTTGAAAAAGGCACACCAGGCATCATCCAGCAGGGTACCGTTGGTCTGCAATGTGTGTTCCAGCGACATCTCTGGCCGGCAGTACTGCTCCGCCAGGGTTACTGCTTTGCGGTAGAAATCCAAGCCCATTAAAGTCGGTTCACCGCCCTGCCAGGCAATGGTAACATGGTCAGTTTGGTGAGATTCGATTAATTGCCGGATGTATGTTTCCAGAAGATCGTTGCTCATGTGGAACTGGCTGCCAGGATAGAGCACTTCCTTGTCCAGGAAGAAGCAGTAGGCACAATCCAGGTTACAGATAGCGCCCGTCGGTTTGGCCAGCAAGTGGAAGGCGGGCGGCGCGTATTTAGGAATGTTAAGATTCTTGCTCATACTTTGCGCCGTGCTTATAATTTGAGGCACAAGCGTTCCTTTTCCAAGCTTCTGAAACCGATGAGGCTTGCGGATTCAAATTCAAGCCTTTCCGGGATAAATTACATGCCAGTCATTCTGCATATTGATAACTGTCCAACCTCTTTGGTTGGCTTCATCCAGCGCTTTGTCCAGTTTCCCGACCAGAGAGTTTTGGTCATAAGCCCACTCACGAACCTCATCAGTGTGGTGTACTAACCCAATGAATCGGGGGCCTTTTCCTGCCGCTGTCCATTGAAACATTTGGAGATCACCATCTGAATTGCCCATGGCCAGGATTGGCTGGCGACCGATAAATTTTTGAATACCCACCGGCTTCCCCTCATGATCATCAACGAAATCAATCTTCGGTGTCCGAACGAGAACTGGACCCTCCGAACGCATTTCATATTTGGTTTCGATGCTAGAGCCAATTACCTGTTCAGGTGGGATATGATACACATCTTCAACCCAGACACGCATGAATTCGATACCGCCCCCGGATACAATGTAGTTCCTGAAACCTTTCGACTGCAGGTATTCGAGCAGTTCCAGCATAGGCTGGTAAATCATCTCTGTGTAAAGTCGGCCGGTCGAGGGATGCCGGGCACTGGTGATCCATTCCAAGACAATTTGTTCAAATTCATGAGTGGTTGTATTCCCATGGGTGGCATAAAGCACCTCAAGAAGGGCCTTCATTCCTCCGGAAAGAAACCCTTCCATGTCATCTTCCAAAATGGCTTTGAAAGGCTGTGTTTCCCGCCACTCAGGATGTGAATCAGCCAAAACCTTGACTCGCTCCAGAGCAAAGATCATTTGGAAATAGAAGGGTTTCTCTGACCATAAGGTACCGTCATTGTCAAAAACTGCAATCCGGTCCATCGGTGGAATGTAATTGGGACTATCAGTAGACGTAACAGATTCTACAAATTCGATGATCGCCTTTTTGCTGATCCCATCTCGCCAGGAGGGAAGGGGATTGATGGGAAGGTTATTTGTATGCATACAGCACCTCGACTTTTTCTTATTTGATCGTGATTGTTGACGGGACGATTGACCTGTTAAGCCCCGAACGCGCTGCGTAGTTCATCTTCCTGCTCTTTTGTCAGGTTGGTGGAGACCAGTTCAAACTCAGTGTCTTTTAACTCCCCAACCACACGATCCACTACAGCATTTGTAGTCATCAAGAATAACGCAGAGGTGCCAGGTTCGACTTCACTGCGCACACGCTTGATGAAGTTGTCGTCAATGCCATAGTCGGCAAAATGTCCGGAGAGAGCACCCATGGCCGCCCCAATGGCTAATCCAAACCCTGGAATAAAGAAAAGCAGGCCAAAGAGCATGCCCCAGAATGCACCATCCAAAGCGCCTGCACCGGTCAAGTTAACAGCCTGTTTGGTCTTGGGGGCTTTCTTGCCCTCCGGCCATGACACAGTAGCTGCATCAACCACAGTAATCAGCTCTTTGTTCTGCATCATATAGATTTTATTGAGCATTTCCTGAGCACCTTCAGGGGTTGAGAATTTTAAGACAGTCAAAGTATTCATTTTTTCTCCTTATTATTTTGATTTGATTGAATTTCCAACTGATATTAAATGCAAAATGCATTTTAGCCAGAGCTATTTATGCTCCAGTAATTCCTACTAAGAAATCATAACGATTTAGATAAGATAAATCATCATTCAGGTGTTGAGATTCAATTCAACAATGGCATAATGTAATTATTTGAAGAAGCACCAAATGTTGAGCATTACTCAACATCTGTTGATGAATGTTCTCCGAAATTCAAATGAATTATGATTACCTTGCCAATTGGTCTGCTTTCTGTTGGGGCTGTTGGAATTATCGAATCAAGGTTTGAGGCGATTGAAGCCAAGCAAGGGATCAAAACCGACCTGAAATTGGAAGGCCAGCTGGCGCTGCCAGACCGGATAGAGCGTGAGG
>P_1C_Sed_3_UnCtyDRAFT_1000089_pt1 | contig 16463 bp, 13 predicted proteins | sample Pon1CUnioCityCA_FD_10233 | JGI IMG/M metagenome (IMG submission 10233) | reverse complement strand
GCGATTAAGTGTGGTTTTTCATCCAGCAATCGAAGGATGTCAACTAAAGTAAAATCGTCTCGATCCCCAAAGGCTGCATAGATCTCTCGAACCAGGGCTAAATCCAGGGGTGTATCCACCGTCAGCCTTAAGTGACCCAGATCAGGCTCATGGTTGATCAGCAAGGTCTTAAATCGGCCCGGTTCTTCATAAAGATAGGGCATCACATGTTCGCGGGCATATTTTGCATCCGCCTCTCGCCATGCACGGGCTAAAGCCGCAAACCGGACTACCTCAGTATCCATCCCGATTGGGGTGGTCCGCCTCAAAGGGGGTGGCAGACGATTGGCTGCAAAATCCACATTCTGCGCAAAAAATGCCCACACTGTTCGGTCAATTTCACCCGGATCGATGAGGGGGCAGTCAGCCGTAATGCGGACGATTGGGTCTGCTTGGTAACGTTTAGCTGCCTGGTAATAACGATCCAACACATCATAAGGGTCCCCACGAAAGCATGGGAATCCCGCTGAAAGGCAATATGCTTCAATTGGGTCATCGCTGGGCTCCGTGGTGGTCGCTACAATCACTTGGTCTAATACACTTGCGCGACGAGCTCGCAACACCACCCGCGCCAGCATTGGTTTTCCACCAATATCAGTAAGCACCTTTCCTGGTAGGCGGCTGGAGCCCATCCTTGCCTGTATAATCGCGATAATTGAATTCTGACCTGAATTATTCATCAAAAATTCTTATTCCGTTGCTTTGAACGAAAATGATGCAATCGCATCATCAAACATTGCTATCTGGTTATTTACTGATGCTGGATCCGTAAGGAATGCAATAATCCATAATTGATCATAATCCTTAAAAAGATAAATCACCTGAGAGGTTTCCCGCCCCTGAAGATTAACGCTTGCTAGCCAACGAATTACTCTTCGACCTCCCAATTGTATCGTTTCAGACTCAAGCAAATTAACCGCATCCCCCAGTATGTTCTCTACAAAAACATTAATTAAACCAAGAGGGACTCCTGAAAATTGATCATTTTTTAGCACCAAGAAACTGGTTGGTGGAATTTTGGGATCTTCTGAATCGTAACCCAGCAAAACAATGTTTTCCTGTGCAAATGTTGTTACACTTTCAACATCATTACCGCCAAATTGTGCAATGATATCAACTAACTCCTGCAACACAGGTAAACCAGCTAAGTCATCTCTGACAATGAATGAGACCGGAAGAACAATCGAATAACCACCAACTTGAAAAACCTCTCCCTGATTGGGCATCATGGTGTCATTTGGTATAGGCGAAGCTTCAAGCTGTTCATTTGATCCTTCTGTCAAGGACCCTTTGGATTCACTGGAAGCACCATTTTCTGTTCGATTGAAGGGTAAGTTACAAGCGATACTGATCAATAAAACCACAATCAGTAACAGGTATAAATGAATTTTTTGCATTAATAGTCTCTCTACTCCATTTGAAATTCCATCATTTCAAGGTGTGTAAGTATTCTATCGTAATTATCCAGTAACGCCAACAAGCGAAAATTTGGGTTGATTCGTTATCTTGGGGACTAAATGTGATCTTGATTTATAGCTAAATCATAGCCGGCCAGCAATTTTTGGAAATTTGCCTTCCAATTGGCTCGGTTCTCCGCCAACTTCCTAGCCTGCTGGCCATATCGATACAGATTAGGGTCAGCGGCCATCGTCAATAATTTATCCTGTAGATGATCAACATCCCCATCCATAAAAATATCACCAACAACTTGTGGTTTTACCCACTCAAGGTTGCTGGGGATATCAGAGACCAAAACCGGACAACCACAAGCCATGGCTTCCAGTAAAGAGATCGAAGAACCATCGCAATGGGAGGGGCTCACAAAGAGGTCCGCGGTGCGGTACATTCCCGGCAGGGACTCGTTAGGCAACCGACCTGGATAGTGAACCAGATGCTTGACGGGCTCTAAAATCTGCTGAATGTATCCCGCTTCTGGGCCGTCACCAACAAGAAGCAGGCGTAAGCGGTTATCAGTTTCAACAGCCCTGACAAATGCTTTTGCTAACACATCCACGCCATAGATGGGTGCCCAGCTGCGGTTACATAAAATCACGAATTTATCTTCCCATCCAAGTTCACTCCGTAGGTTATCAATGGTTCTTTGGTCATTTTCAGGTGAAAAATGGTTGAGATCAACCCCCCAGGGAAACAACATGATGTTCTCCGGTGCCATCCCATAACGAATAGCCGCATGGGCGACTGTCTGACAATCCCCAAAGAAAACATCCGTGCGAGCCAGGGTGTACGTTGTCGCCAACCGCTTCCAGGGGCTGCGCTGCGCGTGATACAACAGATCTGACCCCCAGGACATAGTCACCAGGGGATGAAAACCAACCAGGGCCGTCAGCAGCGCGGGACCCTGCACAGGCCCAGCATGGACCAAATCGGGGTTGATCTCCTTAAGAATTTCAGAGAGCTGCTGCTTCCCATCCATCCATCCCGGCCAATGGGACCAATCCGCTTGTCCAGCTGGCCAAGCCACAGAGATAATTCCTGCGGGTGTCTCCGCTTTTTCGGGGACTTGCCGCAGAGCAAAAACCTGATGGGATGTCCCAGCCAGGGCGCGTAAAAAACGCTGATCATGTGGGCTATCCCGCTCCGTGAAGTATAAAACTCGCATCAGACCTCAAGTAATTTTCCGTTACAGGATATGCGCATTCTCATGGTGTGCCCAATTGCGTCCAGCGTAATTCCTGTCCCTGAGCAATTCGATCAAGCGCTTTCAAGCCCAGGACCTCCCTGATTTCATAAGGCATAATCCCACCCTGGGATGCCGGCCGCAGCACATCAATCATCTCACGGGTAAGTACTTCTCCAGGTAAAATCTCACGAGCAGCTCGCAGGCAACGCCGCTGAATGATTACCGTCTCCCGCTCATTATCTGCCACAACCTTATCCCCCAAACCCAAAGCCCTTTCCAATTGACGGGTGGCTTTGACCATATCCGCCCAGCTTTGGGGGTTCATTGCAAAGGGGTGATCTGGGCCGACTCGATCATTATCATCTGTGAAATGTTTTTCCACCACTCGAGCTCCAAGGGTAACGGCACCAAGCACGGTTGCATGGCCGTGGGTGTGATCGGAAAGACCCAGGATGAGATCCGGGAACATCGCCTGATAGGTTTTTATCACATTCAAGTGAATGTTATCAAAATTACCATCTTCAGCGGTGTAATTGGTATTGCATTGCATCAACACCAATTGTGGATTGAGTTTCAGGATGGCATGCACAGCCCGTTGTACATCCCCAATGTCGGATGCACCGGTCGCCAGCAGCACTGGTTTCCCCTTGCTGGCAATGCGTTCACAGGCTTCAATCCAGGTGATATCCCCTGATCCAATTTTATAAGCCGGCACATAAGGGTCCAGCATATCAATCGCATCGAAATCATAGGGTGAGGAAAAATAGTCAATGCCAGCCGCGTCACAGGTTTCTTTAAGGATAGGCGTCCATTCAAAGGGGATCGATGCCGATGCATATACCTCGGTCACAGATTTATCCCATTTAGCCTGGTGCGATACCTGGGCATTCATATGGGAGAAGCCATAATCAGAGACGATTTTTGGCGCTTGGAAGTTTTGAAACTTAGCAGCATCCGCCCCAGCTTCTTTTGCCAGGCGGATGAGCAACTTGGCTCGCTCTAAGCTACCATCATGATTGGCAGCGATATCGGCAATGAAATACGTCGGATGGTTCGCACCAAGGGTGTGTTTTCCAATTTTTAATGCCATACGCACTCCTTTTTATGGATAAGTCTTAATTCTGTTTTTTACGGGGCAAATCCCTGTAATGTTTGCGGATAGCAGGCCAACCAGGCCTTATAAAACGCTTTAATCCCACCCGTCGCTGTTGGCAAACTATGACCTAAAGCCTTTTCAAGCTTATCAGAATTGAGGGTCAAGTTCAGTGACCGTTGGGCACCACGGTCAAGGACATTAGCCAAAACAGGGGTGATCAACCGTGAGTCAAACCCGAATTTATCAGCGAGTCGGACCCCGAACTCGTATTTACTGAGGCCTTCCGGACTCACAACATGATAAATACCAGACAATTTTGCTGTCATCATTTCTAACAGCAAATTCGCTAAATCTGCCACATAGAGAGGCGAAAAGAAGGTGTCGTTGAACCCTTTAACGGCTTCCCCAGCGCCTAAATGATTAAAGAAAAATTCAGATAAGCTGCGCTGCCCAGATAGACTCCAACCAAAAAACACAACCCTGGCAATGAGAGCCTCTGAGTTTGCATCCCCTACCCCTTGTTCGCCAGCTAGCTTTGTACGGGCATAAACGCTCAAAGGGTTGGTTGCATCTGTTTCGCGATAGTTGCCTTTTTTTCCATCAAAGACAGCGTCTGTGGAGATATGCACAAATGGGATGCCCCAGGTTGCTGCAGCTGCAGCCATCCTTCCTGGTACCTCAGCATTTAACTGGTGAGCCAATTCGGGTTGAGCTTCAGCAACATTCAAATTAGCAATAGCAGCGCAATGGATAATCGCATCTGGTTGAAGTGACTCAATTTGAGACAAACTGGCATCAATCGCTAATAAATCCACCTGAGCAACATCAAAAGGTGTGCCTTTAAGCGGACGAGTGTGAACAAGTCCGGTCACCTCCAGGCCCTGGTCAACCGCCACGTTACATAGATTCAACCCCAACAAACCGCTCGCACCTGTCACGAGCAAATGCATATTGCTTAACAACCCTTCTCTATCGCATCCTCAATGGGAGCAACGATCGCTCTGATTTCTTCCACCGAAAGCCATTGGTCATTATTATCGCTGGCATAGTGGAAATCATCAGGTAATACTCGCCCTTTATCAGACCATTGATGGCCAAACCAGAAAGCCTCTGCAGGCTGGACGACAAACATATCCTCTAATTCAACGGTAGATCGGGCTTCATCTTCTGAAATCAGGACCTCATGTAGTTTTTCACCCGCCCGAATACCAATCATGCGGATTTCAGCCTCAGGGGCAATGGCCTTAGCAAGGTCAACCATCTTCATGCTGGGAATCTTGGGTACAAAAACCTCTCCACCTTCCATTTCTTCAATGCAGCGGATGACAAACCGCACGCCCTGATCGAGTGAAATCCAAAAGCGGGTCATTCGTTCATCCGTGAGGGTGATCGCACCGTTCTGACGTTGTTTGAGAAATAAAGGCACGACGCTCCCCCGAGAACCGACCACATTACCATATCTAACGCAGCTGAAGCGAGTGGTCATTCCACCGGCATAGGCATTGCTCTGCACGATTAATTTCTCAGCAGCTAATTTGGTAGCACCATACAAGTTTATTGGATTGACCGCCTTGTCAGTGCTGAGGGCTAGGACCTTTTTAACGCCTGCATCCAATGCGGCATCAATTACATTTGAACTGCCTAGAATATTGGTCTTGATCGCTTCCATGGGGTTATACTCACAGGCAGGCACCTGCTTTAATGCGGCTGCGTGAACCACGATATCCACACCATTCAAAGCCCTGCGCAAACGAGGAAGGTCACGCACATCACCGATAAAATAGCGCAAATTGGGATGATCGAAGCCCGCCATCCGCATTTCATGCTGTTTTAACTCATCACGACTATAAACAATTAACCGATCTGTATGATATTCATTCAGCATTACCTCTATAAATTTTCGGCCAAAGGAACCTGTCCCCCCAGTCACCAGCACATTTTTATTCGTCCAATCCATCAATTTTCTCCTGGAAATTTTGTCAAATTATACTTCACTTACGGGATCGAGGGTTTCCACCACAGGTTTTCGCACCACAACCAGTGGATATTGACCGATCCGGCCCAGTAAACGGGGAGAACGCTCTTCCAACCAGAATAAAACTTTCAACCAGAAACGTCCACCCCATTCGGGGAAAATTACCGAGCGTAGAAACCTCACACTGACGCTGCGCCAGACAAAGATTTCAAAATCCATACGGTCCTTTAATGCCTGTGTGAGCCATTCCGCATCCAGTTTTTGAACAAAAGTACCCGCGGGTGCTGATTCTTGCGGTTCTTCCTGAACAGATTGAGCTTGCTGAGTGGGTTGCGTTTTTGCAGGTTCCGTGTGCTTTCTCTTGCGCATACGCCAATCATGGAACTGCTTGATAGCTTCCATGAATCTGGATAGCCAGCGCATTAAGGGCGCATTCGTCCAACCATTGACAATCACCATCGACTTCCCAGGCTTTAAAGTACGGTGAAGTTCATCATACGCTGGTAATTTATCTTCTATGGGGACATGGTGAATCGTATGCAGCGAAACAATCCCGTCAAACACATCTGACTTAAAGGGTAAGTGGGCGATATCCCCAACCACATAGCGTCCATGGTCGCCCAAACGCTTGCGCGCTTCCTTTAGTGCAACGATGGAAATATCCATGCAAATCCGGGCGTGATACCCTTCAGAATAAGTCAGGTATTCCGGGTATTGCACAGGGCCAGAGCCAGCATCTAATAAATATTGGCCCTCTTTGGAAATGTGCCGATTGATGCGTAGATGACAACGGTGAATATAGTCCCGTGAAACAGGCCTCAGATCTTCATATTGGGCGTTTTGGTACATATCCGCATTGGCGATTTGCCAGCCGACACGGTCATAAAATTCACGTACCGATTTTTTTGTGTTATTTTCGCTCATAATATTTATATTTATTGCTGTTATCAGAATCCTTAAAAATTCAAGCCCTCACCATTGCAGTGGTTCACCGGCAAGGAACTCGAAAGTCTCTTTATAGCGTTGGGAACCCTCCTCCCCAAGAACGAAGCTCATCGGGCGCGCCTGGATGTCCTCTTGTAAATCAAGCAAATGCCAGGGAAACGGTTTAGGGAAAACAAAGAAAAATAAATAAGCATATCGCCACGAGAGCTCGATTTGCGCTTGCGTTAGACGAGCCCCATCTAAATTATCTAAAAGCTCATTCAACATCGCAAAATAATGCACCCAAGATTGTGGGTCATAGGTAAAACCGCGATTCCGATAATGTGTCTGACCAGCAACAATTACCGGGATCCCACGCAGTGCCATTTCCAGACCCACAGTGGTTGTATAAACCAGACCCAAATCTGTAATCGACACCAAATCATAGGTATTAATCTTTTCCTCAGGTTTAACCATGTGTAAATGTTCGGGAATAGTGGGAAGGGCGGCTTGGACCACATCAACCATCGAGGTGCCGTGCATGAGGGTTTCACCAGGATGCACCCGAATCACCAGTTGCACATCTTGCCGTTCTGCAAAAAATTGCACAGTTCGTTCGATCCATTCCGCCATGTTTTGACTAAAAACCTGACGATCCAGGGTCAGGCTATCGCCCAAGACGTTGGTAGCCAGCAAGATGACCGGGCGGTCATCCAGACCAAGTCTTTTCCGAACGGCTTTTCCGCCTTTTGTGGGTGAATCCTGCCACTTACGCGTGAAATTTTTCCAGGCTTTTGCATCCTGACGGGCGCTAAAAAATTCCTCTAATTGATTCATTTGGGTACCATCCAAAGGTTGCCCAGCGCGTGCTTCCCAAAGGGCATCGGTCTCATGGCGCATAATTTCAGCATTTTGCGCCAACCAGATATGCTCGCGTTTATCCCCAAATTCAAAAGTCACAACTGGAATGTCCAGGTATTGTGCAACCCTGTAAACCACACCCATTTCCTGAATCGTACCGTTGGGCACAATCACCACATCGGGTGTGTGTGCCATCAGCCAAGCACGGGCATTTTTAGCAGCTTGCTGGTTGCGTTGGTAACGCAATTGGTAAACATCTTCATCCTTGGTGATGTCTTCGACTTGAAGACTATATTGCGCATCAAATATGCTCACCTCTTCAACGGCTTTTTCTAAGGCTGGGGGTAAACTACTCGAAAAAGGCGTAACATCCCACAGAGATTGAACATTTAGAATTGAACTTNCCTGACTTAGAACCCCCCGCGCATATAAATTCTGCCGTCTTAAGTCAAATTTCGTGATGGGTTCGTCCCAACTCGAATACGGCAGGAAAGAAAGGGTTACCGCATGACCTTTTCCAGCCATCGCCAGGCTGAGAAAGGTGGAGAATTCAATCCAGTAATGCAAGGAAGCAAAAATGAAGATGCTTTTTCTTGTTTTTGCTGCGTTGTAGAAGGGCTCTGTTTCTTCCACAGCTTTGGCTAGATTTGACTCAAGAAGATCCAGGTCAAAATGTGACTGCCATGCTTTATGTCGCTGAATCAGACCCCAATAAAGTTCTGCCGCATAAGGAATTTCGCCAAGAATTTTCTTAATACTCGTTTTATTCATTAATTTTTCTCAATTGTTTCTATCTTCCATTCCAATTTGGGACGGACCGGTCCCAATCGCTTTTCTGGCCATTGTGACCCAGGCGCACCTGTTGCATCGACAGTAAAAGTCAAAGCCTTATCATCCTGAAAGTAACGCTTGATCCGATAGGAACTCGCATTAACGCCCAGGACGAACCGACCCTCATTCATAAAATTTGGTGGTATCCAGCACTTGCTGATGTAATGACCCTTCGGACGGCTCGAATAAGTTTCAAACATGTCCGGGGCGTCAACATCAAAGCTGGTAAACACGTATTCGCCACGCGTGGTCATCATATACAAGCCCACACGCAGGCCAGTGATTGCCTCAGTTAAATTATAGGCCATCGCAATGCTGAAGCCCTCGGTGGTTGAGACCGTATCGACAACCTTCCCTGAATTATTCATCACCCGCAGACTAAGGGGTTGGAAGGGAGCCTTTGTTGTACCGAGTTCTTCCGCCTCCCAATAGCGCTCCCCTTGTTTTGTTAAACCCATATTGAGATAATAATCCACGGCGTCCGGTGTCGGAGCCCGCATGACAATTTTGCCCTGATCAAGGACCAGTGTTTCCTGGGTCAATCGCAAAATTGCTGACATATTATGGCTCACAAACAAAACCGTCCGCCCCTCCTGNGCGACATCGTTCATTTTACCCAAACATTTGCGTTGAAATTCAGCATCGCCAACGGCTAGAACTTCGTCAACCACTAAAATCTCAGGTTCCAGGTGAGCCGCCACAGCAAATGCAAGCCGCAAGTACATGCCGCTGGAATAGCGCTTCACAGGGGTGTCAATAAATTTACTCACCTCAGAAAAATCAACAATTTCGTCAAATTTTCGATCGATCTCTTCTCTACGCATGCCCAGGATAGCCCCATTGAGAAAGATATTCTCCCGTCCGGATAGTTCAGGGTGAAAACCTGTGCCAACCTCTAACAAAGACCCCACCCGACCATGAATTTCGCCATAGCCTTGGGTTGGGTCCGTCACCCGAGAGAGAATTTTCAATAAAGTACTCTTCCCCGCCCCATTCCGGCCAATAATCCCCAATACCTGACCGCGCTTGACGTCAAAAGAGATATTCTTTAGCGCCCAAATAAATTCAGGGCTTTCATAACGGGCATCATTACCTTTATTAAATAGCCTTTTTACCCGCTCAAACCGCGCTGTTAATAGATCGCGAAGTGTATCAGGCCGGCTTTGCGCCAAACCGATCCGGTAGCGTTTTGATATGTCTTCAACACGTAAGGCTAAATCAGCCATAAACACCTAGACAATATCGGCAAAGGTCTTTTCCATCCGTCTGAAGTAGAAAAGACCACTGACGAGAATAATTAATACAACAAGAACTGAAATCAAGGCGTTGATATCCGGTGGTGTGCCACCCACAAGCGCCCAACGGAAGCCCTGAATAACGCCCACCATGGGATTAAGGCTGTATAAATAGCGCCAGATGCCCTCGGGAATTATTTCAATGGGATAAACAATAGGTGAAGCATACAGCCAAACCTGAATAATGAAAGGTACCATATGCTGCACATCACGATATTGCACATTCAATGCTGAAAGCCACAGCCCCACAGCCAGGGCTGTCAGCAAAGCAAGCAAGATCATCGGAACCAACCATAAAATATTCCATCCCGGCCAGTACCGGTAATAGAACATGACACCTAACAAAACAACAAATGAAACGCCAAAATCCACCAGGGCAGCAAATACCGACGATAAAGGAATAGCCAGACGCGGAAAATAAATCTTGGTGAGCAAGTTTGCATTCCCCACCAAACTCACGCTGGAGCGCTGCAAAGCAGTCGCAAATAATTGCCAGGGTAATAAGGCGGTCAGCGAGAACAAAGGGTAGGGGATATCTTGCGAAGGGGTCTTTAACAACACCCCAAATATGAGGGTGAAGATCGCCATGGTCAAAAGGGGTTGCAAGATGGCCCAACTGACTCCCAACAGCGCTTGTTTATACCGCACTTTAATATCGCGCCAGGTTAGGAAAAACACCAATTCCCGATATCGCCATAACTCTTTAAAATCAATCGCAAGCCATCCCTTAGATGGCTTCAAGACAACGATTGGCGTTTGTTTGTTGCGCAGGCGGGTATTCTCCATGAAGCTCCCGGTTAATTTTTGTGTTCCAGATACCAGTCGATTGTATTTTGTAAACCCTCATCAAAATCGACTTGCGCCATAAAACCGAAAAATTCTTTGGCACGGGTTGTATTAAGGGCACGCCGTGGCTGTCCATTTGGCTTGCTGGTATCCCAAACAAAGGCACCTTCAAAACCTGTCATCCTGGCGATCTTCTCTGCCAGGTCTTTAATGCTGATCTCAAACCCCGATCCCAGGTTGACGGGTAAAGATTGATTGTAATGCGCTGTTGCCAGTGCAATGGCACGTGCGGCATCCGTGACATAGATAAATTCTCTGGTTGGTGACCCATCGCCCCATACATCAATATGATCCTTTCCCGCTTCTTTTGCCTCAAGGCATTTACGGATCAGGGCGGGAATTACATGNGAGCTGCGCGNGTCAAAATTATCCCCGGGACCATAGAGGTTGACCGGCAACAAGAAAATACTATTGAAGCCATATTGTTCACGATACGCTTGGGACTGCACCAGCAACATCTTTTTTGCCAGCCCATAGGGGGCATTTGTTTCTTCAGGATAACCTTTCCATAAATCATCTTCACTAAAAGGCACCGGGGTGAACTTTGGATAAGCACACACTGTGCCAATGGCAACAAATTTTTCCACCCCACGCAAGTAAGCTTGATGCATGAGTTGTACACCCATCATCAAGTTATCATAGAAAAACTCAGCTGGGTGATCAAGATTTGCCCCGATGCCGCCCACATGGGCAGCCAAATGGATGATCACATCCGGGTTGGCATCCGTTAGCATTTGCGAGATTGCTTCAGATTCAACCAGGTCATATTTTTCAATTGTCGGGATAAATATATTTTGGGCACCACGGCTGCGCAGGTCTGTTATCAGGTGAGTCCCCAGAAAACCCGCCCCACCGGTCACACAAATTCGTTTATTTTCCCAATTAAAAGCTTCAGTCATCAATAATATCCTTTTACTTCTTTGGTACACAAAATTATAGCATGAGACTAAGGTTAACACGACTCACCCAGGTCTGCAAAGCAATAAGCGATATAGTTTAGTTAGAATAAATTTTTACTTAAGTAAGGATGATAATAAACCAGAAGAATACGATGCGCCTCTGTCGTAAGATAGGTCAATCCGTCCTGGGTTCTAAAAGGATCATGGTACTCTCTTCAAATGCCATTAATGGGACATAATATGCCAACATGGGCTGCTGCACATTGATTAACCACACATTATTTTCCTCACCAAAGACATGCTCCGATGTTTGCAATGCCTGACTGAGGGGTTCAGTGATAATCAGATCAAACCGTTGGGACGCCATATCCGCCTGAAATTTGCTCAAATAAGCCTCATTTGCGGACATCGCCATTTCCATCAAGAACACTTTTTCATATTCCGGAACAAGCTCAACCCCTTCAATGCTGTCAAAGGTTAGCAAATGGCGATGCTGAATGAACAAAACCTCCCCCCTGTCCATCATCACTTCATCAATCAGCATTTGCACTGTTTGAATATCCTCCCATGCACGTTTGTTGTCTAATTCGGGATAGGGATGCAGGGTGTCCAGTACAAACACAATAGGGATAAAGAACGCAAGCACGATCGATGACAGGGGTAAAATCCAGCCCTTATTTAGCTCAGGCGTATCAGGTTCAAAACGATTAAAGGCCATCATAGCAGTAATGACGGCAAGAAACACCAGGAATGCATCCATGTTATGCAAATTGTCCCCACCACCAATTTTCATGCTGACGATCAATCCCACCCCCAGTAAAGCCAGAAGAATAACCAACAAAGCCGTCAAACGTAACCAGTACCAGGCACGTATCCGCTTGTAAAGAAGCCAAAAAATGATGACCCACAGGGGAAATGTCGCCGTTATCATCAAATTGATGATTCCAGGCCCATATGCTTCGTTGGGAAACAAACGATAAGCATAAAGGGGTGAATTAAAACTGGAACCAAAAACCTCGACGGGGTTACCGCTGATCATGGCGTAAATCGACTGGGATAGAAAAGCCAGTAAAAAGCTAAAAAAAGCTGTAAACACTGGCCAACGCCAATATTCCCAGAAATTTTTTTCGCCTTTTGGCACCTCAAGAACATAGCACGTGGCAGCTAACATACCCGCCACCGGGAACCAGTTCACACGGCTGATGCCAGCCCACAGGGAAGCCAATCCCACAAAAATCAGGGTGCGTCCCAGTTTGTCTTTATTAAAGCTCAACAAAACAATGATGATAACCGCCATCAGATGATAATAGACAGGACCCTGAAAACAGAACATTAAGAACCAGGCCCACACTCCAAGCTTCGCCCACCATTTATGGAGCTTTAAGCGCCGCGAAAGGGCGATACCGCCCACAAAGGTAACACCCAACCACAGGATCACCTGCCACAGACGATGCGCCCAGAGTGGGAGGTTCGAAATTAGGTATGGCACAGCTTGCATCAAGTAACGGGTTGGATGCAAAGATGAAAGCGGGACCGATTTGCCATAGATTTGACGAGAAAAAAACAGCGAGGCGTAATAATAGCGGCTAGTTTCAGACCAACCCAGGGATAGAGGGTAGGTGTGCACATCAGGAATAAAACGGATAAGCCATAACAACATGCCATAGATCGAAAAGGTCACCAAAATACTTTGTGGTGGATCAATTTTACGCAAAGCAATAAAAAACAATGCCCCAAATAAACCCAAATGACCAAAAATCCAAACTGGATGGATGTTTTCAATAAAGGGTAAATCCCAACCGACTAAACGGTAGGCGCCGTACAGCACAATTGGCATACCAAACAGGATGGCGTTTATCACGCCGATGGCTGAAAGACCATCGAAAACCGATTTAGCAATGCGGGCAAAGCTTTGGTAATAAAGACGTTGACTCAGGGCAAGTAAAATAGCTAACCCTAAAATCATCAAATAATAAGGCCAGAGCTTTATCAACATAGACCCGGAGAAGCCCAGAATTGAACCAATTCCGTAAGCCGTACGGAAACCGAGGAGGACCACAAAGCTATTTATTGACAGGGAAATGCCAATGAATAACCGAATGGTTGAAATCCATTTCTGCATTTCAACGGATATTTGCATATCTTCTATATGGTTCGGTTTATTCATCTCTTGACCCACTTTGTTGGTTGTACTGTTTTACTTTTCGACCGCCAGAAAAAACCTCAGGGAGAAACAACGCGCCGGGAAGGCTCGCAATCATAAACATGATCCGCATCAGCAAGGCCAGCACCAGGCTATTTGCTTCTGATACTCCAGCAATGTTCGTGTAAATCAGGGAAAGGGAGAACTCTTGCAATCCTAACCCATTAATCGAGATTGGAATTAGCGTGATGAAATAAATCAAAACCCACAAACCGCCCACTTTCCAAAAGGGTGTTGGGTGGCCCAAACTGTTAAGAATAAGGCTGACCATCGCAAAGGTACAGGCCATATGAACATAAGAAAATAAAGCCGCCATTAAAAGAACCCTGGGATGCTTTAGCCACAGCCTCAAGGCTTGCATAACACGTTTTAAAAAGGCCGATAATTTATTCCATATTTTTTTTACAAAAATACTCGGGCTGCTGGCAAGCCGAACAGCAGAAATACTCTGTGCCTGGAACATGGCGATGATGCCAAAGGGCAAAAAACTTGCCATGGTCCCCATGCCACACAAACGGTCCATAATCAGTGAGGCCGTCACATCAGCTGAGTTTAACCCAAATTGCAGGGCACCGCCAAGTTTCACAACATCACCCCCTATGGTACTTGGGAGCACATTGGTGGTGAACAAGCCTACAAAAGAAAGTTTAAATACCTCCAAAAAAGTCACCTTCGGTGCCACAAGCCGTAAAAGGATGAACCAGCGCAATGTGACCATCATACGAGACATAAGCGCATTGGCAAGCACAAGCAATAACAATGAAATCGGTAAACTCCCCAATGCCGCCACAAAGGCATACCAGTTGCGCCAAACCAAAAAAATGACCAAACCAAGCGCGATCAAAGTCCCAAATATACGCAGTAATGATCTTGTGGGTTGAGGTTTAATTTCCTGCGAGGAGAACATTTTTTGCTATTATCCTGGGTATGGATCCAGAACGCTTATCAACAAACTTATCCTTTGTCCAGTATTGCCGCAATGTCTGGAGGAAATGGGGCAGTGATGTCTGCGCACAAAATGGACTTCACCCCATTGATGGTCTATGCTACCAGCAGACGAAGTGGCATCTGACGATTCTTGCGCAATAAAAGGCATTGATTAAGTCAAACTTTCGGTTTCAGGAGAATAAGTCTCAGGCAAATTGATGGTCTGGCTCACCGTATAACTGGGTTTTCCCTGGGATTCGTGGTAAGTGCGGACGAGTAGTTCTGCGATCAAACCCATCAACAGAGACTGGAAACCCAGAATAAAGATCATGGTTGACATCTGGAAAAATGGTGAGTCAAACACAGATACACCAAACCACACCCGGCGCACCAAAAGGAACAACATGACGGCTATAGCGACAAGGATTAAGATTGCCCCAACACCGCCAAACAAATAAATTGGCTTGCCAGCATAGGTGTTTAGAAACTTAACCACAAAAAGGTCAAGAACGACCTTAAAGGTTCTTTCAAGTCCATATTTTGCCTTGCCAAAACGGCGGGGGTGGTGATGGACAGGCACCTCAGTTATCCTGGCGCCGACTGAATTTGCATAAACAGGGATAAACCGGTGCATCTCGCCATACAAGCGGAAACCAGTGATCACTTCTCTGCGATAAGCTTTGAGGGTGCATCCGTAATCATGTAGATGAACGCCTGTTACCCAAGATATCAATCCATTGGCGATGCGAGAGGGTAAGGTGCGTGTGATGAATTTATCCTGCCGATTAATGCGCCAACCGCTGACAACATCATAGCCTTCACTCAACTTATCCAATAAGAGGGGGATATCAACCGGGTCATTCTGCATATCTGCATCCAGCATCACCACAATGTCGCCTTGCGAATGATCGATACCAGCAGAGATTGCAGCTGTTTGTCCAAAGTTCCTTCTAAAAGAAATCACCCGCACATTTTCTGGGTTTGCGGATGCAAAATCCGCCAGGATCGTCAGGCTTTTATCCTGACTACCATCATTGATGAATATCAGTTCCCATTCCTTGTTCATAGAACTGGTCACATCGAGAATGGCTTTATATAGGTAAGGAAGATTTTCCTGCTCGTTATACACAGGAATAATTATCGACAGATCCACCAGAATTTTCTCCAATTAAGTCTGATTTTTATTTGATTATAACATTGGTGAAGCACTCAAGTACGCTTTAGGGTTAAAACCTTCTTTGCAAGGCTGAAAAGACCTGATCAATAACTTTTGATCAAAACATGGTTAATACCAAAACGCGCCGTAACATCCATCAAAGTCGTATCCAAGCCCGAATAATTTACTCTGTTTTAAACTCAAAAAGATAAATTGGGGATTTTGCTCATCATTTGATGGAGGTTCTAGTCCTTTCTGATAAGGTTTTAACCAAATGGCTTATCCAGATTTTGGATGACGTCTATCCCATATCAATCCGCCCACGATCACGAGAAGACTAAAACCAAAAATTAAGGCTAGCATCATCCAAAAGCTAGGGCGTGGGAAAAAAGCATAATAACGACTGAGATACCATTCCGTAATAAAAGCGAGGAAAATACCCTCCACAACAATCACCCGCCCCAACCAACGATCCTTTGTCTTGATCGCACAGTCGATGATCCAGCTTGCAACCAATGCAAACCACGGCAAGAAAATAGTGCGATAGCGGGGGTTATCCCACTGGTCGCCACCAGCACGGGCGGAAGCAATAAAAATCCACACCCATACGAGGAGGATGATGATCGCTAACCAGCGCTTTTTCTTGGATGGTTTAATCCACCAAACCCGGATGAGGGCGTAAACAAGCAACGGTGCGAGTGCATACCAGCCTGCACCCCGCAAAATNCCCAGNCTGCGCCAAATCCAGGGCGCTGGGTCCGCAATCGCAG
>P_1C_Sed_3_UnCtyDRAFT_1000084_pt1 | contig 16838 bp, 15 predicted proteins | sample Pon1CUnioCityCA_FD_10233 | JGI IMG/M metagenome (IMG submission 10233) | reverse complement strand
GGCGCAGGGCGTCGAGACCGTCCATGCCGGGCAGGCCGATGTCCAGCAAGACCAGATCAGGCCGGTCACGTTCCGCCAGATCGAGAGCTTCCTCAGCGGTCTCGGAGGCACTGGCCCGATAACCCGCATCCTCCAGGTTCAGTACTAGGCTACGCCGCAAGAGCGCGTCGTCGTCCACCAGCAGGATGTGAGTTGAGGGCATGCTTGCCTCCGCGAACCATGATTGTCGTCACACTGATGAGAGACTCTAGACATCATAATGCATTCTACCCGATCAGGCGAACGATGACAAGCGCGGCATCCCCCGCTAGCCCTGCATCCTTCTGTTCCCCCAAAGCGCCCCTTGTTGAGCACCAGGTGGGTGGCCTGTTCTGTCTCCCAGCCAGAGCTAGAGTTTGACGGTGACCTACCTCCCTCTAGTCTTTCATTTCTAGCGCATTCACGTCGGGGCGATCAAACTGGCGATCCCCCCTGAGCGCTTCGGTCTCGATAAAGATGCGCTTGATGCTCGGGCGATCCTCGCGAATGCCTGCCTCCAGACGATCAACAGCCGCCGTGATTTCTGCGGCGGACAGATCGGGCCGGAACTCGATGTCAAGGTTGAGCAGCACCTGTTCGGGTCCGAAGTGCATTGTCAGTGGGCGCGATACACCAACTACAGCCGGATCGGCTTCGGCCAGCCTGCGAACCGACTGCAGCACGTCGGCGTCAGCGGCTTCGCCCACCAGCAAGTCCCGGCTCTCGTAGGCCAGGAACCCTGCAACTGCCGCCAAGATCAGTCCGATGACGATGGACGCCGCTCCATCCAGGNAGGGATTCTGCAGGGAGTGGCCCAGCAGCACGCCCAAGAAGGCAACAAAGATGCCTGCCAGTGCAGCCGAATCCTCAGCCACTACGACAAAGACCGCCGGGTTCTTGCTGGCGCGCAACACCTGCCACAAGCCCTGGCCCTGTTTTCGATTATCCAGGAGCTTTTTCCAGGCTATCGCCCAGGACGCGCCCTCGGCGACAAAGGCGATACCCAGCACCACATAGTTCCAGGTTGGATCCTGGATCACGGCAGGATGCTCAAGGTGCGTGATCCCCTCATAGATCGACATGCCGCCCCCCAATCCAAAGAGCAGGATGGCGACGATCAAGCTCCAGAAGTACAATTCCTTGCCATGACCAAAGGGATGAAGCTCATCAGCGGGTCTCTTGCTGCGGTGGATGCCGAGCAACAGCAGCAATTGGTTCCCCGTGTCCACGACAGAGTGGATGCCCTCTGACAGCATGGCGGAACTGCCGGTTGTAATGCCCGCCGCGAACTTTGATACGGCGATCACCGTGTTGGCAGCAATCGCGCCATACACGGTGATCGGACGTTCAGACGATACAGACGACACCAATATCCTCCGGCTCTGCTCAGATGCTAGTCTACTTGCTGGGCAAGATATCTTTCGATACCCATCTGGTCAATCTGGTCCTGCTGGGCCTCGATCCAGTCGATGTGCTCCTCTTCCTCAGCGAGGATCGATTCGAGCATCTCGCGCGTGCCATTGTCACCGGCCTCGGCTGCCACGCGGACGCCCTGGTTGTAGCTCTCGATGGCGTCCCGCTCGGCTTGCCAGTCGTTCCTGAGCTGGTCTGCCACTTTGGCGCCGATGTGCATCGGGTTCAGGTTGCTGACGATGGGTCTTCCCTCGAGGAAAAGGATGCGGGCAATGAGCTTTTCCGCATGCCTCATCTCGGTGATGGAGCGCGCCTCGATCACTTCGTCGAGCTTACCGTAGCCCCAGTCGTCACACATCTCGGCGTGAACCATGTACTGGTTGATGGCCGTCAATTCGTCGGCCAGCAGTTCATTGAGCGTTGTCAGTACTTTCTCGTTACCTTGCATTTCTACACCTTCCTTTAGAGTTTCTCAAATTTGACAGAGACCCCGGCGCTCCGTTTGAGCTGCTTGGGTCTGCATCGCACGATCCTAACTGATAGCTACCTCTCCCCGTCTCTATTCCGCTGCCTGAAACCCTTTTTGGCNGGAGAACCCGGCCGGCAGCCTCCNTTGNCCCTTGCGTATGGCAATGCCAGGGAGACGCTACTGCCAGGCTTTTTCGGTGCGGCCCTCGAAATGTTCGTAAGCCGTGATCAGGCCCTGGAGCACTTCGGCCGTGACCTCAAACAGCGCCTCGGCCTTGTCGTCGTCGACCTTGCCGATGTCCTCTCGCAGGTGACGCCGCAGGTCGGTCATTTGCTCTCTAATGTACTGCGTGTGTACCCTCGTGCTCTTTTCGGACGTCGTCATGCCTATCCCTCCTGTTCCGTTTCAGCGACGGGCCAGCCCACGCAAATCGGCACGGGGCATCCGCCGTCTGATCCGCTGCTTCAGACCTGCTCTGATAGAGCCGGGGTGCAGCGCTCCTATTTCCAAAGCTTTCCTAGTCTTGTGATCGATCTCATCCCGCGCCTGGCACTCGCACCAAACAGGCTGCGATCGGAGCCTCAATGACTGGTACGTGCTATTCTTTCTTCAAGTAGGCTCTCTGGATGCGTTCACGCAACTATGTCATACTAATGACCTCCTCAAGATTTTTGATATGTCGAGCTACTCCAGCGTCTGGCGCAGGCTTGGCCCTGCGAAGGGCAGGCCGAACAGCGGTGCAAAGACACACCTGTCGAACACACCGGCTGCCAGCGGCACCACGCCAACTATGGCGAGAATCCAACCGACAGTCCCTCCGACGAGAGCGATTCCGACCATGATCAGAATCAGTCCTGCGACGGCACGGACCAACCGCCCTGCCGAGCTAGCGAGAAACCTAAAGATCGCTTTCATCACACATTTCCTTTCTGTCCATAGAGATTCTTTTCTTCCTCTTTCAACACAACTATCGCGCCTCGACACGTCACCGGCGCAGGCGCAGCGAGTTGCCAACAACTAGCAGGCTACTGGTTGCCATCGCCGCAGCAGCGATCACCGGGCTGATAAGGCCAAGTGCCGCCAGGGGTACAGCCACCAGATTGTAGGCAAAAGCCCAGCCCAGGTTCTCGCGGATGATGCGCCGCGTGCGCCGTGAACGCCCGATAAACCATGGGATCAGGGTGAGATCGCGGCGCGTCAGCACAACATCGGAGGTCTCTCCAGCTACGTCGGCGCCGCCTGCAGCAGTAATGCTCAGGTCGGCTTGAGCCAGAGCGGGCGCGTCGTTGACACCATCGCCAGCCATGGCTACCTTTTCTCCAGCTTCCTGCCACCCCTTTATTCGTTCCGCCTTTGCCTGGGGCGAGGTTTCACCCTCGTACTCTTCAAGGCCGAGTTCGGCGGCAATGGCTTTCGTCGTGCGCGGGCTGTCGCCCGAGAGCATGACCGCGCGCACGCCCCCTTCGGCCAGCTGTCGCAGCGCAGCAGCCGCCGTTGGATCGGGCTCGTCGCGCAAAGCGACAAACCCTGCCAGAGCTTCCTCTGTGCCTACCCAAACAACCGTCTCGCCATCTCTCTCGCGCGCTGCAGCTCGGTCGCCCAGAGACGAATCTCCGTCCACAGCTAGGAAACGACTCGAACCCACCTTGAGCCGTCCATTGTTGCTGCCCACAAGCTGCGCACTCGCCCCTTGGCCCCGAGCGACCTTGAACCCTTTCGCCTTGGCTGGGGACTGCGGACAGGCCCCGACGATGGCTTTCGCTACCGGATGCTCGGAGTACTGCTCCACAGCGGCGGCCAGGCAGAGCAATTCATCAGCGCTCCGATCGCTCCCTTCGGGCGCAGCGGTTGCCGTCACCGACAGCTTGCCTTGCGTAAGCGTACCCGTCTTGTCCAAAACGATGCGTTCCACTGTAGCTGCTGTCTCCAGCGCCACCGGGTTGCGGACCAGGATACCCTCGCGGCTGGTGCGTCCCAGCGTAATAGCCAGCGCCAGGGGTGTGGCCAATCCCAGGGCGCAGGGGCAAGCCACCACCAGTACAGCCACCGCGGTAAGCAGCGCATGAGATGCGGGCTCGCCAGCCAGCAGCCACCAACCAGCGAAGGTGAGCACGGCCGCGCCCAAGATGCCAAAGGCAAAGTAGGCAGAAGCCCTGTCCGCCAGGCGCTGGATAGGCGGCTTGGTATTCAGCGTCTCTTCCACCAGTTCGGTGATCTGAGCCAGGCGGCCCTCGGCTGCCGGGAGCGTTACCCGGGCCACCAACGCTTCGTCGGCAACGACGGTGCCGGCAAAAAGACCGTCGCCCGATTGCTTGTTTACCGACCCCGATTCGCCAGTGAGCAGCGACTCGTCAACGGCCGCCTCACCCTCGACCACCGTGGCATCAGCCGGTACTCGTTCCCCCGGCTTGACCAGGATTGTATCGCCCTCGGACAAGGCGCTCGCTCGAACCTCCTGCCAGTCGTCGCCATCCCGCCGCCAGGCCTTGGCGGGCTGGAGCTGGAGCAGATGGCGGATGTCCTTGCGGGCCTGTCGCCCACCGATCTTTTCCAGGTAGCGTCCCAGCAGAATCAAGGTGGTGATCATAGCTACCGAGTCAAAGTACACCTCGCCACCACCAACCAGCGTGATATAGACACTGTAACTATAGGCCGATAGCGTACCCATCGCCACCAGCGTGTCCATGCTGGCCGTGCGGGCCATAAGCGCACGCCAGGCACCCTGCAGGAATGACCACCCGCCAACAAGCAGGATCGGAGTGGCCAACGCCCAGACCAAGTACTGGAGGTTGCGAAGATCGGGTTGGTCGAACTCGCCAGCGGCGTACCGGGGATATAGCTGGACCAGGTATAGCAGCATGACCTGCATGCCAAAGGCAGCGGAGACGAGCAGTTGGATCAAGAGACGTTCCTGCTGTTTCTCAGCCTTCTGCTCACTGGGGTCGCTCAACAGACGGGCTTGATAGCCCATACGATCCAGCTTGTCAAGCACCTCAGCCGGGTTTACCTTTTTGGCGTCGTACTCGATGCGGCCCCGCTCCGAGGCAAAGTTGACGTCGGCGCTCCTTACCCCCTCCTGGCGACGCAGCACTTCCTGGGCGGCAGCTGCGCAGCCAGCACAGTACATCCCATTGACTGAAAAATGGGCCGTTTCGCCACGGTTGAGAATGAGGTCAGTCAAGCCCTCCTTCTTGGCGCCTGATCCAGAACCCTTCTCGTCAACCGGGCCGAGCTGCTGCATGTCACGGTAGGCCCGAGCGCAGTCCTCGCCGCAGAAGCTCTTTTCCTCTCCGTCGAACGATTCCTGAACGCCAGCCCCCTCGATGTCCTGACCGCACAGGTCGCAGGTCTTCCCTTTGCTCTTTGCCATGTTTACGCTTCCCTGTGGAGTCAGGCGACCTCTTCGTAGATGCGAACCCGCAGATCCTCCAGCTTGACGTGAGGCCGAAACTCACGGAGGATCTTGTCCTCCGCCAGGGGAGACTCTTTGTGCGCTTCCAGATCATCCCAGCGATCCCATGCACTCTCAAAGATTAGATCGATCTCTCCATTGTCGTCCTTTTCCAGGGCATACATGGCACGGGCGCTAATGAATCCAACCTCGCTGGGCAGCAGCGTTCGAAGATAGCCCAGAGTGCGCTCCAGAGATGAGCCAATCTTTAACTCGTCCATTTTGTCCGGTCCGATATCAAAACTGATGGAGTAGATGTATGCCATAGCATCCCCCTATCTCGGTGCCCAGTTCAGTATCAAGTAGACCAGCCACCAGATGATGATTCCCGGAATCGCCAATCTCACGATCCACGGCAGAGCGCCACCCGCCTCTTCGATGGTGTTGTTAAAGCTGTCGATGTAACCGTCAGCCCGGATCTCCTCATGGACCCCTTCCTCGCCTTCCTCGCGGTGCCCGCTGCTGCCGGGCAGTGACTTGGGCCTATGCGGCAGTGCTATGGTCAGTGCGAACAGGAAAAGGATCAGCGCGCCCGCCGCGACGGCCAGGACCTCGGGCCATATTTGCAGGACATTCTGGGTCATGCTCGATTTCCCCCTTTCTCCTCTTGGGGCTTCTCAGGCCAAGGCTCCGGCTCTCGATCTTCCAGCATTCGGTACTTGGCCTCTTCGATATTCTTGAACTGGCCTGTCTTCCAGCCCCAGATCAGTAGCGTTATTCCTGTACCAACCACAAAGATCATCCATCCTACCAGGACCCACAATCCCAGTGCCATTAGCTACCTCCTCCAGAGCCGGTCAGACCCTTGAGATAGATCGTGATATCCCACACGTCATTGCCAGACAAGTACCACTGGAACGGCGGCATGTTGCTCTCAGGCACGCCTTCCCAGATGCGCCAGTATATATAACCCTCGCCCATGCCGCTTGGGAAAGCAGCCGGACTGCCACTGACGCTGCCTTGAGTGCCAGGACCATCCCCCTGACCCTGATCTCCATGGCAGGTAGCGCAGAACTGGGTGTACAGTTCGGCGCCATGGGTCTCCGAGATGGTGTGACCCTCCGAGATATAGACGTCGCTGCTCACTGTGACATAGTTGGCCGGCAACTGACTGCTGTCATATACACTGTCGGTAGACGGCATACCAGCCATCCATGTGCCCATTAGAAACTTGATGGCATCCCAACGGTCTTGCCAGGGCAGGAACTCGCCCCAGGTTGGCATGGCCGTATCCTGGATACCAAAGGTTACCTTGGCCAAGTGCTCACCCTGCGCCTCAGGTGTCATCTCCTTGCTAGCCATCTCGCGAAAGTCGGCGGGCTGGGGGTCAAGGTACTGCCCATCCCATCCCTGGCCGTCGCCAGCCAACCCGTGACAATGGGCACAGTGGATCAGGAATGTCTTCTTACCTCGTTCAAACGAGGTCTCTTCCGGAAAGCGCATCGACTCCTTGTAAAACTCGGGATAGGTAAAGTCCTCCCCTTCGGGCGGTGCAGGTGGTGCTTCCTCTGTCTGGGTAAAGATCGTCCGGATGTAGTGTACCAATTTCCACCGGTCCTCTTCACCGTAGTGAATCTTCCAGGCTGGCATGGCTGACCACGGCACACCCTCGCTGATGCGCCAGAAGTAGTCAGCATCGGTATAGTCACCATAGCTACCGTCGCCAAAGTCGGGCGGGCCGGGCTGTAACAGGTCACGGTAGGGGCCGTTTCCCCGACCGGCGTCGCCGTGGCAGACCATACACTCGCGGATAAAGATCTGCTTGCCCTCGTCCAGGATCTCGATAGTGTTATCCAAGGGGTTGGTCAGGTTGGCATAGTCGCCGGACGGGTCACCCTCGTCGGGATCGTGCATGACGGGCCGGGCGAAGACCTGCTGCACGTAGCGGATGATCTTCCAGCGCTGGTCCTCGGTCAGGCTCTCCTTCCACGGCGGCATCACGCTACCCTGGATACCCTCCGAGACGTGCCAGAACCATTGGTCGTCCGGCATGCTGCGAAAGGGCTCCTGCTTAAAGTCGGCTGGCGTGATCGTCAGCGTGCCGGCGTAGCTGCCCAGGCCGTTACCAGCACAGCCGTGGCAGGTCAGGCAGCGCTCTACATACAGCTCTTTGCCCTCTTGCAAGCCAGCCGCGGTCCAGGTCGGCCAACCTTGCGGCTGGTCCGAGGCGGTTGGCTCCAGGGGATAGGCAATGGGGTCGACTGTGTGCGCATAGGTATCCGGCGGCCGGATCATACGCTCTGCGGCCACTCTATCCCCGAGATTGAAGATATAGGCAGCCAGAGCTTCCAGATCCTCATCCGACAGGAACTCAAAGCTGGACATGATCGACAGAGGTGAAAGCTTGCGAGGGTTCTTCCAGTGCTCGATCTCCCACGCTTCGGATCGCTTCCGGCCAACATAGGACAGATCCGGCCCGGTGCGCTCCGAGCCCAAGATCATTGGGTTGTCAAAAGCATAGTTGCCGCCATCGGACACCGGTCCCATAGCGGTGTCTTCCTCGCGCACATACTGCGTATGGCAATAGTTGCAGCCGTTGGAGTAAAAGACCTCACGGCCCCGCGCCTCCAGGTCATCATATTCGTGGGCGATGACCGTCTGCGGTGGGTTCCAGACCAGGCCAGGAATAAAGACCACGGCCGCAACAACAGCAAGAAAGACGATCACCGCTCCGACAAAGACAACACGAAATGTCATCTTCATGGTTATACCCCCTAGCTTCCCACAGCCGGTGCCGGAGTGGCCGACACTTTGGCCTGCGTTTGTTCTGTTAGTGTTGGCTTGACTGAGGGTCGGCGAGCGATAGCCGTGGCTAGGATGTTTGCACTGAACGCGACAAAGCCGAGGACAACCAACACCCCGCCCGAGGCCCGCAGCGCCATGTACGGTCGGAGCCCGGGCAAAACGCTCCACACAGGCAGACCCTGGTGTAGCCAATTGGTACCTTGCACCAGACCAGTCAGCAGAAATCCACCAAAGAAGAAGACGAACCCCACCACGTAGAGACCATAGCCGACATTAGCCAGCTTGCGGCTATAGATGCGGCAGTTTAGGACGCGCGGCACAATGTAGTAGAGAGCACCCATCAGCGTCGAGGCAGCAAAGAAGAGCAGCGAAAGGTGGGCGTGACCAGGCACGTACTGGCTAAAGTGCGTGACCAGGTTAATGCTGCGCATAGCCTGGTGCGATCCCTGGTACGAGACCAGAACATAGGCCGCCCAGCCGGTGATCACAAGGCGTAGCGGGATACTGGACATGAACCGATTCCAGTTACCGCGCATGGTCAAAAAGATATTCATCATAAAGGCCACGACTGGCAGGATCATGCCAAAGCTATCGGCGACGGCGACGGTCTTGAGCCAATGGGGTATGGGAGCCCACAGCAGGTGGTGTGCGCCGACACCAGTATAGAAGAAGGCGATACCCCAGAAGGCTATGAGAGACAGAAAGTGGCTGTAGAGAGGCGTGCGTGTCTCTCGGGGGACAATATAGTATATCACCGGCAGCAGCCCGGTGGTGAACCACAGCCCCAGGACATTATGGCCGTAGAACCAGTTAAAGATGGCATCGTCGATGCCGGTCAGAGCGCCCGTGGGTGGATTCCACATGACATTGCCGATAAAGTACAGCATGGGGAACCAGATTACCGTCCCGATGATATACCACAGCGACACATACAGCTTTGGCTCGGTTCGATGGCGGATCGTCATGTAGATATTGGTCATGTTGAGAAGAAGGACAACGACTACGGCAATGTCGACGAACCAGACCATCTCGGCATATTCGCGGGATTGGGTCTGAGCCATCAGTAGCCCGACAATACCCACCAGCACAGCCAAATTCCACAGTATGGCCGTGAGGTTGCCCAGGCGCTCGCTCCACAGCTTGCGGCCTGTGAGTCTCGGCACGATGTAGAGCCAAGTGCCCATCATCGCACCCGATAGCCAGGCAAATAGCACCGTGTTGACGTGGGCCTGGCGCAAGCGGCTGAAGACCAGCCACGATATCCCCCGAAACAGGTCAGGGAATACGAATTGCAGCGCGAGGGTCAGCCCCATCAGCACACCGAGGATGACCCACACGGCGGCCGAGAGCATAAAGCTGATGCTAGCGCTGTTTTCCTTTCTAAACATGCGTCACCTCCTTGGGTTCAACGATCTTCACAGATGGGCGGACCACAACTTGCGATTTGCCATCAGGGTTGCGAGGACGTCTCCTTCCTGAATTATGACCGGCCAGAACCTTTGCTGTTCCTTTCTTGTGTAGAACCGTGACAAAGGATGCACACAGCATACCTTTCCATGTTAGCACAGATTCAAGTCCTTACATGACGGTATGGGTTTGAAAAGATGGTGGATTGGGTTGGAGATCGTTGGACTTGGTTGGATCCGATTTTCTCGGCGTCTCCCTCTGCCCGCTCACGAGCGAGCCTGAACTATTGATCGCAGAATGAAAGCCTTTGCCCCCCACTATGCGTGTTCTGTGGATGGCTGTCCGGTCAGCCGTTTCTGAACCTCAGCCAGACACTCATCGGCCGCAAAGACCGTCGCCAGATCCCCAGACTGCAACTGCGTATTTCCATGAGCGATGTGCAGCTTGCGGCCCCGCCGCAACGAGACGATGAGGCAATCATCGGGCAGTTCTATCTCGCTGACGCGGCGCCCTGCTGCCGGCGCGCCCGGTGGGATGCTGATGTGCACAAAGCCCGCCCCGTCCAGCTTGCCCAGGCGCAAAGTCTCGGCTTTGTGCTGGTGGTGCGCTCGCTTCACGATAGCATGGTTGTAGGCCCGAACGATGTCCTGCCGGCGGATCACGCCCACCAGTTTTCGCGATGCCTCCGCCTCGACCACAGGCAAGCGGCCCACGTCCCGGGAACCCAATCGCTTGAGGGCTTTCCACATCGGCTCGTCGGGATAGGTAAGCAAGAGACCCTCACTAGTGGCAATGTCCATCACAGTCTTGCCCTTGATGGCGCCGGCAGATATCGCCTTCTCCAGGTCGCGGATACTAACCACACCAACCAGATCGCCCGCGCCATCTACCACAGGGAAACCATGATGGTGCGTGCGGGCGAACTCCTCTGCCAGCCCCACCAAAGACATATCTGGCCGGACGACATCGACCTCGGTGGTCATAGCTTCCCTGACGTCCACACCTTGCATCACGTCCACATCTTGGCCCTGCTCAAGATGGATACCGCGCCGCGTGAGCTTGAGCGTGTAGATCGATTCACGGCTAAGCAACCGGGAGATCAACGTGCTGACCACAGTTGCCAGCATGAGAGGCAGGATGATGTCATAGTCACCCGTCATCTCGAACAGGATGAGAATGGCCGTAACCGGTGCATGGGCAGCACCTCCAAAGAAGGCGGCCATACCTACCATTGCGTACGCGCCAGCCGGCCCTGTAATGGAAGGAAAGACTTGGTGAGCTGCATGCCCAAACAAGAAGCCGAGCATCGCGCCCATATAGAGGGCCGGCGCAAAGATGCCACCCGAGCCTCCCGAACCGAGGGTCATCACCGTCGCCAGCAGCTTGAGCAGAAAGAGTCCCAATACCACCTGGATCGCCAGTTGCCCCGAGAGCACATCGGTGATGCTCTCATAGCCCACGCCAAAGACGCGGGGAAAGCCGTTAGTCTTGAAAGAAAGGATGCCGATCACGCCCACAAGCAAGCCCCCGAACACGGGCTTGACATACTCGGGAATGTGAAGACCGTCCCACCGATCTTCCGTAAAATAGAGGAGTCGGGTGAATGCCACAGCACCAACCGCAGCAAGAATACCGAGTATGGTATAGAAGGCCAGCTCCCAGGGGCTGACCAGCGCATATTGAGGTACGGTAAAAGCGCGCACGTCCTTGGTGAAAAAGTGGGTAACGACGTCAGCAGTGACAGCCGAGATGACGACGGCACCAAAGTAGGTGACGTGTAATTGACCCAGGATGACCTCAAGCGCAAAGACAGCACCGGCGATGGGGGCGTTAAACGTAGCAGCGATACCACCTGCCGCGCCGCAGGCCACCAGGTTGCGAATACGCTCATCGGAGAGGTTGAGCCACTGGCCGATTGTGGAGCCCAGCGCTGATCCAATCTGAGCGATGGGACCCTCGCGGCCTACCGAGCCGCCGGTCCCAATGCAGATAGCCGAGGCCACTGACTTGATGATCGCGACGCGCGGCCGGATGCGGCCACCGCGCAGGGCTACGGCCTCCATGACCTCTGGTACACCGTGCCCCTTGGCCTCACGGGCAAAGCGATAGATAAGCGGACCAAAGATGGCCCCACCCAGGGCTGGAATGATAAGCAGGTGGAAGGGAGCAATTGGCTCCAGCAGCCCGCCCAACTCACTGAACGCCAGGGACTGCACCCCGGCAATGAGCCAGCGAAAGACCACAGCGCCCAGACCAGCGCCCAAGCCCACCACGAGAGCAGTGAGCATAATGATGGCCGACTCGGACATGGCTTGGCGGTCAAGCCACTGCGACAGGAGTCGTAACGATCGGGCGCCCCACGAACTGTTCCTGATACGGTGCGAGGATTCCGTCAAGGACATACGCCGCTCTACTTGTGCTTGTTCTGTGCCAGCCAACGCCGCAGCAGACCAACTCCGCGCAGCGTGACGAGAACCAATACCGTCACACCTATTGCCAGTAGCACCTGGGACAGGGCAACACAGACACCCAGTGCAGCGACAAAGAGCAACGAAGCAGCGGTGGTGAGTCCCTCCACGTGATCCGAGCCCTTGTGCCGCAGGATAGTGCCCGCTCCGAGAAAACTGATACCGGTGATCACTGCCTCGATAATGCGAATGGGATCGGAACGTACCAACCCAGTTCCCAGGTCGGCATTGAAGCGTTTCACAGCTACGTCACTCAGGGTCACGAGGAGGGTCGCAGCTCCTGCTACGAGCATGTGGGTGCGCAGGCCAGCAGGCTTGTCCTTAACCTCCCGTTCCAGCCCAATGATGCCGCCCAGGATCATGCCCAACGCAACGCTTGCGATGATCTGTACCTGAACCGGTAGTTCCTGAAAGATCCCGCCCACGGTGCTATGCTCGCACGATCGCCGTTGCTGATTCGGCCACTGTCTCTTACCCCCACATCAAGTCAAGCCGTCCAGTATCCTGGAGATCATCATACCATAACGGCCCCTCTCTTGTCTTTATGTCCGATTAAAGCCAGCCTTAAGCTCGTCTTAAGCCCGAACCTCGTGGGCGCTGCTCCTTTTCAGAGCCACATGGCCCCCCGTACCCACCCTTGCACATGTGCAAGGGTGGCGGTCTCGGGCAGGGGCGCCCTACATCTCAGCGAAGCCAGTGTTGCTGCACTCAACGTGCCGAGTCATTCTCTCCTGACACGACAGACGACGCGTAATCGACAACGTACGCCATGGTCCCACCTTTAGTGCTCAGAAAGAACCGCCGGATCGGGATGGGGCAGACACAATGATCAGCCATCTTCACCCACCTCGGGGGTGCGGAGCCTGCCTACTCGATCTCTTCGAACCTCGACATTGTGTCCTTTGCTGCGCCATGGTATACTGCGCCCCGTTCAACGGCTGGCCTGCCCCCCTAAAGCAGCGGCGGGCCATGGAGCATGAGGGAATTGGGGAGGAAGTAGCTATATGCCGTCAGAAACGATACAGACTTGGATTGGGCAGAATCCAGCACTGGCACCTTGGGCGACCGGTGCGGCGGCCATCGTACTGGGTGCGGTGGTACTGCTCATCGCCCGCCTTGTCATCTCCGGCGGCCTGGTGTACCTCTCAAAGCGAACCAAATCAGAATACGACGATATTTTGCTTGAAAGGCTGCGGCCGTTCCGCCTCGCCTGGATCGCCCCCTTGATCTTGCTCTACTACTCTGCCGGCCTCGTGCCTGCAGGTACCGAGCTTGTCCAGAAGATCATACTTTTTCTGATCCTCTGGCTGGTGGTCACATCACCGTCAACTCACTACTCAACACGCTAAACGCCATCTACGAGGCCAGCGACTACTACCGGGGCGAGCCGATCCAGGTCTATATCGATCTACTCAGGTTGGTGATGGTCCTGGTGGGAATTATCGTCTCCATCTCACTGTTCACCGGGCAGTCGCCCATGGTGCTGCTCACGGGGTTGGGCGCCATGATGGCCGTCCTCCTGCTCGTCTTCCGTGATACCATTCTGTCCTTTGTGGCCGGCCTGCAGATCCAGTCCAATGATCTGGTCAAAGAGGGCGACTGGCTTGAGGTACCATCCTATTCGGCCGACGGCGACGTACTGAACATCTCACTGCACTCGGTCAAAGTTCAGAACTGGGACAAGACCATCTCGGTAATCCCAACCTACAAGTTGGTAGAGGTGCCCTTCAGGAACTGGCGTGGCATGCAGGAGAGCGGTGGGCGGCGGATCAAGCGTGCCATCTACCTCGACCTGACCAGCGTGAGGTTTTGCGACGCTGCAACCATCGAGCGCCTGGGCAAAATCGACCTCATCAAGGAGTACGTCGCAGACCAGCAGTCCAAGTTCGAACGCGGAGGAACCACAGACAGCACCAGCCTGGAGAGCCCGGTCAACGCACATCACTTTACAAACCTCGACGCGTTCCGGGCTTATGTGACCGAGTACCTGAAGAGCCGGCAGGATTTGCACCACAAAGATATGACCCTATTGGTGCGCCAGCTGGCTCCGGGGCCCACTGGCTTGCCGCTAGAGATCTATGTCTTTACCAGGACGGTCGACTGGATCAAGTATGAGGATATCCAGGCTGACATCTTTAGCCATCTGGTCGCTGTGGTCCCCCTGTTCGACCTGCAGGTCTTTCAGGAACCCGCCGGATCTGACTTTCGCGCACTGGCCGGCTCACTAATGTTCAGCTGAGCGCTCTCAGCTAGCCACGACAGCTCAGAGACTATAGCTTCCTGGTCCACACAGCGCCCAGACCCACGAACCCGGCTGTCAGGGCAAATAGGGCTGGGTATGGCTGCTCTTGCAGAAACAGGCCGGCCAGCAGTGGCAACACCGCCAGCGGCACGATGAGCACCGCATTGAGAGCCGCAAAGGTAGGCCGTTCCGTGGCTGGTGCCAGCTCGAGGAGAGCGCTCTGGAACCCAACCCGACGCCCATTGAATGCAGCGCCTGCCAAAAAGACTGTGGGCAGCAGGCCCCACCAGCCAAGGGAACCCAGCGCGATGGCCAGCAGTGGCGCCGCTGTCGATGTGACAGCGCAGGCAGTGAGCATCGTCCGGCTGCTTACCCTATCCACCAGCCGCGCCCAGACCAAGTTGCCCAGCACCCCTCCGGTCACCTGGGCCAGAAGGAACCAGCCCACGGCCTCAGAGGGCGCGCCCATCTCCCTCTGGGCATAGACTACGTAGAAAGGCAGCGCCATCAGGCTGAAACCAGTCAGCAGTTGGATGATAATCAGTGTCCTCAACCGACCGGCGGCGGCTACCAGTTGCGCCAAATAGGCACGCCAAGGCTGGGAGCGTCCCGGTGCATCGGTGCGGGGTGGCTCGCGGATGAGCCAGAACCCAATAGAAGCAAGGGCAAGTGCCGCCGCGGCCAGCCCAAAGAGTAGTGCATAGCTGTCGGGATATCCCACCCCGGCCAGTATGCGCCTGGCCATCAGTGCTGCGCCGACGGCCAGCGGTCCGGCTAGCGCCTCCTTGCCGCCGAAAAAGGTCCCCCTGCGGCTGGCCGGAATCACCTTGCCGATAATGTCCGTGTACGGGATGTTGCCCAGCCCACCGCCAGCGTAAAACACGGCCAGCAGGCCCACAAGCGCCCAGGCTAGCAAATCAGGATTGCTGTCGCCGATTGCGTAGATCAGCCAGGCCAGCAGCCCCCAACTGGCAACCCGCAGGTAGATGGCCAGAAGCAGAAAGGGCATCTTCTTGGCACGAGGCTCCACCAAGCGGGCGACGAATAGCTGGGGCAGCGCGGCTGCCACCGTCAGCACCGTCGAGAGACCGCCAACCCAGACCGTCGAGCCGGTCAGCTCGGCCACAAAAGACGCGATGACGGTTGTCGGTTGAGTCAGGGCCACACCCAAAGCCAGAAAGGCCCCGTGCCACAAGCCTCCAAAAAAGTTGCGCCGCTCTGTCGCAGTCAGTGCCCGCGCTTCGTCCGCCGTGTGAGTATCCATGCCGGTGCTCATACCCCCTCTGATTTAGGCCTCTTCAGCCGCCAGGACGGGCAATTCGGCCTCTTGACGATCGCCGAAACATCTGTCCACGAACTTGTTGCACCAGGCCGAAGTCTGAAGCTGGATGACGTAGGCGAGGGCAATGATCAGCGCGATGTTGGCCCCCTCCTGGCCAAAGGCGTTCATGGAGATGGCCAAGGCAATCGACAGATTCTTGGGAGCCACACCATAGATAAGGGCAGTGGCATCGTCTCTACCAAAGAAGGCGCGTCCGGTGAAGGTCCCCAACACAAAGGTGAAGGCGTAGAAGAGGATGAGGGGGATGAACAGTAGCAGTAGCTGGGCCGGATTCGCGAGGATAGTGTTGGCCTTGAGTGCCATCGCCGAAAAGACCATGCCCAGCAGGCCCAGGGTCGAGAACAGCGGAAACCTGGGCTTGAAATCCTGCACATATCTGGCCTGTCCGTACTTGCGAATGATAAATCGCTGGGTGGCATAGCCGAGTATCAGCGGCAAGAAGACAATGATGGCTACTTGCTGAAAGATCTTGTCCACAGGTATAGCAACGACAGTACCCATCAGGAACTCGGCATACAAAGGCGAAAGCAGAGAACCGAGGATCAGGCCAATGACTGCCATCTTGATAGCCGCGTCGAGGTTCCCCTTGGCAAAGCCTGTCCAGGATATCGTCATGCCGCTAGTGGGCAGCGTCGCGGCGATGAGCAGGCCCAGTGCTGCGAACACGTTATCGGAAAAGAAAAGCTTGCCGAGTCCAAAGGCCACCAAGGGCACGATAGCAAAGTTGATAAAGAGAACAACCCCCTGCAGCTTGTAGTCGTGACCGGAAAGGACCTTCTTGATCTGCAAGTTGACCATCATCGGATAGACCATGACAAAGGTCAAGGGCAGAATCATCGGCTTTAGGAACGCAGGGTCGAACACAGCACCAAAGGCCAAACCCAAAAGCATGGCGACCGGGATCGACCACACAAGATTGGCCTTCACCCAGGCAAGTGCAGCCCAGATCCTATTTCTCATTCCAACTCCTCCTTTATCTTGATGCGAGGCCTGTATCTTGACACATGACGCCTGTATACCCGCTAGGGGTATTCTACCATCAACATGGCACAAGGTCAAATCCACTTGGTCTTGATGCGCCCCTGGATGGACCCAAGACCCAGTATTCTTGTTCAATTAGCCTGTCCGTGCTATACTGGGAGTGCAGGGCCCGGTGAAAGATAACGACCTGCACCCATGCACTTGCAGATATGCCGAACGAGAAGGAGACTGTCATGACCGAACGACCGGCAGAACCAGCAGTTGGACAACGGCTGCGCGACTTGCGCCAGCGCCGGGGGCTG
>P_1C_Sed_3_UnCtyDRAFT_1000082_pt1 | contig 16941 bp, 8 predicted proteins | sample Pon1CUnioCityCA_FD_10233 | JGI IMG/M metagenome (IMG submission 10233) | reverse complement strand
AACGCCGTCTCGGTGCTCTGCGCCGTCTCGGGCACAGCTGAGACCCTCTCGACACCTAGCCCGGTGGCGATCAACGTAATCTGAACGCGGTTGTCCATCTTTGGATCAATGACCGTTCCGAAGATAATCTCGGCGCCGGGCAGCGCCGCCCCGGATATCATCTTCATCGCACTGTCGATCTCCGCCAGCGTGAGATCCTGGCCCCCCGTGATGTTGACCAGCAGACCGTCAGCTCCCTTCACCGATTCTATGTCCAGGAGTGGACTGCCCAGCGCTATCTGAGCCGCCTCCAGAGCCTTGTCCTCTCCCTCTCCATGGCCAATGGACACCAAGGCCCCTCCGGCACCCTGCATGATGGACCGCACGTCAGCGAAGTCCAGGTTGATCAGGCCAGGTCGCGTGACGAGCTCAGAGACACCCTGAATACCCTGGCGAAGCACCTCATCTGCAATGCGGAAGGCGATGTCAAGGGAGACTCGTTCATTGACGATGTCGAGCAAACGATCGTTAGAGACCACCACCAAGGTGTCCACCTCTTGTTGAAGGCGGTGGATCCCCTGTTCAGCTACTCCCTCGCGCCTGCCTCCCTCGAACGTGAAGGGCCGTGTCACGACAGCAATGGTGAGAGCACCCTGCTCTCGCGCGATGCGCGCTACAACAGGCGACGCCCCGCTCCCCGTACCTCCGCCCATCCCCGCGGCGATGAAGACCATATCGGCTCCACGCAACACCTTTGAGAGCCGCTCCCGGGTTCGCTCGGCGGCCTCGGTTCCGACAACAGGATCTCCACCAGCGCCCAATCCCTTGGTGAGCGTCTCTCCCAGCACAACCTTGCAGGACGCCTCCGATCTGGCGAGCGCCTGGGCATCCGTGTTGGCAGCGACGAATTCAACCCCAGGAATACCCACCTGGATCATCCGATCGACCGCATTGCTGCCAGCGCCGCCGACGCCAACGACCTTGATGGATGCCCCACGCCAGCTATCCGTTGCTGTGCTCATCGTCTTGTCCATGCTCAACCTCCCGTTGTCCACATTAGATCCCGAATTCGCTCAGCTTCTCCGCCAGAGCAGCGCCCTCCTCCACGAAACATGACTTGGCCGTACGCCATAGGCCCGGAGACCACACCTCCACATGAAGAAGGAGGCCGACCACGATGGCCTCATCCTCAATGCGAGCGTACCGGCGCAGCTGATCCGGTAGAGACAGCTGACCGGATTGATCTGGAGCGCAGACCGCGGCTCCCGAGAAGAGGAAACGGGAGAAGGCGCGTGCAGACTGGCTGGTGAGGGGCAACCGCCCCACCTTTTGCGCCAGCTTCTGCCACTCGGTGGCTGGGTAAACCAACAGACACCGCTCTACACCGCGCGTGACCGTCACGCCCTTGACCAGCTCGGCCTGAAACGCCGGAGGCATCGTCAACCGCCCTTCGGCGTCGGCGCTGCAATGGAATTCACCCAACAACATTGTCGTTCAAGACCAATACCTACTTCGACAGAGCCATCTTCAAGATATGGCCGTGCTCGTCCACAACCACTCTGACCACCTGGTGATGAGCTCTCGTGAGCGCGTCGCCCGCATCGCCTCTGCCTCCCTTAACGCTGATGTCCTTGTGCAACGTGAGCGCCCAGCCGCGTGCCACGCGACTTAGACCCTTCTGCTCCAGCGGGGCGTAGAGGGAACCTCGCAGGTCCGCCTCACGCACGTCGCAGTCGGCGTCGCACACAGCGGAGCATACGCTCAGAGGTCTCGCTTTCACCGTGGCGTGCGACATATGCGGCAAGCTCGTCTCGATGCGGGCCTTCACCCTGGCCACCAGCTCGTCTGATGCGGGCCTTACCGTGACCCCCTTCTGCGGCTCCACCTTCCTGGAACAGATAATGGGAGGACAGAAAACGTCCGCCGAAGCACCCATCGCCTCAGACCGGCGAATGGATGTGATCGGCAGCGAAGGATCTCCGTATAACACGAAGCTCATGAGGGCCTTCTGATCTTCATCGTCGAGATAACCCTGTTGCCGCTGCATCTCGCTGGCCATGCTCACCTTAGCATGTCGCAAGGCCTCGCCGACCGTCAGATGAGCCCGCAATCCCTCCCAGAAGTGCTTACCCATGAGATCGGCTCCCAAGAGGGGTGGGGCAATTGAGCCGTAGGAGATCTTGGTCGACCCAACCACAGCCAGAGCTCCCACCGCCAGCAGCCGCAGCGCAATGGAATCGGACGCGCTCTTGCCCAAGATGTTCGCCCCGTAGCAGGCCTCGGTGAAGACGACGGCGTCGGCGTGTTCACTGATGCTGGGATCTTGAGGACGCAGCGCCAGGGGGAAAAGAGGATAATCGGCGGGGAAGAGGGCATCCCTCTGGCCGTACCAGTTCGGGCCGTCCTCAATCCCGTGTAGGTTGAAGTAGCTGAAGTGCGGTGGTTCGACGACCTGGAATCCCTCATAGGTGAGGGGCGGACACGTCCGCAGACGGCCATCATCGCCAATGGCGTGAAAAACAGCCCGCGATGCTTTCCGCCAGATGCTGGCCGAATATCCCAGTCCACGGCCGTTTGGATGACCACCCTGTATACCTTTGAGAGCAGCGCTCAAGGTGCTCAATAGGCCCTTAGCGACCGTGGTGCGCCGGTGTGCCTCCAGCGAGGTGCGAATGAGCGTGCGGAGCAAGGCTAGTCCCTGGTTTTCGCCGTCAGGCAGCCTGCCGATCGCTCGTTCCGGTATCAGATAGTTGGCATCTCGACTCGCGTATGGATTGTCGGAAGGAACGTCTGAATCCTGGTCGTCAACCGGATTCGGCAAGCGATGAAAAGGTATGATCCTGTCACCGCCAACGATGAGTAGATATCGTATCTGCCGACCTCGATCGGCCAGTTGAGCGTCAATGCTGTCCACGAGCTTCTTCACGTGCCACGGGTGGGCAGGATCCACCGGTTGGAGATCGAATCGCTGCAAAGACACCTCATCATCCACGTAGGCTATCACCGTCTCGAGACCAGCGCGCGCCTGGACAACCTGCTTGAGATCGCGCAAGTCACTAGCCAGCTGCTCGAAACCGGCGCTACCGTACTTCTTCGTCAGCGCCCGTTTGCTGGAGATCATTAGATAGACCGGGATGGCATCCCCGGCACGGCGTCCTTCAGCGACAGGTTCCAGGTCCTCAGAGGCCAAGGACCCCATCTCGATCGGATACTCACCGTCGGCCAGGGACTCGATCAAGCGCTCCATCTCGACGCGCGCGTCCTCCACCACTTTGGGTACTCGATCCCCAGCATCATTCGACTCGGTCCCCAAATCGGCGTCCGACGGCGACAAAGTTGCAGACAACGGTACCATCATTCAGCCCCTCCCATCACACCTTCTTACGCTCGCGCCAGATGAACGACATAGCGCTGACCGCTGCCCATTGCTTGTATGCATCGGCGTGAGCTGGCTGTAGCTTGATGGCTTTGCGAAGCTTGGCAGCAGCCTCCGGGTACCGCTTGAGGTGCTTGTACATCACCCCAGCCCCGTACTGATACTCCGCCTCGCTGGGGTCACGCTCACACGCCTCGAGATAAGCCTGCAAGGCGTCATCGTACTCCTCGCGCGCTTCATACGTCTTGGCCAAGTCGTAGTAGTTCGCCGGCTCCTCCGGTTCTAGATTGACCACCTCACGGAGGTGAACCAGGGCTTTGTCAAGATGCCCTAACTTGCGACACAGCCTGCCCATCCCTCTGTGGTAAACTGCCTCGTGGGGAGCTATTACTATCGCCTGTTCGTAAGCCTGCATCGCTTCATCGTACCGCTCCTGTTCCTCATAGGCCTCACCCAGCTGAGCGTAGGCATCGGTCATCATCGGATCCAGGGCAACCGCCCTCTCCAGCGAGTCGCTAGCCTCCTCGTACTGGCTCAATCGCTTGTGCGCGCTGCCCACTTTGAAATGGAAGCGGGCATTGTCAGGCTGCAGGACCGAGGCTCGGTGATAGGCCTCCAGAGACTCACTCCACTGCTCCTTCCGTTCGTACAGGGACCCTATGCAGTCATACGCGGGGGTGTAGTCCTCGCTCTGCGCAATGGCTTCCTTGAACTTGCTTAAGGCCTCCTCTGTGTCGCCCAGCTCGAAGGCTACCTTGCCGAGATCGAGAGCGTGGGACGGGTTCCCTGGCTCTAGCTCAGCTGCTTGCTCGTACACCTCCATCGCTTCCTGGTAGTGTCCCTGACGGAAGTAGACATCCCCCAAGTCTGAGAGAAGCTCGGCGTTGCCCGGCTCAAGCGTAACAGCTTGCTCCAGTAATGCCTGACCCTCCTCCTCCAGTCCCAAACGGTGGTAGGCCAGGGCTGCTCGATGCAGATATGCTACGTCTTTCGGCCTCGATTCCAGCGCTCGACTGTACTGCTCCAAGGCCATATCATAGCACGCTTGTCCGGTGTACAGATCACCTAGCGTACCGTACCAAGCGCCCACCCCAGGCTTGAGCTCCACAGCCCTCTCCAAGGCCATTCTGGCTTGGTCATGTCGACCCTGCTTCAGCAGCCTCTCGCCAAGGGCGTACTGATAGATCGCACAAGAAGGATCGAGACGCGTCGCTTTTCCGAGCAGCTCCAAGACCTCTTCCTGCGACCGCTCTGTCTCCATCTCCCTCTCTTGATCCTCGGACATCCCTTGTCTCTCATCCATCTGCTCCAGGGTCAGGGCCAGCTCATACTGGGTTTCGGCGGACTCAGGCTCCAAGCTCTCCGCCATGCGGAGCTCCCGAAGGCTGCCATCGTAGTCCTCGATCGCTCGATACGCCATGCCCAATACACGATGATGGAGAGGNTCCTCAGGAGCTGCTTCGAGCGCTCTGCGCAGCTTTGGAATCGCCTCGTCCAAGTGCCCGCCCAAGAACAGCAGTGTGCCAAGCTCAGCGTGCAGAGCTGGCGAATCCACCCCCAACTCAGCGGCAGTCCGAAGCGAAGCAATGCCTTCATCATAGCCTTCGGGGCCTAGGCCCTCACCCCAGGCGGCCTCCCTGTCGAGACCTGTTCTCTGCAGCCGGCGGGCCTGCAAGGCGATTTTCCGCCAGACAGTACCCAGCCTGACTCGATAGCGCGTTCTTTCCGGGGCCAGCGCGATAGCGTCCTGGTAGTGCGAACGGGCCTCCTGATACCGCTTCTGGGCCTCCAGCGCGAGCCCCAGCTCGTAGTGCGATTCCGCATCCTCCGAGTCGACATTGATGGCCTCCTCGAACCGTCCGAGCTTGCGAAGAACCCGGCCATAAGCTCTTTGGTGCCTTGCTACCGGCGGCGCCAAATCGGCAGCTTGACGATACTCATAAAGCGCTTCTTCCAGGTAGCTCGGGTCGCCGACCGCTTGATGCTCCCAGATCTCGCCCAACCATTCGTGGGCCTTGGCGTCCGAGGCATCGAGCGAGATGGCTGTCTGCAAGGACTCCACAGCGCTTTCGGCATCGCCCAACACGTGGAAGAGGTGCCCCAGGTCGCGATGATAGGCCGCAGCCTCTGGCGCCAGGTTGATCGCCTGGCCATAGGCTCTGAGAGCCTCATCGTAGTACGTTGCCGCGGCAAGAGAGCGTCCCAGCAAAGCGTGAGCTCTGGGATCATCGGCATCCAAACGTATGGCCTCTTGCAGGGCCTCGATGGCTTGCTCATAGTCCTCTGCCCGATAGCAGACTGAACCGATGCTGCGATAGTAGTCGGGTTGGTCTGGGACGATGGACGCGGCCTCTCGGTACTGGACCAGGGCCCCTTCGTAGTCACGCTCCTCGTCGAGCAAGAGGCCCAGGCGATGGCGCGCTTGAGCATTTTCTGGATCGAGGCTGACCGCCGTGGACAGGGCATCCACAGCTTGTTCTCGCTCGCCCACGCTGCACAGCGCCTCAGCGAGGTCGAGGTGATATACCGATTGTTCCTGCCCCAACTCAGCGGCCTTCTCGAACTCGGCTACTGCCTCATAGTCCCGGCCCAGACTGTGGTACAGATGGGCCAGCTCATGGTGTGCCCCGGGATCGTCGGGATCCACGCCCACGGCTCTCTCGAGAGCCTCTATAGCCTTTTCGTGTTCACCCATCTCGCGCCATGCGGTCCCCAGGTGGCGATGGTAGACCACATCTTTAGGCGCTAGCCGCGCTGCCTCCTGGAACTCGTCCAAGGCTTCCAGCAGCCAGCCCTTAGCGACGAATGTCTCACCCAAGTCTCCGCGGAGCGAGGCGTCCTCCGGCTCCAAGGCCACGGCCTCCTCCAGGCAGCCGATCGCCTTATCTATCCGACCCAGCCTGCGATGGGCGCCGCCAATGGCGCGCACATAAGCTGCCTCCTGTGGCGCCAGCTCAGCTGCTCGGCTGTAATGCCGCAAGGCTCCCTCGACGTCACCCTGCGCCTCAAAGGACCGTCCAAGGTGATAGTAAGCCTCGGGCCAGCCGACCGCGGCAGTCCCCTTCGCTTGGCCCTGGCTGCCTGCGAGATCGAGGGCGCGCTGTAGCGCTTCAATGGCCTCCTCGTGGTTCCCCAGCCGCTGACAGTACCTTCCGTAGTCGTAGTACGTCTCCGCGCTCTCTGGAGACAGCTGCAGCGCTATGTCGAAAGCGTCCAGTGCGCCTTCCTCTTCATCTTGAAGGGCGAGAAGGGCTGCCAATTCGCGATAAGCGGTCGGGTCGACGCGGCCACCTGAGGACTCGCTGTCGAGCTTGATCGCCTTCTGCAGGGCTCTCGTCGCCTCACCGAGCTGTCCCAGCTTCTTCAGAACAGACGCTCTCCTTCGACGGTGCCTCGGCTCCTCGGGCTCTAACGCGACAGCATGGTCGTAGGCCTCCAGGGCTCGCTCAAGGCTGCCGAGATTCTGGTAGACCTTGCCGAGCTCGCTGCGAAGGTCTGCGTCCTCAGGATCGGCCCGCAGCCCCTCTTGTACCGCAGCCAATGCCTCCTCGTACTGCCCTCTCTGCCGAAGCAGCGCAGCGACCTTCCCGGTGTACTGCACCTTGTCGGGCCTGAGCTTCGCGGCCTGACGATAGTGAGCCAGTGCTTCCGCATCATCCCCGCTCGTCTCGGCGATCGCGCCCAGTTGAGCTCGTATCTCGGCGTCATCGTGGTTCATCTGTAGCGCCTGCCAGGTCTCGTCTCGGGCCTCGTTCAGCCTTCCGAGACGATGGGCAGCCCGCCCGAGCTCGCGTCGATAGGCTGGCTCGTCAGGAGCCAAGTTGGCAGCCCGGCGGTAGGCCCCTAGAGCCTCTCCTAGCCTTCCCAGGTGATCATAGCTCAGACCAAGATGGTAGTGAGGCGTGGGATCTTGCGGCAGACGGTCACAAGCCTCTCTCAGATGCTCCAGCGCATCGTCGTGACGCTCCAGGCGCTGGCAAATGATCCCTGCTCGCAACCAGTAGTTGCCTCCCATCTCTGGCTCGACGTTGGCAGCCGTCCTGTAGGCTGTCAGTGCCTCGTCGAATGCTTCAAGATCCTCATAGACCCTGCCCTGTTGACCGTACACGTCCTGGAGGCGGGATGCATGAGAATTGTCAGATTCACCCAAATGGACGGCCTTTTGCAGCATCTTAAGCGCTTCATCCTGGTTGCGCACACGACTGTAGGCCGCGCCGAGGTCGCGATAGTAGGAAGCCCGATCTGGCGCCAGAGCACAAGCTAGACGATACTCCTCAAGCGCCTCCTCCCAACGCCCGCGAGACTCATAGACCAAACCCATCTGATGATGCGCCGCCGCGTGACTGGGCGCCAGCGAGCTAGTCAGCTCCAACTCCTCCACAGCACCGTCGTAGTCGTTCAGATGATAAAGAGCACGTCCTGCGCCATAGTGGTAGGTGGCCTCTTCAGGATCGATGTCGATGGCGCGGCGATACTGGCTCAGCGCGTCCCCCCAGCGTTCTGCTGCGCTAAGAGCCTCAGCGAGATCCCCGTGCCACTCGGCTTGACCTGGCGAGAGCTCCACCGCTCGGGCGAGATAGTGGACGGCGTCATCGACCTCCCCCAGCCGTGCATGCGTCAGGCCCAGGTGGTAGTTGTAGGTAGGATGCGCGGGTTCCAGCGAGACGGCCTCACCGTAGGCCTGCAGGGCCTCCTCCGGCCTGCCGGCGTGTTCATATAGCGACCCCAACTCACGCCTCCAGGCCGACTCGGTGGTGGTCATCGTCTCCCCGGGCGGCAGCACATCAACGGTCTCAGCAGCCGCCGCCACCGTGTCGCCTGGACGGGACAAGCCAGACTTGTCGGGCAACAAGGCGAGAGCCTGGCGCAAGTGAGAGATAGCTTGCTCCAGTCGTCCAAGCTTGCTCAAGATCACAGCAGCGTCACGATGGAGAGAGGCCCTCTCTCCGCCGGCCTCCAAGGCCTGCTCCAAAGCGTGCAAGGCCTCGCTGTACCAACCGCGCCCTTGATAGCCCCGACCAATCTCCTGGTAGATCGCCGCTCGATTCGATTCGCATTCGAGAGCCAGCTCCAGTCTGCTCAGGGCCTCCTCAAAGCGGCCCAGCCGGTTCAACGTGACACCGGCTTCGTACAGGCACGAGCTCTCATCAGGCACTCGAGACAGTCCATCCTCGAAGGCGTCCAGCGCCTTCGCATAACTCCCTCGCCTCTGAAACAGCAACCCTAGGCGGCAGGCCACCGCCGCATAGAGACGGTCGGCTTCTTGGAGAGCATCTCGAAGTTCGGCTGTTGCCTCGCTGTCAGAACCGGCATCGCGATGATCAGCGGCCAGTTTACAGTGATGACCAACCCGATTCTGTTGCGCCTCGATATCAATCATGGAAACCTCCTACAGCAGGCTAAGCATCCAGAAGGACGCAAGGCACAGGATCACCCCGACCAGACAGAGGAATACGCCCACACCGATCGAGGTGCGAACCAACTTGTCGATGGCCTCCACGAGGCTCGACATAGCCCCGATAAGAGGAGCCAGGCCTGCGTTGGTGACCGCCTTGCTGCTGACTTTCGCTGAGTGAGCAGAGATGCTCTTCAACATCTTCTGATACTGTCTCGAGAGAATCATCCACAGCCCGGCTACACACGAGCCGAGACCCAGCAAGAACATGGATGCCGCCATACCAGCTCTAAGAGTCGATATCATGGTTCCTATCCTTTCATCGAGCCCAACGTCTCCACAGGAGCAGTCTCCATCGGAAGATGCCCGGCCACGTCTAGCGCAGTTTCTCGGCACAGAGCGACTCATCCGTGACGAGCGGAAGGCTGATATAAAATGTGCTACCCTCGTTCAACCGGCTTTCCACCCATACTCGGCCTTCGTGGCGCTCCACGATCGACTTGACGATGGCAAGCCCCAACCCGGTCCCCGACGCATCCGACTTATCGCCTCGCTTCGTGCGGTAGAACTTCTCGAAGAGACGTACTTGCTCATCAGGAGCGATCCCCATACCCGTGTCGGCGACACGAATCATGGCCCGGCTCTGACCGTTCCGTGAATCAATCGACAAGCCCGTCGCCACCTTCCCCCCGGCCGGCGTGTATTTGATCGCATTGTCCAACAAGTTGATGAGTGCCTGGCGAAGCAGCGCTCGATCGCCGGACACCAAGCTGACCCCGTCCTTGTTGGACAGGTCAAACGGTGGCTCGATCTGCAGAGAGACACCCTTCGCCGTCGCGCGGGCCCGCAGGCTGCTCACAGCCTCGGCCACAATGACGCCCAGGTGACACGGGCTCCTCTCCACGCCCAAGCCAGCTTCGATGCGGCTCAGGTCGAGCAGCTCAAGCACGAGATCGTCGATCCGCTGCACGCCCTGCAAGATATTCTCGACGTAACGCCTTTGTTGCTCGTTGAGCTCACCCACTGCATCCAGCCGATCTGCGTAGCCACGCATGAAGGTCAGCGGGGCCCGGAGATCGTGGGACACTGTCGCTAGGAACTCGGACTTCATCTCATCTAATTCCTTGAAGCGCGTGATGTCGCGCATGACGGCGACACGCCCCAGTTGCTCACCTTCAGAAGTCTCTATCGCGGAGACATCGATATACAGAACACGACCACTGGGCAGGATCAACTCCTGAGAGCGCCCTTCCGCGCCTGATGCCCCTCCGACAGCCACCACCACCTCGGGCGTCAGGTTTGCTCGCCTGATGCTCTTGCCCAGGACGTCCTCGGATCGGATGTCAAACGTCTGTTCCGCAGCCGGATTCACCAGCAACAGCCGATCCTCTTGATCGGTGACCAAGACCACATCGGAGACGCTCTCCAGGATCGCCGCTAGCCGCGTCCGTTCACCCTCGACTGCTTGGAAGAGACGGGTGTTCTCAACAAGGACAGCCACTTGATTGGTCAACATGGAGAGGAAATCCAGCTCGGACCTCTCAAACTGCTGGACGCCGAGGTATCCTATCCAGATCACGGCCAGCATCTGATCCTTGGTGCACACCGGCAACGCGATGACCGCCTCTATCGGGCCGACCAGACGCTTGGACGTGGTCAACGAGCGCCAGAGGTCGGGCTGAGGGGCCCAGGGGGTCTCCCGCAGATCCGGAAGGATCACCGGCCTTCTTCGATTCTTGACCTGCGCCACGAGAGCGGACTCGAGATCAGCGATCCCCTCGATACGCTCCCCCCGGGAGATCACCGCACCGGAGGACTCCCCGCGCTCGATGAGCACAGCCCGAGCCACATCTGCGTCCGTCGCCTTGAGGGCCCCCTCGAGCACAAAGGCTAGACCCGTTGAGAGCTCCAATGTCGACGAGACCGCCTGGCTGACCTCGAGAAGCAAAGAGAGATCACTCATGCGATCTTGGAGGCGTGCACGCATATCCTCGAGCGTGAGCCCAAGTCGCCCTACCTCATCGGTCCCTCCTACCTCAATGGGCTCCGTGAGCGTACCCAGAGCAATACGCTCAGCAGCGTTGGCGAGCTGCTTGAGGGGATCCGTCATCCGGCGGATGATGAGGCCGATGGCGACGACCAACAGACCGCCAAAGACCCCCTGGAGCACCAGCAGCGGAACAGCGACCTCCCTGGCCCGACTGAGGACAACCTCGTAGGGAAGACGGATGATCACAGACCAAGGGTAGCCATCGACTGGTAGGTAGTAGAGCAGCTCACGGGTATTGCGCACCGGATTGCGGCCCTCACAGACAAGTCCTTGTGGACCAGCGTCGGCAATGCAGTCGCGATACTGCTCCTTTTGCCACACCGACAGAACCATGCCGGGATCCGGGTGCGCAACAATGCGTCCCTCCGAATCCACCACGAAGCCCTCCCCGCGACCGCTGGTCCACTGCAAGTCCGACAGGATGCGCTCCATAGCTGGATTCGACTGCAGATGCGTACGCCCAACCAGTGCTCCAAAGCCTGACGCACTCTCCGCTCTCGGTTCCGTGGGCATCATAAAGGACAGCAGTGCCTCGTCCCAGGGCGACTGATGTCCAGAACTGATCTGAGGGGCTCCATTCTTCAACACCCGTGTCAAGAGCACCACTTCCTGAGATGTCAGCTCTGGATTGCCCGTTGGTGCCGGGGGGTACATCGAAATCAGCTCCCCATTCGGAGCGAAGAGCATGAGGTGATCAAAGAAGGCGCCAATATGAAGATCGCTCTCCAGCAGCCGCTCTAACTTGTCGCCATCGGTACTTAACAGCCGCTCATCCTTGGCGAACTCGGCAAGGAGCCCCTGGCCAGTATGTATGAACGTGGGAATCTCATCACCCGCGCTGTGAGCATCCCGTGCCAAGTCATTCACAGCCTCCGCTCTGGCCCCCTGAAGTGCCACCGTCGTCACAGCGTACAAGAGCCCGAAGGTCGACGTCAAGATCAACGGGATCACGACGATCAAGAGCTTCCGATTGAGGCTGCGTCCCAGCCAGGAAACGCGGTCCGCTCTCTGCACTGGGCGGGACGACGCATGGAAGTGGAGGAGCATCTGCGCGAACGCGCCCGCTGAAAAGGCCTCGATCAAAGCACAGCCCACGCGCAACCGAGTGAACTGCAGAGCATAGTCGAAACCGGCCAACCCCGAATCGGCCACTCGGGCCCAAGCCGAGAGGAACAACGAAACACCAGCGACCACGGTCGTGACGATGGATGCAACCAGCGGTTGACGGGCTAGCGTCTCCAGCGGGCCCTGATATCGCTGGCGCAGAAGGGAACCCACGAGGAAGCCAAAGAAGGCGAGGTAGAATGGATCCGCGACACCGGCAGACAGAGTGCCGGCTCGCAGCACGCCAGTGATGCCTCCCACCAGAAGCGCTGGTCCTGCACCGAGCCATATGCCAGCCATCAGAATGGGCCACGCAGTGAGAAGGCCGGCGATGGGCGCCTCCGGTTTCAGGGGCATGTCAGGAAGGGGTGGCAAGGCCAATGCCGAAAGACGGACCGCCAACAGGCGATTCGTGACCAAGGGAAGCACCAATAGCCCCACAAACAGGAGCAGGCGTCGACGGAATTTGACCACGGCAGAGAAGTCGCGACGGGAAAGGACAAGGAGCATGATGGCGATCAATCCGTAGAGCGCAAGGAGTGCTAGCTCCAGAGGCTTCGGCTCCAAAAAGACCAAGCTCTTCCAAGGCACCCAACCTTCAAGACTCATTCCGTACCCCCGTGAGATTAGCATCCAGGTTCATTCATCCTTATATTGTCGCAAGAATCGTGCCAAGGTGTCGTCGACAAGCCCTCCAGAATCGAAGGACAGTGAAGAGCTGCAGCGGGTTGTACGTTATCACAGACGAGCTCGGACATCAGCGAAGCATCGGCTGCCAAGAGATCTGACGAAGGATGACCAAGTTAGCGCTTCTTCGCCACCGAAAGACAGCGGATGTCTCCAGCCTACACCCCACATATGCCGTCCGGAGTACATGACAGACCCAATTATAGGGGTTAGCGCCAACACGGATCGACAGCGGGGGACGGCAGCCACCGAAGGAGCCCGAACGGCTTGGCGTCACACAACCGGCGGACGAGAGGAAGAGCGCTAACTGAAACGGGACGAGACAACGTGTGGACTAAGAGCAGCAGAGAGGAGCAAACAAAACAACCCGTGACAGCTGTGAGGTCACGCTGCGAAGACCGCCACTGCCGCCGACAAGACCCGCTGAAGACAGACGTGAGGGGAGATTTCCCCCACGTTGGGGAAAATTCCGCACATAGCCCATACAGCCATCAGTTCAAACCGTACTTCTCGAGACGATACCGCAGTTGGTCCCGTGATATCGAGAGGAGCTTCGCCGCCTCCGTCTGATTCCCGCCGGTGCGCTCGAGAGCTTGCTCAATGAAATGCTGCTCCAAGTCACTTACCACATCGGTGAGATCAACGCCTTCGGCTGGCAGATTCGACGGCGACGCTGAGCGATCATCAGGAGCCACGGCACCGTAGCCGTCGCTCAACTCGGCAGGCAGGTGCGCTGGCTGTATCTCCTCTTGCTCACAGAGCACCATCGCCCGCTCAATGACGTTGCGGAGCTCACGGATGTTGCCCGGCCAAGGGTAGTGCCTCATCACCCTAAGGGATTCACTGCTCACACCCTTGATCCCCCTGCCCATTGCTCGGTTGAACTCATCAACGAAAGCAGCAACGAAAAGCTCCAAATCCTCGATGCGCTCGCGGAGCGGTGGCAGATCTATGACCACTACGCCCAGCCGATAGTAGAGATCTTCCCGAAAGGATCCCTCGTCAATCGCTGCCTTGAGGTTACTGTTAGAAGCAGCAATGAATCGGACGTCGATCTGGACATCCCGCGTCCCACCGACGCGGCGCACCTCCTGTGTCTCCAGGACGCGCAGCATTTTGGCCTGCATCTTCGGGGGCATCTCCCCGATCTCATCCAAGAACAGCGTGCCGCCGTCGGCCACCTCCAGGAGGCCCTTCTTCCGGCGGTTCGCGCCTGTGAACGCCCCCTCTTCATAGCCAAACAGCTCGCTTTCCAGAAGGTCTTCAGGGATGGCAGCGCAGTTGATAGGCGTAAATGGGTTCTCGGCCCGGGGACTTTGTCTATGGATCGCCCGCGCCACCACCTCCTTGCCAGTCCCGCTCTCACCCTGAAGTAGAACCGTCGCCCTGCCCTTCGCCACCTTGCCCACCAGCTTGGCGATGCGGCGCATCTCTTCGTTCTGCCCAACGATCCACCCGCCCGAGTAGCCACCGGTCTCCTCTCGCAGCCGCTGGATCTCGCGCTTCATGGCCAGCTCCCTCAGCGCCCGCTGGATGATCAATTTGAGCTTCGAAGCATCGGACGGCTTGTCGATGTAGTCATAGGCCCCCAACTTCATGGCCTCCACCGCGCTCGGCACGGCGCTGTAGGCGGTCAAGACAATGACGTGAACGTTGAGCTCCTGCTGCTTGATCCGCCTCAAGATCATCAGTCCGTCGACATCGGGCAGCCGGAGATCGAGCAGTACGATGTCCACTGGCTTCTTCTGCAGCAGCGCCTCACCCTCGGCCCCGGTCGCGGCCGATAGGACCTCGTACCCCTCCTCTTCAAGGATATCGCCGAAGAAGGAACGTATCATATCATCGTCATCGATGGTCAGAACGGTGGCCGTCATAAATCAACTCCCTATGCCTCTTGAACGCCGAATCTCTCCCTCTCAGTCACTTAGCGCTCCAGTGGACGGCTCGACGAACGCTAGAAACCCGCAACTCTGACGCCCCCCCACCAGCGTACGGCCCAGACGCCCACAACCCAGCCCCGGATTCATAGCTGCTTGCTCCATCGGCGGAGCGAGGAAGGAAGGATGTTCAGGTCATTTCGATACTTCGCTACGGTACGACGAGCGACATGGTAGCCACGCTCGGCCAGCTGCTCCGCGATGGCTCGGTCGCTGAGGCACGTTTCTTCGTGGCTCTCGCCGTCGACCAGCTGCTCGATGATGCGCTTGACTGGCGCTGCGCTGTCGAAGAACGCCGCCAGCGGCACGACCTCGCCGCAGGGCAGCTCAACGTACTTCCCAGCCACAGCCCGGCTCACGGTCGATTCGTGCACGCCCATGAACTCGGCCAACTGAGCTCGCGTGAGAGGCCTCAGCGACTGGACGCCGTTGACCAAGAAATCATGCTGGTAGTCCACGAGACAGTGCATCAGGTCATACAGGGTCTGCCAGCGCTGCTCCACACTCCTCACAAACAGGCGCGCACGTCCGCACAGTTCCTCCCACCGTTTCCATGTCTCAGGCCGCGACGATCGATTGCCGTCGCGAAGATCGTCCATGGGGCAGCAATACGACGTGTTGACGCGCAGTCGATAGCGGTCTGCCTGGGGGATTTCGATCTCGTAGTCCTGGCCCGCGCTGGCGGACTGACAGATGATGATGTCAGGCTCCGGGCACGTCGTCGTACCCGGGCACGCCCCTTCCCGCACCTCAGCCCAGAAGGCGTGCGCCGGGAAGGGATGAAGGTGCTCCCTGATAAAGCGCAGAGCATCCTGCACCTCGTCAACCGTGGCGTCCACCGCCCGTCCTAAGCTCGCGGGGGAAGAATGTCCCAGGCCATCCCACGCATGGCGAATCAGACGCTCAGCCACTGGCCGCTCGACGCCGAGCTGATGCAGGTCGGCGATCTGAATCAGGAGACATTCGCGAGCATCGCGGGCCGCGATCCCAACCGGCTCCAGGGACTGAACGACGTCGAGCACCTCCTCGACGTGCTCAAGCTCGGCACCGAGGTTGGACGCCAGGTCAGCCACGTCACAGGAGAGCCACCCACGATCGTCGAGGTTCCTCACCAGGTGACGCGCAATGGCCATACGCTCCGGACGCAGGGTCAGACGAGCCTGACGCAGCAGATGCTCGGCCAGCGTCGTCCGCGATGGCAACCGGGAGATGAGATCGCCCCATTCGCCATCCGCGCCGTTCCCCGCGAAGGCGTCAAGGCGTTCACGCGACCTCTCCTCCACCCGGACCTCCGCCGCACGACAGGTGGGGCACACGCCGTCCATCATCTCCGCACCGCAACTGGGGCAGCGTTGAATCTCACGCAACTCCAGCGCTGGGTTCTCGGCCAACTCGTGAGCGACGGCCTGTTCCAGTTCCAGCGACGAGAACTGCAGCAACTCGTTCGCCAGCACGAGCTGGGGGGAGACCGTCGGCTTCTGCTTCAGCGTTTGCGTAAGCCTCATGGCCCTCTTTCAACTCCTACCCTCGTCGCTGGATGCCGCCTCGCGCCGCTCACATCTGCACCGAAAGATTCCAGTGAACAGATCCTAGCCTCACGCGTGGATGGCCTGCCATCGACGTGACCTAGCCATCTTCCCTTTCGCCTACTCGACGGTCACCCTCTCGTACGTCTCAAACGTGTTGCCGTCTAGGTCTTCCACGATGAACCCGACAACGTACTCTCCTGCAGCTGCATCGAGTTCCTCCCAGGCGAACATCTGATCGCCAAAGGTCAGGGTACCCCCCTCCTGCCGGGCGACCTGGGCGACGTTGCCTTGATCATCTAGGTCGAGCCATTTCTCCAGGACGGTGAACGTGTCCCCAGACTGCGGGATGATCTCCCGCGGCGCGCCCATGCCCTCTTCCTTGGTGAAGCCGAACACGTGCCTCAACACCCCATCGCGGAAGGTGAGCCTGGCGTAACGAGACTCACCGCCATCGGCGTAGGTATAGATGCCCTCCACCGTGTAGACGGCCTCCTCGGGCGATGTGCCGTACTGCTGGGGCTCGAAGAGCGCGACGACCGAGTCCCTCCCGTCATCGATGGCGAAAACAAGGGGCTCCCACTCAAACGCCATGGTGAATTCACCATCCTCGGGCCAGGCTGGATAGTACACACCCTCGAGCTCGCGGGTGTTGGTTGTCTCCAGGTAATCCGTGTCTGCGAGGAAGATGGCGTTCGACACCGTGTCGTAGAAGCCTACCAGGAGGCGCACGTGACCGATGTTCTGCCCCTGGATGTCGGTGCGCAGCACCACGGGCCGTCCTGGAGCGGCGGTGTCGTCAGAGAGCGTGATGGGGGAGAGTTGGATCTCACCCGACCCGGGCCCCCTCACCGTCGCCCCTGGCTCTGGCACGGCTATCTCCCCCG
>P_1C_Sed_3_UnCtyDRAFT_1000081_pt1 | contig 16955 bp, 14 predicted proteins | sample Pon1CUnioCityCA_FD_10233 | JGI IMG/M metagenome (IMG submission 10233) | reverse complement strand
AAGCCGGTGGCGTACTTGATCTCTACAGCGACGTTACCTGTCAGCGTGCGAGCCTGGCTGAGAAAAAGCGTCAGCGGGTTGGCACCCAGGGGCTGCGGCATTCGGATCGAATTGCCGATGACCATAATCATCGCCATCGTCTCTCCCAGGGCCCGACCGACACCCAAGATGATGGCAGCGATGATGCCGGATCGAGCCGAAGGTAGGGTAACGCGGGCGATGGTCTGCCAGTGCGTGGCACCGAGGGCTAGGGAGCCCTCCTTGTACTCTCGAGGTACAGCACGGATGGCATCCTCCGCGATGTTCGTAATGGTAGGCAGCACCATAACCGCGAGCACCACGGACGCGGCCAGCAAACCAAACCCGGAGTTGCCTGGTACGGAGAACGTCCTGCGCACCGCTGGTACCAGAATGACCATCCCAAACAGACCATAGACCACGGAGGGAATGCCCGCCAGGAGCTCCACCGCCGGTCGAACGATCTCTCGTACAGCTGGTGGCGCAACCTCAGCCAGGAAGATCGCGCCGCCCATGGCCAGGGGAACGCCTAGCACAACTGCCCCGATGGTCACCAGGATCGAGCCACCAATCATCGAGAGAATGCCCAATTGGCCCTGTTGTGGTCGCCACACCATCCCCGTCAGCATCGGAATCAACCCAATCTCTTGAAAGGCTGGTAGTCCCTCGCGTAGTGTGAACAACAGGATCAGGAAGACGACGAACACAGAAACCAATGCGCTCAGCAGCAGCACATACCTGATGCCTGCGTCGATGATCCTTCTCATACTCATACTCTACTATCCTTCCGCGACCGTTCGTCCTGCGGTCATTTAAGTCTTCACGCCGCTACCGCACGGCGCCGTGCGTCCCGAAACCGAGCCCTGCCTCCCATCCTGTGTGGCGTGCCAGCCCCAGCCCCCCGAGCAAGCTTCCATGGAAGTCAGGGAACCACAGCAAGCCTACCTGACCAGACGGGAAAGCTCTCGGCACTCTTGCCGACTCTTAATAGTACCATGACGTCTTTCAAGGCAGTTTAACGATTTGTTAAGGGCCTGTTAATGCCCCTCACGCCAAGACGTCGATAGAGGGACGTCAGCAGGAAACTGAGCATACGCTCGTCTCGCTGGAGATGAACGCCTGAGATAGGAATGGCGGCAGCGGCCAGGCCGTCGACGCCATTGTCACAGCATGCATCAGATAGGTGACTATCCCGACGGCATCAAGGTCGCTGCAGCAGAGAAGATCACGAAGCCGAGCACTGCACCGGCCACCGTCTGGGGGAGTGTATGACGCCGCAGCCGCACCCGTGACCAGGCAACCAGGGGTACGATCAACACCAATGGCAGCGGCGTCCCGAGCAGTACCCAGGCCATCGTAGTTGGCGCGACGCCCAAAGCTAGCACGAGCCAAGCCAACCCAGTGCACGTGATGGTCACGAGCAGAGGCTGAAACCGTTGCTTGCGCAGACGGACATCGATGTCGGTCACATTCCCACGCTTGACCAGCCAGACCACGTACAGGAACGGCATCATGACACCGAGCAGCAGATAGACACTTCCCCACATCCAAGCCCTTGCACTCGAGAGCTTCAAGGCGATCAGTGCGACAGCTACGCTCGCCAGAACCGGAGGACTGCCCAAGTTGGAGATCAGGCTGGCCAGACGCCCATCCCAGGTCCGAGGAGATGTCCGCGAATCTATGGTCCGCAGGCTGACCGGGAGTCCCCGCCCGTCTGCGTACGCAGCAGGCCTCAGATCCGCATTGGACGACCCCAAGCTCTTGACGTGCTTGTCAGTCAGTGCGTCACCGCGGCATCCTATGGGCTGCATATTAGTATCCACACGTTCAGTATATCAGGGGCTTGTTAATCACGATTTAAGGGTGCGTTAAAGCACAGTCAAGGTCACGTTAAACAACAAGCCTTATCTATACACACCATGTCACGAGTTGCGGTCCAGAAGAAAAGGTGCGGCGTGCTTGAGCACACACCGCACCTTGAATCCAGGGCCAAGCAAGGGCTTAGTTGACCGGGATGTAGTCCTCGGCCACGATGGCCTGGCCCTCGTCGCTGAAGATGAAGTCCAGGAAGGCCTTGGCCAGCCCTGTCGGCTCGCCGTTCGTGATCATGTTCAGCGGGCGCACCACGGGGTACGCGTCGCTCATCGCGTTTGCCACGGTCGCCTCGACGCCGTCAACCGCCAGCGCCTTCACGCTCTCGTCCAAGTAGCCGAACGACACGAAGCCCATCGAGAACGGCGTGCTCGCCACCGTCGTCTTCACCGCGCCGTTCGATGGCTGCAGCAGGGCCGTGTCCACGACCAGCGACTCGCCCATCACCATATCCTCGAAGGCTCCGCGCGTGCCCGACCCCTCCTCACGGCTCACCACGATGATGTTCTCGTCGGGCCCACCCAGCTCGCTCCAGTTCGTGATCTCTCCCGCGAACACCTGCCGCACCTCGTCCGTGCTCACGCCGCTCACCGGCACGTCCGGATGGACCGCGATGGCGATACCGTCGCGAGCGATGGTGTGCGCGATCAGGTCCGGGTACTCCTCCATCTCCGAGTCCTTCAGTGCGCGGGACGCGTTGCCGATGGGCGTCGTGCCCTCGGCCGCCGACTTCACGCCCACGCTCGAGCCGCCACCCTGTACGTCGATCGCCACGTCGGGGTTCTGCGCCATGAACGCCTCGGCCAACGCCTGCGCCAGCGGCTGCACCGTCGACGAACCGGCTAGCTGAAGCTGACCGCCGGCCTCTTCCTCTTCCGCTGGCACCTCAGTGGGTTCCTCCGCTGGGGCCTCCGTGGGCTCCTCTGCGGGCTCTGCCGTCGGGGTCGCCTGCTGGCATCCCACAACGGCTGCAAGCAAGGTCACGATTAGCAGCCCTGCGAACACGAAGCTGAGCTTCTTACGTCGGGTAGTCATCTCTTCTAGCTTCTCCTTTTCTTGTAACGGTTTTTCGGATCTGCCTCTTCACAGGTAGTCAATGGCAAGCTCGGAGTCAGTGAGAAACTGCTGAATCTCAGGGCTCTCGCGAATGCTCACCAGATTCACCTGATTATCGCGCCAGAGGACGAAGTGGTAAGTGTTTGCCTCCCTCGAGGCCACGGGGGACTGCCAATGTGGACGCGCGTACACGGGGGGCTCGATATACCAACCGCAGTCCAACATCTCTTCCAAGCTATCTCGAGATGATTCGCGCGTCTTGACCTTGGTCATCGTACTTACCCCCGTCGGAGCCCCTCTGCTCGTCACAGGCACTCTCCCAGGAAGGCCAGGACCAGTGGCCCTGGTCAATTGGCCGGCCTCCTGAACATGCGTCGATATTTGCGTCCAGCAACGAGACGCATGGTAGCACGACGATCTTAAGAGGGTTTTGCTAGAGGTTTAACGAACGGTTACTGCGGTGTTAACGAGAGGTTAAGACAGGAAGAATGAACGTGAAGGTCGCCCCCTCACCCTCAACACTTTCGGCCCAGATGGTCCCATCGTGGGCCTGAACGATGTGCTTCGCAATAGAGAGCCCGAGACCGGTGCCGCCGCCGCTTCGGGCTCGGTCGGCCTTGTAGAACCGCTCGAAAACGCGCGGTAAATCCTCGGCCGGAATGCCGACGCCCGAATCCTTGACGCTGATGGCCACCCACTCACCGGAGGCGTACCTCTCGAAACCTGGGGTGGCCTTGGCTGACGGCAAGCTCTGTTCGGGGATGGACTCAAGCAGCGACGCAGAAACCACGATGGTCCCGCCAGGGGGCGTGAACTTGATAGCATTGTGGACCACATTCGTCACCACTTGCTGAATCCGATCCGTGTCGGCCAGAACCTGCGGCAGATCCGGCAAGATGTCCACGGTCACGGAGAGCTCCACCCGCTCTGCCTGGGGACGGAGCCTCTCAACCGGAGGAATCACCAGCTCTAAGACGCTGGCCGGCTCCAGTCGAATCGGCGCTCGTCCAGACTCGATCCGGGACAGCTGCAGCAACTCCTGGACCATCTGCGTCAGGGCATCTACCTCCACGTCCATGCGGTCCAGAAACCGCTGGGCAGCTGGGGGATCCTCAAGAGCGCCGTCTCGAAGTGTATCCACCAGCGCCTTCAAGGCCGCCATCGGAGTCCGAAGCTCGTGCGAGATGTTGCTGATGAAATCCCGCCGCACAGTCTCCAATCGACGGAGACGCGTCAGATCCTGCAGGATCATGAGACACGCCTGATCGTGCTCTCGGAGCGGCGTCGCGATGACCTGGAAGAAGGCGCGGTGCCGGTCCATCTCAATCGGCTCGACTTGCTCCTCACGCTCCTTGTAACATCGCTGCCAGAGATCGATGATGCGATGGTCCCGAGCCACCTGCGCAAAGGAGCGTCCCAAAGCTTGCTCCTTGTTCGCCCCCAGGAGGTCCGCCGCCGCCGGGTTGATGAGCCCCACGATGCCCTGGGCATCGGTGATGAGGACACCGTCGGCCATATTGTCGAGGACGGCGGACAACCGATCCTGCTGTTCGGTCAGCGAGTTGATCGTCTCCCGCAGCTGAATGGCCATCTGATTGAAGGAGCGGGTCAACGCGCCGATCTCATCCCCCGTGGTAGGCAGAAGGCGAGCGCTCAGATCTCCGGCTGCCGTGCGGCGGACGACCTGGGTCAGGCGTCGTACGGGCCGGGCGATCCTCTCAGCGATGAAGACCGCCAGGATCGCGGCGCCAAGTACGGCCAGCGCACCCACCGAAAGAATGACCCGGCGCAAGCGGGCCACCTGCGCCTCCACTTGGCTGACAGGAAGAGCGACGCGGGCGAACCCCGCTATCTCTACGCCCGAGCCTACAGACACTGCGGCATACATCATCTCGTACCCCATGGTGCGGCTCAGCCGCGTACTGATCCCCTCGCCGCTAGCGAGGGCCGCCTGCACCTCAGGGCGGGACAGGTGATTGTCCATCTCCATCCACTTGGCGTGGGAATCCCCTAGGACCTTACCCTCAGCATCGATGAACGTAACGCGCGCGTCGAGCAGATCCGCGTAGTGCTGAGCCAGGCCATCAAACCGGCCCCCGGTCGCATCCCATGCCGACACCGTCTTCACAGCATCGCCAATCAGCGTAGCTTCGCCCGTTAACTTCGCCTGAAGCTCCTCCAGGTAAGACTGGCGGATCAGACCTGAGAGATAGATGGACATGCCAGCCATGGCCACCACAATCAGGATCAGGTAGGGGATGGCAATTCGCCAGCGTAGACTGTGGAACATTATGGCTCGCTCACGCGAAGGCCGCCTAGCCCTCGAAGCGATAGCCGACGCCGCGCACTGTGACAATGCGCGTGGGGTCTTTCGGATCGGGCTCGATCTTGTCTCGAAGCCAGTGAACGTGAACGTCGACGGTGCGGCTACCGCCGTCGTAGTCCCAACCCCAGACCCGTTCCAGGATCAAATCGCGCGAGAGGACGATGCCACGGTGTCGCGCCAGGAAAGTCAGCAGGTCATACTCTCTCGGCTTGAGACGGAGGTTCTCGCCGCCCCGCGTGACCTCACGACGAGCCATATCGATGCGCAGGTCGCCGAAGACCAACGTCTGGGCATCTCTAACTTCATCCTCGGCCGACAGCTCTTCTCTGATAAGTCGTTCACGGCGCAGCAAAGCTTTGACCCGCGCCATAAGCTCGCGCATGCTGAAGGGCTTCGTCATGTAGTCGTCGGCCCCAACTTCGAGGCCGACCACCTTGTCGACCTCCTCATCTCGGGCGGTGAGCATCAGGATGGGGACGCTCATCTCCTGACGCAAGATGCGACAGACCTCAACGCCATCGAGACTCGGCAACATAAGGTCGAGCACAATCAGGTCAGGGTGCTTCTCCCTGGCCATGTCAATGGCAGTCCGTCCATCCATCGCCGTCAGGACCTGATAGTCCTGACGAGAGAGGTTGTACGCCAACGTCTCCACCAGAGTGGGCTCATCCTCCACGACAAGCACGATCTCACTCATATCACAGCCTTGGGGGGGGGGGGGGGTTGCATCCCTGCTCAGGCCGTCCACCTCGCGTGCGTAGTATACCCTGTCGGGATGCCTGAGTCAACGGGATCGATCGCGGGTCTGTTGCGTCCGACCGCTCCCGTGAACCACCAGCTCCGCCAGACGGTGGGTCCTGTGGAGATTACTCCTCTACCGGCACAACCTGCATGCCGTCTCCCGTCGACACGTAGTCGATCGGGCCCTGAGGCACACGCTTGTCAATCTCAAGACTGCCCGCGTCCATTGTCTCCCAGATCGTTTGAAAAGGGGCCGCTCCCGCCACCCATTTCTCCACGACGACGATTCCGTGCCCAGGCAGAACCGTGAATACCACTCGCCGCGGATCCTCAGGGTTCTGCAGCGCCTCTGCCTGCGCGAAAGCGTCGGCGATGCCGCGAGCCTGTGCCTCCGTGGCGCACGTCACCGGGTAATGATGGTACGGGGGTGCCATCGGCACGTATTCAACACGACGGGGATCATACCTTGCGCACCCACGATGGCCATGCAGTTTAGACCGCACGACCGGCACCTCAGCCCCGTTCCCCCACCCGTGCCCAAGGGTGATACGAGGCAGAGGATCGTCCATCATCACCATCTCCACAGCCTCGGAGGAGGGAGGAGCCTCCGCACGCCCTTCGATACGTCGGACCAGGGCTCCACTCCCATCCGCCTTCAGACCGGCGACCACCGTCAAATCCTGTTCAGTGATGGAGCCTTTGTAGATTGGCCGCGCGCTGCCGGTGACCGTCGCGACAAGAGCATCCAGCGTGGGGTCCCAGGTTGAAAAGCATCCCTCGCTGTACTGACTGGACACAGAATTGGCCACCGCGGGGACGTTGACCAAGTCGGCGATGCGCACCGTCTCCGTGAAAAAGCCACGCAGCCCCAGTTGCTTGCCAGCCTCGCACATGGCCTGCGGCGTGCCCAAGTTCGCCCAGACCTGGCGTGAGATTGGCTCGCCGATAGGAGCATGGTTGGTCACCTCGTGCGTGCTCCGAGCGGTCACGATGCGTGTTACGATCTCTTGATAGAAATCCTCAGGCTCATCCGCCGACATCCGCGGATATGCCCCCACCAAGTTGAACAGATATGCCTCCCGCGGGATCTCGTCCCCGACAATGAGGAGAACGTCGATGCACTTGGCCTGACTCTGTATCACCCGCTGCAGCGCCAGAATGGGACCACCCCGGTGCCCTTGCTCGTAGAGCACCTGACAAGCCGACTCCGCGAGGCCCGGGAAATCGTAGTCGTCAGGCTCAGGAGGAGATGTCTTCAAGGCCGCATGGATACGCGACAGGACCCTCTCGAACTGCTCCGCGGTCACAGAGACCAGCGTATAGATCGCAGGGGCGCGATCCAAACCGAAACGTCGTCGAGCGGTGAAAAGCAACGCCTCGCGCCAGTCCAGTGGCTCGCCGAAGGGGGCCGTCGTCAGGATCACGTCGGTACTGTCATCAGGAACAGCCTGTCTGTGGTGACCGACACGCTGAAAGGCCCGCAACAGTCCTTTGGCCACATCCTCTGACAACTGCGAACCTGGCCCGGGCACGAAGCTTATGTCAAGATCGCGCAGCCAGTCGTGCACTGGCTTCCGGCCGGACACGCCCTTGCCGTCCGTAGGCATAAGGAGATCTCCTTTCGAGAACGAAACAGTCTTTGCTATACCCCTTCCACGTGCGCCGCCTGCCTGCGCTAGATCGTCTGGTGACATCCCGAGACAGTACGCTGGGGCAATGTATAGAACCGACGGGTCAGCTTCCTGCACCTCTCTTCTCCCATCCCTGAAGATGGAAGTGTCGCACAAACCAATCACCAAGGCGAGGCGACAGGACGTTGACCAGGTGAAGAAGGCGCGCCTGGAGGGGCACAATGACCTCGGGCCTTTTCTGTCTGATGGCTGCAACAATTTGGCAAGCCACAGTCTCTGGGCAGATCTTGGCCGAGATCTGCGGCACCTTCAGGTCGTCGATCAAGGGCGTATCGACGCGCCCGGGAAAGACCGTGGTGACGTGAATGCCGTGACCTCGGAGCTCCTGCCGCAAAACCTCGCCATAGCCGGCCAGGGCGAACTTGGCGGCCACGTAGGGAGCGTCAAGGGGAAGCCCTTTCTTGGCATCGAAAGACGAGACAAGCACGATGTGCCCGTCGCCTTGATCGAGGAGATGGGGCTGCGCAGCGAGCACAGTGTGAAGCGCCCCGTAGAAATTGACGGCCATCGACCGCTCCATCTCTTCGACTGTCAATTCCGTGACAGGAGAACGGATGTAGGCGCCAGCGTTGGCCACCAGAATGTCGATGCGCTCCCAACGATCCCATGTCTTCGCCATGAGATGATCAACGTCATCTTGACGCGTCACGTCGGTAGGAACGAACAACGCCTCCCGCCCCAATGCATGAATCTCGCCCGCGACTCGGCGGAGCGCGGACTCGGTGCGGGCCGCTAACGCCACGTGCGCCCCCTCCCGAGCCAGGGCCAAGGCGGTCGCGCGGCCGATCCCACTGGATGCGCCTGTGACGACCGCGACCTTATTATCAAGTAGCTTGGATCCTGTCACCGTACGAGCACCCCCTCAAGGACGTTACACAGTTCGCCCGCCGACCGCAAGGTCGAGCCCGGAGGAGACGTCCCGGGCTCGAAGGAGCTTCGATAAGGATGACAGCGCTTCTCGGGCGCTGGTCTTGAAGCCTCAGTATCACCTGCTATGCCCTTCCCCCGGTCGCCTCGATACAGCGAAGACCCCTACGGCCCCCGCGCCGGCGTGTGAAGCCACAACACTCCCCGTCTCTCCAACCAGAATGCGGTCTCTCGGGAAGTCGAGTGACTCTGCCAGCCGATCGGCTAGCCCCTCAGCTGCCTCCACGTTCTGCGTATGCATAACGGCGAGATGCTCCACCGGGGCCAGGCTCTCGACCGTATCCAAGACACGCTCAACGCCCCTTCGGAATGAGCGAGCTACGCCCAACAACTGCACGCGTCCTTCAACGAAGTTGACGATAGCCTTGACGTTCAACAGGCGGGACATACGATTGATCACGCCAACCAAAGCCTGGGCACGCCCGCCACGTCGCACGTACTCCAGCGTGTCCAGCACAACCAACGCGTGCACCCGTGACCGCAGGCCCTCCAACATGGCCACAATCTCATCCATCGACCGACCACGTTCACTGGCCTGAGCGGCTTCCAGCACCTGAAACCCCATCCCCAGCGAGAGCGACTGGGAGTCGAACACTTGGACCGCTTCGCCAAATCGCTGGGCTGCCAAATAAGCGGACTCGATGGTACTGGTGTGCTTTCCAGTCAGCGTGATGCACAGCACTTGCTTCCCACGCGTAACCAGCCCTTCAAAGACCTCATCGAAGGCCTGAACGGAGGGACGAGAGGTCTGCGGAACGCTACCCACAGCCGCTGTCTTGCTCCAAAACGCCTCAGCTGACAGCTCCCCATCCAAGTAGCTCTCATGGCCGAAATGGACCAGCAATGGTACCACGGCGATTTTGAAGCGCGTCAAGAGTTGAGGCGGGAGATCACAGCTGCTGTCCGTCACGACGCTAATTTGCCTCTTCAACTCAGTCATTCCTTCGCATCTGTACTCGAAAGCACGTGATCAAGAGCCCACATGCTCACGCTCCCACGGCCAAGATGACTGGAATTGTACTATGGCCCGCCTGTCTAAACAAGCCTGCGAGTTCCTAGCCATCAGCGGATATGCTATAATAGTATAGTAGTGAGGGAGGCAACCATGATCGAATCGTCGCTCACCATCGGCATCGAAGAGGAATACCAGATCATCGATCCGGAGACTCTGGAGCTCCGCTCCTACGTGCAGCAGTTTTTGGAGCAAGGCCAGGCTGTGCTAGCGGATCAGATCCGGCCCGAGTTCCTGCAGTCGCAGGTCGAAGCCGGGACCCGGATCTGCGAGGACATCGACGAGGCGCGCGAGGAGCTTACTCGAATTCGCCGCTCCATCATCAAACTTGCGGAGGATGCTGGGCTCCTGGTGGCTGCGGCCGGTACCCATCCGTTCTCCTCCTGGGTCAAGCAGCGCGTCTCACCCTTTGGCCGGTATCCTGAGTTGATCCGCTTCCTACAAGATGTGGGACGACAATTGCTGGTCTTCGGTATGCACGTGCACATCGGCATTGAGGACCGAGAACTGCTGATTGATGTCATGAACCAACTCCGTTACTTCCTCCCCCACATACTGGCGCTCTCGACCAGCTCCCCTTTCTGGCATGGCCGCGACACAGGTCTTAAGTCATACCGGAGTGTAGTTTTCGAGAACTTGCCGCGCACAGGCATACCACAACAGTTCGAATCCTACGCCAGCTATCGCAGCTATGCGGACACGCTCCTGGCCACTGACAGCATTGCCGAGCCCACCCACATCTGGTGGGATGTGCGACCCAGCGAGAAGTTCCCTACCCTGGAGATCCGCATTCCTGACATGTGCACTCGGCTCGAAGAGACGCTCTGCCTAGTCGCCCTGGTGCAGGCCCTGGCGGCGAAGCTCATCCAGTTGCGGCGCGCCAACCAGTCTTGGCGCCTGTACCGGAAGCACCTCATCGACGAGAACAAGTGGCGTGCGCTGCGCTACGGCATCGATGGCAAGCTAATTGACTTCGGCAAGCATAAGGAGGTGACCTTTCCCCACCTGGCCAAAGAAATCCTGATGTGGGTGGATGACGTGGTGGACGACCTGAATAGCCGCGAAGAGATCGAGTATGCCTACACCATGCTGCGCGAGGGCACCAGCGCGGACCGTCAACTAGCTATCTATCGAGAAACCGGGGACCTCCACGCAGTCGTCGAGCGCGTCGTCAAGGAGACGCGCGACGGGATCGCATAGGCGAGCTACTGTGTTGAATATAGCCGTCCAAACGACATAAGGAATCGACACGGGACCAAGTCCTGCCGCAACTATTCTTCAAAGGAGATGATACATGACCAGCTTCAAGCTCTTCAGCGTACAAGGCATTGATATCAAGTTGCACATCACGTTCCCCCTGATCCTAGTCTGGGCTGCCATACAGTTCGGCTTCCTGGGCCAGAGCGGCTTCTCGCTTTCGGGGGCTGCGTTCGGGGTGGTGGTTACCCTGCTGCTCTTCGTCTGCGTCGTCATTCACGAGCTATCGCACAGCCTGACCTCGACGTGGATGGGCTACCCGGTGGAGGACATCGTCCTGTTGCCGCTGGGCGGGGTCTCTCAGATCGAGAAGATGCCCGAGAAGCCAGGCGAGGAGTTCCTGATGGCCATCGCCGGCCCACTAAGCAACGTCGTCATCGCCTTCCTGCTCGGCGTGCTCAGCCTCTTCACACCTGTCAGCCTCCTCGGCGGCCTGCGCCGGATTGCCACGGACCCCATGAGTTTGGGCTGGCAGGATACGCTTCCCTACCTGATCTTGACCAACGTGGGGCTCGCCGCGTTCAACCTGATTCCCGCCTTCCCGATGGACGGCGGTCGGGTCCTGCGCTCCCTGCTGGCCACCATAATGCCTCAGGCACGGGCGACCGACATCGCAGTTCGTATCGGCCAGGCCTTCGCCTGGCTCCTAGGGTTGGGTGGATTGCTGACAGGTAACCTGATCTGGATCCTCATCGCCATCTTCGTCTATTCTGGCGCCATGCAGGAAGGACGTATGACCCGCATCCGCGGGATTTTTGAGGGCATGAAGGTGCAGCAAGCCTTCTCTCGCGATGTCCAAGCTGTCTCCCCGGACGACCCAGTCAGTCGCGCCGCCGATCTGACGCTGGAGAGCTTCCAAGCCGACTTCCCAGTATGTGACGCAGGCGAGATCGTGGGACTCCTGACGCACACCGATATCATCCGGGCCTTGAAGCAAGGGCAATCCAACACGCGGGTGCGAGAGGTGATGAAGACCGACTTTCCCACGCTCCAGCCGGACGACGGGCTCTTCGAGGTCCACCAGCAGATGCAATCATCTGGGCTCGATGCGCTTCCCGTCATCGAGGGGGAGCGGTTTGCAGGGCTGCTGACGAGCAGGGACGTGAACGAAGCGTATCAACTCCTGTCGATCAACCAAGAGTTACGAGAGCAGCTACAGAGTATATAGCTCCCGTGATCTCCATCGCCGAAGCTAAAGCACTGTACGACGGCGCCGAAGCCGTCCATGATTTCGATCATGTCGTACGCGTGTTAAGGCTGGCCGAGCGCATCGCGGAAGCGGAGAAGGCCGACAGCGCCATCGTCCGAACAGCGGCCCTGCTCCACGACATGGGTCGCGAGGAAGCCCAAGCAGCGGGCATCGACCATGCTGTCTTCGCCGCCACCCAGGCCCGGCAGCTCCTGATGGATTTCCCCGCGACCAGGGTCGAGGCGGTGATCCACGCTATCGCCGCACATCGCTTTCGGACCCCACCGGAGCCCGGCACGCTGGAAGCAAAGGTGCTATTTGATGCTGACAAGCTTGACGCCATCGGGGCGATAGGCGTGGCACGGGCCTTCGCCTATGGCGGTGCCCACCGACAGCGACTGTGGGCGCCCGTGGCGTCGGTCGATCTTGATCGGTGGATAGCACAGGGCGATGATGCAGACCGCCATACCCCCGTCCACGAGTTCGTAGTCAAGCTTTCCCGCGTCAAGGATCGCCTTTTCACCGACACGGGCCGCCGGATCGCCGTGGGGCGCCACGAGGTCATGGTCGCGTTCTTTGCCCGTTTGAGCAAGGAAATCCAGGGGGCGGCCTAGATGGAAAAGACGTGGAGGCCGACGACGGCAACGGCACGGCGAGCTGCGCTGGGGTTGACAGCCATCGCGCTCTTCATCCTGGCCCTCGAGATGATGAAGTCTGGAGCCAGCGCCCTGACGCCCTTTCTACGCGGGCACCTCAACATCGAGCACGCCGCGGACTGCCTGGGCCTGGGGTGGCTGATGGCCTGCTTGGTGCTAAGCGGATCTCCCGCGGCCGCCATCGCTATGGCCCTGCTGAGCGCGGGCACTTTAACGCAGATCCAGGCGTTTACTATGGTAACCGGCTCCCGATTGGGCGCCTCTTTCATCGTCCTCCTGATAGGCTTCATCTACGCAGTGCGCGGGCACGAACGCTGGAGCGTGCTGTCGACCGGCATCCTCTCCCTCCTCCTCACAGCATCGGTGCAACTGCCAGCCATAGCTGTGGGCGTGGTCCTCTTGGAACAGGGTGGACTTGGCACCCTCCACTGGCCATGGCTAGGCGGACTGTCGCTCGAAATCAACACGATACTCAACCCGTTGATGAATCCAATAACGACGGTGCTTCCTGAGTGGGCCTTGTTCGTCGTGGGCGGCGTGCTGATCACCTTAAGCTTCCAAATCTTCGACAAGGCCCTGCCGGAACTCCGCTTCGAAAAAGCTGGCTTGCACCGGACGTCACGGCTGATCTATCGCCCCGCGGTTATGTTCCTGTTGGGCCTGGTCGTGACGCTGCTCACGCTGTCGGTCTCGGTGTCGATCGGCATCCTGGTTCCACTCTCCGCCCGCGGCTACGTACGGCGTGAGAACATCATGCCCTACATCCTAGGGGCAAACGTCTCCACCATGATCGACACGTTGGCCGCAGCGGTTCTCCTAGGCTCGCCGCAGGCGGTGACCGTGGTGGTCGCCCACATGGCAAGCGCCATCGTCGTGTCACTCCCTATCGTTATGCTGGCCTACCAGCCCTACAAGCGGCTCATGTCGCACATGCTGGAATGGACGATGGAGAGCCGCCAGAACTTCGCCATCTTCCTAGGCGTGTTTTTCTTGGTTCCCATCGCGCTCATCCTATCGTGATGAACCACCCGCCCAAGAGAACCGATAATCAGGAGAGGCAAGAAGACGAGCTATGACCGACAAACTGCGACTATTGCTCTACAACGACGGCAGCGACGTGAGTAACCAAGCCTTGGCGCTGGGCAAGCACATCGCTCAGGCAGCGGCACATGCCGTGGACATCCTGCTCATAGCTGCGACCGGCGACCAAGAGCGCGTGTCGAGCCAGCAGATCGAGGAAACCGCCGGCGAACTGCGAGCCAGCGGTATCTCAGTTACGGTCTATCAACGCGCGGGGTTCACGGGAAGGAGACTTCTTGAACAGACCGAGGCAAAGGACTATGATCTGATCGTTGTCGGCAGTAGGGGGCGCCGGGGCTTGACACGCCTCCTGGCCGGCTCCAGGGCCTGCGCCATCCTGGGGAGCGCTACAACGTCTGTCCTGGTGGTGAAAGGACGGGATCTCAGGCAGATCAGCAACATCCTCATCTGTACCGCTGCCGGACCAGCCAGTGCGAAGACCGTTCGCTTCGCAGCTCAATTGGCTCACGCGCTAGAGGCCTCAGTCACGCTGCTCCACGTCATGTCGCAGGTCGCTCTGGAGCACAAGGCGCAAGGCTCTGACCTGGAGGCGGAAGCGGAGCAGCTGATGGAGAGACAAGCACGAGAGGGCCGACACCTAGAGGATATGCTGAGGGTTCTACACGAGGAGAGCGTCGAGGCTCAGGCGCTGGTTCGGCATGGCCTGGTGGTGGACGAGATCTTAGCGGAGGCGAAAGACGGGGATTTCGATATGATTGTCACAGGAGCGCACACCACGCCAGACCTGCCTGGGTTGCTTTCCAGCGACCTGTCGCAGCAAATCATGCTCGCTGCCAACCGCCCAATCTTGATCGTCCATCAGGCGTGAGGGAATCGCAGAATCTCATGTTTGACAAGGCGTGCACCCGCGTGTAGAATAGCGCTAAGTTGTGCTATACGAAGTCTAAAGAGGAGGTTCCATGGTTGAAGCACGGCATCCCGCCAGTATGGACCCAGTCGGCGATCTGACCGCGGAGTCCTCGTTGCGAGCAGCCAAGAGCGCCTTCGACATCTATATGCATCACCAGGGCTTCACCGAGAATACCGTGAAAGCCTTCCAGTCCGATCTCAACATCCTCGCCAATTTCCTGGGGGCCTGGACCGCCATCGGAGAGATCTCCACGAGCGATTTGGGACGTTTCACAGAGTGGCTGGTGAACGACCGTGAGGCACCGTGCAGTCCCAAGTCGCTGGCGCGTCGCATCACCACCCTCAAAGTCTTCTTCGGTTGGTTGGCCGAGTCTGAGGTGCTGCCGCGGGACCCTGCGGCCCCAGTCGTCCACGAGCCGGTGACCACCCCCCTACCTGATTTCCTCACCGAGAATCAGATCGAGCGCGTGCTGGAGGTGACCCAGGCGCTCCGTGAGGCGGAGGATCCAGACGCTCGCCCCCATCTCCTCGTCACGCTGTTGCTTCACACCGGCATCAAGAAGGGCGAGTGCATGGCGATCACCCTGAACCACATTGATCTAAGCAATCCCTCCCAACCCATTCTCTGGATACGCTACGCAAACCCCCAGCGGCGACACAAGGAACGGAAGCTGCGACTGCCGACCTGGTGGCCAACGGTCTTGGCGGAGTACCGGGCCCAGTATGAACCGCAGGAGGCGCTCTTCCCCTGCACGGCGCGCAACCTGGAGTATGTGCTCTCTGACGTGGCTGAGCACGCTGGTCTAGGGCAGGGGATCTCCTTCGAGATGCTGCGCTGGACGTGCGCCGTCCGAGACTACAGGGCTGGCATGACCTCCAAGAAACTCCGTCAGAAGCTTGGGCTTTCCAAGGTCACCTGGCGCCAGACCAAACAGAAGATCGCGAGACTGGCCGGCCCTCCTCTGGACAGCTGATGAGCCCTACACATCACATGGTGACGGCAACGTCGCGCTAGATGACCCAGCAGTTATCTCCCGCTCCGAGCACACCGGCCGCTGTAAGTCTTGACAATGAACAGCTTCACGGTATAATTGTCCTGTCTATGGCCCGCTAGCTCAATATGGAAGAGCAGGGGCCTCTTAAGCCCTTGGTTGCAGGTTCGAGTCCTGCGCGGGTCATTGAAGGGACGCTCTCGTGAGTGTCCCTTTTTGCTATCCTGGCGGCGCGAGCGGCCGACGAGAGAAGAGACATAAGAAGACAGGGCTGGCAGCTAAGCTGCCAGCCCTGTCGCTTTGAGGTGGAGATGGCGGGAATCGAACCCGCGTCCGCGGAACTCGACCACAGACGTCTACAAGCTTAGTCGGCCTTTATGTTTCTCCTCCAGGGAGACGCCGCCGACCGCGCTACACCTGGAATCAGTCGATGGGAACCGAGGTTCCCTCTTGAGCGTCCCTATCGACGTCCGGACGCCGCATACCAACTTTTATGACGCCCATCCCCGACTCGTTGGTGAGGGGCCTGGGTGGACGTGACCGCCTTCGCGGTCAGCTCCTAAGGCTTAGCTAGGCTACTACCGGAACGGCAGTGTCCATCGCCGCCTGAGGAGCGAACATCCAAGTGTTTTCATTGGCACTTAGAGTTTGTGCTCCGTTGTTCACGGGGCCAGAGCACCCCGGCTTGCTGCCCATGCTCAGCCTTCCCCGTCGAAGCCTGTCATCCCCGCAGCATCTATCATTATAGCGTCCAAGACCCCAACTGTCAAGGTTCCGTGCCGGACTCTTATGCTATACATAGGTCTAGCACCACGTAACAGGTCCTCCTGACGCCCGGATTTAGGTTGCTGATCGAGATCGGCATCAGGGGATCCAGCCCCTCACCACCGGCAACACGTCCCAGCCATCTCCTCTACTCACCTGTCCGACACCTCCAGCTCAATGGGCTCCTCGCTGCTGGTAATGAAACGAGCGCCTCCCAAATGGAGAAGAGGAGGAGCAACAGCAAGATCGCGCCAGCCGTCCACCAGCACCCCTTCCTCGGCCGAGACCGCTCGGATCCGCCCCACGACAATAACGTGATCGCCAGCCTCGTACTGCGCTTCGACGTGGCACTCAAGGTGGGCCAGCGCCTCCGCAATAGCGGGCGCGTTCATCGAACCAGCTTCCACCGCCGTCAGACCGCTCTCGGCGAACTTGTCAACATCGCGCCCAGAGCAACGGCCGCAGAAGAGCACCTCGGGTGCCTGCTCGTAGGCCATCACGTT
>P_1C_Sed_3_UnCtyDRAFT_1000080_pt1 | contig 17046 bp, 9 predicted proteins | sample Pon1CUnioCityCA_FD_10233 | JGI IMG/M metagenome (IMG submission 10233) | reverse complement strand
TGATCCCTTGGCTGGCCATCCATGTCGTGTTGGGCGGGATCGGGGCACTATGGGTAGCCGGCTCGCCGGGGCTGTGGGCGACGCTGAGATCACTCTGGCAAAGAGGGTTGGCCTCCGAGGTGCGTTGGCGAGCTCTTGGCCGGGGCCTCAATGGACTCTATCTGGGTGCGACGGCGCATCCCAACTGGCTTCATCTGGGCCTATGCCTGGTTGTGACGGCCTTCGGCCTCCTCCCCCTTGGGCAACGAGGCGTGTCGACCTCGCGTAGACCGGGTCAGGATACCCTCCTGTATGGTCTCCTCCTGAGCGTGCCCGTCGCCTCGGTCCTTGCTTTGCCCGAGAGGGTCAGCGGCCGCTATCTGACACCGGCTCTCCCAGCCTCTATCGTGGCCATGGCCTTGGGGTTGAACCGGCTCTTTGTCCTCCTGAGAAACCGCCTCAGAAACCTGCTCAACCCGCGCTGGCGTGAGCTTGCCGCCTGCTTCCTACCTCTGACCTTGCTGGGGGGCATTCTCTTCGTCGACATCCATGCCTATGCAGGCCTCTACACGCTCCCGGACGAGAGCTACCGCGACAAGATAGCGTATCTCAGGGCCCATGCCCAGCCGGACGACGGCCTCCTGCTTCACGGGCCCTGGCAGCGCTTGCTGCTCTCCTATTACGATGTTGGATCGTTGAGCACCTACACGATTCCCTTGCGCGACCTCCACGTCGACGGAGATAGCATTGACACGACGCTCAATGAGCTGTTCGAGATCTATGAACGACTCTGGGTCTCTTACGACTCCGTTGATCCGGTGGATCCAGACTGGTTGGTCTCTCGATGGCTCCACAAGCACACCCATCAGGTGCTTGACCATCGAGACTTGGCGCTCTATTACCGCCCTCCTGTTAGGGACCTGGCGACAGAGTCGCTCACCCGCTCATCGGCTTTTCAGACTGGAGACGGGTACGAACACACGACGCAACCGGACATCGCCTTTGGAGAGGAACTAGAGCTCGAGGGCGTGGCCCTATCCAATGTAGAGCTGGTGAGCGGCGAAGCGGTCCTACTCCTATCTCAATGGCGCGTGCTTCGGGACATCGACGCCGGTCTCGAGCTGCGTCTGGAACTTGTCGGCCCGGGCAACAAGGTCTGGGAAGACTATCAATTCAAGACCAAGCCAGCTGACGTGGCCCCGCAGGCATGGGGCGAGGGGGACGTATTCCTCGAACGGCGAGGTTTGGTCGTGCCCATCGGAACGCCCCCCGGGGAATACCAGCTGCGGCTGCGCGTCTTTTCGCCTACAGGGGACGAATGGCTGCCGGAAGGGGGAGAGCCGTTCGACGTAGGCCTAGTCCGGGTACAACACCACGCGCCATCGAGCAAAGCGTTAGAAGCGCTGCCCGGCCGCGAACTGCGCGCCGACTTCGGGGGAACGATCTCGTTGATCGGATATGCCCCGTGGGGCCACAACTTCACCCAAGGCAATCCAGTCCTGTTCGACGTCTACTGGCAAGCGCTAGATACCCCGATCGAGGATTATGCCCTGGAGATTGAAGTGGTACAGGATCGCGGTTCGGTGCTGACCGAGAGACGCGTTCAGCCCGTTGCAGATTGGTGCACGACCAGCTCGTGGAGGGCCCAAGACGTGCTCAAGGGCCACTACGTGGTCCCGCTGCCGGTCGATGCCCCGCCGGGGGCCTACCAGCTCCGTCTTTCGCTCGTTGCGCCCGATGGATCCCCGTTATCGATACAGGGGAAACGCACCCACCGCGTCCTGGGCTGGTGGAGTCGAGAGGAGACGCTTTCTGGCACGGACTTGGTGCTGTTTGACGGGATGATCGACCCCCGCCCGCGCCAGTATCAGCCCCCACCGATGGACCATCACGTGGACGTCGTTCTGAGCAACAGCGAAGGTCAGCAGTCCATACGTCTGTTGGGGTACGACCTACCCTCCACACCCGTTGAACCCGGTGGTTCGCTCGAGCTGACACTCTACTGGAAAGCACTGAGACGCATGGAGCGCATCTACGCCGTCTTCAATCACCTAGTCGGTCCCGATGGCACGCTGTGGGCACAGCAAGATGGGTGGCCGCAACAAGGCACGTACCACACCAGTCAGTGGTTGCCGGGGGAGATTGTTGAGGACCGCTATACCATCCAGGTACCCCTCGATACACCGCCTGGGGCGTATACGCTCCAGGTCGGGATGTACGACGCTGACACCGAGGAACGCCTCCTCGTCCTCGTCGATGACCAGCCCGTACCGGAGCGGTACGTCGCGTTGACCACAATCACCGTCGCCAGGTAGCACGATGCAAGAGGCAAGTCGCAAGAGCCCGCGCCCAGACCAAGCCCGGCAGGGTCATATGTCTATGTTCAACCACTGGCCGTTGCTCGTCTGCCTGTTCTCATACTTGGCTGTCACGCTGTTCTATGGCGTGACCATCCCCATCTTCGAGACGCCGGACGCCGGTGGTCACTACGCCTACATCCACGAGTTGACCGAGGGACGCGGCCTGCCAGTGCAGGGCGCACCCTCAGGTAGACGGGTCACCGGCTATGTGGCAAGCCATCCACCGCTTTACTACGCCCTCTGTGCCGCCCTAACGTTCTGGGTGCCCGACGATATGGACTTCGAGAATTGGGCCTGGCGGAATCCCCATCAGACCATGGGAGATGCCGATCAACCGGTCAACAAGAACATCCTGATTCATACGCCGGCCGAGCGGTTCCCCTGGCGGGGTACCGCCCTCACGATGCACATCGCTCGTTTCGTCTCCACACTTCTGGGGGCCCTGGCCGTGGTCGCGACCTATGGCATCGCCATGGAGCTCTTTCCCAAGCAGCGCTGGCTGGCCCTGGGGGCGACAGCGCTGGCTGCCTTTAACCCCATGTTCGTGTTCACCGGCGCCAGGGTGAGCAACGACGCCGCCGTGACCGCCTTTGCATCGCTGACCATCTGGGGCACCGTGCGCCTGGCAATAAGGGGGCTATCCCGCAGGGGCCTGATACTGACCGGCGCGGCCCTCGGCTTGGCGGCACTCTCCAAGCTGAGCGGTGTCGTCCTCGCCCCTGCCGTCGCCCTGGCCCTGCTCTTCGACAGCCTCCGCACGTGGCGTCAACAGTCAGAGCAATCTTGGCGCCAATGCCTGTCCAGAATCGTCGGTCGCTGGGCCTGGGTGGGGCTGATAGCGTTGGTGGTTTGTGGCTGGTGGTTCGCGCGCAACGCCATCCTCTACCAGCAGTGGATGGGCGTCGACGCTTGGCTCAGCCACACCACCACCGTGAGAGCGGAACCGATAGGTGTTCTAAGCGTGGTCTCTGAGCTTCCCGGGTTGGAAAAATCGTACTGGGCGATGTTCGGTTGGTTCAACATCGCTGCGGCTCCATGGATGTATCGTTTCTGGTGGATCCTGGTCCGCGCAGCCCTGATTGGACTCGGTCTACTCATCCTCGACCAATGGACCGCGGACCGCTTCCCGCGCCCAGTGCAATGGGGGCTGGTGACCTTGATCTGTGCCCTGCTCCTCACTCTGGGGTCCGTCTGGCGCTTCATCATGATCGTACTGGGCGCGCAGGGTCGGTATCTGATGCCTGTGGTGGCCCCGATCTCGATCCTCCTGATGATGGGGCTGGGCCGCCTCGTGCCGAGAGGGCGGAAGCTCTCACTGCCTCAGGGCTGGCCGAGACTGGGCCGCGCGTCGCCTTCACCTCGGCGACTTCAGGCCCTGGCTGCCTTCGTCGGCATGAGCCAGCTTGCCTTGGCCCTGGCTTGTCTGATCCTCTTCATCCTGCCAGCCTATGCCAAACCCGAGGTAGTGAAGGAGGGTAGCCTCCCCGAGGAGATGACTCGCGCGAACCTTTCTTTCGGCGAGACATCCATCACGCTGTTAGGCGGACACATCGAGGTGGACAGCGCGCGGGCAGGTGACTCTGTCCCTCTGAGCCTCTACTGGCAGGCATCAGAGCCGCCGCAGGACGACTACCTATCCTTTCTCCAGATCCTGGGTCGAGACATGGACCCGGTTGCCGGCGTCGACTGCTACCCAGGGGGAGGGACCTTCCCCCCCACGCTGTGGAGGCCAGGGGTGATCTACCGTGATCGCGTTGAACTCCCTGTTGCCGCAGGTGCTCAGGCGCCGACCGCTGGTGTACTGCATGCCGGGCTTTACAACGAAGACAGGGAGCGCCTCCCTGTCCGCCGCTCACCCGATGAGCCGCCAGTGACGTTGGCGCTGCTGGATCGCGTGGCGATTCGTCCGCGCGAGCCCGTCTCCGACGACGTGACCCACCCCATAGGCGCCCGGCTGGGAGAGTCCATCACGCTGATCGGGTACGATCTCTCTGCTCCGAGCGTGAGCCCCGGCAGCGTCCTTACCGTCACCTTGGTCTGGCGTGCGGAAGCTCCACTGGACGCCGATTACACGGGCTTCCTGCATTTGACAGACGCGGATGGCAAGCTAGTGGGGCAGAGCGACCAGCCGCCAGAGGGCGGTGCCTATCCCACCTCCCTCTGGGTTCCTGGAGACGTGGTCCGCGATTCTCATCAGTTGGAGATAGACGAAGCCAGCGCATCAGGCGCTTGCGTATTGTCGATAGGTATGTACAATTCCACGTCGGGTGAGCGTTTGCCAGCTTACGGGCGGGGGACCGCCAAGGGAAAGGAGAGCACGCGTTTTCGGGACGACCTCATCGTCGTCAGCGGAATAACCATCAAATGAACGGCATGAGACCCAGAAGCCGCGTCTATCTGACGCTGATTGTCGGACTCTACCTGATCGTGGCCACCTCCTATACACTTGCCACCCCGGTGCTGGAGGCCTCCGATGAGTTCAAGCACTACCCGTACGTTCAATATGTTCAGACGCACCACGATCTACCCGTGCTCGATCCCCCCGCGTGCCTGGAGACGCCGTCGGAGTGTCCTTGGCTCCAGGACGGCGGGCAGCCTCCCATCTACTATATCCTTCTGGCAGCGTCGACCTCCTGGATCGACACCTCGGACCTGGGGGAGCTGCGTCGGGTGAACTGGCACGCCTTTATCGGCAACCCTGGCCAGGTGTGCAACAAGAATCTCATCATCCATCGCCCGGAAGAGGAGCAGTTCCCTTGGGATGGCGCTGTGCTGGCTATCCACCTCTGTCGCTTGATCACGGTACTCATCGGTGCCGGCTCTGTCGTGTTGACCCACCTTGCTGTCCGCGACCTGTTCCCCGATCGACCCGTACTGGCGTTGGGCGCCACAGCCCTCACGGCCTTCAATCCGATGTTCATCTTCGTCAACGCATCAGTCAACAACGATGCCATGACGACCTTCATCGGCTGTCTCAATCTGCTGATGTTCGTGCGGCTGACACGCGACGGGCTGCGGCCGGGAGAGCAGGAGAAGCCCCTTCCCCTTTGGCGCTACGGGCTGGTAGGGTTCACCATGGGGCTGTTTCTATTGACCAAACTAAGTGCCCTGACGGCTCTGATGCTGCTCCCTATCCTGCTCAGCTGGATCAGCTACCGTCGGCAGAGCTGGCGCCCGCTCCTGGTAGGCCTGCCCATCATCATCGCGGTAGCGGCGCTGATGAGCGGCTGGTGGTTTGCCCGGAACTGGAGGCTCTACGGCGACTTGACCGGCTTGAACGCCTTCATAGAGATCCAGGGAAGACGCGGAGGATTCCCCTCCATACAGGACTGGATAGAGGAATTCGTTACCTTCCGTTGGACCTACTGGGGGCTCTTCGGGGCGGTGAACGTGATGGCCCCGACCTGGGTCTACCGCTTCTTCGACGTGCTCTCGTTGGTCGGGTTGGTCGGCTTTGGATTGTGGGTCGTGCGAAGCGGTGAGCTCGATCGCCTGCTGGAAGGCATTCGTCATCCGCGATCCGATGTCCACCCATCGCTCTGGTGGATTCCGACCGCGTGGGCCGGTATCCTCTTCGTCTCGGTACTGCGCTGGACGTGGATCTTTTACTCGTTCCAGGGGCGTTTCATGTTTCCCAACATCGGCGGCATCAGCGCGCTGCTGATGGTCGGACTCCATCAGTGGGTGCCAGCGAAGTATCGCCCGGAGCTTACTTTCGGCGTTGGGATGAGCGTGCTGATCATCGCTGCAATGCTCCCCTTCACGTCCATCCTTCCCGCCTACGCTCAACCCCAGGCACTAGATCCCTCCGACGTTCCGGAAAGCGCTCGCGTTGAGCCGGTGCCCGTTGGCAGCGTGGCCCAGATTGTAGGCTGGGAGTTCAAGGAACAGACCGTGCAGCCTAACGACGCCGACGGCTCCGTTGAGGTCGTGGTCTACTGGCAAGCCATGGCGCCTGACGGAGGCGACTACATAAGTTTCGCTCATGTGCTGGGGCGCGACCATGAGCTGGCCGGGGAGATCAACCGGCGCCCGGCCTGCGGTATGGTCCCGACAGATCTCTGGGAGCCTGGCCAAGTCTGGCGCGACCCCTACCGCATACCGGTGTCGGAGGGTGCCCGGGCGCCAAGCCGGCTGCGCGTCGAGGTTGGCCTGTACGATCCCCAGGCGGGAAAGACCCTGGGCGCCGTACAGATTGGAGAAGCCAAACTGGCGCCTCCCGAGTCAGCACCTGAGATCGCGCATCCACTGACCGTAGAACTAGCCGATGGGGTGACGTTGCTCGGGTACGATCTGACGCCACCAGATGTGGCACCCGGCGAGAGCCTCATCGTGACCCTGTACTGGAAGGCGCGGGCTAAGCCCTCCAGAGACTACCAGGTCTTCGTCCATCTGCTTGGAGATGCTCCGGAACCTCTGGCACAGGGCGACGGCCCCCCGGTGATGGGCGATTACCCCACGTCGCTGTGGGCGACTGGGGAGACGATCTCCGATGCGCATCCACTACCGGTACCGGCTGATCTGACCAGCGGTCAGTATCGCCTCTCGGTCGGAATGTACTATCTGGAGACCATGGAGCGACTATCCCGCTCCGATGGATCCGGTGCCAGCACCGAGATACCGCTTACCGTGACCGTCGACTGACCATCGACCCGAGATTGAATCTCATGATGACCCAGGACTGGCTCTACCGTATCTTCGCCTCCCGTCATCGCTGGCTCTCCGCGCTGGCGACGCTGGCAGCGTGCGCCGTGCTCGCGGTCGGAGTCGGCTTTCTCCTGTCTGAACTCGGCCCCCTCATCGCCGGGGTGGGGATGGTGGGGCTGTTCCTGGGCATCTGGATGCTGCAAGACATTGAGGTAGCCTACTGGACCGTCATCGGCGTCGTCTGTCTACTTCCCTTCGCCTCGTTTCCCTTCGATCTCGGTTTCACGCCCACCCTTCTGGATGCCGCATTAGGGGCTCTGTTCTTCGTCTGGCTGCTGCAGATCGCCAGCGGTGCCCAAGAGACCTTTGTCGCCACGCCACTAGGACTGCCTATTGCTGTGTTCATGCTCTTGGCGGTGGGGTCCTTCATCTTCGGGCTGGGTCACGTGCCCCTGGCGCTGGGGTTCCTGCAGACCTATCTGCGCCGTTTCGCCGAGGTGATGCTCAGCGTGGCGCTGTTCTTCCTGGTGGTGAACACGGTACAGGACGCCAGTCGGCTGCGGCGCGTGGTTCGCGCTTTGATTCTCGGGAGCTTCATCTCGGCCTTGCTGGGCGTGGTGCTCTACATCATCGCCGATCAGATCTCTGCCGACGCCGTTATCCAAGCCTTGTCAGCGCTGGGACGGATCGGCTATCCTACCGGCCCGGGAGTGCTGCGCTACATCCGGGATAATCCCGAGTTACCCCTGCGGGCGACGTCCACCGCCGTCGATCCCAACGTGCTGGGAAGTCTGCTCAATGTGACCCTGGCTATCAGCGTGCCACAGCTTTTCACCCACCGGCCCATCATCCCGCGCCGCTACCTGCTTCCGATGCTGGGCGTGATGGCGCTCTGTCTGGGACTGACGATGAGCCGCGGCTCGATGGTCGGTCTGGCGGCCGCGCTGTTCTTGATGGCTGCACTCCGTTATCGCAGGCTCTGGATCATCCTGGCGGGAACCCTGTTGCTTATGCTGCTTCTTCCTCAGACACAGGAACTCGTGTCGCACTTCCTCGAGGGGTTCTTCGTCGAGGATCTGGCGACTCAGATGCGCATGGGCGAGTACAAGGACGCCCTGATTCTGATCCGACGCTATCCGCTGCTAGGTGTTGGCTTCGCTGGTTCGCCCGACATCGACACGTACATCGGCGTGGCCAACCTCTACCTGCTCATCGCCGAGGAGATGGGATTGGTGGGGCTGACCAGCTTCATCGTGGCGATGGGCGCGGTCTTCATCCGTTTCTGGCGCGTGCGGAGGACTACCTCGCCCCGACAGTCAGCCGCGGAAAGCCAACAGGTCGACACAGACACCCAGTTCGACGCAACCACGCTGGAAGCGCTGTGGTGGGGACTGCACGCCGGATTGGCGGGCGCGCTGGCGGGCGGAGTCTTCGACCACTATTTCTTCAACCTTGATTTCCATCACTCAGTCACGCTCTTCTGGCTGGTAGTTGGGCTAGCCACAGCCGCCACGGAGCTCATCCAACGCCGTTCCACCACACGAGAAAGCAGTCCATCGAGTTAGCCGGCGTGCCCAGCCAGGGATCGGCGACGGTTCTGCTCCGGCTCGTGCCCTGGGCAGACCCTCGAAGCGTTCACTCGCTCCCTTGGTTCAGGCGTGCTATAATCTATGTATCTTGAACGATGAGGTATCGCCAGGCTATGCCAGGCTCGGCTGTACCTATACCAGAAGAGGTGTGGTACATTGTTAGGCAATCTGTTTGATCCAAACCGGCTTGTCACGCTGGCTATTCTCTTTCTGACCAGTATGCCGCTTCACGAGTGGGCGCACGCTTGGGCAGCCTTTCAACTGGGCGATGACACAGCCGCCCGGCGGGGACGCCTGACCATCAACCCGTTGGCCCATCTGGATCCGATCGGAACCCTTTCACTCGCGCTCTTTGGTTTCGGATGGGGGAAGCCTGTGCCGGTGAGGCCCTACCGCTTGCGGGGCGACATGCGCAGGAGCCATGCCCTGGTGAGCGTCGCTGGCCCTATCTCCAACTTACTGCTGGCCATGGTGGCTGCGATCCCCTTCCGGCTGGGTTGGATGAGTCTCTACAGTGGAGCTTCGATGATCAGCTTCCAGGGCATTCTCATGCAATTCATCAGCATCAACCTGGCCCTGATGGTCTTCAACCTGATCCCGTTCCCGCCGCTCGATGGCTCTCGGGTCTTGGCGTGGCTGTTGCCGCGAAACTGGGCCCTCAAGTTGGAGCAACTGGAGCAGTTCGGTGGGCCCGGTCTGATGCTGGGGCTTTATCTCCTGTCCAGACTTGGCATCCTTGGACTGATTATGAACCCACTGATGAACTTCATGTTCCGAGCACTGCTCGTCTACTGATAGGTCGGAGGGGGGGGTGAGGCTAGCCGCTGCTGCCAAGGCTGTTCAATACCGAGTCGAACAATTCATGCGAGCGTTGACCGCACAGCACGCGATCCCGGAACAGAGAATCAAGAGAGCTGCGGAGACCTTACCGGCAAAGGCGCGGGCGCTGTTCGCCCGACAGGCGCGACATGATCAGCGCCACGCATTGGCTGTCTACGAGACGCTTCTCGAGCAAGGCCACACAAGCAAGGATCTGCTAACAGCAGCGCTGCTGCACGATGTGGGCAAGATCGCTGCTCAGGCCCCCCCGTGGCAGCGAGGCATCTTCGTCCTAGCAGAGCGCTTCGCCCCACAGACGTTGGGCCAAGAAAAGAAGCGAGCCTCCGGGTTCCAAGATGGGTCCGACAACCAGGAAAGCCCCCTGGTCACCTATGGCAGGCATGCCGAGATCGGCGCGCGGTGGGCAAAGGAAGCCGGATGTTCAACCTTAACCGTCGAGCTGATTCGGCATCATGAACGTCAGCTGGAGGCTTGTCGGACGGAGCGTGATCGCTTGCTGGCAGCGCTGCAGGCGGCTGACAATGCAAACTAGGATGACATGCCCAGCCTTGGAGCGCCTTCACGATCCGTGGATGTTGCGTGGTTGACGGGACGTTCGACACGCCTGAGCGAGGAGACACGACTATGAGTTCTAACCGAATTGGGATTATCGGCATTGATCTGATCAGCGCATCTATCGCCCTTGCACTACAGAAGCGAGAGGAACATATCGAACTCATTGGCTACGACGCGGATCCTGCCATCGCCGATCTAGCGAAGGTGCGCGGCGCCTTCGATGACGTGCGACGCAAGCCTGGACCAGCCTGTGAAGGAGCAGAACTGGTCATCATCACCCAACCCCTGGCCGATATGGAGCGCACCTTCGCCGACATCTCGCCCTACCTGGAGGATGGGGCCGTCGTGACCGACACGGCGCGCCTCAAAGCCCCAGTGATGCGCTGGGCGGAGGATCTTCTTCCGGAGCACGTTTCCTTTGTGGGGGGACACGTCGTCCCCAACCCAGCAGTGGTCGGCCTGCGGGGTCTTGAGGGTTTAGATGACGCCGAGGCAGGTTTGCTGAAAGAGGCACTATACTGCTTCACCGCCTCACCCTCAGCCTCAAGCGCAGCTATTGACATCTGCGGCTGGCTGGCTTACGCGATTGAGGCAAATCCTCTCTTCATTGACGTGAAGGAACACGACGGGTTGTTGGCAGGCATCGAAGGTCTCCCCGATCTGCTCACGATCGCGTTGCTGCGCGCTACGGTCGACACACCCGGATGGAAGGAGATGCAGAAGTTCGCGGGACGACGCTTCGCCACGGCCACGGAAGCTGTGGATGATATCTCCTCCGACCATCCATCGCTGTTCCTCAATCGGGAGAATGTCCTCCGCCGTCTTGACGCGCTTATCGAAGAACTTGCACATCTGCGCCGGTTGTTGGCCCAGAGTGATGAGGAAGCTCTACAGGAGGCATTGGCCGAAGCTGCCGAGGGTCGGTCGCGCTGGATGAAACAACGAAGGAGAGGGATGTGGGCCAGAGAGGGCGCCTTTGACAGGCGAGACGTGCCGGGCGCAGCCCAACAACTGGGGCGCATGATCTTCGGCAATCTAGCATCCCGTCTCGGGCGAGCGCCAGACGAATCGGGAGAGGACTAGCTGAGGACTTGTTCCAATTAGAAGAGTCTGGTTAGTTAAGCACCTTGACCGAGTCATACCGCATCCTGATGGTTGCTCCCACATCTTTCTTCTTAGACTACGGCTGCCATGTGCGGATCTTAGAGGAAACTCGGGCGCTGCAGCGACTGGGGAACCGCGTGACCATCGTCACCTACTACTTGGGGCGCGACCTAGCCGATCTGGACATCGTGCGCACCAGGCCAACACCTTGGCGTTCCGACTACGAGGTCGGTTCCTCACTTCACAAGATCGCTTTCGACAGTTTCCTGGTGTGGGCCGGCGTCAAGACGGTCCTGCGCCGGGACTTTGATCTGATCCACGGGCACCTACACGAGGGGGCGCTCATTGGGTACCTGTTGAGCCGGGTCAAGGGCGTGCCATTGGTGGCCGATTTCCAGGGCAGTATGACCAGCGAGATGGTCGACCATCATTTTCTTGATCCTGACGGTCGATGGTACCGCTGGGCTCGACTGTTGGAGCGGCGTATCACTCAACTGCCCGATGCCGTTGTTACCAGCACCCAGATAACGGCCGACCTATTGGGGCAGGACTTCAACTGCAACTCCAGATCCGTCTATCCGCTCCCCGACTGCGTCAGTCTGGATTTCTTTCGACCTGACGTGCTGGATCAAGAGACAGTGGCGGAACGTCGAGTCGCGCTGGGTGTTCCAAGCGACCAGCCCGTCGTAGCCTATCTTGGGCTCTTGGCCGACTATCAGGGCACCCCCCATCTTCTACAAGCTACACGGCATTTGAAGGACCGGGGGATGAGATTTCATGTTCTGATCATGGGGTTTCCCAGCGTTGAGCACTATCGTGAGATGGCCGAAGGCCTAGGAGTCGCCGACCGGGTGACGTTCACCGGAAAAGTACCGTACGAGAGAGCTCCGGCCCACCTGGCGCTAGGCGACGTCGCCGTAGCCCCCAAGCTATCGGCCACCGAAGGAGCCGGCAAGATCTTGAACTACATGGCGATGGGTCTACCAACGGTGGCGTTCGACACCCCGGTCAGTCGGGAATACCTGGGCACGCTGGGCACCTACGCCACACCAGCCGGCGATTCGGCTGCATTAGCCAGAGCCATCGCAAGCCTCTTAGAGGCACCGGATCGACGTCGCAACCTAGGTCGGCAGCTCCGAGAGCGGGCGGGCCAGCTTTTCTCGTGGGACCAATCGGGCCGCGACCTGCTGGAGATCTACGGAACTGTGGTGGGGCAATCAAAATAATTCGGCCAGTAGACTGAGAGAGGATTCAACGCTTATGGGCATTCTACGCCGCCTGCAAGAGGTGTGGGAGTATCGCGAATTAATACGCAATCTCGTCGTGCGGGACCTGAAGGTTCGCTATCGCAACTCCGTCCTGGGCATCATCTGGTCGTGGGCCAATCCATTGCTGATGATGCTGGTCTTCACCTTGGTTTTCAATTTTCTGTTCGTTCGATCAGATCTCCAACACTATCACGTCTTCCTCCTCTCCGCCCTGCTACCCTGGCAGTTCTTCTCTCAGTCAGTCACGGAAGCCACCAACAGCATCGTGGGGAACGCCCATCTGATCAAGAAGGTTTACTTCCCTCGAGAGATCCTGCCCATCTCCATCGTCCTATCCAACTTGGTCAACTTCGTGATCTCGCTACCAGTCTTCTTCGGTCTAGCTCTCGTCTCTGGGGCAAGGCTCAGCCCCTGGGTCTTGCTGCTGCCGATTCCCATCCTGGTTCAGATCCTGTTCGCGCTGGGCATCTGCTTGATTCTTGCCACGCTCAACGTCTTCTACCGTGACACCCGGATCATCCTGAGCGTCTTGATGCAGGCATGGTTCTTCCTCACTCCGGTCTTCTACCCGATCACTCAAATAGGACGGGAAAAGACCATCCTGGGCATCACCTTCGACGCGCAGCTCTGGCTGCGCCGTTTAAATCCGATGGCCTCGGTCATCGCCTCCTACCGCGATCTACTCTACTGGGGTACGCACACCGGGCTCGACTTTCTTCTTCGCACCGCCTTCACCTCACTAATCGTGCTTGTGATTGGTTATCTGATCTTCCTGCGATACAGCTCTCGCTTCGGTGAAGAGGTATAGCAGCAGCCACTTCTTGGTCAAACNATGACCGATTCAAGCACCTCAACGACGGTTGACAAGGGACGGTATCCCTTTGCCGATATTGTGGTCCTCTCCCCGGCCAGGGCATCGGAGAAGAGACCTGCTTTCACCTACGACATCCCGGAGAGGCTTGCTGGTCACCTTGAGATCGGCTCACTAGTGGTCGTGCCGTTTGGCACACGTCGCCTCTACGGCATCGTCGTCGCGTTGAGCGGGCAATCGCCGGTGCCAGAGACACGCCCAATTGAGTCGCTAGTCGATCCCAAGCCAGTGCTCTCGCCGGAGCATATCGCCTTAGCCCGTTGGCTGCGCGATGAGTACCTGGCTTCGCTCTATGAATGCCTACAGCTGATGCTCCCGCCGGGCATGGTCGGTCACACCGAGATCCGAGTGGCGTTGAACGAGGACGTGCCCCAGGACGCTGCCAATACGGACGCGCAGGCCCAGCTCTTGGCGCTGCTTCAACGTCGAGGACCGCTACAAAGGGGGCAGCTAGACGCTGCGCTGTCCGGCGTCGATTGGCGGGCGGCCTCCGAGCAGCTCTCACGGCGCGACGTGGTCACTCGGGAGTCATTCCTAGCTGCGCCCCGCGCCCAACCCAAGCGCATCGATACCGTGGAGCTCATCCCCACGGTGGACGAAGCAACAGCTCTGGCCGGCCTACGGAGCGACTACTACCCGCCGATCCTGGACCTGTTGCATGCCGAGGACAACCCGGTGCCGGTTTCGCAGGTCTATGAGGAGACCGGGTGCACCAGCTACCACCTGAACAAACTGGAGGAACGCGGACTGGTCGCTATCTCTAGCCAGGAAGTTTGGCGGGATCCACTGGATGACGACGTCTTCGTCCCGACCACACCGCCGCCTCTCACCTCTGATCAGCAGGTCGTGTGGGAGGCGATAGAGAGCGCTATCGGCCAAGCAGGCGGTCGGGCCCGCGACAGACAGGCAGCAGACTGGGTCGGTGCCCGTTCAAGGTCTGTTGAGGATCTCTCCAGTCCGGCCCCCGAGGTGTTCCTTCTGCACGGTGTGACCGGCTCCGGAAAGACCGAGATCTACCTGCGCGCCGTCGCTCAGGTGCTGAGACAAGGTCGGAAAGCCATCATTCTGGTGCCGGAGATATCCCTCACGCCGCAGACGGTGGCTCGCTTTGCGGGACGCTTTCCGGAACGTGGAGATGGACGACTTCCCGTGGCGGTGCTCCACAGCGCTCTCACGGCCGGGGAACGGTACGACACCTGGCGACGCGCCCGGGCTGGGCTCGTAGACGTGGTGGTCGGTCCTCGATCCGCACTATTCACGCCTCTCTCACCGCTAGGGCTCATCGTGTTGGACGAGGAGCACGATGACAGCTACAAGCAGGAGGCTCCGCGTCCCCGCTATCATGCCCGCGACACGGCTCTCCAACTCGGCCGGCTGAGCGACGCGACTGTTGTCCTGGGATCTGCCACGCCGAGCCTGACATCCTATCATCGCGCCAAGCAGGGCGAGTTCAATTTGCAGGAGATGCCACGCCGTATCATGGGGCATACGCGACGCCTTCAGGAACTTCAAGCCCGCTATCATGTCCGCGACACCCACTACGAAGCCGTGGACGGCGAAGCTAGTGAAGCGAGTTATCTGCCGCTCCCACCGGTGCGGATCGTCGATCTCCGCGCTGAGCTTCGCGCTGGCAACCGGTCGATCTTCAGTCGGCCTCTGCAGCAGGCCATCGACGAAGCGCTGAGCGGAGGGGAACAGGTGATCCTGTTTCTCAACCGACGGGGAACAGCTACCTTTGTGCTCTGCCGTGACTGCGGCTACGTGGCGCGCTGCCCGCACTGCGACGTCCCATTGACGTACCACAGCCCCCGGTCGCGCCTGATCTGCCATCACTGCAACTACCGCGAGCCTCAACCCCGGCGCTGTCCCCAGTGCGGCAGCAGGCGCATCCGCTACTTCGGCCTGGGAACGGAGCGTCTGGAGAACACCGTGCGCCAACGGTGGTCGGATGCGCGGCTCTTGCGGTGGGATCGCGATACTGCGCGCACACACGAAGCTCACACCAACATCCTGCAGAGGTTCGCCAGCGGGGCTGCCGACATCCTCATCGGCACACAGATGATTGCGAAGGGGCTTGACCTCCCGCTGGTGACGGTGGTCGGCGTCATCTCTGCGGACACCGCCCTCAACCTGCCCGACTTCCGTGCCAGTGAGCGCACCTTTCAGCTGCTCACTCAGGTTGCTGGGCGGGCTGGGCGCGGACTGCTAGGCGGGCGCGTCGTGATCCAGACCTACCACCCAGACCATTACGCCGTCTCCTCCGCCGCCGATCATGACTACAAGACCTTCGCCAAGCAAGAGCTAGCCTTCCGACGCCAGCAAGGCTATCCTCCTTACACCCGCATGGCGAAGCTCGTCTATGAGGATAAGGATTACTCCCGCGCTCAGGCTAGAGCGCGGGAGTTGAGCGTCGCGCTGCGTGATGCGCTAGCCCAGGACGGCCTCCCAACGACCCACCTACTGGGGCCGGCCCCGCCCTTCTTCGCCCGTCTCCGGGGCCGCTATCGATGGCAGATCCTCCTCCGCCATCCCAATCCGCCAGCCCTTCTCACCAGCATCCACATCCCCGACGGTTGGCACGTCGAGGTTGATCCTGTGAACGTGCTCTAGCGTGCCGTTGACAGAGGATCTCGCAATTGCTTCGTCTTCCCGACATCGTCCAAGCTTTTGCAAACCCGCGGTCGGTGATATAATCCCTTCGTCCACTGAGGCCGTGGTGAGAGACGCACGCCAAGTGTCTAGAAAGTTGCCTCACACCGCATGCAGATCTACCTTGATAGCGTCGGCTGCCGTCTGAACTGGAGCGAGATCGAGAGGCTGGCCCGGCAGTTGACGGCTGTCGGACACACCGTCGTGAACAGCCCGGAAGGTGCCGACGTCCTCATCGTCAACACGTGCGCTGTCACCGCTCAGGCTGAGCGCAAGACGCGACACACCATTCGCTCGCTCCACCGCGACAATCCCGGTGCCAGGCTCGCCGTGATCGGCTGCTACGCTACGCTGCGACCGGACACATCGGCGAACCTTCCTGGGGTCTCCTGGGTTATCGCCAATGCCGAGAAGGGTCGCACGGTGGATATGGTGACCACGGAATGCCCTTCGTCCTTGGCATGGCAAAGAACGCTGGGCGATGCAGAGACATTGCGTACGCGTGCCTTCGTCAAGGTGCAGGACGGCTGCGACAACCACTGCACCTACTGCATCATACGCGCACTTCGTGGCGCGTCTCAAAGCCGCCCCTTGGCACACGTCATCGCAGAGATTCAGGCTCTCATCGAGGAGGCCGGCTGTCAGGAAGCTGTCCTAACCGGTTCTAGTCTCGGCGCATACGGTCGCGATCGAGGGCTGGCCCACGAGCTTCGCACGTTGGTCGAGACAATCCTGGTCGAAACGGATCTACCCCGGCTTCGCCTCTCGTCCTTGGAGCCGTGGGATCTGGATGAGACCTTCTTCGAACTGTGGGACGACCCGCGCCTCTGTCGTCAAGTCCATCTTCCGCTTCAGGCCGGCTGTGACGCGACACTGCGTCGCATGGGACGGCCGATAACCACGAAAGCATTCGCCCACTTGGTGGAAGCTGCCCGGGAAACGATCCCTGACCTGGCTGTGACGACGGACATCTTGGTCGGCTTCCCAGGCGAAGATGAAGCGNCATTCCGAGAGAGCTACNNGTTTGTGGAGCGTATGGCGTTTGCGAAGCTCCACGTCTTCCCCTACTCCCCGCGCCCCGGGACANCCGCCGTCAAGCTACCAGAACAAGTGCCCTATCACGAGCGCGAAGAACGGGCGGAGCGGATGCGAAAGCTTGGGACGGAACAGCGACGCCGCTTCCA
>P_1C_Sed_3_UnCtyDRAFT_1000079_pt1 | contig 17051 bp, 12 predicted proteins | sample Pon1CUnioCityCA_FD_10233 | JGI IMG/M metagenome (IMG submission 10233) | reverse complement strand
GATCTCGTCCTCCGTGATCCGAGCCGGGCGCGTCACGTTGCAGTACCAGCCCTTGAGATGTCCATCGCTGGTCCGAATTTCGAAGACGTTGTACCATCTATCGGCGTAGAAGGTCTCGGTCCAACGATCGTCCGGCTCGAGAACCACGAACCCGAGGTCCATCGGCTCGCGATTCCAGAACGTACGGAGCACCACGGCATGTTCGCTCCGCTCCAGAACCTCTCCTGGATAGGAGATGAGCTCGTTCCCGGCGTGATCAAGCTTGCGAACCGTGACCTGATCCATGCTGAGCATGCTACTGGAATCCCGCTCCTTGGACAAGAGCACATCGAAAGCAGGCGTGGCGGGTTATGATACGTGGATGGCAGGACGTAGAAAGCGAGCAGCCCGAGGTGGCTAGCATCTGTGTGGTAGCTCCGCTGAAGCCGGCACCTAGCTACCAACAGGAGGCGTTGTCTCCAGAGCAGTCACGGAAGGGTAGATCACCTGAGCACACATAGACACAATAGGAGATGAGTATGAGCAGAGAACAACTAGAAGGACGATGGGCCCTGGTGTTGGGCGCCTCCAGTGGTTTCGGGGCGGCTACGTCAAGGGCCCTGGCCGGAGCGGGGATGAATATCTTCGGCGTCCACCTTGACCCCCGGTCGCGACTGCCCCGCGCCCAGGAGGTGATGGACGACATCGAGGCGACGGGCAGCCAGGCTGTGTTCTTCAACACCAATGCAGCCTCCGCCCGCAAGCGGGGGCGCGTCCTGGATCAGATCGAGGAAGTTTTGGCCGACGACCCAGCCGACGGCGTCCACTTCATGCTCCACTCGCTCGCCTTCGGGAGCCTCTTGCCCTTCATCGCCGAGGAGCCCGACGAGGCGGTTAGTGAATCGCAGATGGAGATGACGCTGCGCGTTATGGCGCACACGCTGGTCTATTGGGTACAGGACTTGGTACGGCGCGATCTCCTGCTCCCCGGCAGTCGGGTCTACGCGCTTTCCAGCGAAGGTGCCGAGCGAATGGCACCCAACTATGGCGCGGTGTCGGCGGCGAAAGCTGCCCTGGAGAGCCACATGCGACAGTTAACCCTGGAGCTGGGGTCCCGTGGCATCGCCGTCAACTGCCTCCGTCCCGGGGTGACCGACACACCGGCGCTAAGAGCTATACCGGGTCACGAGGCCTATATGGAGGAGGCGCTGAGGCGCAATCCAAGTGGCCGTCTCACCACGCCCCAGGACGTGGCGACAACCCTCGTCGTCCTGGCGGACCCGGGGCTCACCTGGATCAGCGGCGCGGTCATTCCTGTCGACGGCGGTGAGACCATCGTCGGGTGATTTGACAATCCTTTGTGACGTGATAGAATAAGTGTTCGCAAGCCTTCGCTTTGGCGAACTGGCCTTAACATCCTTGGAGGGGCGCAGAGTGTAACGACACCGCTTTGCATTCAGCTGATGTCAGAGGTTTTCGAACCCGACATTGTCTGCGCGCCCCTGGATAGCAGACAGGTCGGGTTCTTTGCGAAGGTTAAGTAAGTGATATAGGAGCAAGTCAAGCCGATGAATAAGGAAACCCTACCAATCAACGAAGAAGCTGCCGACCAGGAAGAAGCCGTCTCAACCATGATGGACCAGTTTGAGGAGTTCCTCAGCGAGGGCGAGTACGATTATCAGCCGGCCAAGCGGGGGGACGTCCACACCGGTGTCGTCATTGAGATTGGCGACCGCGGGGCGATCGTGGACGCTGGGTTCAAGCGCGATGGCATTGTCCCAGCTGGCGATCTCGACCGGTTGGATGACGAAACACGCGAGAGCATCCAACCTGGAGACGAGGTCACGGTGACAGTGAGAAAGCCCCAGGACGATGAGGGGCGTCTCATCTTGTCCATCTACCAGGCCCTGGTACGGGAGGATTGGCGTGAGGCCGAGCGGATGATGGAAGAAGGAGAGATGTACGAAGGCACCATATCCGGCTTCAACCGTGGCGGCCTGCTCGTGCCATTCGGCAGGATCCGAGGCTTCATCCCAGCATCTCACACGGTGGGTATGCCGAGAGGTCTCAAGGGAGAAGAGCGCCGTGAGCGCCTGGCGGATATGGTAGGGGATGATGTAGGACTCAAGATCATTGAGGTCGACCGCCAGCGTCGTCGTTTGATTCTGTCACAGCGTCAGGCCCGCCGGGCGTGGCAGAAGATCCAGCGTAAGCGCGTCATGGAGGAGCTGACCGAGGGCGAAACGGTTGTGGGCACGGTCACGGGCATTACCGACTTCGGCGCCTTTGTCGATCTGGGTGGAGCCGATGGCCTGATCCACATCTCAGAGCTCTCGTGGAAGCAGGTCGACGATCCTCGCGAGGTCGTCGAGGTGGGTGACGAGGTAGAGGTCTACGTCCTTAACCTGGATTGGGATCGCACACGGATCGCCCTCAGCCTCAAGCGTCTGAAGCCGAACCCGTGGACACAGGTGGCGGATCACTATGAAGTGGCGGAGCTGGTTGAAGGGAAAGTCAGCCGCGTGCTCGACTTCGGCGCCTTCGTCGAGTTGAACCTGGGCGTTGAGGGACTGTTGCACGTCAGCGAGATGACCGGCGCTTCGCAGCTCAGTCCGACGGAGATTCTCAGCGCTGGGCAGAAGGTGCTGGTGAAGATCATCGGCATCGATACCCATAAGCAGCGCATCACTTTGAGTGCCCGGCAGGTCCACCGCGACCAGTGGGAGCGCTGGATGGCGGAGAACAAGATCGTGGCGGAAGAGGAAGAGGTCGCAGTCGAGGAAGCGGCCGTGACGGAAGAAGCCCCCGAAGCGGTGGAAGAGGAAGAAGCTCCTGTCGCCGAAGCGGCCGTGGCAGAGGAAGCCCCCGAAGCGATGGAAGAGGAAGAGGAGGCTGTGGCCGAGGAAGTCGCCGCGGCGGAAGAAGCCCCTGAAGCGATGGAAGTGGAAGAAGCTCCTGTCGCCGAAGCGGCCGTGGCAGAGGAAGCTCCCGAAGCGGTGGAAGAGGAAGAGGAGGCTGTGGCCGAAGCGGCCATGGCAGAGGAAGCCCCCGAAGCGGTGGAAGAGGAAGAGGAGGCTGTGGCCGAGGAAGTCGCCGCGGCGGAAGAAGCTCCTGAAGCGATGGAAGAGGAAGAAGCTCCTGTCGCCGAAGCGGCCGAGGTAGAAGAAGCCCCCGAAGCGATGGAAGAGGAAGAGGAGGCTGTGGCAGAACCCGCCGTGTCAGAGCTGGTTGAGGCGGAGGAAGAAGCTGCGGCGGAAGTCCCTGAGGCCATGGCTGAGGAAGAGGCGGTGGTCGAGGAGGCTCCTGAAGCCGTCGCAGAGGAAGGGGAGGCGGCAGAGCCCGCCGAGCCAGAACCTGCCGGAGCGGAGGACGTGGCCGAGGCTGCCGTGGCCGAACCTAGCGTATCAGAGCTGGTCGAGGCGGAGGAAGAGGCAGAAGAAACCCCCGAAGCTGCGGCAGAACTTGCCGAAGCGGAGGAAGAAGCAGCCGTGGAAGAAGCCGAAGAAGAGGAAGAAGAAACCTCGGAGGCGGAGCTCGAGGAAGAGCAAGCCAGCGTCGAGGCTTAGCGAGACAGGTATTTTGGGGCGGTGTCGCCTCCAGATGGGATGCGACACCGCTTGCCTCTAGTCGCTACTGCCGCAAACAGTCGTTCAAGAGGAGAAGAAGGAAGCGAATGGGAAAAGAAGAGAAGATCTATATGGAAGGGACCGTTGTTGAGGCCCTACCTAACACGCAGTTCCACGTGGAGCTGGAGAACGGCCATGAGGTACTAGCCTACCTCTCGGGTAAGATGCGGAGGTACTATATCCGCGTGCTCCTGGGCGACCGGGTGCGCGTCGAGCTTTCGCCCTACGACTTATCCCGCGGCCGGATCGTCTACCGCTACAAGGCCTCGGACCGCCGCGAGTAACGTCGACGTCAAGCCCGTTTAGCCAGCAAGCTCACCCAATCGCCTCGCTGCCTCTGGTCTACCAGCTGTAAGCTGCTCCGCTCGAAGGCTGTAAGAACCTCAGGGACCTTATCGACGATAATTCCGGCGGTGATGAGAACGCCGTCGGGTCGCAGTCGCTGGGACAGCCCCTCCTCCACCATATCGACGATGACCCGAGCCAAGATATTGACCACGACCAGGTCGTAAGACCCGGACACATCCTGCAACGATCCAGNTTGCACACTGACACACGCTGAGACAGCGTTGTCGACGATGTTGCCTCTGGCCACGCTGACCGCTTGCTGATCGTTGTCGAAGGCAAGAACTCGACGCGCTCCCAACTTCGCAGCCGCCACAGCCAATATCCCTGAACCGGTGCCCAAGTCCAACACATCCATGCCCGGTTGGACAAACTCCTCCAGTGCGCGCAGGCAGAGCTGAGTCGTCGGATGGAGTCCCGTGCCGAAGGCCATGCCGGGGTCAAGCTGCACGACCACATCGGTCGGTTTCGGATGGTAATCGAGCCAGGACGGACAAATGACCACGCGTTCTCCGACCCGCAGAACCTTGAGCCGTTTCTTCCAGGCCTCGGCCCAGTCCTTCTCGGCAACCTTGCGGAACGAAGGTTCAGCGATCGGTCGAATCTGCCCGAGATGCCAAAGGCCTTCCTGTATGCTCTTCTTCCGGTTCCATAGCTCATCGTCGGTCGGTAGGTACCCTCTGACCACCACCGGCCCTGACTCCCAACCGCCGGGGCCGCCCTCCACGACGACGCCACGATGCGCGTAGCGCGAAAGAACCTCGGCGACGGCCTCTGCCGTCTCGTGGTCCACCTCCACGCTGACCTCGAGCCATTCCACGTCTACGTGATTCACAGCGTCGCTGCTCCCTGGCGTCTCAATGCCTGTCCATCGCCCCCAGCAAGGCCATCGCCCGTGCGACCCTGCGATGAGGGCCTAACCGTACATCTCACAGACCGAGGAATTCACGCACCTCGTTCATAAAGCCACGCTTCTCCTCGATCACTTTCTCCGACTCAAGCGTCTCCCCCAAGTCTTGGAACATGGATCGCTGTTCTTGCGTAAGCTTCTCCGGGATAGCCACGCGAAGCAGCACCAACTGATCGCCACGGCCGTTGCGCTTCACGTGCGGCACCCCTCTGTTCCCCAGACGCAGCACGGTATCGGTCTGCGTACCAGGATCGATGGAGATCGCCTCTTGGCCCTCCAACGTTGGCACATCGATCTCGGCTCCCAGAGCCGCTTGAGCCACGTTGATCTCGACCTCCACGAGAATGTCGTCGTCGCGGCGGCGAAAGACGGGATGGGGATCGACCTTGAGGACGATGTAGAGATTGCCGCGCGGGCCACCGTTGAGACCCGCTTCCCCTTCGCCGGCCAATCGAATCCGCGTGCCATCATCTACCCCGGGCGGAATACTGACCGAAAGCTCCTTGGTCACCCGGACCTGTTTGTCGCCGTGACATCGATCACAGGGCTCGTCGACGACGGTACCCGCGCCGTGGCACACGGGACAGTCCGTGACGCTGACGAAGGAGCCCAGGATGGAGCGTTGTACCTGCCTCACCTGACCAGTCCCATCGCACTTCGAGCAACGCGAGGGTGATGTACCTGGTCTTGCGCCGGTGCCCCCACACTCAGGGCACTCCTCGTAGCGGGTGACCTTGATGTCCCTCTCGCAGCCGAACACCGCCTCCTCGAAGTTCAGGCGTAGATCGTAACGCAGATCGGAGCCGCGTCTCGGCCCGTGACGACGTCCCCTGGAGAACCCGAAGCCCTGGCCGAAGAACTCCTCAAAGATCTCGAAAGGATCTCTGAATCCTCCGAAGTCGAATCCAGATCGCCCCCCCTCAAGCCCGGCGTGCCCGAAACGGTCATAGGCATGCCGCTTCTCGGGATCGGAAAGCACTTGGTAGGCCTCGTTGATCTCCTTGAAGCGAGACTCAGCGTCGGGAACGTCGCTGACATCAGGATGGTACTCCCTAGCCATCTGACGGTAGGCCTTCTTGATATCGCTCTGCGAGGCCGAACGCTCGACTCCCAGCACGTCGTAGTAATCGTCTCTAGCTGCCATAAGGTCCCTCTAAACCAAACAGGACAGTGTGCTCCGTCCTGCACGTCTCTTCAGATCTTGGATCCGTTCACTGTAGAGGCTGCGCGCGTCGCTAAGCCTCACTGAACTCGCCATCGATGACATCCTCGTCATCGGGCTGTTCCTCGGGGCCGGCCTCACCCGCCCCCGCAGTTGCGTCAGGGCCGGGGCTACCCTCGTACATCTTGGCGCCCAGCTCCTGCACGGCCTGCCTCAGCTCCTGGCTGCGCCGGCGAATGGCATCCGTCTGATCCTCCTGCAAGGCATCTCTAACGGCCTTTATCTTGGTCTCCACGGTGGAGCGGGCCTCCGCAGGCACCTTATCACCCTGCTCCCGGAGGAGCTTCTCGGCACTATAGACAGCCGTGTCGGCCTCATTCCGAGCCTCAACTTTCTCCTTTTTCCGCCGATCCTCCTCCTCACGATGCTGTTCCGCCTCCCCCACCATCTGATCGATCTCTGCATCGGAAAGGCCGCTGGAGGGGATGATCTCCATCGACTGCTCGCGGCCAGTGGCTTTATCCTCGGCCGAGACGTTGAGAATGCCATTGGCGTCGATGTCAAAGGTGACCTCAATCTGTGGCACGCCACGAGGTGCTGGCGGGATCCCATCGAGGATGAACTTCCCTAAGCTCTTGTTATCGGCAGCCATGCCCCGCTCACCCTGCAGCACATGGATCTCCACCTGGGTCTGACCGTCAGAGGCTGTGGAGAAGATCTGGCTCTTGCGCGTCGGAATGGTGGTGTTCCGTTCGATCAGCGCGGTCGCCACGCCTCCCAGCGTCTCAATGCTCAGGGTCAAAGGAGTGACGTCAAGCAACAGGATATCCTTAACCTCGCCACCGAGAACACCCGCCTGGATCGCGGCGCCCAACGCTACGACCTCATCGGGGTTGACGCCCTTGTGCGGGTCTCTGTGGAAGAAATCGGCCACCAACGCCTGGATGGCCGGCATCCGCGTCTGACCGCCCACCAGAATGACCTCGTCGATGTCGGAGGGGCTCAGGTTGGCATCGGACAGCGCCTGCTGGCACGGCTTCAGGGTGGACTCGACGAGATCGCCGGTCAACTGCTCCAACTTAGCCCGGGTGAGCTTCATCTGCAGATGCTTGGGGCCGGAGGCATCGGCGGTGATGAAAGGCAGGTTGATGTCCGCCTCCAACACGGTGCTCAGTTCTACCTTGGCCTTCTCCGCCGCCTCCTTCAGCCGCTGGAGCGCCTGGCGATCCTGCCGCAGGTCGATACCCGCCTCTCTGCGGAACTCGTCGGCCACCCAGTCGATGACTCGGCGGTCCCAGTCGTCGCCGCCGAGGAAGGTGTCACCGCTGGTCGAGCGCACCTCGAACACGCCATCGCCAACGTCGAGAATCGAGACGTCGAACGTGCCGCCGCCGAGATCGAAAACAGCGATGGTCTCATCCTTCTTCCTATCCAGACCGTACGCCAGGGACGAAGCCGTCGGCTCATTGATGATCCGCTGCACCTCGAGCCCGGCAATGCGTCCGGCATCCTTGGTCGCTTGACGCTGACTGTCGTTGAAATACGCCGGGACGGTGATGACCGCCTCGGCCACCTCCTCGCCAAGATAGGCCTCGGCATCAGCGCGGATCTTCTGCAAGATCATGGCCGAAATCTCCGGCGGGCTATACTCCTTGCCGTTCATCCACACACGCACGTCCCCGTTGTCCGCCTCGGTGACTTTGTAGGGGACGAGCTCGATGGCGCGCTGCACCTCAGGGTCGCTGAACTTGCGCCCCATGAAACGCTTAATCGAGAAGACCGTGTTGTTCGGATTGACCACGGCCTGGCGCTTAGCGACCTGACCAACCATTCGTTCTTCAGACTTGGGATTGACTGCCACGACCGAGGGAAACAGACGCCCACCTTCGGCGCTGGGGATGATGGTCGGTTCGCCGCCCATCATCACCGCGCAGACGGAGTTCGTCGTCCCCAGGTCGATGCCGATGATCTTGCCCATGGACTACTCCTCGCCTTCCTCGCTCTCGCTCTCCCCTTGGTCCGATGAGGCTGGGGGGGCCTTTGCAACCCGAACGAGCGCCGGCCGCAGCACACGATCACCGAGGGCATATCCTTTCTGGACCTCGCCGATGATCTCCCCTTCCTCATATCCTGGCATTTCCTCGTGCGTCACCGCTTCGTGGTAATGGGGATCGAAGGACTCGCCCTCGGTATCGATGGGCTCAACACCCTCGGTCTCAAGAATGGCCTCCAACTTGCGCTGAATCATCAGCAGCCCCTGGCTCCAACTCAGGTGACGGATGCCTTCCGGCATGGTGACGACAGCTCGTTCGAGATCGTCCAACACAGGCAGCAGTTTGCGCAGCAGATTGGCATTGGCTAGCTCTCGCATCTTAGCCTGTTCAGCCCGTTGACGCTTCTTGTAGTTGGAGAACTCCGCCTGAGCGCGCCGCCAACCGTCGAGGTATTCGTCAGCCTCGGCTTTGGCCTCCGCCAACTGCTCCTGCAGCCCCTCAACTTGGCTTAGCTCTTCCCCTTCCTCAGTCTCTACAGCCCCCACTGCCTCTTCCTGGGCAGCTTGCGCCTCCTCTTCAACAACGTCGGTCTCGTTCCCTCTAGCTTCCTTATCCGTCATCTTGATCTCCTTGTTCTTCCACGACGACTCCACCGCGCTCTCTCTCATCGGCTATCTCCAAGGCGTACGTCTCGTGCACCAACTCAGACAACAGCTCGGCGACGAAGCGGACGGCCGAGATAGCCCGCCCGTAGAGCATCCGTGTCGGCCCCACCACCCCAAGCGCTCCAGTGGAGAGATCCGACACACCGTAGCGAGCCAGCACCAGACTACACGCGTGTAGCTGATCCCATTGCCCCTCGCCGCCCACGAGCACGCGCACGTTCCCGACGTCGGGGCTGAGCGCCTCATAGATGACGGTTCTGAGAAGGCTCCGCTCCTCCATCACCTGAACAATCTGCTGCGCCTTCTCGCCCTCCGAGAACTCGGGCTGCTGGAGCACCTCGCTCAAGCCATCGCTGTAGATGGGACCTGCCGATGGCGCATCAACCCGGTGCAAGATCTCCTCCACCAGCCTCCCCACGTCGACCTCGAAGGCAGAGAGCGCGCTATCCTCGTCGCCGAGGGTCTCTCCGATGTCCTTGGCCGTCAGCCCGGCGAACAGCTGGTTGAGCCGGTCACTGGCCTCGGCCAGCTCGCGCTGTGTCAGAGGCTCAGCTAGCGTCAGCATCCGCTGCCTCACCATCCCGCTCCGCAGCACAAGGACCAGGAGCACGGTGAGGCCGCGCGTCGAGATCAGCTGGAGGTGCTTATAGCGTGCCCTGTCCGACTGAGGCGCCGTGACCACAGCGGCACCGCGGGCCGTCCGAGCCAGCGTGGAAGCAGCCAGCGGCATCCACTGCTCCAGGTTGTCACGCGCCTGATGAAACTGGTGAACAATGGTCAAGCGCTCACGCAGTGGCAGTTCCACTTCACCCAACAATCTTTCGACAAAGTAACGATACCCCTCATGCGTAGGCACGCGCCCTGCCGACGTGTGCGGGTGGGACAGGAGGCCTGTATCCTCCAAGTAGGCCAACTCGTTGCGCACGGTCGCAGAGCTCACTGGTAGACCATAATGCTCGACCAGGGCACGCGAGCTCACCGGCGAAGCCGACTTCACGTACTCGCGTACTGTCAGCCCCAGTACGGTCTGCTGACGTGGTGTGAGTTCTATGACCTCAGACATAAACCCAAGACATAAGACAAAGACATAAGCGCAGAGATGGTCTACCGCGGGATCTTCTTAGCACTCTAAACAAGTGAGTGCTAAAATCCGATATGGTATGATACCATAGCGTAGGGGGCCTGTCAAACTTCGCAGCCCGACTCTCGCTCTGTCCTGTGACAGCGCGTCAGTGGACCCCTGGCAGGCCCGTCACTTGCCAATCCACCCCCCTTCTGGTAGGATGAAGCTAAAGTTTTTGAGGAGACATGATCACCATGACACCGAGAGAAACCATCCGTCACATCGCGCTTCAGCGTCGCCAGCGCCGCCGCCTCAAGGAGCGGACAGGCGTGAGTCAACTACTGCGCGTGATGGGCATGAGCCTGCTCGCCGTGCTGATCGCGGTCTCCGCATCCCTGGCGAGCGGCGTTGGCGCCGTCGCGGGAGCGTACTCCTATTTTACTCAGGACCTACCCCAACCACAGGAGATCGAGGCCGCCGAGGAGAACTTCGAGACGACGAATATCTACGACCGCACCGGAAAAGAAGTGATCGCCAGGGTGATCGACCCCACCGGTGGCGAGCGGACGTGGGTTTCGCTGGATCAGCTTCCTCAGCATCTCATCGACGCCACCATAGCCAGCGAGGATCGCTCCTTCTGGGAGAATCCGGGATTCAATCCCCGCGGCATCGCCCGCGCTTTCTGGGCCGACGTGCAAGGAGAGGAGATCCAGGGTGGCTCGTCCATCACGCAGCAGCTGATCAAGAATATCGTCATCAAAGAGGAGCTACGCTACGTCAGCCCGGAGGGCCCCGAGTGGGAGGACTACGAGCGCAAGATCACCGAGGTTCTGCTCTCGCACCGCATCACTCAGAAGTATACGAAGGAGCAGATCCTGGAATGGTATCTCAACACCAACTTCTACGGCAATCTGGCCTACGGTATTGAGGCGGCAGCTCAGGTCTACTTCGGCAAGAGCGCCGCTGATTTGACGCTCGCTGAGGCCGCCACCCTGGTGGCTGTGCCCCAGTACCCGCGGATGAACCCGTTCGACAATCCAGCGATGGCGGAGACGCGTCAGGGTATCGTCCTCGACTCGCTGGTCCGAGATGGTTATATATCGCCAGAGGAGGCCGCCGAGGCGAAGGAGGAGCCCTGGGACTTGGCCCAGGAGGAGTCGAATCAACGTTTCGACATGAAGGCGCCCCACTTCGCCGTCTACGTGCGCGATCAGCTGGAGAGGATGCCCGAGGTAGGCCCGAAGGCCCTCTACCGGGGCGGATTGCGCGTATACACCACGGTGGACCTCGAGCTGCAAGAGCAGGCCCAGTGCGCAGCTCAGGCTCAGATCGATCGCCTATCCGGCCAGGATGAGACCCAGGTGATCCAGGAGGCGGTCGCGAATGGCTGTGAGGCTGCTCAGTTCCTGCCTCCGCTGCGGTCGTATCAAGTAGGTAAGGATCACGACGTGAGCAATGCCTCGATCGTCGCCATCCGGCCCACCACGGGCGAGATCCTGGCCCTGGTTGGCAGCCTCGACTACTGGGACGATAGTATCGATGGCCAGTTCAACGTAGCCGTAGACGGTACAGGTCGACAACCTGGATCATCCTTCAAGCCCTTCACCTATGTGACCTTCCTATCGCAAGACCACAATGCCGCGCATATGTTCCTCGACGTGCGTCAGGCCTTCCGCCAGCCGGGCGGCAAGCCTTATGTGCCGGAGAACTACGACCGAAAATACCACGGGCCCCAGCGGTTGCGCAACGCCCTGGCTCGCTCCTACAACATCCCAGCCGTCGAGGCCCTGGAGATCGCGGGCGTCGACAACGTGATCCGCACAGCGCACCGTATGGGCATCAGCACGCTGGACCGGGGGCTTGACTACTATGGTCTGAGCCTCACGCTGGGCGGCGGCGAGGTGCGTCTGCTGGACATGGTGTACGCCTTCACCGTGTTTGCCAACAGCGGCCGCATGATAGGCGCACCCGTGCCGCAGGAAGAAGCGCGAGACGGGTATCGACAGCTCAACCCAGTCGCCATCCTGCGGGTCGAGGACAGCGAGGGAAACGTGCTCTACCAGTACGATGAGCCCGAGAGCGATGCAGTCCTCTCGCCTCAGCTGGCCTTTCTGATGAACGACATCCTCTCCGACAGACAAGCTCGGTGGGCCGCTATGGGACATCCCAATCCCTTGGAGCTTTCAGGAGAGCGGCCAGCTGCCGCTAAGACCGGTACCACCAACGACTTCCGCGACGCCTGGACCATCGGTTACACGCCGCAGCTGGCGGTGGGTGCGTGGGTCGGCAATACGGACAACAGCATGATGGACAACCTACCCGGGCTGCGGGGGGCAGGCCCCATCTGGAACGCCGTGATGGAGTACGCTCTCCAGGACGAGGCAGCCGTTCCCTTCTCCCGCCCGGAAGGACTGGTTACGAAGGGGGTGTGCGCCCTCTCGGGTGACCTGCCCACGGAGCACTGCCCTACGGTGACGGAACTCTTCATCCCAGGGACAGAACCGACGGAGACGTGCGACATCCATCAGGCCTTCCGCGTCAACCGTGAGACTGGACGTATGTGCACGATTCATACGCCCCCAGAGCTTTGCGAGGAGAAGGTCTACGAAGTCTACCCCCCGGAGGCCGAGAGCTGGATTGAAAGCCTGAGCGAGGAACAACGCCCGGAGGCCCCACCGACCCAATACGATACGACCTACGGCCCCTCACGCAGCGATGCCGAGGTGGTCATTGCATCGCCAGAGTCATACGCTTATGTGAGCGGCGTGGTGCCCATTCAAGGGAACGCAAGGGGCGGCGACTTCAACTTCTATCGTCTCGTATTCGGGCAGGGACTGAATCCAACTGAGTGGACCCAGATCGGACCCGACCACGGCGACCAAGTCGACCGGGGGCTCCTGGAGAACTGGGACACCAGTGAGCTGGACGGACTCTACAGCCTGCGGCTGCAGGTGGTCGACCACTCAGGGAACGTGCGTGAGACCACTATCCAGGTGACGGTCGACAGCGAGGCGCCTGAGGTCGACCTGAANTACCCGCAGGAAGGATCCCAGTACGAGCTCGGCTACCACGAGTGGGTCAACATCAACGCAGAGGTGCAGGACTACTCGATCGATCGCGTTGAGTTCTACACCTATGCGGGGGGCAAGAACGCCGAGCCCAGCGATCTGCAGCCCTTCGCCGTCCGCCAAGTGGCGCCCTTCAACGTCAACTGGACCCTCAACAGCTCCACCGGGCTGGGGTCGCACACCTTCTACGTCATCGCCGTCGACGCCGCGGGCAACGAGACCAAGAGCAACCAGGTGACGGTCCAGGTCGTGCCGCGCGACCAGGAGGAGTAAAGAAGACCATGCCTTCGCCAGAGCCACACATCCTCGTGACCAACGATGACGGCATCCGCGCTCCAGGGCTTCTGGCGCTGCGAGACGCCTGCGCCGAGGTCGGTGACGTCACCATCCTCGCCCCTAACCATAACTGGTCGGCCTCGGGACACGTAAAGACCATGCACAAGCCGCTGCGCGTAAGCAAGGTGACGCTCGCCGACGGCACGTCAGCCCTCTCCACCACCGGCGCCCCGTCGGATGCCGTAGCGTTGGCGCTCCTGGGACTCGTCGACAGACCCATCGACCTGGTTGTCTCGGGCGTCAACCACGGGGCCAATCTGGGACACGACGTGACCTACTCTGGCACCGTCACCGCGGCGATGGAGGCCGCTATCTCCAAGGTGCCGGCCATCGCCGTCTCGCTGAACACGCGAGAGCAGGCAGACTTCGAGGTAGCTGCCCGTTTCGCCGCCTCCTTGGCGCAACAGACGCTGGAGCGCGGTTTGCCAGAGGGCGTGCTGCTCAACGTCAACGTTCCGCCTCTACCCGCCGACGAGATAGCGGGCGTCCGGGTCACGCGGATGGGTCTGCGCATCTACCGCGACGAGCTGATCCAGCGCGTCGATCCGCGGGGGAAGCCCTACTACTGGATCGGCGGCCCGGCCCCCACCGGCGTCGAAGAGGAGGGCACCGACATCTGGGCCGTTGCCAACGGGTATATCTCGGTTACGCCCATTCAGCTCGACCTCACAGCGCACAATCTGCTACCCGCAGTGCACGAGTGGGAGTTGAAGCTCTAGCGGCCTCATTCGCCGAGCGACAAAAGGATATCGAACCGTGAGCACACACTTGAACTGGGGTCTGCTCTCCACGGCCCGCATCAACCGCCGGCTGATCCCCGCGCTTCGCGCTGCGAGGCGGGCCGAATTGGTTGCCGTCGCCAGCCGAAGCGAGGCGCGAGCCGACGACTACGCCACCGAGTGGGCGATTCCGCAGGCCTACGGCAGCTACCAAGACCTACTCAATGCCCCAAACGTGGACGTGATCTACATCGCACTCCCCAACAGCCTTCATGCTGAATGGACGGTGAGAGCGATTGAGGCCGGCAAACACGTCCTCTGTGAGAAGCCGCTGGCGCTCACCGTGGCGGCGTGTGATCGGATCATCGACGCTGCCGACGCGGCGGGTGTGGTGGCCATGGAGGCGATCATGGTGCTCTACCACCCGCTGCACCACCAGGCGCGGCAGATGATTCGAGCTGGTGCTATCGGTGACGTCATGCTGGCACGCGGCAGCTTCTCCTTCTTCCTGGATCGGCCGGGCGACGTGCGGTGGGAACCGGACCTAGGGGGTGGGTCCCTGTGGGATGTCGGCTCATACCCGGTCAGCTTCATCCGCTGGATTGCTGGCGAGCCGGACCAGGTTTTTGGGTGGCAAACCCTGGCCGACAGCGGTGTGGACAAGACGTTCACGGGACTGATGCGTTACGGAAGTGAGTTGCTGGGCAGCTTCGACTGCGGCTTCCAGGAACCTTTCCGCAGCGCAGTCGAGGTCGCCGGTACCGAAGGGACCCTGACCATCGAACGTCCATTTCCCGTTGACCGCACAAGCCGGCTTCTGCTTCGCCGGCGCGGAGAGGACAAAGACCGCGTGGTCGCCGTGGCGGAGGAGGACGCCTATCAGTGCGAGGTGGAAGCGCTGACAGCAGCGGTGCTGGACGGGGAGCCCCTGGCCGTGCCGCTCACCAGCAGTCGGGCGAACGTGGCTACGCTGACGGCCCTCTACGAATCGGCACGTCGGGGGGAACCCCAACCGGTCTCTTGAGAAGCGTCGCCCATGGCGAGGATTGAGCTTCGATCAGCCACCGCAGACGACTACGATTTTGCCTTCCACGTCCACGGCACCGCGATGAGGCCATCCGTGGAGCCGATCTACGGCTGGGACGAGGAGTTCCAGGCCCGATACTTCCGGCTGCACTTCGACCCGGCCACGCGCGACATTATCCGCTACGATGGCACGGACGTCGGCGTCTTGTCTGTCGAGGAGCGTGACGAGAGCCTCTTCCTGGCCATGATCGCGATCCTTCCTCAGTATCAGCACCGTGGCATTGGAACGACCCTGATACGCAGGCTGCAGCAAGAGGCTCGGGAGCGCGGCGTTCCGCTGACGCTTCGCGTCCTGACGAGCAACCGGGCGCGAGAGCTGTACGAGCGCATGGGCTTCCTGCTCACGGGAGAGACCGAGACGCACTATCAGATGAGGTGGTCAGCATCCCATCCGTGAGAAAGAGCTGCTCAGGGGAGATACAGACGGCCTCACGGTTTTTCTTCTGTCTGTGCCCCTCCGCATCTGCCCCGTGCGTCTCTGTGTACCAAGTCAGCCAGATCTATGTCGGGCAAGGCGGCCTCCGATCACGGCCCGACCCTACCAAGTAGACACGAAGAAAGGGAACTATGTCCACAAACGACAGACGTACCATCACCGCCGAAGATCTCTACCGCTTCCGACTGGTTACCGACTGTGATCTGTCCCCCGACGGGCAGCACGTCGTCTTCTCCGTCCAGCGTGTGGACGAGGAGACCGAGAAGAAGTACACCAACCTCTGGATCGTGCCCACCGACGGCGATCAGCCCTGGCAGTTCACCCACGGCGACCACACTGATAGCAAGCCCACCTGGTCGCCCGACGGCACCCAGATCGCCTTTCTCTCCAACCGCGATGAGGAGGACCAACCACAGATCTACGTCATTCGCTTCAAAGGCGGCGAGGCCCGACAGCTCACCGACCTGCAGGGCGAGTTCGCTGACTTCCACTGGTCGCCGGACAGCACCCAGTTCCTCTGCCCGTTCCGCAAGAAGGACGAGGAGGCCATCGAGCGGGAGAAGGACGAGCAGAAGAAGGAGCTGGGCGTCGTCTCGCGTCGCATCCAGCGGGTCTTCTACAAGCTCGACGGAAAGGGGTTTCTCCCCGAGGAGCGCTGGCACATCTGGACCATCGACGCTGACAGCGGCGAGGCCACACAGCTGACCGACGGCGAGGTGTACGATGAACTCGACCCCCGCTGGTCGCCCGATGGAGAGCAGATCGTCTTCTGCTCCAACCACGCCGAGGACCCCGACCTCGACCCCGACGCCGTCGACATCTTCGTGATGCCAGCTGGTGGCGGAGAGCCTCGGACCATCGAGACGCCCGTCGGCCAGAAACAGAAGCCCGTCCTCTCGCCGGATGGCGCGCACATCGCCTATCTGGGCAAGGAGGGCCGCGGCGACTGGTGGAAGAACGTCGGCCTGTGGGTGGTCCCCGCCGATGGGAGCGGCGAGGCCCAAAACCTGACGGAGCGCTTCGACGTCTTTGTGGGCGACGCCACCATCAACGACCTGCCCGGCCATCTACCCCAATCGCCTCCCACGTGGTCCCAGGACGGCGCGCGCATCTACGTCCAGGTCTCCGAGCGCGGGGATACCGTTCTCAAGTTCGTCGAGTTGGACGCCGCTGGCGATGACGGCCCAGACGCCCCCTCCACCATCATCGGAGATAGCGGCGTCGTCGGCGCCTTCCACTTTGACGACAACCAATCGACCGTCGCCTACCTCCACGCCGACATGATGGCGCCCGCTGAGATCTGGGTGCGCGATCTGACCGAGGAGACCTCGCGTCAGCTCTCCCACGTCAACACGGAGCTGCTCGACGAGATCGATCTGGGCGTGGTGGAGGAGGTCTGGTTTAAGGGCGCCGCCGGCAACGACCTGCAGGGCTGGATGGTCAAGCCGCCGGGTTTCGACGCTTCTCAGCAGTACCCGGCCATCCTAGAGATCCACGGCGGACCTCGGGTGCAGTACGGCAACTTCTTCATGCACGAGTTCTTCTTCCTGGCGGCCCAGGGCTACGTGGTAGGCTTCTGCAATCCCCGCGGCGGCCGCGGGTACGGCGAGGAGCACGCCAAGGCGATCTGGAACAGGTGGGGGACGGCCGACTACGAGGATC
>P_1C_Sed_3_UnCtyDRAFT_1000076_pt1 | contig 17154 bp, 13 predicted proteins | sample Pon1CUnioCityCA_FD_10233 | JGI IMG/M metagenome (IMG submission 10233) | reverse complement strand
AGGTTGGGTACCCGACCTGTGTGGGGGTCGGTCAGCGCCCACAGCCAGTTTGTCGCTGCTGCCAGGCGCGATTTGGTTCTTTGGGGCCAGGGTTCGTCATCAGCCAGCAGGCGGATGTGATCAGTAAATAATGCTAGCTGGAGCATCAAACGGTGGTAGTTGGTGCTGTGCTGGATATAGGTGCCGAATTCGTCGATCTGGTGCTGAAAACCCCAATTCAACCAGTGCCAGCCCAATTTTCGCCATTCTGCTGCCCGTGGATGCTCAGGGAGGTAAACCCCAGCGGTATAAAGCCCGGCAGCTTCGGATAAAAGATGGTTGTTATTTTGTGCCCGGGCATAAACCAGGGTGGGAGGGATGCGCAGGGCGTGTTCGGCAAGGGCCTGCCACAGGCGTTGGCGGCGGTCGGGGGTTGACGCAGGGTCTTGAGCAACAACGCGGTCGCAGAAAACCAGCACCATCAATCGAATGGCGACTTCCTGGGCTGATTGCCACTGACGGCCAAGGTTGGGCGGATGAATTTCTAGGAAGTGGTTAGTTTTGTCCCAAAAATCCTCAGCATAGGCTGGGTTACCGCTTAAGGCATAAGCCCTTGCGAGGCTGATTGCCCATCCAAAGCGCCCAGGTTCCCAGATGAATTTAAGGTCGCACGCTGCTGGGATTCTTTCAAGAAGGCTCCAATGACGATTGGAAGCACCTGCCTCGAGGTTCAACGGCACGAGCTGCCCACCAAATAAGTGAGCTTTTCCCTCAAGGACAGCGTCAGCATCTGCCAGGGCAAGGGATTTCTGTGTTTCTGGTATTCGTGGAAAATGGGTATAAGGACTGAGACCAGGCTCCCCGGTGAAACCTTCGTGGTGGTGCGGGGTTAGACGCTGATAGTGACCGGTTCGTAACCCGATTTGGTAAAGGGTGTAGTACCAGAGTTTGGGGATCCCAAGGTATTGGAGTGCTTTGAAAGATTTCTTGAGAAAGTTCATTTGGCGATTTCGATTGTGGCGTTGCCTTACGTGATTGGTGTACCATCCCCTTCAAAACGCATTGTTTTTTTGGAGGTCATCGCAACCGATGAGGCTTGGGAAAAGTTCTTTAGATGCTTTCCTACTCAGGCAGAGAGATGGCGATTTTCTCACCACTTCTTAACGCTTCTACTGCAGCAAAGGTGGTTTGGGTGACGCTGATCAGTTGTTCGTAGGGGATGGGCGGTGTTTTGTCACCTTGCAACGCTTCAATAAATGCCTGCCAGGCTTCCTGGTGGCCTTTATTTTGCCTGAGCAAGTGCTGCCTCACTTTTCGTTTGCCTTGGGAGATCATTTCCAGTTTCCGCCAATCATGCAAGACACCAATTCGACCGCTGCTGAACACCTCCAGATATTCTTTTGAATAGGCCCTGTCGCCATTTGCCAGGTAGTTGACTGTTCCAATGGACCCATCGGGGTATTTCAACTGGATCAGCACATTGTCTTCATGGTATTTGCCGTCATCTGGCAATCCCTCAGCGCTGACTTCAATAGGAATTTCACCCACTAGGAAGGTCAGGAAATCAATAAAGTGGCAGGCTTCCCCGATGATCCTCCCGCCGCCGATTTCGGGATCGATCAGCCAGTGATTTTCTGGCAGCACATTGGCATTGATCCGGTAATTAGCAAAGAGGGGTTCTTGTCTTTGATCGATAAAAGACTTTAGTTGCTGAGCGAGTGGGGCAAAACGGCGGTTGAACCCGAGCATCAACATGGGCTGGTCTTCACGCTGCAGGGTTTTGATGATTTGATTAAGCTGTCCGGAATGGATGGCCAGGGGTTTTTCACAATAAACATGCTTGGCTGCGGCAAAGGCGGCCAGAATCTGGGGTGTGTGTAAGTGGTGACGTGTCAGGATGGCAACCAGGTTGATGGCTGGATCCTCATAGAGCGAATTGGGGTCGCTGGCAGCGAATCCAAAGCCGTAACGCCTGGCGGCGTGTTGAGCACTGGCTCCTGAGGCTGAGACAATCCCAACAGGTGCCACCCCGCCTGCTTTTTTGACCACAGGCAGGAACATTGCCCGGGCATAATTTCCCGCGCCCAGAACCCCTAGGGCGAGGATCTCACCGGGTCGAACCCTCACGGATGGCGCCAGGAGATTGGGGATCCGGTTATCTTTTGGGATTGGCTTTTCACCATAGGTCAGCAGGACGCCTAAATAGGATTCATCGCTGGTGAGGAGGTGATACGCTCGTTCCCCTTGTTCTATTGGGATGCGGTGGGTGATTAATGGTGAAACGTCCAGTTGTTTCTGTGCCAGGAGGTCCAGGAAGGATTCCATATTGCGGCCTACCGTCCAGCGCACATACCCGATAGGATAATCCTTTGCCCTTTCTTCATACTCTGGGTCATAGCGCCCGGGTCCATAGGAACGGGCAACAATCACCTCGAGTTCTTTCTCATAGTACATTTTCCGAGGAATTTCCATGCCGACTGCACCGACGGCTATGACCTTTGCCCTATCTCTAGCAATGATACCGGCCAGTTCAATTGGGTCGTTAGAATCAGTGTCGGCGCAGATCAGGACGGCATCCATCCCCTTGCCGCGTGAGAACGCTTCAGCTGCCGCGATCGCTACATCTCGTTTGACAGCTTTTTGTGCGCCCATTTGACCTGCCAATTCAACCCGTGCGGGATCTAAATCAATGCCCAGCACTTGGCATCCGGCAGCACTGGCGATCCCAACCGTGAGAAGCCCAATCAAGCCCAAGCCAATGACCGCGAGCCTTGCGCCAACTTGCACATCTGCCAGGCGAAAACCCTGTAAGGAGACCGAGCCAACAGTGGTGAAAGCCGACTGTTCAAAATCGACGCCGTTGGGAATGGGTACCATCAGGTTTTGTGGCACGGCGGCAAATTCCGCATGAACAGCGTAGCCCCCTCCAGCGCAGGCAACCCTGTCGCCAATATGAAAACCCTTCAATCCGGGACCGATTTTAGCGATTGTCCCGGCTGAGGAATACCCCAGAGCTAATGGCTGATCGAGTTTATTACGCGCAGCTTCAATGGTTGTGAGCAGCCCCTCTCGTTTGGCTTTGTTGAGTACTTGCTGGACCAGGTCAGGGCGCGCTTGGGCTTTGCCCACCAGGTTTTGCTTGGCAAATGAAACCACCATCCGTTCTGTCCCCGCAGAGACAAGCGAGGCTGACGTTCTAACCAGGGCTGTTCCCTGACCGGGGTTGGGGATTGGCACTTCTGAGACAATTGTCTCACCAGTTTTCATGTTTTGCAGCAATTGTTTCATGGAATGCACTCATTTTCAGATCGTAGAGGATAATAGGATTATAGCGCAATCCAGGATTTGGCGTGATACATTCCAGGTTACTTTCAATGGTTCGGTCGGTTTTTATCTTGTGCCAATAAATCTTCATCAGCAGGAATTTTAACCAAAAGGGTGCAATTTAAAGGAAAAACGGGCCCACGAGCCCGTTTTGATGGTTTGATTTATGGTTTTATCAGTCAGTTGCCGTGCTTTCAGATTTTTTATGCGCTATTTTTGCTTCCGATTTGCTTTCTGTGGGTTCTTTCTTAGGACTGTCTTCTTTTTCAGCAGAATAAGATTGGCCCGAAGGCGAGCGATTGTCAGTGGCGTAAAACCCCTTACCCTTAAAGACAATACCCACCGGCTGGTAAACCTTCCGAAGTGCGGGTTCACCGCATTCAGGGCAGACGGTCAGGGGCGCTTCGGAAAATCTTTGGTATTGATCAAAGCGGATTCCACAATTTTCACAATGGTAGGTATAGGTTGGCATAATTAACTTCCTGATTTTTATCCTTTCCGATTATAGTCCCCTTGAGACACAATAGCAAGTCTTATCAGGAGGGTTTAACAGATTTCTTACGGGATAATGGATAAAAACACGGTTTAATGCTGTTACGAACGGTTGGAAAGAGGTGTATTTCACGGGTATAATGCCGGCATGCTCAATAAACGACGGTTTGCTTTCACACTTATGCTAATCCTGGGTATGTTTTTATCTGCCTGTGCACAGGCAGATGTCCTTGAAACACATACCGAGACCAGCACCATGGAAGGGACGTTGCGCCCTTATCCCACGGAAACTGAGACAGCGACGCCCTTACCAACGGGGTATAGCAGCCCGACGCCTTCGCCCACCATCACACCGACGCCAACCCAGGTATTCTACGAAGTGCAGAGCGGTGATGATATGTACAGCATTGCCAATCGCTTTGGTGTTGAGCCCTCTGCTTTGATGACGGCAAATCCAACGGTTAACCCATCGCTGCTCCAGGTTGGGACGTCGCTCTTGATCCCGGTCACACTGATGCCAGAAGCTACACCGACAGTGCCAGTTGAAATTTCGCCCACACCCACGGGTGAGCAGCAGGTGTCATTATCCTCACCCGATTGCTACCCGGATGCCCTGGGCGGTTTATGGTGTTTTGTGCTGGCAAGCAATAACCAGGACGGCGATTTGGAAAACGTATCGGGCTTAATTGTTTTAGGTGAGGGGGAGAATGCACGACGGGAAATTGGGGTAACCCCCCTGAACCTGCTACCAGCAGATGAATCGCTCCCGCTTGTAGCATATTTCCAACCCCCGGTATCGCCAAACGCCACGGCTACGGCAGCACTGGATTTTGTTCTGCCGGTCATGTCGGAGGATGACCGCTACTTGCCGGTTGAATTGGCAGAGCCAAATATCTCTTTGCGTAACGATAATAAGATTGCTGAGGTAAGTGGGGCATTCATCCTACCTGCGGATCAACCGGATGCTGAATACGTTTGGGTCGTTGCCACAGCCTTTGATGCGGATGGACGAATCGTAGGTGTGCGCCGTTGGGAATCGGAGGGGAGCCTTGCTGCTGGTGCTAGCGTTTCCTTTGACCTCCTAGTCTACAGCATGGGTGAAGCGATTGATCGTGTTGATCTATTAAGCGAAGCCAGGCGCCTTCGTGTCAGCCCGGAGGGTTGATGATGGCTGCAGCATTGTGGATGACAGTTTTTTAACCTAAGCAATGTAATTTCTTAGCAATATTTTTGGGAGACACCAAATGAATCTTCAACCTGCTCCAATCCTGCCCTGGGGGACCAGGACCTTCATTATGGGGATTATCAATATCACCCCCGACAGCTTCTCTGGGGACGGATTGATGCCCAGGCAGAACCCAGTGGAAGACGCAGTTGGCCAGGCGACACTGTTCGTGCGAGATGGTGCGGACATCCTCGATGTGGGTGGAGAGAGCACACGCCCGGGGGCAGATCTGGTAGAGGTCGAAGAAGAACTGGATCGTGTCATCCCAGTCATAAAGGCACTCAGGGTGAATTTTCCAGAAATTCGCATTTCAGTTGATACCTATAAATCCGAAGTCGCCCGTGAAGCACTGAAGGTGGGAGCTTCCTGGGTGAACGATATTTGGGGTTTACGGGCGGATCCTGAATTGGCAGGGGTGATCAGTGATTATCAGGTGCCCGTCATCCTGATGCATAACCGGCTAAAGCCTGGCTCAGCCGCCTTAGAAGCCCGTTTGGGAGGACGCTATGTGGGTGTGGATTATGAGGACCTCATCGGGGATATCCGCCGGGAATTGTTAGCAAGCGTTGCGTTAGCCCACGCGGGGGGCATCCCGGATGATCTTATCATCCTCGATCCGGGCATTGGCTTTGGCAAAACCGTCTCACAAAATTTGGAATTAATCGCCCGATTGGATGAGATCAAATCCCTGGGGTACCCGCTCCTGGTTGGTCCTTCTCGTAAATCCTTCATCGGTTACACTTTGGACTTGCCGCCAGATGAACGTCTGGAGGGAACCGCCGCGGCCGTCGCACTGAGCATCGCCAGGGGCGCGGATATCGTCCGTGTGCATGATGTGAGGAAGATGACACGCGTTGCGCGTATGGCAGATGCCATCGTTCGACGGGGGTATGGCGTGGTAAATAACAGCTAGGTGCGTGGTCCACCTAACTTTGTTGATCCATTTGAAAATTATTTATCTCAATAAATAATCTACTAATCCAGCAGATCATGGACGTTTTGTATAGCTTCGTCCAGGTTAGATCCGAGAAAAATCCCACCCATTTGTCCCCGAGCTTCAGGGTTTTCATTGAAGTAACGACCGCCATAACCCAGCTTAGGCTGGGTAGGGAGCTTATCCAGCATGGACTGCATCTTGAAGAGCGGACGGGCAGTATAATCGAATCCAGCCGAGAGGATGATCATGTCAGGGGTGGTATCTTCAGCGTAAAATACCAAATCTTCAACGGGCAGATCGGCTCCCAGGAATTCGACCTGGTAGCCTTCCCGTCTGAGGAGCACGGCGAGCATCAACGGTGCGATCTCATGGAATTCCTCAGGTCCGCAGCCGATTAACAGTTTGGGCGCCTGGCTGTAGACCGGGAATGCCTGGAGCAGTTGCATCAGAACGGCGCGCACAAAAGCGGAAGCGGCATGTTCGGTGGCAATGCGGATCTCCCCACGATACCAGGCATCACCAATTTTATAGAGGCAAGGAGAGAAAATCTCGAAAAAGATGGTTTTGAGATCAAACATGCTCTGGACCTCATCCACAATTCTCTTTGCTTCTGTCTCATTGTGATCGATGAAAGCCTCATACAGCTTATCTGCGTAATGTTCTGGTGGGAAACCGGGTTCTTTGGAAGGTTCGGGCGGCAGGATTGAGGGAAGTGCCTCGGGCCAAATGCTTTCACTGCGCAAGCCCTTATATTCCCGAACGGCGTTGCTGATGGACAGACCATCATCCAACCGGTGGGTGATCCATCGGATAATCTGGATATCCCGTTCGGAATAAAGCCGGTAATTGTTATCCAAGCGGTCAGGATCTAAAAGATCGTAGCGCCGCTCCCATGCCCGCAAGGTCACAGGTCGCACCCCTGTCCGTTCGCTGACAACCTTGATGGTATATTTTGGTTCTTTAGAAAACTCTGCAATTGAGACCATGATGCACCCTCGCAGTAGACTTTAGACAATCCTGATACATAATATTTTACCGCGAATCCCAGCCGCTTGCGGTGAATATTTCTTCCAAAAATATCTGCCGTTCTTCTGGTGTCATTGGGCGCGGTTTAGCGTAATCTTCCAGCCGAGCTGTCAGGATCTCCGTGCTGAGGTGTTGTCCATTATAAAAGGTGTGCCGCTGAATTTTTTCCCAGCTTGTTTGGAGAATTTGATTGCCATAATCATCAATCACCCCCATCTGATCAAAGAATAAGTTACCCAAACCGTAATCGATGAGGGTACCATCCTGGAAAGCCATCGCCTTGGGACGGTGTGCCTGGCTGCCGTTGACGATGATCGCACCAGCATCGGCGATCCTGCCAAAATCCTCCAGGTGATGTTTTTCTGGAAAGTTGTAATAATCTTCGTAATATTGAAAGGTGGCTATAGGCAGATAGCCTTCCTGGCGCAAGCGGCTGATTTCATCCACCATCCACTGGTAGTCACCGCAGGGAGCCGCGCCACCGTGTTCCTCGGTTGCCCAGGCAAAATCAGGACCAGGCGCATTACATCCGATGAATGCGAGTTGATTCCCATGATGTTCCACCAGGAGAGGTGCTTTTGCTTCTTCAAGATCACGGCCGCCGGCAAAATATGCCATCCCATAGTCTTCATAGAGATCGAGGGAAAAGGGGACAACATCTACCCCGTAAACATACAGGGAATCATTGTTATGGTTGCCGGTCAATTCAATGATATCGGCGCCCACGAAGTCAAACAATTCAATATATTTTGGGTCACTGCAGAACAGGAGGCTCCTCGATTGAGGGTTGGGTGCCGGGCATTTTTCGTAAAAGGACACCTCATTGCTGATATGAGTCAGGTCGGCTTCCGACAGCCAGTGAAGAATATCCTTTCCAGGGTATGTCAGGCCTTTCTCTTCCATTTTGGCTGCCGTTGCCCTCACCAGGGCGGTGACCCCCGTCATCACCAGGGTGGTCATCTTATTGGGGTCACGGTTGCTGGATTGAACAGCATTGACCAGGGTTCCCCTCGACGCTTCCCCAAAATCTATTTGCGCATTTGCCTTCTTGACGAGCTGAAATTGAAATGACAGGGGATAGCCTTCAACCTTAAAGCCTTTAAATAAGGGTGAATTGCCTTCTATGCTGATAACTTTAAGCTTGGGTTCCAGGAATTCAAAGGGCAGGATAATCCAGCTGTTTTCTTCCCATAAATTGTCAACTTCAGGCATGCTTTGATAGATTGTAATTTTTTTCTGCGACATTTCCCCCCATTGCGCCTCCAGGAGGGGNACAAGAATTTCTGGAAGGTAAAGTTTGTCCACATTCAGAAACGGTCCATGTGGGTGGCCGTGCCATATTAAACTCAGGTCATTCAATGAGGTTTCATCAACCAGGGTTGGGAATGGGGCTGCCAGCGCATAGACCCAATTGGCAGATGTAATTATTTCGCCGGCTGGGGCGTTCTCAGCAGCGCCTAACCACAAGGGGGATTCAGGATCATCGCTGATACGGATCTCATCGAGGGAGTCTTGATCGATTAAGCCTGGCGGTGTGGTTTCTTCTATAAACAACATTGCCGGTTGCAAGGTGGCTGTCTGCTCTGGAGTTGCGGTCAGTGTTGGCGTCTCAAGCTCAATTTTTTCCACCTGAGTTTGGGTAATCGTAGGTGGGATGGGTGTGGAAGGGAAATGACAGGCAATTAAAGTCGTCATCATCCACAGGGAAAATAATGCGGCGATGATGGGTTTGCGATGGCTTTTGTGCATTGTTATCGACCTTGTTCAATAAAGTGATGGAAACATTCTGATGCCGATTATAACAGCAAGTTGGTTGTGGGTGATTTTGAAAATTTAAATGCCAAGCTCCCCTATTCTGTTCGTTGGTTGAATAGAGGAGTGGCTCTGATGAGTTAATGAGATTTTGTGATTAGTAGTGGATCATGCGGGGTAGTGATTTGGCTTGCTGCACCCAGTCGGTCACCTGGCGTTGCGAAGGAAGCTGTCGGACCAATTTTTTCAGGTCGTTCACTTCCACAAGTTTGGCGTAGAGATTCTCCGGGTTGCGTTGCGCCAGCTCAGGGACGGTATCCACGCCGGCTTCTTCCAGGAGATCGGAATACTCTTCAGCAACGCCCTTAATGCGGAAAAGGTCAGCATGGTTGACCCATTCGAGGATCAGGTCGTGGCTGATGCCCGTTTTCTCGCCCAGTTCATCACGGCCCTGGGGAGTGGCACCCTTCTTGAGTAATTTGTTGGTGGTTGTGATGCCGATTGCTGCCAATCTTTGGGCATATACGGGACCAATGCCTTCGATATCTAAAATTTTTGCCATTTAATACTCCTTTTTGAATTGTGTTGAGTTGATGTTTTATCCTAAATTTAATCGAATTTTATTGTGACATTTTTCATTGCCACTAGTCTAATTATAAAGGATGATGTTGTTATTTGACAACTTTTGTCCAATTTTATTGGCATGAATTTTTCATTTGGATTGTTGACGGACAGAATTTTTTTCTGAAGATTATAAAGGATCAATGTAATTGGGAAATGTTCATGTTGTATTGGGAATCGTGAAATATCGCAATCCTATTTCGTGATTGAAACCTGCCAATCTGGCCCGTAACCAACATGAAATTTTTCACCAAAATTGCCCTGGTTGATGGCAACAGAGACCTGCATCAATTCGTTGTTATAGATAATCACATCGCCCGTTTTGGTGTAGCCAAAGGATTGGTCGAAAGGCACCCTCTGAGAGAACACGGTCTTCCCATTGTGTTCGATGGTTAATTGTAAACTGTCGCCGTATTGAAATCCTGCTTCCAGGAAATCTTCTATGGGAAAATTCGTCCAGAGATTTCCAAAATTGGGGTCGTCCATCTCAAAGATCCCGTAAGCTTCCCCTTTCTCAAAGTGGGGTTCGTGGATCGGATGGGTCACGATCATTTCGGGTGGGTAGGATGGTCCCACCTCTTCGTAGGTGATTAACCCGCTTGCCAGCTTTGCCCCACAATAGGCAAACAGGTCGCGTCCATGAAATACAGAAGTGTTCTCTGTGTTTTTACCTTTTAAGCGGTTCACGCGCTCATTGATCTCGCGCACTGCCACAATCCCCACCCGATGTTTCAAGTGGGTCAGGGAGCCATTGTCTGGGCTAACCACATAGTAACCATCGCAGGTTTTAGCGACACAGGCTTTACGGGGGGTGCCCACACCCGGATCAACCACAGAAATGAATATCGTCCCGCTTGGCCAAAACGGCATAGCCTGGATCAGCCGATAAGAGGCACTCCATGTGTCATGCTGGGGGATTTCATGGGTCGCGTCGAAGATCTCCAACTCACGATCCACACTTTTAATCACACCGTGCATTGCCGAGACGGCGGTTTCCTTGAAACTGAAATCTGTTTGCAGAACCAATAGAGGTTTCATCAAAGGGCTCCTAAATAAAGGGGTTGAAAAAACGGCTCTGGTTGATAAAAATTGAGACGGATATTGTGCCCAAAAAGATCAGGGCTGAAATGATGAGGGCGGTATGGTCTTTCCCGGTCATTTTCCTGGCTGTGTACCACGTGCGTGAGTTACTCTTGGCGAAACCGCGCAAATCCATGGCATTGCTGATCAATTCGATGCGGTCCAGGGATGAAAAGATCAACGGAATGATAATCATCAAACCATTTTTAACCCGGTCCATGAGTTTGGCTTTGCGCGAGAGTTCCAAGCCACGCGCTTGCTGCGCCAGGCTGATATCGCGGTAATCACGCTGAATATCCGGGAAGTAGCGCAGCGTCAGGGCAACAGCATAGGCGGCTTTGTAATGCACCCCCACGCGGTTCAGGGAGGAGGCAAACTCGCTGGGATTGGTCGTCAGGAGAAAGATGATGCCCAGGGGGATGACCGAGGCATATTTAAAGAGCTTGGTCACGCTGTAAAGGAGTTGCTCCTTGGTCAGGTCGTATTTCCCGGGCAGGCTGAGGATGGGGTGGCGTGTCCCGTAGATTTCCACACCCATTTCGGGCGAGAAGAGAAAGGAGATGATGGCATTGGTGAAGATGAAAATCAGCACATATACAACCATCAGCCGGATTTGTGAAAATTTTATCTTTGAAATCTTCATAATCACCAGGGAAAAAGCCATGACACCTAAAATGACGCGGATATCATAGGAATACATCACCGCAAAGGTCAGGAATAGGAAACAAATCAACTTGGTTAAACCAGACAAGCGGTGGATGGGTGTATCGACAATGTCATAGGAGAAGAGTTTTGCTTTGGCTTTCATCGGTTCTTTAAACGCCTTTCGTAATCGATGAAGGATTGCACAAAAGCTGTGCCGTCAGGGATCCCAACCATTTGAGCCAGGTTAAACAAGGAGGTTTCTTTCAGGTTGGCTTCCCTGATGACATCCGCATCTGTCAGCACCACGGATGCCGCTGTATCGGCGATCATGCGGCCTTCCGAAAGAACGATGGCACGTGGGGTATATTCTAGCATCAGGTGCATATCGTGCGTGATCAGGATGATCGTCACGCCCATTTTGTTGATCTCGACCAGGAATTCCATGATCTCGGTGTAGTGGCGGAAGTCCTGTCCTGCAGTTGGTTCATCCAGGATAAGGATTTCGGGTCCAATGGCAAGGATGGAAGCGATGGTCACACGCTTCTTCTGTCCATAACTGAGTGCTGAGATCGGCCATTCTCGAAAGGGTGCCAGGCCGCAAATTTTCAGGATTTTTTCCACACGGGGTTTAATTTCCTCTTCAGGCACATCCCTGAAGCGTAAACCAAGGGCAACCTCGTCGTAGATCATCGGTTTGGAAATCATCTGGTTGGGGTTTTGCAGAACCACGCCGATGATCTCAGCGCGCTCTTTGATGGACTTGTCTTTAATATCCTTTCCCCGGTAATAGATCTGCCCTTGATCCGGTTTTTCAAATCCACAAAGCAATTTAGATAGGGTCGATTTTCCTGCCCCATTTTTTCCCACCAGCGAGACCATCTCACCTTCCCGGATATCAAAGCTGATATCCTGGAGGACGGTTCGAATTCCATCATATGAGAATGAGACATCTTCCATCCGGATCACGGAAGGTTTGGTTTGCGACGGTTCTGGAGGCTGGATGCTGCGATGCCACTCGATCAGGGCGTGTTTGGATGAATTCGTGTGTAAGCTGGTGATGTACCCGGGTTGAATATCCTTTGTAACATTAATGCCGGCGTATTTGAGGGCAGTCACATAAAGCGGTTCTCGAATGCCCGTCTCAATCAGGATGTCGGAAGACACCAGCGCATGGGCATCCATGTCAGCGATGATTCGCCCTTCCCGGATGACCAAAATCCGATCCACAAAGCGATGCAACACGTCTTCTAAGCGGTGTTCAATGATCACAACGGTTTTTCCGGAATACTTGTGAATATCATCGATAATTTCGATGGCGGTTTTGCCCGTTGCCGGGTCCAGGTTTGCCAGGGGTTCATCAAATAACAGGATGTCGACATCGTTAACCATGACCCCGGCCAGCGAGGTGCGTTGTTTCTGCCCGCCTGACAATTCAAAAGGGGAGGATGTCAACCAATTTTCCATGCCTACCATCTCAGCCACTTTTCTAACACGCTCGTGCATTTCAACACGGGGGACATTGTCGTTTTCTAAGGCAAAAGCGATATCTTCCCCGGCACTTAACCCCACAAATTGACCGTCACTATCCTGCAAGACCGTGCCCACGGATTTGGATAATTCAAAGATGTTCTTTTCCCTTGTGGGCTGTTCTTTGATTGTCAGGCCGCCGGTCATGGTGCCCTTGTAGGCAAAGGGAATCAATCCGTTCAGGCAATATCCCAAGGTGCTTTTCCCACTCCCGCTTGGACCAACAATTAATATTTTTTCGCCTTCATAGATCTTCAGATTAATGTCGTACAAAGTTGGTTCAGCCTGACTGAAGTATTGAAATGTAAAATTGTTAAATTCGATGATAGCCTTTTTTTCCATAATGCCAATGGGGTTCTGATTGATCTAAAACATCATTTTACCCAAAAATGGGTATGTTCAATTACTGACGAAAGAATCCCCGATCCATGATGAGGGGAGATGTCTGGATATCATACCCGAAGAAATGAAAATGGCTGTCACAACAATGGCGACAGCCATCCTATGATTCTCTGATATCCCCTTTTTAGGAAGGGGTTCGATCAATCAGGTTCACAACCCGGCTCACTCTCCTTTGCTCAGGCTGCCTTTCTTGGTGCGGGTGGCAGCATAAGCCACCAGGAGCAGCGTGCCAAAAACGCCTGCGCTGATTATATTCATAATCGCAGCCGTGACGCCCTGGGTGAACACCAGGTTTACCGGTTCCTGATAGATAAGGATATCCAGCACGGGGGCAACGACCACCCAGGCAACGATATTGCCGATGGCTTGAATGATGTTAAAGGTGAGAATATCCTTGCCCTTGAAAACGCCTTCTTCCACGCGGGTGCGATTGAAAGCGAATCCAAAGATGAAGCCCGCCACACCGCTGGCAATGACCCAGCTCCACCAGGGTGAACCATATTGAACAGCGTCGCTAAGGGCGTGACCGACAAATTGGATCAGGGCACCGGCGATGGGACCGAATAATGTTGCCATGAAGGAGCCCAAACCGTAGGCGGTCTGGAAGCTGGTCTCCGGGACGGGGGAAGGGATCTTGACATACATGAATAAGAGCATGAAGAGGGCTGCCCCGATGCCAATGGCAACGATTGTGCGAGTGGTAATTTTGAATAAACCTTTCATTATGTCTCCTGTTGGTGAATAAAAATTTGTTGATGGATGTCCACATTTTTTCTAACGAAACGATCACCAGGATTTCGTTAACATTCGTTCAATGTGGATTGCTTATTAAGTGAATACGAATAGGTCGAGAGGGTTGAAAGTGTGCTGTTGACCTTTCACTTATTCGCCCAGGCACTTTCTAGCCAGGCTTTTGGTGATCGAAAAGGTTTGAAGTTATACGGCCTCCTTTCATTGGTTTGACCGATTTTAATGTTGCTTTCAGAAAAATGTGTTTCTATTAGCGATTTTACATTAGCGGACAAGTTGTGTCAATAAAAATTATCATTGAAACCTTATGGTTTTTTCATCTACATTAACCATTTGACGCCTGGTTTGGTTACCTGTCTATTTAGATAATGAAGACACAAATCCCCAATTTTTTACCGACCCGGGAGGTAACGATAGAGGGTAAACCCACTGAAATAACCTCTTTTCCCCAACCGGTTTTCAAAGAACCAGTGGTAGGGGTCTGACTGCAGCAGCACCTCTGAATTTCCTAGGACATAGTCCAAACCAATCTGGTCCAGGTACAGGTTGGCTTTCCCGGCGCGCATTAAATCAAAATAGGTTTTGCTGTTAATCAGGCCGTCGAGGTTGATGATGGTGCGGTCGCGGATGAAATAAGCATCGGTTCCACCGCCTGTCATGCCAATCCGTGATCCTTTGGGCGTGTGTGACTCAAGGTAGCGGGTAATCTTCAGATAATCGCTTGAGTTGGCTGTTGTTGGCTCCTCAGGAAAGCGTTGATCCAGTTTTACGGCATGAATGATCATCAAGGCGACTATCAGGGCATATGGGATGTATTTGAGAACATACCCAAGCTTGCCTTTATCTTTCAGCCAATCCAAAACGCTGTCGAGCAAGATGAGGATCAAGAGGAGAGAGAGGATGATTTGTGGAACCCAATACCATTCTCTTAATGCTAAATAGCCAACAAAAGCATAATACAGCGGAGTCAATAAACAAGCTGTCAGCAAAGGGAGAAATCCCAGGTTCTGCAGAATTAATCTGGTTTTTTCCCACCTTTTCGAGAATAAGTTGAGAAGCACAATGCTGTAGATGCTGAGCAATGCGCCTTTTACAATGAGAAATAGGGCTTGCTGTTCGAATGGATTGATCCCTAAAAGGCTATAAATGGGTTGGAAGAAATATCGGTTGAGGAGAAACCAGGGTTGTTGGTCCTCTTTTGTCAGGGGGAGGAACCTGAAAACCGTCCAGATGCTCTTATGCTGCCTGCCATAAGCGGTTAGCAATGTGCCCCACCATTGTTTGATTTGTCCACTAATGGGCATAGGTGTGTCGAAAGCCCACAGGTTCCATAGGAAATAAATGCTTAAGAAGAGCAGGATAGGCAATAAAAACAAAACCCCTCGTCCCATCCAACGGCGAAAATTATTCCGGAAAGATAAATCTTCTAATAGGTCAAAATGGTTTGGTCGCCGCAGCCATATGCGACTTAGGGCAAATAGCGGCAGGGACAAACCGGCCTCAATGATGAGCGCTGATCGGGGGAAATTAACCACAAGCCCTACTGAGATTAACCCCAGCATAATTGCAATAATCAATACACTGCTGATCGCGAAAGCGCCCACGATTCGGGCTATCAAAGATTTAAGGCTGTAGATTCCCGTCCATTGATACAATCCAAGGCTGTAATAGGATGCCAATCGAGCGAGCACTGTAACGATGAATAAAACATAAGTTCCTTGAAGGAAAGCGAGCGATTCTACCGGTCCTGTCCTGAGGATGATGCTTGTAAAACAGGTGATGAAGATGGTCAGGATATCCATTAATATCAAGCTGCGCATTGGGCGTTTATGGAAAACCAGCCAGGCGCCTGACAGCATCACATAGAAGATCGAATCTAAGCGGCTGAACAGGATCAGGGTGGCTGCCAATCCCAGGATAAAGAAGTGGATGCCCCTCGACCGGTCAAATTTGTGGATGAGCCACAGGAAGAAAAGGATTGAAAATCCATAAATCCCGGCTTCCATCCCCGTTTGAGTTACCAGGTTGTGAATAGGCCAAAAGAAAATCCAGGCAGTCATTCCCAACAGGGCAATTTCCACATGGATCAGCTTTCGAAGGAGGTCAAAGAGAAGTAATCCTCCCAAAAGGGTGATCGATGCGCTCACCATGACCAGGATGCGGAAGGGCACGTATGGATTGATCTTTGCAAAAGCAAATATGGGCAGGTTGATCAACATCCATAGGGGATGAAACCCATTGGATCTCCCAATGCCGTCAAATGTGAATCCCTTGCCTTGGACGACATTCCGGGCAACCTGAAAATAATAGTAGGCGTCATCAATATGAAACCACGCCATCAGGGAACGTGGCGGTCGCAATGCCACCTCGAGGTGTAAGATGAGGAAAACCATCGATAAAATGATCAGCAGCCAAATCAAGTAATTAGGCTTTTTGTTGGTGGGCATCCTGAAATAATTCCAAAAATCCACTGTTGATTAATTGATTTGATAAATACTTGGGAGCCACTTAAACGCCGTGATTCCTTGCGGAATTATAATCCTGTTTGACTCAGGGCAAGAAGTCTTATTATTGGTAATCTTTAAGAAAAGTTGGGGATGAAATTCTTGAAATTCTATCTACTTCAACCGAGCTTTTTAATCCTTTGGAATAATTCTGAATAATATTATTGTATGGTGTCACTCTTTTTTAAATTATGACGAGCACAGAGTAATTGAATATTTTTAGGATCTCTTGATGAGCCACCTTTTGAGTATGGAATAATGTGGTCAAAATGTAAATTATCACCACTGCCACACAAGGCGCATTTTCCCTGATCCCTCTTCCAGACTTCCCGTTTTACCCAAGATGGGATAACTCTAGGATGATCAATGACTGTAAGCTCTTCTGAATCGATTTCTTTTTGATTTTCAATGAGTTCAAGTTTGAATTTAAATACTTTTCTGCTTTTAATTTCTTCTAGCCATGCATCAACCAGTCTGAAATAGCCATTATAAGTCCAAATGCCTGATCTTATCTTTTCGTAAACCTTGACAATTTCTGGTGGACTGCCAGCCTTAAATTGTTCAGCAGCCGCATAAAATTTTCCATTTTGAGCGAGTGTACCACTTGGATTGTACATTGGTTGATCTACTTCTTTAGGGTCAGGTCCACCTTTTTGATTAATGACATCATGTCCCTCGTAAATAAGAGTCCTCCCCTCATCTTCTGTATAATCTTCATAGGGTGCACCCGGTCGTTCACTCATTAGAATAACACTATATGTTGTGCCCAATCGGAAATTCATACCACGTTGTAAATTAACCCCCTCTTCCATGCACATCTCAAAATAAGAAATTACCTCACCAATATCAAATGCCATTTACTACTTCCTTCACACATTACCAGATATGTG
>P_1C_Sed_3_UnCtyDRAFT_1000075_pt1 | contig 17183 bp, 13 predicted proteins | sample Pon1CUnioCityCA_FD_10233 | JGI IMG/M metagenome (IMG submission 10233) | reverse complement strand
CTTCTGAGTGACCTGATCCCCATTCGGGATTGAAGTCAGTGAAATCGTCTTCAAATGTGGGCGGATTTGTTTCGATATAAGTTTGGACGGAGGAGAGGAGTCCTAAGTGTTCAACTATCCTTGTCGGATCGATTTGTTGTTCTTCTAAATTCCAATAACGAAGGTCGTCAAGAATGAGGATGGTGCCCTGTTCTATGTCACTGGNGAAAGTAAAATAGTTTTTATCTCCAAGACGATCCAGATTATCCATATGAATTAATAATTCATCATTAAGATAGACAACCAGCTTTTCTTCCTCAACAATCATTATTATTTCGTATTTTGTCGCAGAGTTTAAAGTTCCTAACTCTCCGGAATTTAGGTTGGTAAAACCGAATTCATAATTCCCCACGCCTTTTGTCAACCCGTAAAAAGATTTATTGCTTAGTGTATTGAAGATTTTTAAACGATAGTTGATTTTTGTCTCTAATTCCTCTCTGAAATAAAAAGTAAGATTTCCAAAGGCATCTTTTGGCTGGAAGGTGAAAGATAATGCAAAATTACTTGAATCTTCAGGTAGTGACAGCCTGAATTCTTCATAAGTTGCTGGAATTCTCAATTGATTATTTTCGACATATTCAAAAGGTGAAATGGATAACTCGCCACTTAAGGATTCTATCCGTGCTGTCCAATCTGAATTGAAGGATGAAAAATCATTTTCGAAAGTAGGCGGCGATTCTTCAATGAAATTATGAATTGCATTTCGGTATTCATCAGGAATTTGGGCTTTGGTTTCGGTGATCAGCATGGTGCTGTTTTCTGTTGCTGAAGTCGTTTCATTTTCAGGTGGCTCAGTAGTGCCAGCGGTTTGAGATATGCCAGGTTGTGATCTTGTTGAGTACCCTCTGAATATTGCCAATATACGATCAGAAAATAGGAACCCAAAAAGGATGATTAATACAGTAGTCACGCCAGCGTAGAGCCAGGGTTTTCGCCATATTGGGCCCTGTTTTTCTCGAGCTTCAACAGACTCAACCAGCAAACGCGAGGTGGATTTGTAAGTTGGATCTTTTGCAATGATACCTTGAAGGAGCGGGATAGCTTTATTGAACTGTTTCCTTTTTATCAGGGCTTGTGCTTCCTGATAATCATCGCTCAGTTTTGCATAAAGCCTGGCTTGAGCCAATTTATTTTTATAGTTTTCTGATTTACCAGGGACTTTTTCAAGATATGATTCCCAGGCGGATACCGCATCCTTCCAACGCTCCTGGCTAACAGCAAGCTCTGCATTTTCCAATAGTTCGGACAGTCTTGCCTGGCGCTGAGCTTCCAGCAATTGATCCAGCAGAATTTTGGTTTCTTCATTCTCTGGTGCCAGCTCTAACATGGCTTTTGCTGCGTTGATAGCCTCATTCCAATGCTGGTCTTTACGAGCGAGTTCAAGCTGGTTTTGTAGCAAATCTACTTTTGCCTGTTGGTGTGCTGTCTCAGTTTCTGCCAGAGCATTGATCAGAACCTTGTTTTGAGGGTCTAACTTGAGGGCTGCTTTGCGAGCAGCAACCGCGCTATCCCAATCCTCAGCAACCTGGGCTTGTTCTGCTCGGTTTTGATATAGTCTGAGCTGTGCATTTTGCTGGTCTGTTTGGGTCTCCTCCAGCCAATTTCGCAATTCAACATCTTCCGGTGCTAGCATTGTTGCTGTTTTAAGGGCTGCAATGGCTTTGTTGTACTCACCCTTTTGGATCGCATTCTCCGCCTCTTGACGATATGCTTTGATCTTTTCCAGGCGGGGTGCATCTTTTATTCTGGCGACTCGGGCTTGTAATTCCAAATCTTGTGGATCAACTTTGAGGGCTTCCTCAGCCATCGTAGAAGCCTCATCCCAACGTTTGCGTTTGATGGCACGGTCAGCCTTGTCCAGCCAGGAGTTTACCAATGCAGACCTCTTATCATTAATGATTTTTTGGTGACGGTCTTTAAGCGCTTGATTTTCCGGGGTCATTTCCATTGCAAGCTTGAGATTTTCCAATCCCTGGGTATCATCACCGGAATCCAGGTATCTTGCTGCCTGTTCTTGATAGATCTCGGATAGGTTTTGACGCGCCTGCTTGTGAACCGGGGTGACGAAAAGGATGGCTTGATAGGCTTCTATTGCTTCCTGGATATCACTTTCTTTTCGAGCCTGGTCTCCCCGGACAAGCTGGGCCTGGCTGTAACCCTGACGGGCAGCAATATGATCGCTGTCCACTTGCAGGGCTTTTTCATAAAATGCAATTGCCTGGGAGATGTTTCCTTGATCGAGGTGAATTTCTGAAATATTTAAAAGTGCCGTAATATTGTTGTCCTGGAAATCAAGGGCTTGTTGATAGCTTTCCACAGCCTGTTCCAATTGTTGCCGATCACGAAGTTCATCACCGATTTCGATATAGCGATCCGCAATTGGGTTGGTTTGAACAAGCTCTTCCCGCACCCGATCCATTGGTCGGTTAATCTCAAGCCATTGTTTCATCAGGTGAATCACCAAATGGTTATCCCTGGTCAATACATCCTTATCCCGTAGATGGAGGATGGCAGAATTGAGGTCAGAGTCGCTGAAACGCACGCCCTGGGATTGCAGTATTTGCCCAATCTTTTTTTGAGATATGCCCTCTTCTTTTCCCAAAACTGCCAGTATCCACTTTTCAAGATCTGAAGCCTCATCCCAGATAAATTTCAAGTTTACAGTACCGCGCTCGATGACATCATCAAGAATGTCATTAACGTCCTCGAAGGTTACCGTCCTTGACCCACTCGTTTGGCATCGGGAAAACAGTTCGTGACAGGTCAGCTGGGTGAAGTATGGGTGGCCGGATGTGATCTCTATGATCCTTTGAATTGCATCCGGTTGATAAGCAATAATGCCGCTGACCGGTTTTGTGATCAAGTTATAACAATCGTCTCGGGTAAGGAAACTAACCTTGCGGTAAAGGGCTGTTTTAAAGAAATCGGTGTAAGCTGCCTGCATGTTTTCCAGCTTATTTCCGGAGGACCCGATCGAAAAGATAAAGTTCAACCCGTCAATTTCAAATAGGCGGCGTAAGAAATTTATCAATGGACGGGCAAGTTTCTCCTGAATATCCGCTCGGGAGAGTGTATCAAACTCATCAAATGTCAGCAGAAGCGTGTGGTTATTCAGTTTAGGCTGCAGACCAGGGATAAATTCATTGATAAATGTATCAGAATCAGAAAATTGATCTCGTTTAGGTCTTTGTAAATCTGTTTCTAATTGTTTGTTCAGCGAGCGTACTATTTCTGAAGCCATCCACCACAGGAATCGATCAAGGGTTGTATTGGTGCGGCCTTGAAGGTCAAAAAAGACCTGAATATATTCATTTGAAAGGAAATTTGGGATTTGTTTGAGGACCGTTGTCTTACCTACCCGACGTTGTCCATGTAATACCAGGATGTGATCAACATATTTTCCTGTCAGGCTGTTTTCGATCCAGTTAAAAACATCCTCGCGACCGAAGAACATGCTGGTCTCAACGACCGGAGCCCCTGCAATGTACGGGTTGCGTAAGTCGTTCACAAGGATTGTTTCCTAAACTTAAAAATAAATTATAAATATTGTAAAATGATAGGATGATTATAGCACAGGTCTGGAAGCTGAATTGGTTTGATATTGACTCTCGAAAAATTTTTTATCGCCAAATTGACCTAATTTTTGTTTTCCCTTAATTTAATTAGTGATTTAATTTAGAGCTGAGTCAAAGTGATTTTTGACTTTTCTAAAGAGGATTTCTTTTGTTGAATTCCCATCAACGATAGCATATGAATAATTATATTTCTGAGCTTGGCGGATAATTTCTTTTCCAAAAAGATGATCCCGTTCCATCCAATTTGTGAAAGCTTGCTGGGGGTCTTTGCATGAACCCAGGATCGACTTAATCCAGGGGCGTCTTAAGTAATGCTCAACTTGAAATTCTATCGTCGGAATTAAGAAGAATGCTTTATTAGCCGGCACATCCCAGGAATGAATTAATGATGGAAGGAATGCGGCACCTTCCATTATGATTGTTTCTTTGTTTGTGTAATTATTCAGATCATCAAGGATTATATCAAATCGTTCTCTATAAAATGCGAACTCTTCAACAAGTTGCAGGTTTACAGGTCTTGACCAAATTTTATCCCAGCTCATTTGGCCATAGGCAACCATTGTTGGGTGATCCTGTTTATTGGCTTTTTCAATATGGCGTCTTTCATGATCATCGACTTTATAATAAGGAAGCTCTAATTCCTCAGACAGGCGTGCCGCAATGGTGCTTTTCCCGCTGCAAGGTGAGCCGCCAATGATAAAACTTGATGAAAGGAGAGCTCGCAATTTTTGTTGTTTATTTTTTGAAATTTTATAAAGCTGACTTCTCATGCCAATCCCTCATTGATCCAGGACAGGTATCCAGGGAAGCCTCCTTCAACAGGAATCTGGATGATCTCAGGTGTATCGTAACTGTGATGGGTCAAAATTAAGGCTTCAACTTCTTTGAATTTTTCTGATTTTGTCTTGATCAACAACAGCCACTCTGTATCTTTGACCATCTCTCCCTTCCAGGTATAGGTGCTGGTGATCGGAAAACTTTGGACACAGGCAGCTAATTTTTCGCGAACCAGCAGTTCAGATAGACTGTTGGCTTCCTGTTGGCTGCCGGTTGTTGTTATGATGACAGAGTATTTTGTGGACATGATTTGCGCCTCCGCATTTATTAATTTTTTTATCGGTTATGACCTAAATTGAACAGCCACGAATTTTCCTTAATTTATACCCGAATCTCAGCGTTCTCAGAAAGAAACTTTTTTCCACAAGCTGGCAAGACTGCAAAAACCGGACGATTCGCCTATTTATTGCGATGTAACAAGAATAGATATCGAAGATGTTATAATTTTGGGATCTTGCTTATTGAATATAAGTAAAAATAAGTTTATGATATAAGTGATTAATTCATCTCTTTTAGCAGTTATGTGGAGGTAATGTGGCAGCGATTCTAGAAGTTCGGGATCTTGTAAAAAAATATGGGGATCTGACTGCGGTAGCCGGCATAACCTTTGATGTTATAGAAGGGGAGATATTCAGCCTTTTGGGTCCAAATGGTGCAGGGAAAACCACAACAATCTCAATTCTCTCAACCCTTTATTCACCCACCAGCGGTGAGGCTTTCATTAGTGGACATTCGGTCTCCCAGGAACCCATGGCAGTTAAAGAGGTGATTGGCGTTGTGCCGCAGGAAATTGCGCTTTATGACAACCTTTCAGCAATGGAAAATTTTAAATTTTGGGGCCAGATGTATGGTCTCTCTGGAAAAGAATTATCCATCCGGATTGATGAAGTTTTGGAGCAAATTGGCTTGAAAGACCGGGCAAAGGAGCGGATAAAGACCTACTCCGGAGGGATGAAAAGGCGGGTGAATATCGGGGTTGGATTACTGCATAAACCCAGGCTGTTATTCATGGATGAACCGACTGTTGGTATAGATCCGCAGTCGCGTCGGGCTATCCTTGACTCGGTTAAGGAGTTGAACCATACCGGGATCACTATTTTATATACCACCCATTACATGGAAGAGGCACAGGAGCTCTCCGATCGGGTGGGCATTATCGATCACGGTAAGTTGATTGCACTGGGCACACAAAAAGAACTCACTGCCCAGGTGGGTGAGATGGATACCCTCATTCTTCATCTGGGTGAAAATGAAGATCCTGTCTATCTGGCAGAAGCGCTTTCCAAGCTGGAAGGTGTATTACAAGCCAACCCCACAGACCATGAGGTAGCCATTGTCACTGCTTCAGCTGAAGAACTTCTTGCCCCGGTTGTTTCCCAATCCAATGAGCTTGGCATCAAAATCCACTCAGTGGACATGCGTGAACCAAACCTTGAGGCAGTTTTCCTGCATTTAACTGGACGGGCTTTAAGGGATTAATGGGATGCAGTTAAAAAAATTATTTTTAATCGCAATTAAAGACATTAAATTAATATTTCGGGACCCTTCCGCGCTGGTTTTGATGCTGATGGCCCCTTTTCTGCTTACCCTGGGGATGGGCGCAGTCACCGGGGGATTCTCGCGCAGCAGTAATTCTGGAATCAGCGATATCCCTGTGGAGATCATCAATCAAGATCAGGGTTTTTTAGGGAAGGCATTGGTTGAGGTCTTCCAATCGCCTGAACTGGATGACCTGGTTGCGCCAAGGATCCATGACGATCTGAATGAGGCGAAAAATCTGGTTGATGAAGGTAATAGTGCTGCAGTCATTTTTATCCCTGAGGGTTTTACAGAGAGTATTATCCCAGAGATGAGTCAATCTGAGACTGATATTGTGGTTCAAATTGAATTCTACGAAAATCCGACATCCCCTACCAGCGTTGGTGTCCTGAGATCTATCCTGGACCAGTTTCTTAATCAGGTAGAAATAGGCCGCGTCTCCAGCGAGGTCGTCGTCACTCAGTTAATTCAAGATGGGATCATATCACCCCAACAAGCGGGGGAAATTGGTGCACAAGTTGGGGCTGAGATGGCACGGACAGGAGGGAATGGTTCAGCTATACGGATAATCACCAATCAGGCAGAAGAGGAAGGCATCGCTTTCAATATCCTGGCTTATTTGGCACCGGGCATGGCAATGATGTTCTTGATGTACACCGTCACCTACGGTGCCCATTCTCTTTTATATGAAAATGCCATGGGAACCCTGCCACGGATGCTGGTGACGCCCACCTTATCAGCGAATATTCTTGCTGGTAAGATGACTGGGATCTTCCTGACTGCAATTGCCCAATTGGTGATCCTTATTGGTGGTACGTCGCTGCTTTTCCGGCTTCAGTGGGGAGATACGGTTGGTGTCATTTTGTTGATTTTAGCAGCGGCCTTCAGCGCTACTGGTTGGGGAATCTTCTTTGCCGCAATTCTCAAGACGCCCGGACAAATTTCTATAACCGGATCGGCTGTGATGCTTCTTTTTGGCCTCCTTGGGGGCAGCTTCTTTGACCTGAGCATGCTTCCTGATTGGATCCGGGTGGTCAATAAGATCACCCCTAATGCCTGGGCGATAGATGGGTTTTATATTCTTTCCCTGGGTGGAAAATTAAAGGATATTGATACCAACCTTATTGCCCTGGTCATCATGGGTGTGGCCTTGTTCCTGTTCGCTTCATTTTGGCTGAAGAAACGCGGATTGGCAAGGAAATGAGGTTAGAACAATGAAGAAGATAATTGCAATCTCAATCAAAGACACGCTAATACGGTTCAGCAATCCTGTAGAATGGTTGTTTTTCTTTATACTTCCCGTGATTTTTATTTTCATACTCAGCGGGGGTACAGGAGTTTCATCCGATCAGCGAATTATATTACTCACAGTTGACCAGGCAAAATCGGGGCTGTCAGCTTCATTTTTGGCGGAACTGGAGCGATCCACATCGGTTAAACCAGAAATAACGCAATTAGATGAGGCTCTGGAGCAATTTGAAGCCCGTCAGGTTTCCGCTATCTTAATTATCCCGGAAGATTTCACTATAGATTCCTTACGGCAGGGGGAAGCAGAAGTTGAGCTGATGCAGCAAAAGAACCGGATCAATGCCCTCATAGACCAGCAAGCAGTCCAGACCGCCGTTATTCGGATCAGCAGCCTGGTGGATATAGCCAGAACAAGCACTGCCAGNGCAGAGGTATTCAAACCCTTTGAGTCTTCGGTAGAACAGCGTGCATATTTTGACAAGGCTTTTAACGCTGCAGAGGAATTGATGGATAAAGCCCCTGATAGGATCATGACTGTCAAAGGGGCAACCGAGGACCCAATCCAGTATGACCCTCGCGCCAACAGCACCGCAGGCCAGATGATCACATGGGCGTTTATTCCCCTGATTGGGCTTTCTGCAATGTTTGCAGCAGAGCGAACAGGGGGTACTTTGCAGCGTTTATTGATTGCACCAACCAGTAAAGCACTTTACATTGGGGGAACGGTTTTTGGCCAGGTGCTCACAGCATTGGTTCAAATGGCGATCTTGATTGTTTTTGGCACTTTTGTGATGAATATTAATTGGGGAGATTCTCCTTTGGCTTTGTTTTTGGTAATGCTCACCTCAACTCTCGCTGCTGCAGCACTGGGGACAATGCTAGGGACTTTCATCAAGACCGAGGGACAGGCGAATGGCATCTCAATTATGGTGGGCATGGTGATGGCAATGATGGGGGGATGCTGGTACCCGATTGAGCTCTTTCCATCAGTGGTTCGTTCAGCTGCCCAGGTGCTGCCGACATATTGGGCTATGTCCGGGTTTCTGGATATTGCGGTCAGAGGCCAGGGATTAGGGGATGTTCTTCTGGAGTGCGGCATTTTACTGGGATTTGCGGCGTTATTTTTCACTGTCGGCGTCTGGCGTTTTAGGTTTGAATGAACAAAAGGGGGAAGCCTATTTTTAATTGGAAAGCTGCCCTTTTAAAAAATAATATTTTCCGCAATCAACTGCAGATCCGCATATTTTTTTGTTTTTAATTTCTAACTTGGATTGATTGATGGCATGCCAATATCAGGCATTTTGTCAAATTTATCAGTAATGTTTGATTTCCCATCTACAAAAATTGTTAGGATACTCCTTTGCTTGAGTTTAAATTATTTAACGTTATATAATTTAACAAATAAAAAAATACAAGCTTAAGATTTATTTGCATTTTTATTATGTCAGATATTTTTCTTACCACCAAACTGCGGATTCCCCATTTGCGAACACCTCGAGTGAATCGCTTGCAGCTGGTGAAGCGCTTGCAGATGGATCTTGATAAAAAGTTGATTCTCCTTTCCACACCCGCTGGCTATGGAAAAACCACAATAATTCTTGATTGGTTGTCAACTTTTGATAATCCAGCTGCCTGGGTTTCTTTGGATAAACGGGATAATGATCCGGTAAGATTTTGGTTATATATACAAAATGCTTTGAAACTTACCTTTCCTCAAATTAAAGAATTGCTGCCCGATTATATTTCAGACTCAACGAATTCCCCGCTGGAAACAAGTTTAATTGAATACATAAATGCGATTGAAAAGCTAAAATCCCAGGTGATACTGGTGTTGGACGATTATCACACTATCCAATCGCAAATAATCCATGATGGAATTTCATTCTTAATTCAATGCGCTCCGGAAAATTTTCATCTTGTTATTCTGACCCGGGCAGACCCACCACTGCCGTTGGCCAGGCTGCGAAGTAATTCAAAAATGGATGAGTTGAGAATGGCAGAACTGCGATTTTCCAAAGAGGAGATTGCTGAATTTATGGTGAAGGTGATGAATTTGACTCTTTCCAATGAGGATTTGGATTTGCTGGAAGTCAGCACTGAGGGATGGATCGCAGGTCTGCAAATGGCAGGGATTTCTGTCCGGGGAAAGGGAAACATCTCGGAGTTTATTCATAGTTTTAGCGGTGAAGATCGTTACATTATGGACTTTTTATTTGAAGAGGTCTTTAACCTGCAGTCAGATACAATCCAGCAATTTTTATTGCAAACATCCATCCTCGATCGTTTATGTGCTTCTTTATGCAATGCAATTACTGACAGGGAAGATGGTCAGGAAATCTTAAATTTTCTTGAGCGAAATAACTTGTTTTTAATTCCAGTTGACGAAAAAAGACAATGGTATCGATATCATATTCTCTTCAGGGATCTTTTGAGAAACCGTCAACAACTATCGTTAAAAGAGAGTTCTGAAGTGTTATATAAACGGGCAAGTTTATGGTACGAATCCGAAGGCAGCCTGGAAATTGCCATTTCTCATGCCTTAAAGGCACATGATTATGATCATATGGCAAGATTGTTGGAGAAAATTTCACAAACTTTGGATTTTCAGAATCAACAGGCTTTATTGATTTCCTGGTTGGAATGCCTTCCGATTGATGTGATCAAGGAATATCCATGGCTGTGCGTGTATAAAGCGTGGGGCAATTATTGGTCTGGACAACGGGAAGATATTGAAGAATGGCTCAAAACCGCAGAAAAAAATATCGAGCGTCTTAAACAAGACAAAAATAATTTTCTTGGCCATATCGCTGCCATCCGGGCACATACAGAATTGGTGCTAACCAGGAATATATCAACATCAATTCAATTGGCTCAAAAAGCCCTGGACTTGCTGCCAAAAAATAGTCGAATGTGGAGTGAATCTGCAATTGCGTTAGCTGGATCTTATTGGGCACTTGGTGATGTAAAAATGACCAAGAAAGCTTTTGGGATGGCACGTGACACTGCATTAAAGATAAATTACCTGTCGATGGCTGCAGGTACAAACACTTATGTTGGTATTCAGCAAGTAAAGCAAGGGCTTCTTAACGAAGCCATTGTAAGTTTTCAGACCAGCCTGAGGATTGCCACCTTGCCTGGCGGCATAGAAATGCCAATGGCTGGATTTGCAAATTGTCGCATGGGTGATGTCTGGCGTGAGAGAAATGAATTACCCCTTGCTTTGGATTATATCCTTAGAGGAATTCATCAATCTGAAAAACTAGCTCAACCTGATATTCTTGCAGATGGATATATTTGTTTGGCGAGGTGTAAATTTGCCCTGGGTAATTTTGCTGAGGCACAGGATATTTTGGACAAAGCTGAGAGATTAGCCTTGGGGTCGAAAGTCGATCCATGGATCTTATGCTGGCTAGATGAATGCCGGATTAGAACATGGCAAGCGCAAGGTGATTTTGAATCGATCAAGTTATGGGAACAAAATTGCGGTTTGTCATTGGATGATCCACTCGATTATCAACAGGATCTACATCACCAAAATTTGGCTCGAGTGTTGGTAATCCAGAATATTTTAAAAAACACCAGAAAAAAATTTTTTGCTGCTGATATGATTCTGAATCGTCTGCATTATGCAGCCAAGCTTGCAGGGTGGGTACATGATGAGATAAAAATTTTGGTTCTTAAGGTTGTCAATTTTTCTGTCAGCGGCTTTTCAGTTGATGCACTTAAGAACTTAATTTTTGCAGTGATGTTAGCCGCGCCAGGCGAATATCTTCGTGTTTTCCTGGATGAGAAAGAACTACTTCAAGAAGCGTTCAGATCAATTGGCGATTTACCACAGGTATCTTTAAAGAATATTATTTATGAAATAAATCCCGAAATTACTGAGGAGGAATATGTTGGATTTATCGAATACCTAGCTAAAATAGAAGGATATTTTGATCAATCTGCTAAGACGGATATGCAAAAAATTCAGTTATCAGCAGTGAAATTTCCATATAATGACCCACTTGTTGAAAAACTCACCCCCCGTGAAATGGAAGTGCTCAAATTATTAACAAAAGGTCTTCCGGATAAGCTAATTGCTGAAAGACTGGTAATTTCTCATGAAACCGTCCATAAGCATGTAAAGAATATTTACAGTAAGATGGGTGTTCACAGCAGGACGGAAGCAGTGATCCGAGCTCAAGAATTGGGATTAATTTAAAAGTTTTATTTCGATCCGAATTCCCAAACACCATTTTTGAAAATTACCCCATTAAATACCCCATTCAGGGGATGAATCACATGGCCCTTTTCTTTTAAGATTGAATTAGTAGAAAAGGAGTCAAAAATGTTTACTACTAAGATATTCCGTTGGATTACGATTTTTATGTTGTTTGTCGTGCTTTTTGGTTTCACCGAACCAGTTCAGGCTGGCTCTTCACCATGTGGCGGGAGTGTCACCGTTGTTAGCGGCGATACTCTTTACAAAATTGCTGTTCGCTGCGGCACCTCCGTCAATGCCTTGAAGTTGGCTAATGAACTCACGGATGTTAATAATCTCAAAGTGGGGCAAGTACTTCTCATGCCTGGGGCTTTGATCAAGGGCAGCAATAATATTGATATCTATATTGTCAATCATGGCGATACCCTATCTGAGATAGCAAAACTGTTCAAAACAACGGTCTCACATCTATTAACCCTTAACCCTGGTATTAAGAATGCCAACTTGATCTATGCAGGTCAACGGGTAAATGTACCCTCACCAAATGCTGTGCCTCCTGAGGAACCCGAGGAGCCTTCCGAAATAAATCTTAAGGTCTACATTGTACAAAGGGGCGATACGATGTACAGAATTTCATACCGCCTTGGTATTACCTTATCAACACTGGTAAAACTCAATCCCCAGGTAAAAAATATCAACCTGATTTACATTGGTCAAAAACTGAACCTCCCGGATGGGATCTCCTATTACATCGTTGGCTCAGGAGACACCCTCAGCAGGATCGCTGCCAGATTCAGCACCACCTGGCAAGAATTGATGAAATTAAATCCTGAGATTAAAAATGCGAACGTGATATTTGTTGGGCAAAAAATTAAGCTTCAATAATTGATGTTCAATAGATTGGTTTCCAAACCAAATCATTTGTTCATGAAAAACGGAAATGGGTTAATAATGAAAAAATGGAACAAAATGAACAAAGGAAGCATCTATCATATAAGGATTAAGGGCAACCTCAACCCAACCTCCTTTGGATGGATGGAAGATGCAAGCATAATCCACCAGGATAACACTGAAACACTGATAGCTATCTACATCAGAGATCAATCAGCTTTACGAGGTTTACTAGAACAATTTTGGAACTTCAACTTCACGATTTTATCCGTTGAGAGAAGTGATACATAAGACTATAAATTTTCTAGAACTAATAAAAAAGGAGAAAATGATGAAAAAGAAGCATATTTTATTAATTTTCTTGATATTTATGACATCCTGTAATCTTTTCACTCGTGAATCGAATGCTTCACCATCGACAGCGGATGATTCACAAGCTGATATGCCCAACCCGGCTTCAGTCTATTGTGTTGAGAACGGTGGCACACTTGAGATCCGAAGAGATACGGAAGGGAATGAAACTGGATACTGCATCTTTCCTGATGGATCTGAATGTGATGAATGGGCGTATTACCGTGGTGAATGTCTGCCTGGGGACAGCCTGGCGGGAAATGCAAATATGCCCAACCCGGCTGCAGTTTTTTGCATTGATAATGGCGGAACCCTCGAGATCAGAAAGGATGCTGAGGGTAATGAATATGGTTTCTGCATTTTTCCCGATGGATCTGAATGTGATGAGTGGGCATATTATCGCGGCGAGTGTAATCCTGGTGACAGTTTGGGTGGAAATGCTAACATGCCTAATCCTGCTTCGGTTTATTGTGAGGAGAATGGCGGCACAGTCAATATTGTGACCTCGGAGGATGGGAGTCAGAGCGGGGTATGTGTTTTCCCAGACGGGAGTGAATGTGATGAATGGGCTTATTTCCGCGGGGAGTGTGGGTCTGGAAGTGAGAACCCGAGGTCACCATCAGCAGCTGATATCCCAACTGCTATTCCAATCAACCCTGAAGATTATGAGGGCTGGTGGACCTATAATCACCCGGAATACGGTTTCTCGATCATGCTGCCTGAAGATTGGGTTGTTGAGGAAATCACGACATCTGATCCACTAATGAGTGGTTACAGCTTGAATCTTCACCCCAGAGAGATGTCTGCTGAAGAAGGTGCTTTACGCCAGAACATAAGAATGACCTTCCGTTTGACTGGAGAGGATATCCTGCTCTGGCCCACAGGTGTTGGACAGGGTGAGTTCATCCAGCAGGGCACCCTTGAGATTGCCGGGGAACCTGCTCAACGATATTTATTAGTTTGTCCCACCAGCGAGGTCACCTCAATCTGGTATCACGATGGTGAAGGACAGCCTAACATCACCCGTGGTGATATGGAATTTGGGTTCATCTTTTCTGCAGGCGATCATTGTGAGCCAGGCTTGTCCCTGGGTGGAAAAATCCAATATGTAGGTGAGATGATCATCGCTTCACTGACCGTTCCTGAACGATAGGGAGAAAACCATGGACAATCAGTCAGCAAGTCTTGAAATTGATGTCAAGAGAAAGTTGACCCTGAAAAAAGGCTTGCCTCGATTTGGATGGGTTATCGCCCTCCTGGTTAGTGAAGCAGCAATCTTCATTTTTGGTGCATATTATTTTGATATCTTTCCCACCAACAAAAATTTGATCTACAACCTGGTCCTTTGTGCCTTTTTTTTGACTGTGGCATTATGGTTCAGGTATGACGGAGCCCTGGAAAAGTACTGGAAAATCCCCTTTGCTTTATTCATGGCGTCCACGGCTTTTCCAATGACAGCACTACTGGATGATTGGATTCGGACCGTATTGAATTGGTTCTCCCTGTCCGTTGACACTTCACGGGGGTTAGCCATCGAAAAAGTATGTGAAATGCTGATCAAAGTAATACCGATCCTTGCCCTGGTAAAAATATCAGGTGCTGATTTCGGATCTGTGTTTCTGAAACGCGGGAATTTAAGGTTGGGTATGGGGATCGGCTGGCTTGTGTTCTTCTTTCTTGCACCTGCCTCCTTTATGTTTGCTGCTCAGCGGTTCACAAGCACTGAAACTTTAACATCAGCTGTGGTGTGGGGACTGGTTTTTTCTTTTGCAAATGCTTTTATGGAGGAGCTCTGGCTTCGAGGGATATTTTTAAAACATTTTGCAGGGGTTGTCGGGGAAAAGGGATCGGTTTGGATAACATCCTTAATTTTTGCAGGGATGCACAGCTTCGCGTACTATTTTATGCCTGAAGCCATCCCCTTTTTTGCGCTTAACACCCTTGCCCTTGGCCTGGCATGCGGATACCTGATGATCAAATCGGACAGCATTTGGGGTCCGGTTATCATCCATGCTGCATCGGACTTCTTCCTGTTCGTTGCAGTGCTGGCGAATGCTTGATGAAAATCTTAACATCGTTAANACAAAATTTGTAAAAAATTATCGGAGAGGACCCTGATATGGGGGATTATAATAAAATATAACAAGAGGGCTGAGAAAGGGTTAATGATGCGTAAATCAAGGTTATTAATCTTATTTATTTTTGTTCTTCTGATATTTTTCCTTGCAGGATGCTCCTTTACGGGTCAACAACCTGATATTTCTGGATTCTTTAACAACCTTTGGTTATCGTTGAGAAATTTTTGGGCAAGTATCCAACGATCTCTGGATAATTTGATGATCAGTATTGGGAATATGTTTTCAGGACTGTCAGGTGTTGGTGAAGCATTGCGAAATATGTTCCGCAATTTTTCTATCTTTTAACTCATTTGACTATGATCAGTCATTTAAATCCATAGTGGGATAAATTAACGGGAGAGATATTACGCCTTTAGGCGGGGGAATATTTTTCACTCAAAAGGATGAATGGATCACCATCATAATTGATGATCTGCACGTGATTTTATTATTGATAGCTGGTTATTACAACAGCCACTGGGCTTTGTCCAGATCATCCACGACCAGGGCGACGTCTCCTGTTACAGTCAGGTAGACCACTTCGATGTTGATGTCATTATCAGCTAGCCGGCGGGATATTTTTCCTAAAGCGCCAACCTGGTCAGTGATTTCTGTCAACAAAACCTCTTTTTCGCTGATGATATCCATCCAGTTTGCCTCAAGGATTTCTCTGGCGCCATCTGCATCATCCACCAGGATGTGGATTGGGCATTCGCCTTTATAGGTGGTAACACTGATCCCCTCAATATTGATCCCACCTTCTGCTAAAAGTTCACAAAGGTCGGCTAGGGTTCCTGGGCTGTCCTGTAAGATAACCTCAATGTCCTTCATAATTCAATCCTCCTTTGTTTCCTTGGTTAATTTTCCTGATCCCACTTGTGAATTGAAAGCCTGCTGTTCACCTTAATTATATAGTGATTTATCTCCTTAATTCAACAAAGTCCATGTTCACTTTTCATTTTTTGTTCTATTATTGTCAAAATCATATAAAATGATTGATGCATACGGTATCCTTTAAATTGGAAAAATATGTCAGGGATGAATTTTATCATCGAAAGGAATGAGAATGCAGTATCGGAATCTAGGTCGAACTGGTGTAAAAGTTTCATCACTTTGCTTTGGGACTATGTCTGTTGGCGACATTGCCGATGAAGCTATGTCAGAGAAAATGTACCATCGCTGCAGAGAGATTGGGATTAACTTTTTTGACTGCGCGAATGTCTATGCGGATGGCAGGTCAGAGGAACTGCTGGGGAAATTTATTGCGAAGGAAAGGGAGAATGTGGTCATTACCAGCAAGGTTTATTTTCCCACCGATAAAGATGTCAACGCAAGGGGTGCCAATCGCCGGCATATCAGCTTGGAAGCAGAGAAAAGTCTTCGGCGGTTGAACACCGACTGGATCGATATTTACTTCATCCATCACTTTGATGAAGCCACCCCACTTGAGGAAACCCTCCGAGCGCTGGATGACCTGGTGAAACAGGGGAAGATCCTATATCCAGCTGCCAGTAATTTTGCAGCCTGGCAAATCATGAAAGCCCTTGGAATTTCTTATAAAGAAGGCTTATCACGGTTTGAGGTGATTCAACCGATGTACAATCTTGTCAAACGCCAGGCAGAAGTGGAGATCTTACCAATGGCACTGTCAGAGGGATTGGGTGTGATCCCCTACAGCCCTCTTGGCGGCGGCTTGCTGACCGGAAAATACGGTCCGGATAAGAAGCCTGAAAAAGGCCGGATTGTCAGTAATAAGATGTATTCTGTGCGCTACGGGGAGAATTGGATGTTTGAGGCAGCTGAGAAATTTTCAAACCTTGCACTAAGTATGGGTGTCGCCCCTGCATCATTGGCTGTTCGATGGGTGGCTGAAAATCCAGCAGTCACAGCTCCGATCATTGGTGCCAGGAACCTGGATCAATTAGAGGAATCCCTTGCTTCTTTAACAATTGATATGACAGAAGACCTGTATTTAGAGATTTCCAGGATTACGGGAAAGCCGGCGATTGCAACAGATCGGACAGAAGAGATTGATAGAATTATGTATCGATCCTGATGGATTGATGCTTTCTACAATTTCAAACAGCGGATAGAATAGCATTTTTATTATTGAAGACAATCTATCCTGTAAATCTCATTCCCGGTGATTAATGACACCGGGATTTATTTTGCCAGGCCTGGCAAGAAAATATTGATATTGTTAGTTTCGCTGTTCTACAATGCACAGATTAGATTTTGTGAAAGTCTATTATGAGATGATTTTGGTTATTTAATTTATCTATTTTTTGTATCCATGCAGGTTGAATTTACGAAATTTATTTTCTCGAGGGATTCCTGTCTATTCTAATAATTCAAAAATCAACTGAGGAATAGGTTGTAATC